>Ga0307277_10000306_pt1 | contig 17532 bp, 15 predicted proteins | sample ER_DNA_116_FD_194473 | JGI IMG/M metagenome (GOLD analysis project Ga0307277, IMG submission 194473) | Bulk soil microbial communities from the East River watershed near Crested Butte, Colorado, United States - ER_DNA_116 | ecosystem: Environmental > Terrestrial > Soil > Floodplain | place...
TGGGAGCGACTATTGGCGCGATCGTCGGTGGAAAAGCCGCCGATCGTTTCGGCAGGCGAAGAGTCTTGCTTGCGACTGCGGCAATCTTTGGCATCGGCGCGCTTGCCAGCGCAGTTGCGCCATCTCCCGCGATTCTGATCGCCAGCCGCGTCGTTCTCGGTTCGGCAATTGGTCTCGCCTCAACAAACGTTCCAGTCTATCTCGCCGAAGTTGCACCTCCCCATGCGCGGGGCTGGGTTGTATCGCTCTTTCAACTCGCCGTCACCGTCGGCATCGTCGTTGCATATCTGACCGATTACGCTTTTGCCAGTGTTGAAGGCTGGCGATGGATGCTTGGTCTGGCCGTTGCTCCGGCGCTGGTCTTCGGCATCGGTATGTTTTTTCTGCCGGAAACTCCGCGCTGGCTCATTCGTGGCGGTCATCATGAAGTCGCGCACAGTACTCTCGTGCGCATTCGAGGGCTAGCCGACGTCAACCTCGAAATCGAAGAGATCAAGGCGAGCCTGGCGCAGCAAGGTGAAAGCGGGCACTGGACGGATTTGCTGCGCTCGCAAGTCCGCCCTGCTCTTGTTGTCGGATTAGGCCTCGCCATCTTCCAACAAATTACGGGCATCAACACGGTAATTTATTATGCGCCAAAAATTCTTCAGGCCGCCGGATTCAATTCCGCTTCCGGCGCAATTCTGGCGACGGTCGGCGTCGGCATCGTAAATGTCGGTATGACGATCCTCGCAATGTTTTTGGTTGACCGCGTCGGGCGCCGGCCGCTGTTGCTCGTCGGCATCGCCGGAATGATCGTCGCGCTTGGCGTGCTCGGATTGAGTTTCCGCGTTTCAAATACATCGGGACAGCTCGCCTGGATCGCTGTGATTTGCCTGATGGGCTACGTCGCTTCATTTGCAATCAGCCTCGGACCGATCTTCTGGCTTTTGATCGCCGAGATTTATCCGCTAAAAATTCGCGGCCTCGCTGAGGGCACGGCGGCCACGTTCAACTGGGGCTCGAACCTGATCGTTTCGCTTACGTTTCTGACATTGGTCGAGAAACTTGGTGCGAGTTCAACGTTTTTGCTCTATGCGGTTGCCTCGGTAGCGTCGTGGCTCTTCGCCTATTACTTTGTGCCAGAAACTAGAGGACGCACTTTAGAACAGATCGAAGCATTCTGGAGAGCAAGGCATCGTATTCGCCAAACCGGCGGCGGAACTTCCTAGAACGAGTTGCCGCTGTAGCCACGGCCCTGTGGGCCGTCTTCCTGCGGTGAACGCAGCGCGGACGAGGCCGGCCACAGGCCGGTGGCTACAAATTTGTAGAATCTCTATTTCAATCGTTCGCGATTGTGCGGTTTCCCCAGATCAAGCACGGGACCGAGCGGAACGATGCGGTTCGGATTAATTTGCGTGTGCGTCATGTAGTAATGACGCTTGATGTGATCGAAATTGACGGTATCGGCGATGCCAGGCTGCTGGTACAAATCCATCAAGTAACCCTGCAAATTTGGGTAATCGACGATACGGCGCAGGTTGCACTTGAAATGGCCGTGATAGACCGAGTCGAACCGAATAAGCGTGCAAAAAAGCCGCCAGTCTGCCTCGACAATGCGATCCCGACACAAGTATCGACCTTTGGACAAACGCTCTTCCAGTCCGTCGAGCGCTTCAAAAAGTCTTCGGCATGCGATCTCATAAGGTCGCTGGCGGGTAGCGAAGCCGGCTCTGTAAACGCCGTTGTTTACATTGTCGTGCAGAAAATTGGCGAGCTTCGCGTGCTCGGCCTCAATGTCTTTCGGGAAAAGATCGACGTTCTTATTTTGGGCGAACTCATTAAATACATCATTGAACATGCGACAGATGTCGTCCTCGCAATTGTTCACGATCTTTTTGGTCTCCTTGTCCCAGAGCACTGGCACAGTGACGCGCTCGTCGAAACCTGGATCGGTTGCCTTGTACGCTTCACTCAAAAATTGAAACCTGTTGATCGGATCGGTTGATTCAAACGGCGCGCCCGGTGGGATTTTGCCGGATGGATCGCGAAACGCCCAGCCACGCTCATCACGGATTGGGTCGACAATTGTCATGCCGATCGTTTCCTCGAGTCGCTTTAATTTTCGGAAAATTATCGTGCGACTCGCCCAGGGACACGCGAGCGAAACATAAAGATGATAGCGATCAGCCACAGCAGGGTAGGGGCTCGATCCATCATCCGAGACCCATTCGCGGAAGGCATCCTCCTGGCGGTGAAATTCTCCGGACTCAGTCTGCTCAGTTGGAAATTGCGCTATCATCCAACCGCGAATGGACACGAATGAACACGAATTTACAATCTGTTCGTCGGCGATCACTGAGTCAGATGAGCCCTGGTTCTAGGTGCCGCTCCCGTTGACAGCGAAAAATGTCAGTGGTAGCGTCGCGCAAATTTACGCGGAAGTCCGCAAAAGGCAGGCGATAACACCGCTAATTGATACAGACTTGCATACATCGTTAAACAGTCAGGTTCTGGTGCTAAACCGCCTGTGGCAAGCGGTAAACATCTGCTCTGCGCGCCGCGCGTTTGCGCTGGTATACGCCGGCCACGCACAGATTGTCTCTTCGGACGAGACGAATAATTTTTTAGCGCACGACTTCGAAAGCTGGCGCGATTTATCGGCGAACGCGCCGGAGCACGAGGTAGTTACAACCATTTCGTTCAAAATCCGTATCCCGCGGGTGATTGTGTTGCTGGTGTTCGATCGGCTCCCAAAGAAGGAAGTAAAGTTTACGCGCCACAATGTTTTCGAGCGCGACAAGAACACCTGCCAATACTGCGGTGAGAGTTTCGATCGAAGCGAACTCAATCTGGATCACGTCGTGCCGCGCGACCGCGGCGGAACGACTACGTGGGAAAACGTGGTTTGCTCGTGCATCGCCTGCAATACGCGCAAGGGCAACCGGCTTCCGCGTGAAGCGCACATGAGCTTGATCCGCAAGCCCAAACGGCCAAAATGGCGGCCATTTGTGCAGATTACGTTTTCTGCTCCGCAGCATGACCTGTGGAAGCACTTTGTCGATCTCGCGTACTGGAACGTTGAATTGAGCGATTGAGCTTCCAAGGAGTGACGGCTTCGCAGCTGTCACACTCACAGTTCGACGGCTGCCTAAGCCGTCGTTCCTTGTCAACGCTTCAATGCGTCAAAAATCGGCTGCGGGTAAACGCCCAGCCAGATCGTGGCGATCACTAAGGCGCTGATCGCCAGGCGCGACAGGCCGTTCACGGGTATCTTGGCAAGGTTAGTCGTCGACTGCCAGTACATGGCGCGAACAACTTTGAGATAATAGTAGAAGCCGCAGCCGACGGTAAGCACACCGACCCCTACCAGCGCGGTTTGGCGCTGCAACACTGCTGCGTAAAAGATGTAAAACTTGCCCAAAAATCCCGCCGTAAACGGGACACCCGCCAGCGAGACCATCCCGACCAGCATCGCGAATGCGAGAAATGGCGAACGTTTTGCGAGACCATCAAAATCGGAAATCTCGTCGCCGGTTTGCTGCGCGACAATTATCAAAACAGCGAAACTGAGGAGGGTCATCAGCAAGTAAGCCACCAAATAGAAAGTAACCGCGCGGACATCGAAACAGACAACTCCGATCAGCAGATAGCCCGCATGCGCGATACTGGAATAAGCAAGCAGTCGTTTCAGGTTTGTCTGCGGCAGCGCTGCGAGATTTCCGTAAATTAATGTGAGCAGTGCGATCAGAACGATCAGCCGCTGTGTTTGCGGCAGCGTCAGGAACGGCAGTAAAACCCGTAGGAGCACAACAAAACCCGCCGCTTTTGAACCAACCGAGAGATACGCAGTCACCGGCGTGGGCGCACCTTGATAAACATCCGGAACCCAGATCTGGAACGGCACCGCAGCAATCTTGAAACCAAGCGCGACCAGAACGAACACCATGCCGAGCAGCGCTGCGCCGCGATCGACATTCGGATTTGCCAGCGCCTGTGTGATCCGATACAGACTTGTCTGGCCGGTCACGCCGAAAATCCACGCGATTCCATAAACGAGGAACGCCGTGGAGACGGTGCTGAGCACCAGATATTTTGTGCCCGCTTCGAGAGTAATCGGATTGCGCCGGGTAAAGCTGACGAGCACATAAAAGGAGATCGTGACCAACTCGAGCGAGACAAAGATGAAGACGAAATCGATCGCCGACACCAGATACATCAGTCCGGCGCAGGTGAAGATTGGGATTGCAAAAAACTCGCCCACTCCGTCTTGCGTACCGGGAAAGGAACGGCGCACCACCGGGGCGTAGTCGATTATCATGATGAGCACGAAGATCGTCGTCAGCAGCGCGAACTGTTTGAAGAAGATCGATAACCGGTCAGCAGTGTAAAAGCTCCAGAAGCCTGTCGCTTGATTGGGCGAGGAAAATGGAGCCACGAAAAAGCTCGCCACAAAAACTATCGCCAGACCGGTAATTGCAATGAAGGCTAGAATTCGTTTGTCGACTTTGATGGCGAACGCTTCGACCATGAGGATCACCATGCCGAGCAGCAGCACCGCAATCTCCAGTTCTGGCGCGGTCACCATCCTCACCTCCACGCGACCTCGCTGTAGCCACGCCCCTGCCTGCCGCGCCGGAGTAACAAGGAGGCGGGTGGGGCGTTTCTGTCGTTTAGCCCCACGGCTGGCGGACGGCGCACAGCGCCGTCGCTACAGGTCTGCATGTCTGTGAGATCGCTTGTGTTCGTCGTGAGATAAGTGCGGAGCGTCGGCGCCACCAGTCGCACAAACGTCTGCGGAAAAAATCCGTAACAAATAAGCGCGCCAACCAGCAGGATCACCGGCACACGCAGGGTCGATCGAAGCTCGACAAGTTCCTTCCACTGCTCGCTTAGCGTGCCCATGAAGGTTTTGCGATAGGCGCGCAGCATGTAAACCGTCGAGATTACTACTCCCCAAAGCGCCAGCACCGTCGCGATTTGAAAAATATGAAAGCCATCCGTCGTCCAGCCGTGTTTGAACGCGCCAAAAAAGATCATGATTTCGCCGGCAAAATTCGCGAACCCGGGAAGACCGATCGCGGCGAATACGCCAAATCCAAACGCGAGTCCCGCGAAGGGCATGATCCTGGCAAGACCGCCAAGTTCGTCGAAAGCCAATGTGCCCGTTCGCTGGCGTAGTTCTCCGGCGATCGCAAACAACAGCGCGATGGAAAGGCCGTGAGCAAATATCAACACCACAGCGCCAGTCGTGGCGAGAATCGTGGCACTAGCGATCCCGAGGAAGATGTAGCCCATGTGCATCACGCTCGAGTAACCGAGCATCCAATCGAGCCGCTTTTGGGCGATTGTAACCAGCCCTACGTAAATGATGTTCCCGAGCAACAGCACCACAAGCAGACCAGCCCAGTGACGCGCGCCCTCAGGCAGCAGCGGAATGGCCAGACGCAAAAGACCGTACAGTCCAAATTTTTTCAGCACTCCCGCATGCAACATTGCCGCCGGGGCTGGAGCAGAGGCGTAAGCTTCCGGCGCCCATGTGTGAAACGGGAAAAGCGAAACGAGAATTCCAAAGCCGACAAGCAACAGCAGGTAGATGTGATGTTGTGCGTCTGCTGGGATTAGACCCATAGAAGCTCCGACCGTTAATGCACGAATGTCAAAGCTGCGCCAACCTAACGGGACGCTTTGATAAAGCAGGATCAGGCCAAGCAGTAAAATGAAACTGCCGATCGCGAGATAAATCGTAATTTTCCACGCTGCCGCGACTCGATTTCCGCTGCCCCAAATTCCAATCAATAAAAACGTGGGAATCAGCGCTAGCTCGTGAAATGCATAGAAGAAAAATAAATCGATTGACGCAAATGCGCCGATTGCGCCGCCGGAAATGAACAAGAGACAGGCATAGAATGCATGCTCATATCTCTCGATAGTCCCGGCGAACCAGATTGCGGCCAGCGTGACGATCGTAGCAAGCAGCACCATTATCAGACTCAAGCCGTCGATGCCAGTCGTGAAGCTCAGTCGCCATTCGGGAGATATCGTAAATGAGGTGACGTGTTGAAAGCCGTGTTCACCGTCTCCAAAAGTCGCAAGGAGATACAGCGCCGCGGCAAACGTCAAAACCGACGCGGTTAATGCCGTTTTGCGGGCAGGCGCGCCGACCATGATTAAGATGGCCGCGACGATCGGGCAGAAAATGATAAAAAGAACCATTAGAGGCAGGTGGACGAGTTAAAGATTTATTTGCCCACGAAACACACTAAAAGACCCGAAAATTTTAAAGATGAAGCTCTGCTCGTTCATATTCCCTCGGCAGGAGGCGCTCGTATTCCACTCTCGGATAATGGCCAAAGTTTACGAGCAGCCCCAATTTGCAGCCGGTGGCGGCGAGATAATTCAAAACTTGCGCCCGATGCTCGTCCACTAAGGCAGAAACAGTTTTGATTTCGAGAATGATTTTCTCGTAGCAAAGAAAATCAGGGGAGAACGTTTGAACGAGTGTGCGGCCGCGATACTGCAATGTTTGCGGCCGCTTTGATAGAAACGGAATCTTTTGGAATTCGAATTCGATCTCCAAACACTCATGATAGACGGGTTCGTGGAAACCACAGCCTTTGTCCTTATAGACCGCAAAGCAGGCTCCGATGATTGCGTAGCTTTCCTCCTTGTAAATCAATTCTCCTTTTTCTTTTGGTGTCATTTCGTGTGTTTCGTGGGCCAAAACTTCAGAAGCGGAAAACGGCGAAGTAGATGATAGCGACGACTCCGAGACCAAACAGGAACACATAAGCTTGCAGATTGCCGACCTGGACCAGGCGTAACAAAGCGCCGATGCCCCAGATTCCGCGACTGCTTCCGCCAACGGCGCCAGCGTCGATGATCCATCGATCAACGAAGGCTGACACATGTGCGAGGAGTTCCTGCGTCCGGTAAATCAGCGAGCTGTAAAACTCGTCGAAGTAAAACTTGTGACGCAATACCTCCAGATCCACCGGTTCACTAGCCCGGTTGCGGTAAAGGGCAATGGCCAGCCAGCTTCCCAAAATCAATGCGACGATCGCAAGCACGGGAACAAAGATTGCGACTTCTTTTTCGACCGGGAGTGTGAGGAAGTTGTGCGCGAAAAATGCAAATCCACCGACTGTCGCCATGAACGCGAGCACGATTAACGGCACAATCATTACCGGTGATGATTCGCGGCTTTCACGTGCGATGTCGCTGCGTGGTTGTCCGAAGAAGACAATCACAAGCAGGCGTATTACGTAGAAAGCGGTCAGGAACGCTGTGAACAACGCCACAGCGAAAATCGGTGTGTTGCGTTCGTAGGCGAGCGCGAGAATGGCATCCTTACTGAAAAATCCGCTGAACGGTGGGCAGCCGATCAACGCGAGGGCGCCCACAACAAAACTGGCAAATGTGATCGGAAGTTTCCGGTAAAGCCCTCCCATTTTCCAGATGTTCTGTTCGTGGTGAAGCATCACAATGACGGAACCGGCGGCGAGGAAGAGAAGCGCTTTAAAAAACGCATGAGTAAACAGGTGGAACATCGCTGCATCATTCGACGCAAGACCCACCGCCATAATCATGTAACCAAGTTGTGAGAGTGTGGAGTAGGCGAGAATTCGCTTGATGTCGTTCTGCTGCGTTGCGATTAACGCGGCCATCACTGCGGTGATCGTGCCGATCCATGCAATCACCAGCAGCGCTGCGTGTGACCCTTGAATGATGAACGCAACACGGACCAACATGTAAACGCCTGCTGCGACCATCGTCGCCGCATGAATCAACGCGGAAACTGGCGTCGGACCTTCCATCGCGTCCGGCAACCAGACGTGAAGCGGAAACTGGGCGGACTTTCCAACCGCACCGCAGAAAATCAATAGGGCGACGGTTGTCAGAAAGAGCGGATGACCAGCTAACGTCGACATCCGCGGCGCGATCTCAGCAAAAACAATAGATCCGGTTGCCATCCAAACCATGAGGATTCCAATCATGAATCCGAAATCGCCGATGCGCGTTGTGATGAATGCTTTGTTGGCCGCATCCGCAGCCGCGTCGCGATAAAACCAGTGGCCGATCAAAACGTAAGAAGTAAAGCCGACCAATTCCCAAAAAATAAAGAGCATCACGAAATTGTTTGCGAAGACGATACCGAGCATCGCGAACATGAAGAGCGACAGCGCCGCGAAATAGCGGGACTTGCCTTCGTCATCTCGCATATACCCCAGCGAGTAGATGTGAATGAGCGCGCCGATGCCCGAAACCAGAACGGCCATAGTCCTGCTTAACTGGTCCAATGTCAGGCCAAGCGGGACATGGAAGACGCCGCTGATACCGATCCATGTGAACTCAGCCGCGGCGACAGTTCCGTGTGCAAAGATCAAACAACTGCAGATAAAACTCACGAGCACCGCGGCGATTGAGATCGCGCTACTCAATGTTTTCCATCGAAGCGTAAACAGCGTGATTGCGGTCGCGCTAACCAGCGGCGCGAGCAAAATGAGCCACGGAAACATTAGGTTCATCGGATTCGCGGGCTCAAAATTTCAAGCTGCTGATGTCTCTGACGCTGGTTGTCTGCCTTATGCGAAACAGGGCGACGAGGATGGCAAGGCCCACCGCGACTTCGGCGGCTGCGACGGTGATGACGAAAAAGACGAAAACCTGTGCGTTGTAATTGGGCAGGCCATCCGGACCGACACGGAATCGCGAAAAGGCAACGAGCGACAAGTTTGCCGCATTAAGCATCAACTCCAATGACATGAGAATGATGATGAGATTGCGCCGGACCATGACTCCGGCGAAACCAATTGAAAAAAGAATCCCGCTTACAATGAGATAATCGCCGAGGGTAATCATTTCATGGGAATGACGAAGCTCGAATGCCAAAGGACGAAGGAATCACCAAGCTCGAATAAACTAATGACCAGAGCTTCCCAATCCGCAGCCTTTTGGCTTCGTCATTCGGATTTGTTTCGTTATTCGTCATTCGGATTTCGTCATTATCTCGGCTCACGCTTGCTTAAAAAAACGACTCCAATCGTGGCCACCAGCACGAGAACACCGACGATTTGCAACGGAAGATTGTAATTGCGAAAAAGCAGCGCACCGATGTTCCGCACATCGTCAATCGTCGATGCCGAGAGCGCCGGGAAAGTCTGTCGCGCGGCTTCAAAGTGCCTGATCGTAAAGACAACCTGAATGAGCAGAGTGAGCGCCACTCCCACGCCGCCCGCGGCGGCGAGCCGATTGATCCGATGCCGTTCTTCGGCCTGCAGAGTAAGAAGCATGATAATAAAAAGGAAAAGCACCATTACTGCGCCCGCGTAAACCAGAACCTGAATAATCCCGACAAAGTACGCGTCGAGCGACACGAACAGTGCAGAGAGTCCCAGAAACGAAACGACCAGGCTGAGGGCACTGGCAACTGGATTGCGATTGAGAACAACCGCTGCGCCAAAGATCAGCGTCATCAGCGCAAAAATCCAGAAGAGGAATGGAGACATCGGTTATTGGAGTGATGGAGTAGTGGAGTAATGAAGTCGCGCTTCTTGCCAACACTCCATTACTCCAACGCGGCTCATTTCTTCTCATTCCATTTCAACACCACGCCATGGATAACTCCGCCGATTTCGAGCAGTTTTTCTTTGTGATGCACCATTTCCCCGCGCGTGAAGCCGGTGATGGCATAATCTTTACGCAGAAAAATCGCCTGCTCGGGGCAAACCTCCTCGCACATCCCGCAGAAAATGCAGCGGATCATGTCGATATCGAATTGCTCCGGATATTTCTCGACTTTGGCAAAGCGATCTTTTGACGGGATTTCGCCGGGAATAATCTTGATCGCGCGTGGCGGACAAATGAATTCGCAGAGCTGACACGCGACGCAGCGGACGCGGCCATCTTCATCTCTCACTAATGCAGGTGCACCTCGGTAGTGATCGGGCAGCATGCTGTCCGGTTTTTCCTCCGGATATTCCATGGTGACCTTCGTGCGTCCGAATAGCATGTTTTTGAAATGCTTAAACGTGATGGCGAGACCGGCGACGATAGCGGGCAGATACAATCGCTCGCGCCAGTTCAATCTCGGTCGTGGAACAGTGACGGCCATGATTAGAATGACAAATGACGAATGACAAATGACGAATCAATGACGAAACACGAATGACGACTACAAGCTGCTGTCTTTTTGTCATTCGTCATTAGCTTTGGTGAAACGCCATAATGCCGGCGACGAGGAAAATATTAACTAGCGCGATCTCGAAAAAGAAAAGCCACCCAAGTCGCATTAGCTGGTCCCACCGGAAACGCGGCAGCGTCCAGCGGACCCACATGAAAATGAAAATCATGATGGCGACTTTTCCGAAAAACACTGCGATGTTGATCAGACCGAAGATCCATCCGTGGGAGCCATCGGGAATCCCGGGGAAATGCCAGCCCCCGAAAAACAATGTGACGATGATAGCCGACCCGGTGATCATCGCGGCGTATTCGCCGAGGAAATACAAGGCAAACTTCATTGAGCTGTACTCGATGTTGTAACCGCCGGCCAGCTCCTGTTCAGCCTCCGGTAGATCAAACGGCAGTCGATTTGTCTCTGCAAAAATTGCGATCAGAAAAACGAGGAACGAAATGATCATGGGAATTGTGAGCAGCCATTTCCATGGGTTCATCCAATCGCCGACAAAAGGCGCGATGAACCAGCCGTGCTCAATCTGATAACGCACCACGCTGGTCAGGCGTAAATTCCCAACCAGGAGAAAAACCGGGATGACTGCGAGCCCGAGCGAGAGTTCGTACGCAAGCATTTGCGCACTGGAACGGATACCGCCGAGGAATGGGTATTTAGAATTCGACGCCCAACCGCCGATGACGATTCCGTAAACGCCCAGCGATGCAATGGCGAACACGAAGAGAATTCCTATATTCACATCCGCGATGACCATCGGTACACCGAAGAGGGTGCTCCCGAATGGAACCACCGCGATGGTAATGATGGAAGGCATCACAGCCAGGCACGGCGCCAGCCAGTAATAAAACGTGTTTGCGCTGCGCGGCGTGAAATCTTCTTTCAGCAGCAATTTGAACATGTCCGCGATCGGCTGGAATAGTCCCGCCGGTCCCACCCGATTCGGTCCCATCCGATCTTGAATAAACGCGCTGACGCGCCGCTCGGCGTAAACCGCGTACGAAACCATCGGCAGGATCACTACAAAGAGAATTCCGATGATTTTTAGTAATGAGGTAATGACGAAAAATGAATCCATTGCAGATCGATAACTCTAGTGTGTTGCAACAGCTGCAGGTTTACAACGCTGTGATCTTTTTCGCTGCCGTAATGCTGTAGTGTCCGCTATCCTCAGCGGATAACGCGTGCGATGTCGCTATCTCACAGACTGCGCTGAGGACAGCGCACGCTACAGCCTGAAATGCCTCGGAGAACGCACCTCGTGACCTCGGCAGTTCATGCGCTTGCCGGCCTGACGGCGCGGCGTCTTGCCTGAATCGCGATCGCTTCCTCTATTGCTTCTTCGTCACTGGGATGCATCGGCGGTAATTCTTCAATTGCCAGAATGTGCACGCCGAGGTCGCCGAGTTTACTCAAAGTCAACCCGGCAAATTGCGGGACTGTTTCGCTCATCCTTCGAAAAACGTCGTCAACGGAGGAAAGTGAATCGCCACCGCCTGTTGTCTGAAGCAAATCACGCAAGATTTCCCAATCATCGCGCGCATTTCCGGGCGGGCGCACGGCGCGATTCAGTCGTTGCAATCGGCCTTTACCGTTGATCATTGAGCCGCGTTTTTCGGCGAACCCGCACGCCGGCAGAACAACAGTCGCTTTTTCAGTCACGTCGTTCGGCAAAATGTTCATCACAATTAACGCGGGTAGCTGCGCGAGCTGTTCGACCGGTAAACCCAAATGCATCGCGTTTTCTTTCAAAATCACCAGCGCCTTGATTTGCCCCGACCGCACGGCGTCGGCAATCCCGATGAGTTTCGCACCCGGCTCGGATTTCGATGCAACAATTAAGCGCGCTCCGTTTGTGTTCGGGTTACGATCTTTGCTGAGCAAGATCTTATCACCGCGTCCGCGCCGTGGGACAATGTCGATCCACTGGACTCCTAAGGAAGTTGCTAGTTGAGACGTGAGCCAAAGCTCCTCGTTGGTCATCCGGCCGGAAGCAATGATGGCGATTTCGGAGCCGGCAAACTGTTGCAACTGAAATGCTGCTTGCGCGATTGCCGTTGGCCAATCCGCAGAAACCAGTTTTCCCTCAAGCCGAATCCGCGGCTCGAGCAAACGGTTTTCGGCTTCGAGATATTTGAAGTTGAGGCGCCCGTAATCGCACATCCAGCAGGAATTGACGTGATCATTTTCTCGTGGTGTTTGCCGATAGATCACGTCCTCGCGACTGCCGATGACGGTGTTACAACCTGTGGCGCAACTCGTGCAGATACTCTTCGTTTCCTTCAGAAACCAGACGCGCATTTTGAAACGAAAATCGGTCGAGGTAAGCGCGCCAACCGGGCAAATATCGACGGTGTTGAGAGAGTAATTATTTTCCAATCGCTTGCCCGGATGTGCCGTTAGCACGGTGTAACTGCCACGGTCAACGAAACCGAGGACGTCATCGTGTGCGATTTCCTGGCAAAAACGAATGCAGCGGGAGCAGAGAATGCATCGTTCGTCATCAAGTGTAACTCGCGGACCGACCTCAACATTTTTTGGTTTCTTGACTTTGCTCTCGAGAAAACGCGATTTCGCGTCGCCGTAATCGACGCAACTCCTGCAAACGGCATTCACCTGCCTGATCGCAAATTGGGCAATCGAGCGGATGATTGATGAGGAGAAATTCCATTACGCCGCGCTGACACTCTTTCACCAGCGGGGAGTTGGTGCGAACAGCCATGCCTTCGGAAATGTCCTGAGCACAGGAAATTTGCGGACGTGGGATCCAATTTATGATGGGTTTACCATCCCCGCCGAGTTCAGGCTTCCGATCCGGCCCGAGCCGGGAAAACCCCATTTCGATCAAACACATCCGGCAATTCCCCGGCGAGGTGAGCTTCTTGTGGTAACAATAACGCGGCACATAACTCCCGACCTGCTCGCACGCCTCGATCACGCGCGTCCCCTTGGCAAACTGATGCCACTCGCCATCAACCTGGACGTTCAGCAACTGCGGTAATGGAGTTTGATCGGCCATTTATCTTTTCGTAATCGTGCTCGTGCTCCTGCTCATAATCGAAAAGGTTCGATCATGAGCATGAGATTTCATCTAAATCGCTCCTTTGGCTCCGGCTTTTTCCCAACCGGGGTCGTGGGCCATAGGGATGGTCGGGATTTCTTCTTCTTCGATCAGTTCTTTGGGAGTGTATTCCGGGGGAAGGGGTGGGGGCACCGGTTTCTTTGCACGCGCAGCAAATTCTTCTGGAAATTTCTCAACAAAGCTTTGCGTTGGCCACGCGCACGCTTCGCCGAAAGCGCAGATGGTGCGTCCAGCGATGTTGTCCCCAATGGTCTTGAGCGTCTTCGGATCTTCCACAACGCCGCCGCCACGCAACATGCGGTCAGTGATTTTTTGCATCCAAAGTGAGCCTTCCCGGCAGGGTGTGCATTGACCACAGCTCTCGTGTGCATAGAACTCATTAATGTTGTTCAGTACCCAGACCATATCGCGTGAATCGTCCAGCACGATCACGCCGCCTGAACCGGCCATCGACCCAGCAGCAGTCAGGGAATCGAAATCCAATGGGATCTCATCGATCGACATTTCTCGTTCGATCGTCGATCCGTCGGATTGCTTCTGGTTGAGCTTGAATCGCTCATCGGCGCGCAAAACTTTCGCGGAGCTGCCGCCCGGAATCACGGCCTTCAACTTTCGCCCTGGTCTCAAGCCGCCAGCCATCTCGTAAATCAACTGGCTCATCGTCACCGCGCCGACCTCAATTTCGAAGTATCCTGGCCGCTGCACGTCACCGCTTACACACAGAATTCGAGTACCGGTGTTATTAGGCCGGCCAAGGCGCGCATACTCCGATCCGCCCATGGCAATAATGTGTCTGATGTGGCAGAGCGTCTCGACATTGTTGACGATCGTCGGGCACATGTAGAGGCCGAGCACCGCTGGAAAGTACGGGGGCTTAATCCGCGGATAACCCCGCTTGCCCTCCAGCGATTCGATAAGGCCAGTTTCTTCTCCGCAAATGTAGGCACCGGCGCCCCGATGAATGTAAACCTCGGCGTCGAACCCCGAGCCGAGAATGTTTTTCCCCAGAAAATTATGTGTGCGCGCCTCTTCAATGGCGCGTTCGAGAATTTTCGCGCCCTCTGGAAATTCGCCTCGTATATAGATGTACGCCGTGCGCGCATTAAGCGCATAGCAGGAAATCAAAATTCCTTCGAGCAGTTGGTGCGGATCTTCGTGAATGATGTAGCGATCCTTGAACGTGCCCGGCTCGGATTCATCGGCGTTGCAAATCAGATAGACCGGCCGTTTTTCGTCCAGCTTGATAAAGCTCCATTTCAGACCGCAGGAAAACCCGGCCCCGCCCCGGCCGCGCAGACCGGAGTTTTTGACTTTATTGACAATGTCAGCGCGCGACAGTGTTAGTGCTTGCTTCAACTGTTCATATCCGCCATCCCGCAGGTAACAGTCGATATCCGTGGTCCAATCCGAGCGTCCGATGTTTTTGAAAATCAAGCGGTGTTCGAGAGGGTCAGGGGATGTTTGATGTTTGATGTTTGATGTTTGTTTTCGCAACAGATCGGCAATCGAATTCACATCGGCGTTTTCGTACAGCTGTTCGCCAATCATGCACACTGGCGCTGTGCCGCAGCTTGCCAGGCACTCGACAAATTCGACGCTGTAATCTTCGTCGGCGCTGATCCTAATCGGATTGTGCATCCCATCGCCGGCATGCGGGCGTTGGATACCAAGAGTTGTGCAAAAACTTTCCATCAAATCGAAGCCTCCGGCCATCGCGCAACTGAGTGTGCGGCAGACGCGGATGTGGGTTTTGCCCGTTCGCTCCTGTCGAAACATCGGGTAGAAGGTGACCAGCTCGAGAATATTGATCGGTGGCAAGCAGAGCTTTTCCGCGATCCATACCACAGCCTCGTCGCTAACGAACCCGAAGTGTTCCTGCCACAAATGCAAAAGCGGCATGGCCGCGCTTCTCCGGTGATCGCTCGGGTAACGCGCGATCGCTTCATCCATTTTCCGCTCCAGCTCGGCGGGGATGCGTATGCTCGTCGAGTGTGTCACTTGGGAGAGTAATCCGCTACAGCAGATTAATCGGACAACGTGCTGTCTTTCGACTGCACTTTGTCGTCCTTGAAAACGATTGTGACCGTGTCCTTGCCCTGCCGGTAAACGTAAGTTGTCTTTTTCGTGATCACTAAATCCTCGGTCCTAAGTGAAGTAGGCGGGCCCAGAATCGATTCCACCTGCTTTTTCGACATGCCTTCCATCACCTGATCCACGTTCGCTTTTGTGATACGCTTCCCGCTGCAAGAGAGGGAGAACACGACGAAAAGCACAAGCATGAGGCGAGTTGCCGAAGAAATGACGAATGACCAAAGACGAATGCCGAAGAAATGACGAAGTTCGAATGACGAGGAGCTGCCTTGTTTTTTTGCAAAGGTTCTCATGCTTCTCAGTCGTTCCTCATTTGGCATTCGGTATTCGTCATTGCCCTTTATCTGTCGCATTCGCCCATGACGAAGTCCAGACTGCCCAGCACCGCAGGCACGTCGCTTACCATGCAGTCGGGCAGAAGCTCGGGCAGGATACTGAGGTTCACAAACGATGGCGCCCGAATTTTCAGCCGATACGGCACGCCGCCGCCTCTGCTGTTAATGTAAAAGCCAAGCTCGCCCTTAGGATTTTCCGCTGCGAAATAGACTTCGCCGGGTGGCGCATCGAGCCCTTCGGTCACGACGATGAAGTGATGGATCAGCTCTTCCATCTTTGTCATTACCCGCGATTTTGGCGGGGTCATATTTTTCCAATCTGCGACGTTGATCGGTCCGCTCGGAAGCTTATCGATCACCTGGCGCAGGATTCGCACGCTCTGGCGCATTTCCTCAATCCGAACCAGATAACGATCATAACAATCGCCCGCACTGCCGATCACCACGTCGAAATCATATTTGTCGTAATCGAGATACGGGTGTTTGCGCCGCAAATCGTGGTCGATCCCGCTTCCGCGCAGGTTGGGGCCGGACAGGGCGTACGCAATCGCGCGCACCTTCGATATCACACCGACGTCCTTGGTCCGATCGACAAAAATTTTGTTCCGGGTCAGCAGCCTGTCGCACTCGTTCAGGCTCGGCCCGAAATCGTCGAGGAATTTTTTCAATTGCGGAATGAAGCGCTCGGGCAGATCGCGGATTTGTCCACCCACTCGAGTGTACGACGTGGTGAAGCGGGCGCCGGTGAGCAACTCGAACAGATCATAAAGTTTTTCGCGCTCGGTAAAAGTGTAGAGAAACACGGTCATCGCGCCGAGGTCGAGCGCCATCGCGCCGAGACCCATCAGATGCGAGGAAATCCGCGATGTTTCGCAGCAAATAGTGCGAATCGCTTTTCCACGCGCTGGAACTTCCCACCCCATCAGTTTTTCAACTGCCAGCGCGTAGGCCACGTTGTTTGAAAGTGGCGCCAGATAATCGAGCCTGTCGGTATAGGGGACAAACTGATTATATTGCATGTTCTCAGCGATTTTCTCGTCGCCACGATGCAAAAAGCCGATGTCCGGCGTGGCCTTGGTGATGATCTCACCATCGAGCTCCAGCACGAGTCGCAAAACGCCGTGCGTTGCCGGATGCGACGGCCCCATGTTTAAAACCATTTTCTCGCCGATGTCGTCGTCACCAGGCTGCCGCAGCGCTGCGTCGTCGGCGGCGACTCGCGTGACCGGGTCGGGCGATTCAATTTCGCGCGTCGTAAATGGCATGGGATTTACCAGTGATTTATGCTGGCGAGTGAACCACCGCGCGCAAGCGCAAATTCCGGGAGCACAGGCTGTCAGCCTGTAGTCGTTGGCAACTTGCCGACGATTCCTTCAACGCGCCGTAAGAATTCTTCGCAATGAACGTTCAATGAGCTTTTCGGCAAGCTGCCGAAAAGAGCAGCTGGCAGCCTGTGCTCCCCCCAAGCAGAACGCGCTCGCGCCCGTGACGGAACGCGATTAACTAAAAGATTATGGCGAAAAAAATCGCACTGCTCTTCGCGGGCCAGGGCGCGCAAAGCGTCGGTATGGGACGCGAATTGGCGGAGAACTTTCCACCTGCGGCCAACTTGTGCGCGCAAGCTGATGAAGTCCTTGGCCGACAGTTAACCGAAATTATGTGGAATGGGCCGGCGGAAACGCTTACGACGACATCAAATTGCCAGCCAGCCTTATACGTGCATTCACTGGCGGCCCTGGCTGTCGTCCGCGAATTGTTTGGCAATTTTCCAATCGATTGTGCGGCCGGCCTATCTCTCGGGGAAATGACTGCGCACGCGGCAGCAGGCACGTTCGATTTCGCGGCCGGGCTGC
>Ga0307277_10000307_pt1 | contig 17514 bp, 15 predicted proteins | sample ER_DNA_116_FD_194473 | JGI IMG/M metagenome (GOLD analysis project Ga0307277, IMG submission 194473) | Bulk soil microbial communities from the East River watershed near Crested Butte, Colorado, United States - ER_DNA_116 | ecosystem: Environmental > Terrestrial > Soil > Floodplain | place...
TCTCTAGACGCACACTGTGGATCGGCACCGCGCTGTTGATCCTCGCAGCCGTCATCGTCTTAATCGCTGTCTATTCAAGCGGCGGCGGCTCCGCGCCCGGTTACTAGCCGGTCTAGGTCGTCTTCGCCCTCGATGAGCTGCGAAACGCGTCCTACGCCCGTGACCAGCGCACAAGCGCTTCCGCGATTCGCTCGCAGGAGCGTCGCCGGCTCAGGAGCTCGGCGAGGGCAGCGGCGGCTAGCCGATTCGAAGGAATCGCAGCGAGCAGGGCGAGCACGGCCAGGCCGTCACGAATGTCGACGTTCTTTGTTTCGTAGACGAAGCGGGCGTGCCAGCGGAGAGCGGCACGCTCGTACCTGGCGTCCTCTCCCTCAGCGAGCAGGAGCGTGAGCTCGAGAGCCTCGGCTAGCCGACGAACTGGACCTCACCTGCGGCCGAGAGCGCTTCCGTGACATTGCCGCGATCGAGGGCTCGGCGGAAACGCATGAAGGCCGAGCCTTGCGAGGTCACGAACGCATGTTCCCACAGAGAGCTCCCGGAGGCCACACGGGCGACGTAGACTCGACAAACCGCCGACTTCGGTACTACCAGGGTACGCGCAGAGCCGACGCGGGAGACGGGCCCTCAGCGGCTCGGCTCGGTTTTGCAGGTGATTCGAGATGGGCCGGGCAGGAATCGAACCTGCGACCTTGGGATTAAAAGTCCCCTGCTCTACCAACTGAGCTACCGGCCCCACAGGTATTAGACCAAGCGAGCGCGATCGCTATCCTTCGCGGGCCGGGCCCCCATCGACTAGCGGTCCAGGTCACAGCCCTTTCAAGGCTGTAGCGCGGGTTCGAATCCCGCTGGGGGCATGGGCGGTTAGCTCAGCTGGGAGAGCGCCTGGTTTACACCCAGGAGGTCGGCGGTTCGATCCCGTCACCGCCCACTGCTCCTCCGTGGCCCCTCGGTACAATGCCTGCGCCCTGGGGGCGTAGTTCAGCTGGTTAGAACGCCGGCCTGTCACGCCGGAGGTCGCGGGTTCGAGTCCCGTCGCTCCCGTAAAAGTCCTGCAAATCAGCATATGTATTTGACATAACGAACGCCGGCTTCTTTTCATCCCGCGCAGATCCCGCACGAGAATCCGCCTGAAATAGCCGCAAGGAGCCGGCTGTCGCCGGTAATTCCCGGAGAAGGATGACCGGCCGAAGCGACCGGCGGTCGATTGACACACCGCGCTCGAGCCGCCTCCGGTGCGGTCAGGCGTGAACATGCGCGCGCACCCACTGCTCGGCACGCGGGGCCGTGCGGGCGTCCGTTGCAGGGCTATCGAAGAGACCGTGGCCGGCGCCTGGGTAGACGACAATCGTCCAGTCTTTGCCCATCCGTTTCTTAATGGCCTTGAGCTCGGCGACGCTCTGCACGGGCGGGACGTTCCGATCGGCGCCTCCGAAGAGCCAGATCGCGGGGACGTTCAGATGCTCAAGGTACGGCTCAGGGTCGAAGCCTTCGTGAGGGAACGACGCGATCTTCTTCGCGATCTCCGCTTCCGAGGGGCGTGGCTTCGTGCTCTCGCTTCCACCTGCGAACTCCTCGAAGTGAGCCACGATGCTGTGCTGCAGAACACCCGCGCTTGCGATGGCCAGGAAGGCGACGTGGCCTGAAGTCTCCGCGGCCCGCGGTGCGATCCAGCCGGCCGCGCTCGCCCCGAGGAAACCGACTTGCTCGGGGTCGATCCCCGAGTACGAGCGTGCGGCCGCAACCTCGGACCACCGGGCGAATGTGCGACGTGGTCGCCGGACGGCTCAAAGCTCGCGTTCTGCTCACATCACGGCGACGGCAACTGGGCTATCTGGGTGATCAATCGCGACGGGACGGGTCTCAGACACCTGACACACCCGACGCTGATTGAGCCCGCCGAGTCGCACGGTGACTCGCCGGGGGCCTGGTCGCCCGATGGTCGGCGCATCGTCTACACGTCAGATGCCGACGGTGACAACGAACTCTTCGTGATGAACGCCGACGGTTCAGACCAGCACCGACTGACCCACTTCGCCGGTGGTGACGACGCCAATGCCTGGCTACCCGACGGTCGAATTGTCTTCGCGCACTTCGCAGGCGATGAGCCGCTTCCTCAGTGGTACGTGATCCGACCAGACGAGACCGGTCTAGCGTCGTTGCCACAGCTCGATGGCGCGGGCGACCCGCTCAGCTGGCTTCCGCGCAAGTCCTAGCGAAGGGCGACGCTTGCCATCCTCAGTGGTGCTCGGGGCTTTCGGAGGTTTCGATCAAACCCTTCCGCGCAGTCGCAGCCTGGCGACGGAGCTCTTCGATTGCTTTGCTCGCGCCGAGGTCGCGGAACGAAGGCCGGCAAGGCGGTCAGGAGATACATGTGAGCGAAGTTCACCGTTTTCGTGCGTCCAGCTATTCCCAGCACCCTTTCCTTACGGAGCGCGGCGACTCTGTGACCCTCTCGACGGCGTCTCCTGACTTGAAACGAGGTCGGAACCTCACCGCCGTTCGCGGAATAGACGCGGATAAATCGGCCAAAGGAGTCGCAATGCGCCCCACCCTGCTCGCCGCTCTTGCCGTCGCCCTCCTCGCCCTCGGCGGGTGCGATTCCGGGTCGAAAAGCTCGGGCGGCGCGCGCGCGACGACCGATCAGGCGACCGGGACGCAGCTCGCGGATGAGCTCGTAGGGTGGCAATTGGCGTACGCGGCGCTCGAGCGCGCCGGAAGCAGCGTGGACCATCTCTACGTCGCGAACGCAGACGGGAGCGATGCGCAGCAAGTCGATCATCTGCGCGGCGGCAAACACCAGCCCTTCTGGTCGCCCGACGGATCGAGGATCGCGTTCCGGTGGCTCCCGAAGGATGAAAACCACACCCCGCTCGTGATCATCAACGCGGATGGATCACACCTCGTCAACCTGACGAAGCGGACCGGTCTGCGGGGCTGGGCGCCCTCGTGGTCACCGGACGGTCGCTGGATCGTCACGGCGGCGACCCCGAAAGCCGGCGAACCGAACGGCCTCTACATCATGCGACCCGATGGGTCGGAGCTTCGGCGGATAACTCCCAGCGACCGCGAGGCCCAGTACTCCGCCTGGTCACCGACCGACGACGTGATCGCATTCACGTTCGTTGTCGAAGGGGGCTTCGACATTTACACGATCCGCTCGGACGGATCCGACCTTCGCCGCCTCACGAACGACGGAGCGGCCGGCCAGAACAACTGGCCCATGTGGTCGCCCGACGGCAAGCGGATCGCCTGGGGCAAGGGCGAGGGCATCTGGGTCATGAATGCGGACGGGAGCGAAAAGCACGAGGTTACGACCGTCGGCGGTGTCCCGGCCGCCTGGGCTCCCGGACCCTTCATCGCCTTTGGTTGTCGCTCCGCGAAGAGCGAAGCGTCACTGTGTGCGGTCGACGCCGAGGGCGAGCGGCTTACGCACCTGCTCGGCGGCCGGCAAGGAAGCATGCCGGGTTGGCGGCCCCGGAGATGATGGATCCCGTGCATTCCCACTCTGTTTACTACATGGTCAACTACTCATCCCGCGCTGATCCCGCACGAGGCTCCCGGAGACGATGTGGCCGCGTGCCGGCCAACTACCGTCCTCAGCAAATGAGTGGTTGTCCGCTCTCTCGGCCGTCGTGGCCGTATCGCTTGCCGCGAAGTCAGGCATCCACGTTGAAGCTGAACATCATCCCGCTCTCGTGGTGCTCGGCGATGTGGCAGTGCGCCATCCAAAGACCCGGGTTGCTCACGTCCAAGAGGATGTCCACGGTCTCCCCGGTACGGACGAGCACCGTGTCCTTCCAGACGAGGTTCGGCTCGACAGTGCCGTCTCGGCTAAGGACGAGGAAGCGGCCCGCGCCGTGGATATGGAACGGATGATGCATCGGATGGTCGGACTCCATCTCGTTGATGAGCCTGATCTTGATCTGGTCGCCGAGCTGAAACCGCCAATCGATGGCCGCGTTCTCGGCGCCGGTTTCCCGGTCCACAATCAGCCAACGCATGTTGGCCGGCGTCGTCATCCGGTTCACCTCAACCATGTCGTCTTCCCATTCGATGCCTTCAGCAGCGCCCTGCGCATGGCCTCCGTGTGCGTGCTCGCCATGGTGCTCCTCGTGGTGTCCATGGCGCTCTTCGTGCTGGTCACCGCCGCCGTCCTGTTCGTGACCGTGCATGTGGTGCTCCGCGTGGGCGGTCTCAGCTGAAGCAGGCGCATCACCGAGGTCCGCCGCCGTCCCTGTGCCTGTCGCGCGTAGCGTCATGCCGCACTTCGGACACGTCCCCGCCCAGGTCGCCGTGATCTCTGCGTGCATGGGGCAGACGAACGCGGTCGAAGCCTCCGTTTCGGCCGGCGCCGGCATAAGCTTCATGCCGCACTTCGGACACTTCCCTGCCCAAGAGGCGACGATGTCCGCATGCATGGGACAGGCGTAGATTCCCGTCTCGATGCCCTCACCTCCGATCTCGTCCATCTCGGCGACGAAAGCGAGCGTCTTGTCGGGCGCGGCCCCGAGGTAGGGGGCGATCCGCTCCCGCTCGGCTGACATGTCCGCGTTGACGCGCAACGCTCCGTGTTCCTCCTCAAGCTGAGGCTCCGCGCGTTCCTCCTCGACGGTGATGGCTGCGAGCGGATAGGTGCGCTCGGGCGTGCGGTGCTCGAGGGTCGCTTCTCCGGGCTGGTCGAAGAGCACATCGACGACGACGCGCTCGGAGGGCGCCAGGATGACGTCCTCGACCATCTCCTCGCGCTCGTGATGGCCGCTGTCGCCCCCAACCAGCTTCATCCTTGCCCCGGCGACGCCAATCTTAAAGACGCGCGTGTTGGCCGTATCGGTCAGATAGAAGCGGACGACCTCACCCCGCTTCACGCTCATGGACATCTCTGGCTCCCCGGCGATGAGGAAGGTGGTTCCGAAACGACCCATGGCGACGTAATCGGTCTCGTGGGGGCTGAAAGGGGCAACGCGCCCGTCCTCGTCGAGCAGGATGTCGTCGAGCGTGAGCAGGACCTCGCGATGGGCCGGCGGCCAGTAGTCGGGCTCGCTCGGCTCGACGAGGATGTTCCCGTAGAGGCCCATCTCCTGGCCATAGTCCTGGCGAATGTGCGGGTGGTACCAGTAGAGGCCCTCGTCGGGGAACCGGAGCCGGTACGTGAAGCTCTCGCCCACCGGGATCGGGGTTTGCGTCTGGTGCGTCCCGTCGTACTCGTTTTCCAGTCGCAACCCATGCCAATGCACGGTCGCCTCGAGATCGCCTTCGTTGACCGCGTGTACCAGGACTTCCGAGCCCTGCCTTACGTTCAACGTCGGTCCCGGGATCGATCCGTTGTAGGCGAGCATGCGAACACTGTTGTCTCCGATCTCTTTGGTGACAGGCGCAATTCGGAGCTCGAACTCGTCTCCATCCGAGAGTTCGACGACTTCGGGCCGCTCCGCCTCAGGCAAACCCTCGATTGAGGTCGGGAACTCGACCGTGCGCGTGTGGCCGTGTGAATGGTGGTCGTGCATCGCTACCTAAGCCTCCTTGCGTGGTCCGGCCGCGGCGCCGGCTGCCTCAGGCGCGCGCTCGGGAGCCGTTCTTCGGGTCGTTACTTTTTTGGAGCCTGCGAGCCGCTCGCTGAGGAAGGCAGCATCGTCCTTGACCCAGCCGATCAGAGCCGAGCCGCGTGTCCACTGCCAGGTGAGGCCGAGGAATGAGAGACCCGGAACGGCGGTCACTCCGCGACGATGGCGCAGGCGGTTGTTCTCGTCGAAGATGGGCAGGTCGATCCAGGAGTAGTCGGGCCGATAGCCCGTCGCCCAGACGACCGCGTCCAACTCGAGCTCGCTGCCGTCCTCGAACCTCATCGTCCGCCCCGAGGCCGCAGTCGCGCGTGGCTTCAGCTCGACGGCGTAGCGCTTCCTGAGCTCGCGCGGGCTCGAGCCGATCAGCGTGTCGCGGTCTTTCAGCCGTTGCCCGAGCCGCGACTCGACCGTCTTATAGATGAGGCCCGTCTTCGTCAGCCACCAGAAGAGGTCGCGGCCGCCCAACCGCTGCGGCAACGGCTTCTGCTTTGAACCGACCGAGAGCAGGACCTTGTGGGTGGCTGAGAGCTCCTTGGCGATCTGGAAGCCCGTGTTGCCACCCCCGACCACGAGCACCGTTCCCTCGGGCACATCGCTCGGCCGCCGGTAGCCCGTGCTGTGGGCCTGCCAGACGTCCGGGTCGAGCTGCTCGGCGAGCTTAGGGATGTACGGCGTTTGGAAAGGGCCGGTCGCGACCACGACCTGGTCGACAGTGATCTTCCGCCCGTCGACATCGAGCACGAAGCGCCCCTCCTCGCGGGAAAGCCTGCGCACCTCGCTGTTGAGCTCGATCGGAAGCTCGAACGTCTCCGCGTACTGCTCGAGGTAGGCGATCACCTCATCGCGCGTGGGGTAGTCGTCCGGGTCGCCCGGGAAGGGCAGCCCGGGCAGGGCGCTGTAGCCGCGGGGCGTGAAGAGCTTCAGTGAATCCCAGCGCTCACGCCAGGCGGGCGCGATCGAATCGCCTCGCTCGAGGATGACGAACCGGCGCCCCTGCTCTCGTAGGTAGTAACCCATCGCCATGCCGGCCTGGCCCGCTCCGATCACAGCGGCGTCAAGCCGGTCGGAAGAGGGATCCGATCCTTGGCTCACGATCGCCAGAACCTCAGTCACAAGCTTCTCACTCATAGCGGCACCGCTACCCGGCTCGCCGCCTCGATTGCCGGTTCCGCCTTCGCGACATCCTCGGCCTTCCGACACTCGTCCTGTCGCACGAGAACGATGGCGACGAGCACGCCAACTGCGCTGAGGGCTGCGATCACCCAAAAACTGAGAGCGAAGCCGCTCGTATACGCGTGGGCCGCGTCGTCACCGCTCTTCAGCAGAGTCGTCGCGTGGGTCGTGACGATGGTCGCAGCTATCGCGACGCCCAGCGCGCCCCCGATCTGCTGCGCTGTATTGAGGATCCCGGAGGCGAGACCGGCGTCGCGTTCTCCCACTCCGGCGAGTGCCGCGATCGAGACTGGGATGAAGGCGAACGCGATTCCGAAGCCCATCAGCAAATAACCCGGCAGCAGCGCTGTCGCATAGGTGCTGTCCACCGCGATTTGGGTGTACCAGAGCAGTCCTCCGGTGATCAGGACCATGCCCAGCACCATCACGGGCTTGGCGCCGAACCTCGTAACCAACTTCTGCGACAGGCCAGCGACCAGGACGACGGTGCCCGCCGTTGCGAGGAAGGTAATCCCCGTCTTGAGCGCGGAGTAGAGCAACACCTGCTGGACGTACAGGGTCAAGAGAAAGAAGTTCGAGAAGACGACGGCGCCGAGGATGAGGCCGACCGCGTTCGCGCCCGCGAGCGTTCGAACGCGGAAGATCCGGAGCGGCATCAACGGGTTGCTCGCCCGCGTTTCGTTGAATACGAATGCGACAAGGAGGGCTCCGGCAAGAACCAGTTCTCCGATGGTTCGGGCGGACGCCCAGCCCGCATGCGGGGCATTGGAGATCGCGTAGACGAGCAGTGCCAAACCAGCCGTGACTGAAACTGCGCCTGCGATGTCGAAGTTCTTTGCCCCTTCGGCGCGGCTCTCACGGATGAGGCCAGGCGTCAACGCGAGCACAAGCGCGGCGACCGGGACATTGACGAAGAAGATCCACTCCCAGCCGAGGTACTTCGTGAGGACGCCGCCGAAGATGACGCCCGCGGCCGCGCCACTTCCACCCATCGCGCCCCAGATGCCGAGCGCTTTATTGCGCTCCTTGCCCTCGCGGAAGGTGGTCATGATGATCGAGAGCGTTGCCGGCGTGATGATGGCAGCGCCGAGGCCCTGCGCCGCGCGAGCCCAGTCGAGCATGACGATGGAGCTGGCGAGTCCGCAGACGAGCGACGCAGCGGCGAAAACAACGAGGCCGACCATGAACACACGCTTGCGTCCGAGCAAGTCGCCGGCGCGCCCACCGAGCAACAGGAAGCCGCCAAACGTGATCGCATACGCGGTGATGATCCATTGGAGGCTGCTTTCCCCGACTTCAAGCGACCGGCCGATCGAAGGCAGGGCGACGTTGACGATAGAGACATCGAGAACGGTCATAAAGAATGCGGTGCAAACAAGCCCAAGGACAAGCCACCGGCGGCGGTCGGGCGCGGTCGTGCTCGGACGCATCTCGTTGCTTCGGGACATCTCGCGGCTCCTAGGGCTCGTGTCCGCGTCGACCAGGAAGTGCCAACGCGTTGAGGCCGGCCGGTGTCTGAGCCGGGAAAGATTCCCGCCGCAAGTTTGGGGCGGGATGTTCACGGTAGCACCATCACGACCTAAGCAACGGGAGGCGATTCCGGGTCGGGTATTTCGGTCTTACGCCCTCCGTTTTCTCCTAGTGGCCTAGCCCGCTGAAGTCCTCCGCAGACGTCTGGCGGGAGGGACCGCGCTCGGGCCGGAAAGGCCGTTCGCTGTGTCGCCGCCTTCGTTCTCCATGAGGTCGTCGCCGGACTAGAGTCGTCACTCACAAATCGGTGCTACGGTGGTCCTAGCTTCTGTTGGAGAGTTTCCTCGCCTGTCGGGCGAGCGCGATGCCGGGACATACCGTCCTCCGCTCACTTGTAGCGGCTCGATCAACGGGGCTCGAAAAGAGGGGGCCATGATGGCCACCAATGCACCCGTCGCACAGCGCCCGCGTTCGCCGAAAGAAGTGGCAGCGAGAGCGCCCGATCACCCGAACAAAGCGCTCGAAGGCGGCGTTCAGACGCGAAGCAACTGGAGGGAAACCGCGCGTCGGATGTGGCTCTGGCCGGTGATGATTCTGGTCAGCTTGCCGATCGCGGGCTACATCGCAGACGTAGTAATCAACGGAGTCGATTCCGTGGGAACCGCGCTCGCTGGAGGCGTTATCGCGGGCGCGATCATCGGAGCGGCAGGATGGTTCGTTCTGCGGAAGCTCGTCTCCTGGCTCTGGATCCCGGCCACAACGGTGGGGATGGCCGTAGGCCTCGCCGGCGGAGCAGCTTTAGTTGATTACGGGATCGATCGAGGAGACCTTCTCCTCATGGGTGCCGTGACTGGCCTGGGCGTCGGAGTATTGCAGGCGCTCGTGCTCGCACGACACAAGATCCCCGGCGCGTTCTGGTGGGCCGTTGCTAACCCACCCGCCTGGGCGCTCGGCTGGCTCGTGACCTCGTACGTGATCACGGCCAACGTCAAGGAGCAGTTCGTGGTCTTCGGCGCAAGCGGCGCCATCGTCTTCGGACTGCTCACGTTGTTTGTCCTCGCAATGCTGTTCCGAGGGACGGCACCCAAAGCTAGCGGGACGGCAGTCCCAGCCGCTCGGTGACCCTAAACAGCCGTGCGAAACAGTGGGCGGCCCGTCGGCCGCCCACTGCCACCCGACCCGTCGCCTGATCGGCGGCAGAGAGGCCTTTGATGCAGACAAACACATCTCGTTATCCGCTTCGCCTGACTGGCGAGCTCTCGCCCCGGCTCAGCCGCGGGCTCTGGCTCGTCAAGTGGCTGCTGGCCATCCCGCACTACCTCGTGCTCATTCCCCTCTGGATCGCGTTCGTCTTTGTGAGCGTCGTCGCCTTCTTCGCGATCCTCTTCACCGGCCGCTACCCGAGGGGTCTGTTCGATTTCAACGTCGGCGTCCTCCGCTGGTCGTGGCGCGTCGGCTTCTACAGCTACAGCGCGCTCGGCACCGACAAGTACCCGCCCTTCACGCTCAAGGACGCGTCCGACTATCCCGCCCGGCTCGAGGTCGAGTTCCCCGAGTCGCTCTCGCGCGGGCTCGTGCTCGTCAAGTGGTGGCTGCTTGCCATCCCGCACTACCTTGTCGTCGCGGTCTTTGCCGGTGGCGCCTGGGCTGCATGGACAGGAGTTGGCACTGGCTGGATGTGGAGCTCGGGAGGCTTGGTGGGGCTGCTCGTCTTCTTCGCCGGCGTCGTCCTGCTCTTCACCGGCCGCTACCCGAAGGCCCTCTACGACTTCGTGCTCGGGATGAACCGCTGGGTCTTCCGCGTTGCCGCGTACTCCGCGCTGATGACCGATGTCTACCCGCCGTTCCGGCTCGACATGGGCGGCGACGAACCGCCGACGGCAACCGCCCCCGACACCGTCCCGGCTACGCCGGCTCCGATGACCTCGTGACCACCGTCCGGGTCCGATCCTCGCTGGCGTTACCCGCGACCGTCTGACGTCGCACCGAGGGCGGCCCTTCGGCCGCCCTCGGTGCGCGATGCTCGAATGCGCCATCGGATAAGGAGGGCGGCGGGCTATTGTCCGCTCATCCGAGCACGGAGGATTGCACCCATGAGCATCGTCGTCCGCTACAACCCTCCTTCCCTAACAACCGAACAGTACGACGAGGCCGACCGACTGCTTCCTGACGGCCTTGAGTACCACGCCTGCTTCGGTTCGGAAAGGAACTTGCGTGTCAGCGAGGTCTGGGACTCTCGAGAGCAGTTCGAGGCGTACGGCAAGCAGTTGAGCGCGATGCCGGTGATGGCCGACATCCCTTTCGATTCGGGCGGCCCTCCAGAGTTCTTCAAGGTTCACAAGCTTCGCAGGCGCTAGGCGAGCGCTTGCCGGAAGGGCGCAGCCCCCGTTTTGGCTGCGGGGCCGAGCGTAGTCTCGGGCCCCGCGTTCGGAGTGTGGGTAGCTCAGCGCCGATTCTTGAGCTTTGAGATCTGAGGCGACGGCTCCATTACCTTCCCAACAGTGACGGCTACGGAAAGGACGATGAAAGCGACCGTCTACCACGAGTACGGCTCACCCCATGTCCTAGAACTGAAGGAGATCGACAAACCGCTAGTCAAGGACAATGAGGTGCTGGTACGCGTTCAAGCAGCTTCCGTCAACCGCCTCGACTGGCACCTAATGAGAGGCAGTCCCTGCATCGCGCGCCTGCAAGCGGGCCCGCGCAAGCCGAAGGACAGTGTCCTTGGTGCCGATGTGGCAGGCCAGGTCGAAGCGGTCGGCAAGCACGTCACGAAGTTCCAGCCCGGTGACGAGGTATTCGGGTCTCTGTTCGGGCACGGGTTTGGCGCTTTTGCTGAATACGTATCCGTCTGGGATGAACTCCTGGAGCCGAAGCCGGCCAACCTCTCGTTTGACCAGGCGGCCGCCGTACCCGTGGCCGCACTGACGGCGCTGCAGGGTCTGCGCGATCACAGACGGGTCGAGCCGGGTCACAAGGTCTTGATCATCGGCGCGATAGGACTTACTCGCTGAGCGAGACGCCCGACGCTATCCGCTATCTCGAAGAAGGACACGCTCGAGGAAAAGTCGTCATCACCGTGTCAGGGGAGTGAGCGTGATGAGCGAACATGCGACGGGGTGATCGAACTCGGGCTGAAGGTCACGGGCGGTGCTCCTGCGCGCCGATCGAGCAGCTACTAACGCACCGGTCGGGCATCGGCGATTACCTCGACGAGGAGGCCGGATTCGACGTCGGCGATACGTCATGCTAATGGTCCCGGTCCACGAGCTCGCGACCACATGGACGCGTGCTGGCCGCAAACGACTCCGTCTTCGTTTGCAGAAGGGACAACGGGGCATCCCGCGCAGATCCCGCAGGAGGCCGCCGGAAGCCTCCGCCAGTTCCCGGCAATCCCAGCAACCCCAGCGTCGAAAGAGCCTGCTCTCGCCGGGAATCCCCGCCTATCCCCGCTTAAGCCGGAAGGCCATGACCGGCCTGTCACGCCGGAGGTCTCGGGTTCGAGTCCGGTCGCTCCGTCTCTTACTCCATGCGGCTTTGCGGACGATTGGACCCGTGGGAGTGGCGCCATTCGGCCCCCACGTCGTGACTGCCGTTTAGGGGCAAGCCGGCGACGTAATGGGCGGCGAATCGGGAAGAAGCGGGCCGAGCCGGGCTCGATTCGCGCAAGTCGCCCGCGAACTGGCGTAAGGGCTCTGTAAGGGCACTCGAGAACCGCCCCACGCCGCAAGCCCGCAGGAGTATCGTGGTAGTTCTGAGATGCGAGTCTTGGGCGGCGCATCCCTCTCTCTTCGCCGCTGCGGCCTTCTCATCGCGGTGCTCCTCGCCGGCAGCGCGTTCATGGGTGTCACCTCTGCCTTTGGCGCAAAAATTGCGGACTGGGAGATGAACGAACCGCCCAGCGCGACCACGATGCACGACAGCAGCGGGTCGAACCTGTCCGGGACGATCGGCTCGGCGGTCGTGACGGGTGTCGTCACCGACGGCGCGACCGGATACCAGTGGCTGTCCGGAAACAGGTCCGGGGTCCATACCGAGCGGCTCATCGAGGTCGACAGCCCAATGTTCAATCCGGGGATCGGAGACTTCACCGTGATCCTCCGGTTCCACACCGCATCGATGGGCGACCAGAACATCATCCAGAAGGGGCAGGCGCACACCATCGGGGGCATGTGGAAGATCCCGCTCTTCGGCGGCAAGGTCGGCTGCAACTTCCTGGGAGTCGAGCACCGGTCGGCCGTCTGGTCGAACGACACAATCGCGGACAACGAGTGGCATACCGTTCGCTGCGATCGCCGAACCACCGGCGTGACGCTCACGTTGGACGGCGGTACGCCCAAGACCAACCACAGATGGACCGGAAGCATCTCGAACACGTGGCCGCTCGCCATTGGCGGGAAGCCGAAATGCGACCCACCGGAAGTCGGGTGCGACTACTACGTCGGTCTTCTCGATCGTGTCGTCGTTGCGAGATCCGAATGCCACGGGGTGGCGGCAACGATGACCGGAACAAGCGGCGCAGACGAGCTCGTCGGCACGGAAGACGCCGATGTCATCGTGGCAGGGCGCGGGCCCGACGAGATTCGCGGCGCCGGTGGCAATGATCTCATCTGTGGCGGAGGCGGAAGGGACCAGATCGAGGGGAACGCTGGCAACGATGTGCTGCGAGGCGGTCGCGGATTCGACTCGGGCCGCGGCGGCCGCGGCTCCGACGTCTGCGTCTCGATCGAGTCGGCTCGGAGCTGCTGAGGGTTTAGAGCGCGGCGCTCGCCGGCTGTGGCCGCAGGAACGCTACTCATTCCTTAGCCAGGCGGTGGGGGTGGTTCGAACCCACGGGACGCCTCACGGCGTCTAGTGGGTTTCAAGACAGCATTTCGCCGATCACCCCGGTCGCCCGGCAACAAAGACCTGCATCACGCGGTATGCCGGTTACCCACGCTGGCTCGAGCAGCTCGGCCTAGGCGAACGCAACGTTGTGTTTCCGCTCGCCGGCCAGGTGCGCTAGGGCGGAATTCGCTAGCAGGCTCGCGCGCGCGGGTCACGCCATCCGTACCTGCTGCCGCCGTAAGACGCTAGGTCAGCGAAGACGGCGAGGATCACGAAGATCCATTCCCATCCGTCGACACCGTATCCGCCCGTATTCCACAGGATCACATAGAGCAGCGTCGTTATTGGAAGAAAGACGAGACCGAGAAGCGGCCAGATGAACGCCCCAGTAGCACGATCAACCCAGGGGGTGAAGATCCACGTCAGGATCAGGGCCAGTCTCGGCGAGAGTGCCGCGATCAGCAGGAACAGGCAGCCCATCCAACCGTCCTTTCATCCTCGTTGGGTGGCGGAGGGTGCCAGACTGACGCCGTGCCGTCAATGAAGTGACCGTCGCCTGGAGCCGGTAACGCGCGGCGAAGCCTCGTTCGTCGTTCTCGTCTGAATCTCGATCTTCTCGACCCGTCGCAGTCCAGCCCGGTCGGGCTCGCACCGCGACCGCCACGATGAGAACTTCAGCGAGCGGGAAGGCTGCTCCACCGGGGCCGTCTCCGTCACCGAGGGGCGGCGCTGCCCGCTTCGTTGCCGACGCGTCGCTACCGGCCAGCGACGCCGCGATAAACACCGTTCCGCTTTCGCCGGCTTGGCCGTGCTATGCCGCCCGGCGAGCGGATGGCCACTCCCGCCGAGCCTCCCGCCTGCGCTCGGCCGCCAGCGCACGGGCCAGCATCTGATCACCGCGGGCAGCCGACTGACCGAGGCCAAATGAGAGAATGAACAGGAAAATCCAGGCAATCGCCAGGAATGTCGCCGCAAGAATCATAAGAAAGCTCTACCCACGAGGCTCGTGTCATAACGCGCCTTCTGTACGCGAAAAGTCCCTGCTAAGAGGCATATTTCGCATCATTTTTCAAGCGCTGACGCCTTGGATACAAGCCCCGCTGGCCGTGTCCTTTGAGCTGAGGAGTGGCCGACGAAAACCCTGCTCGTTACGGCAAAATCTCCACAATTCCTGGCCAGCCCGGTGGCAGCGTGACCGGCGTTTTCATGCCGGAGGTTGCCGGTTTCAGTCCCGTCGCTCCCGTAGATTCGCGCGCTTGCAAGTGGGTCCTTCACTCGCTCGGCTCGACGCCCACACAGAGGTGCCCACCGTTGTTCCCGTTAGAAGCCCGGATGACCTTGAATCGAAGCGCCCGCCCGAATACGCGTCCCGCGACTACGAAAATGGGTCGCCCCGCTCGGGACGCGAAGGTGCGGCCTCGGCCGTCGCCGATGAAAAACAACTGGCCAACGTCGGGCGCCAGCGTTCGAAACCGCTCGCGGTTCGTGAAGTCGAGCCGTTTCGGCGCGGAAGTCGAGGGGGCTCGTCGGTGAGTAAGGCCCCGACGAGAAACCCGCTGCGTTACAGGAGCGCCGTCAACCCGGCAGAATCCCGCCGGCTGACTACGTCCGCGACCGGGAGGATCTCAATGATGATCACAGAGCGCTCGAAGCGCGTGATTCCCTTCCGCCCACACGACGCAAAGCAGGTCGGCGAGGGCTGCTTCTACCTCGACCTGATCGTCTGGCTGAACGGCGACAGGATCGAGCTCGGGGACAGCGTCGGCTTCAATTACGGCTGCTACGTCAACGGCTACGGCGGCCTTCGGGTCGGCGACCGGACGATCGTCGGCCCCTACGCCATGATCCACACGGCCAATCACGGGATGGCCCCGGGACGGCCCATCGTCGACCAGGGCTGGACGGAGCGGCCGGTCGAGATCGGCGCCGATTGCTGGATCGGGATGGGGGTCTGCATCCTCCCAGGCGCACAACTCGGGAATGGCTGTATCGTCGGGGCTGGGAGCGTGGTCGCCGGCGAACTCGAGCCGAACTGCATCGCGGTCGGCAACCCCGCGCGCCCGACAAGAACCCGCTGATGCGCATTCTCTTCCTGCAGCAGCAGCCCTGCGTGCGGGCGCTCAAGTACGCGGTCGCGTTGCACTCGGCCTTCCCGAAGATTCGGCTTGGCTTCGCCTACCAGGGGCGGACGCTGAGCAGCTGGTACGGCTCCGGTGACGAGCTCTTCGAACGCTGGTGGGATCTCGGCACGGATCCGATCAAGGGCCTGCGGGCCGCCGGCGAGGAGTTTCGCCCCGACCTCATCCACAGTCACAACCTGCCGGACTCGCTGACTGCAATCGCGCTCGAGCTCTTTGCGGGCCGCGTGCCAGTTGTCCACGACATCCACGATCTCCAGAGCCTCAGGCGGACACCCTACGAGCACGGCTTTCCGGAGCCGCGCGAGCCGCTTGTCCTCGAGCAGCTCGCAGTTGAGGAGTGCTCGGCACTGGTGACGGTCTCGGAGGAGCTGTTGGAAGAGATCCGCGCCCGCTATGGCCCTCCGGCCGCGACGCTCGTGTTCCCCAACTACGCTCTGCGCCGCGACCTGCCTTCCGAATTGCCGCCCGCCGAGCGCCAGAACGGCCATCCCCCGCGCCTCGTCTACGAAGGGACTCTCTCGACAAACGGGGGTCACTACGACCTGCGCGAGATCTTTCGCGCGATCGTGGGCGGAGGCCTCGCTCTCGACGCCTACCCGTCACGTCATGTGCCCGCGTACACCGAGCTCGCGGCTGGACTGAGAGGCTTGCGCATGCACGCCACGCTTCCGCCGTCCCGCCTTCTTGCTGCGCTGCCGGAGTACGACTTTGGCTGGGCCGGCTTCAACTCAGCCCTCAACGGCCCCCACCTCGACACCTGCCTCCCGAACAAGGTGTACGAGTACCTCGGCTGCGGCTTACCCGTCCTGACGCTGCAGCACCGCGCGCTTTCGCGGCTGGTGGACGACGGCTGCCTCGGTCTAAGCCTCACGACGGTCGACGACCTGGGCGGGCAGCTGGCGGAGGTGGACATCGCCCAGCTCCGGCGCCGCATCGCCGCCGCACGCCTTGAGTTCACCACGGAGGCGAACATTCATCGCCTTGCCGAGCTGTACGAGGCGGTCGCCAGTTGAGCAAAGACACACGAATCCAGTCGAAAGCGGTGGCCCGATGGCTTAGGGAACAAGGAGGTGCGTCCGCCGCTTAGCAACTCTGCATACATCCCGCAGGAGGTCCCCGGAAGCTCCCGCCGACACCCATCAATCCCCGCAGAGCCAAAGGCAAAGAACCCTGCTCGCGAGGGAAATCCCCGCCCGAGCCCACCCACCCCGGAAGTACCAAGACCGGCCTGTTACGCCGGAGGTCGCGGGTTCGAGTCCCGTCGCTCCCGTTTCTATATGCAGGCGTTTTCCGACTGCAGGCGTTTTCCGACGGGTAGCGACCGGCCTCGTTTTTTCATCTCGCGGCGCGTCGTACTCTCGAGCGCCTCCTGTCGGCGGACATCGTGCTGGCGGTTACACGCCGATGCGCGCGAGCTCTGCGCCTGGGCCGGCGAGTGTCACTCGAAGCTCGCTCGAGCAGCGCGTTGATTGCGTCCCGTGTGACTTAGCATGCGGTCGTGCGCGAGTTGCGGCCTGGTCTTTGGCATTGGGAGGCGCCGCACCCGGACTGGTCGGGGCCTGAGAACGAGGCGCTTCGCGAGCGCCTTGCGGCGACCGCTGAGACGCCGAGTAAGGCGGGAGTGGTTTCCTCTTATGCGATCGACGACGGTGACCAGGTGCTGCTGTTCGATCCGCTGGCCGCGCCGAGAGAGATCGTCGAGCTTGCGGCCGACCGCCAGCCGGCGATCGTGCTGACGAGCCCGTGGCACGAGCGCGACACCCGGAGTCTGGCGGAGCAGCTCAGCGCCGCGGTGTTCGTGCCTCCGCCCGACGAGGGCAGCCCGGACGTGGCCTGGCTGCTTGCCAGCGACACGGTTGAGGGGCATCTGTTCTCGGCGGGCGATCGGCTGCCCGTCGGGGTCGAGGCGTTCCCCGGAAGGGAGCCGAACGACTTCGTGCTTTGGGTCGAGAGCCGCGGTGCGGTCATCGCCGGCGACACGCTTGTCGACTTCGGCCAGGGCCTCGAGATCCCGCCCGAGTGGTTACCTGACGGCGTGACGCCCACGCAGGTGGCCGAGGGGTTGCGCCCGCTGCTCGAGCGCCCGGTCGAGCATGTGCTCGCCACGCACGGTGGGCCTAGCGATCGGGCTGCCCTCGAGCGCGCGCTCTCCTAAACCGCCGGTCGGGGGTTATCGCTACTCCGTAGTCGGATGGAGGACCCTCGCCTGCGCCAGTGTTGGGGAATGACGCCTGAGCGGGTGTCGGGCGTCAGCCGATTTGCTCGGCCAGCCCGATGAGAATGCCCTCGGGGCCTCGGACGTAGCAGAGCCGATACACGTCTTCGTACTGGACCACTTCGTC
>Ga0307277_10000309_pt1 | contig 17461 bp, 18 predicted proteins | sample ER_DNA_116_FD_194473 | JGI IMG/M metagenome (GOLD analysis project Ga0307277, IMG submission 194473) | Bulk soil microbial communities from the East River watershed near Crested Butte, Colorado, United States - ER_DNA_116 | ecosystem: Environmental > Terrestrial > Soil > Floodplain | place...
TGGTCGCCGCGCGAGTGAACGTTTTGCGCCGTGGAATGGAGCAGTGGAACGAAACGGGATACGCGGTGGAACGCCGGACCGCAGGGGCCACAGGGGCCACAGGGGCCACAGGTAAGACCAGCGCGGCCGAGCATATTGCCTTCTAGCCATCAACCCATCTAGCGGCTGCCGTGCGCGCGCAGCTCTGGACGCGTCGCAGCCCAGGGCGTTAGGATCGCCCCCATGGCGTGGTTGCGCAAATCCGCGGCCCTGATCGCGGTCTACTCGATCGCACTGCAAGCCCTGCTCTGGGGCTTTGCGCCCGCGGGCCATTTCCGGTTCGACCCGTTCGCGGTCATCTGCACCGCCGATGGTTCGGGTGACCACCAGCCTGCGCCGGCGCAACACCGCGGCGACTGCGATGCATGCCTCGCCGCATGCAGCGGCTCACCGGCTCTCCTTCCTGCAGATGCGGCGTTCGCGCCGGTCTTCTTTTCGCGCACGCCGGACCGCCTAGCGGTCTTGTCCGCGCCGCTGGCATTGCAACCGCGGCATCAGCCGCACGCATCGCGCGCGCCTCCGATCCCGTCCTGACCCGAGCGCCTGCGGCGCTCATCGTGCAGGTCGGCCGCACTTAAATCCGCGGCCGGTCATTCCATTTTGGTCAGGAGGGTAGAAATGCGCCCTGTCGTTTTCTTCTTCGCCGCGGCGATCGGTTTGGCCGCCAGCGCTGCGAGCGCCGCCGAGTATAAAGCCGGATCGCTCGAGATTTCCGATCCATGGTCGCGCGCCACGCCGAAGGGGTCGAGCGTTGCCGCCGGCTACATGACGATCAAAAACAGCGGATCGACGCCCGATCGGCTGGTCAGCGGATCGTCGGACGTCGCCCCAAAATTCGAAGTTCATGAGATGAAGATGGAGGACGGCATTGCCAAAATGCGGCCGGTGAAAGGCGGATTGGAAATCAAGCCGGGCGAGACCGTCGAACTCAAGCCCGGTTCGTTCCACGTCATGTTTGTCGGCCTGAAGAAACCGCTCGGCGCGGGCGACCAGTTCAAGGCGACGCTCGTCTTCGAAAAGGCCGGCAACGTGAACATCGACTACGACGTGCGCGCGATGGGCTCACAACCCGGCGGCGCTATGCCCGGCATGAAGCATTAATCACGCGGCTCCAGTCGAACATCGGTCATCTTGCGGAGGTTGCCATGCGCATCGCCCGAGTGATTGCCGCGAGTGCGGCCATAGCTCTGTCATCTGTCGACGCGTTCGGAGAGTCCCCTCAGATCGCCGCCGTCTCCGGGCGCGATCAGCTCGCCTTGTACGATCTTGCGACCGGCACAGAGCTCACCCGATTCGATGCTCCGGGAGGATCGAGCGATCTCCTCGCGCTGGGCAGCGGGATCGCGCTGTCGAACCATACCGCCGGCAATGAAGTCGTGCTCATCGACTTGAACCAGCGCAAAGAAATTGGCCGGCTGCCATCGTCTTCGCTCGGGGGCGTGCGTCCCGTTCACATGTATCTGAGCCCGGCCATCGAGGGACGGCAGTACGCCGTCGTTCTCAACGACGGCAACGAGCGCGTCACGCCCAAGGGCGAGCGCCCGAAGGATTCCACGTTGCTGCTGATCGACGCGGTGCAATCGAGTCCGATGTTTTTGAAGCCGGTCGGCGAGACGCGCCTCGGCATCGGCCATCACAAGGTCGGCTTCTCCATGAAGCGGCCGCGCTTGGCGGTCTCCAACATTTCCGATTGCTCGGATGTGGTTTCCGTCTTTGATTACCAGAATCCTTCCGACATCAAGCTCGTTAAGAGGTTCTCAGCAGCCGACCTCGGATACGACGGCTCAACCTCGCTCAAGACCTGCGACGAGACCGGCAAGCTGGGCGTGATGCTGTCGCCGCACGGCACCGGCACATCGGCGGCAACCGGCCGCGTCTATCATTTCCTCACCGGAACCGGCCAGATCGCCGCATTCGACATCGACACCGATGTCCCGACGGTAAAGCTGATGCAGACGGCCGGAACCGGCGGAGCCTCGGTCAAGGACCTGCCCGGCGGCCGCTTCATGGTGGTGCCGCAGCGCGGCCCGCGCGAAGTGCATCAAAGAGCCGATGGATCGGTTTGCCAGGTCGGGCAATTGGCGGTCATCGACGCCGTTGGCGAAAAGGTCGCCGCGCAAGTGCCGGTGTTTTACGAGGCGACCTGTCACAGCTCGATTTTGGGCACGCCGCATGAACGCGCAGCGCTGCAATACGCGATGCCGGCGCCTGACGGGAAAACGGTCTTCGTCGAGATCGGCACGCTCTACGGGCCGCCGAACGTGCCGGCGGAATCCCGCTTCGTTGCCGTGTTCGACCTGACCGACCCGTACAGGCCGGTGCAGCTGCCCTCGATTCCGGTTGGCGCCGGCAATGATACCCGAGAGCACGCTTTGACCGGCGATGGCACGCTGCTTGTGGTCACCAACAGTTTGGAAGACTCGGTTTCGGTCATCGACGTCCGATCGCGGCAGGTCGTGCGCACGATCCCGACGGTCACCAGACCATACCGCGTCGTCACCTTTTCCAAGGAGATGGGGCCGTCAAAGCCGGCGGGGCCGGCCACCCTCGAGCAGAAATAGTTCACACCGACGAGGATGATCACCATGAGCAGACAGCTGATACTCAAAGCCGCGCTGATCTTGTTTCTTTCGGCAGGACCAAGCGCCGCCTGCGATCCGGAAGAGATGATCAACGAGCTTCGCGCCCAATGCAGGGACGCCATCACCTCGGCCGTGGCGCTGATCGAGCCGCTCAAGCCGGCGCTCGCCGCGCCCGATCGCAACGCTGTTGAAAGCAAGATCAAGGAAGCGACCGGGCTGTGCAACTCGGACAAATACAGCGACGGCTATACGGTCACGGCAAAACTCGCGCGCTTCATCGGCCATCTGGAGGCGCGTAGCGGGATTGCGCCTCAACTCTGAATCCGGCCGTCCAGGTCAATGCCGGTGGTCGTGATGCATGTCGGGCACGTGCGGATGTGAGTGCGTCAGCGGTTCGTGCTCGTGCGGATGGTTATGCGGCTCTCCCGGCGGATCATGCGGGCCGTGCTTGTGCCGGTGATGTTCGTCGTGGATGTGGGCGTGGGCGTGCACCGTTCGCACATGGGTGTGCGTATGCGCGTGTTTCTCGGTCACGTGCAGCCAAACGCCGACGGCCATCAGTAGTCCGGCGGCGCCGAGCTGGATGCTCGGAGCTTGCTGGGCGGCGATGACCGCGACGGCGGCGCCGATGAACGGCGCGGTCGAGAAATAGGCGCCGGAGCGGGCCGCGCCGAGGTGGCGTAGCGCAACAACGAACAGCGCAAGGCTAACTCCGTAGCAGAGGAATCCGACCAACGCAGCCACGAGGATTTCGAGCAGGCCGGGCAGGGAACCTCCCACCCACAAGCCCAGCAACAGATTGACGGGCCCCGCGACTAATCCCTTCACTTGCACGATCGCGAGCGGATCGGCGAGCGACACCTTGCGGGTGAGATTGTTGTCGATGCCCCAGGCGAGGCACGCGCCGATGACGGCAAGCGGACCGGCAAAGCTTTCCATAGTTGGCGTTCCCGACCAGGATGCCACGATCGCGCCGGCGAGGAGACAGGTCATGCCGAGCGCGATGCGTCGATCAAAATTCTCGTGAAACACGAACCACGCCAAAAGGGCCGTGGCCGCGCCCTCGATGGTCAGGAGCAACGAGGCGGTGGCGGGTGGGGTCTGCGACAGCCCAAGCATCAGCAACACCGGGCCGGCGATGCCGCCCAGGGCGACCGCGCCGGCGAGCCAGGGGTAATCTCGTCGCGCGAGCGGTTGCTGCTGCACGGCGGGTGCCTTCAAGATCGGCTCTCCCAAGCCGCGCAGAAGCGCGATGCCGATGCCGGCACCGCAGTAGAACAGGCCCGCCAGAATCACGGGATGCACGACCCCGAGCAGCGCCTTGGCGGCAGGGGTGGAGACGCCGAACAAGGCGGCCGCAGCAAGCGCGGCAACCACAGCGGCCGGATTCATGCTTCTTCGCCGGCGATTGATGTCGAGATCCAGAATGTACCACGTCGAGACATTCGATCCATGGCCGGCGACATTCAGCTTCGTGTGAGGATCCGGCGTGCCGCTCAATGAGAAAAGGCGCGCGGAGGCGCGTGGCGGGATTGCGCCTCAACTCCGAATCGACCGTCCCGGTCAATGCCGATGGTCATATGCATGTCGGGCAGGTGCGAATGTGAATGCGTCGCCGCATTGTTCAAGCCAATCGGGATGCGCTCTAGAACTGAGCGTGGAAACGTGCGGCAAACGTGTTCACCGGACCGCGGTCGGTGTTGTAGGCGGGGTTGGTGATGAACTGGTAATCGAAGCTGACGCGCATGTCGGACGGAAGCGCGTAGCTGTAATAGGCCTCGAAGATCTTCTCGAGCCCGGGATTGGGCAGCTGTCCGTCGCCGATGAGGATGCCCAAGCCGCCGGCGTTGAGAAACGCCTGGTGGACGCCGCTGATGCCATTGACGATACCGGCGATCCCGATGGTATCGTCCGGCCGTCCCCAGTTCTTGCCGTTGATCGAGACGCCGCCCGAGGCTGTGCGGTCGATGTCGGTGAAGTCCCACGGCTCGATGTTGCCGTCGGCCCAGCCGGCGCGGGCGAACACGCCCACCGTGTCCGAGATTTGCTGCTCCAGGTTCATGCTGACACCGGGGCGGCTGGTATAGTTTCTCACCGCGATGATGTCGGCGGGCTCACCGGTGATCTCGGCAAGCGTGATGGCGTCCTGGAATCGACCCGCCCGGCCGCGGTTGACGAATCCGGTGACCTTGAACTTGCCTGGCTGGCCCCACAATTCGTAGCGCTTCTCGATTTCCGCGATCACCGCGTACTGCTGAAAGGTCGGGTCGAGGGAGCCGCCGTTGACACTGCCGCCGCCGGCGGGAGTCGCCGACAGGTCGAACAGGCCGGCGCGCAAGGTCCAGGAGCCCTGGTACCACTCGCCGGCCACGCCGTAGGTGTAGCCCCAGCCGTCGCCGGCGTAGTCGAACGTGCCGGCGTTGATCAGCGACCAGTTCAAAAAGTCGGTCTTCGGACTGTTGGCGTATTTGTTGGTATCGAAGATGTCGACGATCGCGAACTTTCCGATCGTCAGCACGAGGCGGTTCTCCGTGCGCGTTCCGGCGAACTGGCTGATATCGGCGTCGACCTTCTCGACTTCGCCGCCGAGATTGATGGTCTGGCGGAGGAACCCGCGCTGCATGCGGAAGTAGGGGTAGGTTGACCCGAGCTTGTAGGACTCGCCGCTCGGGAATCCGGCGACGCCGTGCGTGTCCGCCAAGCCGAAACCTTGATCGATTTCCGGGCTGATCCACAGCTCGGCGCCTTGCCACAACCGTAGGCCGGCATAGAGCGTCGCGTCGAACGTTTCGCGGCCGAGCCCGCTGCCGGGCAGACTGTTTACTCCCGCATAGGGCGAACGGATCGCCGGGTAGCCTTGCCACACGAAGGTCGTCTGACCGTGAAAGTTCACGAGGTCCGTCGCCGGCGTGGGCAGTCCCGTCGAGCCGCCGCTTGCGTTCGTTCCGCCGCCGCCGAAGCGATAGTTCAGCGATGCGCGCGCCTGTTGAAGGGACAAATCGGATGTGACCTGCAGCCCTGCGCCCGGGAACATCACGCTGCTGTTGCCGTATCTCGTAAACAGGTACTCGACGTTCGCCGTCCAATTCGGCGCGAATGCGTACTCGACGCCGAGCCCTGCCACCCAGCCCAGTCGCCACAGGAATGGAGAATCGGTCGTCCCGTCGGCCAGTTGCGTCAGCGTCAGTTCGTCGTAGGTCCAGGCGAAGCCCCCGGTCCCATAGAAGAGCCAGTTGCCGGGAGCGTAACCGACGCGCCCGCGCACGGTGCCGGAGAGCAGCACCGATTCGCCATAGCTCGCCAGGCCGAGCGCCGGCGTGGAGAAGATCGAGAAGCCGCCGATGGAGACGCCGTCGAGATTTGGAAAGCCCGGAAACGAGGAATCGACCTGGACGCCGAGCACGACGCGGTTCGGCAGCATGTAGTCGTAGCCGATTTGCAGTCCTCCGAAGTAGCTCCCCGACCCGTTGAAGATATCGGAGGATTGGTCGAGGTCGAGCGAACTTGAGAGATCGGGCGGCGCGCTCCAGTTCGAATGTCCCCAGGCATAACCGAGATGACCGCCCACATAGAGGCCGGTCCAGTCGTAAGACTGGACGGCCGGGACTTGCCACGGCGCTTTCACCGGCATCGCCACTTCCGCCGCCATGGCAGGAGCAGCAGCCAGCCACATCGCCGCGACGAGAAAAATCCTGATCCGCGACATGGCGCGCCCGCCCGAATGAAGTGGGCGATGATGAAGCGGCAAATTGGGATTTGCGAAGGAGTTCGGATCGGTCCGTGTCGAATAAAATCGACTGTTACGGATGTACAACCGACTATGCCAATTATAAATCGCGCAAATCCGCGCGGTGGCGCTCGCTGTCCACGGCCGAAAGTACGCTTCATCGTTCGCAGAAGTCGGCAAAAGCATAGGCATGGCGGTCGCCCCCGTCCGCTCGACAGTTCCCCTCTGTCACCACAGCGGAAGACCGCCCCGCGCGCGCGCCCCGCACGCCGGAAGATGACGTCGTCCAGGCAGGTCTCCTGGCTCGCGGGTCATGATCCTTCTCCGCCTTCCCAAGCTTTGATGCACAAAGCCCAGTGGCAACCTGAAGAAGGACTCGCCGCCGACAGTTGCGGGGGCAGCTCCGGATTTGACTCGCCACCGCAATGGCGGATCGCACCGAATTCCCTTTTGGGCCGGTCAACGCGACCGGCGCACCTGAACACCACCGATGGAAGAAGCCCGCGCCGTTTTTGTCAACGCCCGGAATTCATTTCCTTGTAAGGTGTGACATTTATGTGAGCATCGTGTAGGCCCGGCGTGGGTCGCTCGACCTCTACGGCCGCAACGAAGTGGCGGCCGATCGCCGGAGGACTCTTGAAGATGAGAAAGGTTTTCATCATCGGTATTGGTGCCGGCAATCCCGACTACATCACCGTGCAGGCAATCAATGCGCTCAATGAGGTTGACGTATTCTTTGTGATGGACAAAGGGTGTGAAAAAGGGGACCTGGTCCGCCTTCGCAAGGAAATCTGCGAGCGTTACATCAAGAACAAGTCGTACAGGACCATTGAGGTCCGGGATCCGGAGCGCGATCGAACTGCGTCATCGTATGAGTCGGGCGTTAAAGCATGGCACGAGCAGAGAGCCGAGGTGTACGAGAGATTGATTGGACAAGAACTCGGCGAGGAGGAATGCGGGGCCTTCCTCGTGTGGGGTGATCCGTCACTCTACGACAGCACGTTACGGATCATTGATCAGATCATTGCCAGAGGAGCCGTTGCGTTCGAATACGAAGTGGTTCCTGGAATAACCAGCATTCAGGCTCTGGCTGCACGACATAAGATCGCTTTGAACCGGATCGGAAGGTCGATTCATATTACTACCGGGCGCAAGATATCGGAGGGGCTGCCCGACAATATCGATGATGTCGTCGTGATGCTCGACGCAGAATGTTCATTCAAAACCATCAGCGACCCAGATATCGACATCTACTGGGGCGCTTACATCGGAACCGAAGATGAGATTCTCATGTCGGGGAACCTGAAAGGGCTCATGCACGACATTGAGCGGATCCGGACAGAAGCCAAGGCAAAGAAGGGGTGGATTATGGACACCTATCTTCTCAGGAAGACCACGGCATATTGAGATTACCTTTCCAACGAGACCCGGCCGCTCCTCGGACCGGCAAACATTCAAGGACCGTCACGCCCGTCGCCGGCCGTTGGTATAAGACGCCATGGACACGCGAATATTGGACTGGAATTGGCGCGGAAAAATCATTCGCCTCGGCGCCGACGCGCGCGGGAGCGGACCGAAGGTGCTGTTGCTGCCGGCGCTGAGCTCGATCTCGAGCAAGCGCGAGATGCACCCGCTGCAGGAGCGCCTGGCGGCGCGCTATTCGACCCTCGCCGTGGACTGGCCTGGCTTTGGCGAGGCGCCGCGCCCGCAAGTCGACTGGACGCCCGACGCCTATGCCGCGTTCCTGGCCTTCGTTCTGACTTCGGTGATGCCGCATCCCCACGCCATCATCGCCGCCGGCCACGCAGCGAGTTACGTCCTCAAGCACGCCGCAGGCGCGGCGGCGCAGCCGACGCGGCTCGTTCTGGTCGCGCCGACATGGCGCGGACCGCTGCCCACCATGGCGGACCGGCATCGCCCCTTCTTCGATCGGCTCTGCCGTCTGGTTGATCACGCCACCGTCGGCCCGTTCATTTATCGCTTGAACGTCAACCCTTTCGTCGTCCGGCGCATGGGCGCCGGCCACGTCTATTCGGATCCTGCGTTTCTCGATGAGGAGCGGCTGCGGCAGAAGCTTGCCGTCGTGCGCGCACCCGGCGCGCGCTTTGCGTCGGTGCGCTTCGTCACCGGCCGGCTCGATCCACTCGCAAGCCGCGAGGCCTTTCTCGATGTTGCCCGGCGGGCGGGGGCTCCGATCCTTTTGGTTTACGGCGCCGACACGCCGCCGAAGTCGCGGGCGGAAATGGAGGCGCTCGCCGCCGTTCCCGGCGTTCGCACAACTCGGCTCCCCCGTGGCAAGCTCGCCGTGCACGAGGAGTTTCCCGACGCGACCGTCAACGCCATCGAGCCGTTCCTCGCCGGGCACTCCGCCGGCTAGCAGATAATCCACATCGATCCATGGTCGCCGGATCGCGGCGTTGGAACATCGCCTCATACGACGTGATCGGGCGCGAGGTGGCAGGCGGTTTGCTCGCTGATCTCGATCTGCAAGGTCGTGTGCCCGATGCCGAAGCGCTGCCGCAGCTCGGTCGCCGCGGTCAGCAGGAATTCGTCTCCGGGATGGCCGGCGGGAAAGACGAGATGCGCGGTCAGGGCGTTTTCCATCGTGCTCAAGGGCCAGATATGCAGGTCATGCACCGCGGCAACGCCGGCACAGGACGAAAGATAATTCCGCACCGCTTGCGGGTCGATCGATGGCGGCACCGCGTCGACCGACATGGCAAGCGAATCGCGTAGCAAGCTCCAGGTCCCCCATACGATGATGCCGACGATCGCCAGGCTGGTCAGCGGATCGAGCCAGAGCCAGCCGGTGTAGAGTATGACCAGGCTGGCGACGACCACACCCGCCGAGACCGCGGCGTCTGCGACCATGTGCAAGAACGCCCCGCGAATGTTGAGATCGCCTTTGCGGCCGGAGGCGAACAGGGCGGCGGTAACGCCGTTGACGAGGATGCCAACGGCCGCCACGATCATGACGGTGCCGCTCGCCACCGGTTCGGGATGAAAGAGCCGCAGCACCGCTTCCCACGCGATGGCGCCGACCGCGACGAGCAGCAGCACGGCATTGAACAGCGCCGCGAGAATCGATGAGCCGCCCAGGCCATAAGTGTAGCGCGACGAAGGAGCACGCCTGGTCAGGACGCTTGCGATCCAGGCAATGACCAGCCCGAGAACATCGGAGAGGTTGTGCCCGGCGTCGGCGATCAGCGCCACGGAATTGGCGAGCACGCCGTAGGTAAACTCCACCGCAACGAACGTCAGATTGAGGCCGATACCGAGGGCGAAGGCCATGCCGAAGCTTGCGGGAGCGTGGACATGGCCGTGCCCGTGATGGTCATGATCAGCGTGTTCGTGCACGTGATCGCGATCAATAGATTGATGTGGGCGCATGGGAGACATGAAGCGTCGAGCCGACGCGTGATCATATATGCATCCGCCCCGCGCTCACACAACCGTTCCGCCCCGCCACACGCGTCTGTGGCGCGGCTGCGGGCGTCCGGAGAGATCTGCGAGAATCGCTGCTCGGGATTGGAGGGGCGCTCGCAATGCAGGTGGTGCCGAACGTGTTCCTCGGCGCGGAAGCTCGCAGCCTGCGGCAGTACGATGGGCTCGGCCTCAACAGTTTCGCCGGGCAGGCGCTTTACATCGGCCCGACCCTCTACGCGACCTTCGGCCAAGGATATTTCCTCTCGGCGGCATGGAACGTGCAGGTCTGGGGCGCGGTGGCGGGAACCTCGGGCGCGCTCGATCTTGTGAATTTCGAGCGGCATCAAGCGAAGCTGCGCGTCGGAGTTGTCTTTTGAGCAAGGTGCTTGTTCGCTCGATGGATTACTCCTACGCGTGATTTCGTGTTGACGCGTCGATCAGGCCTGGATCGCCTCGCGTCTCGAGATTTCACTTCAGATTGAAGCGGATCGGCACCATGAGATCGACGCGCGCGCCCGGCAATTCCGGCGGCGGTGGCGGGAAAGGTTCCGCACGCCGCAACAACGCCAGCGCCTCGTCGTCGAGCACGCTCGCTCCCGACGAGCGCACGAGGCGGCTGTTGATCACCTTTCCTTGCCGGTCGAGGCTAAAGAAGACCTGGGCGACCCCTTGCTGGTGGCGCGACTGCGCCGATTCCGGATAACGCTTGTTGCGCTCGAGCAGCGCCAGGATGTGCATTTTCCAGGTCGGCACCGTGCTCGACTGCGTGGGAGTGAGCCGGCCCTGCATCGGCGCGGCCGGCACGGCGGCGGTCTGCTCGGGAATCGCCTGTGGCGCCGAGGTGGTGGGCGCCGGCGTGCGCAGCTCTTGCGGCAATACCTTTGCGACCTCCTGCTGGCGCGGCTCGATGGCGACCTCAGGATTGGGCGCCGGCTTGATCTCGGGCGGCGGCTCCTCGACCGGATTCGCTGTGACCTTCTCCTCGACCTTCTGCTCCTCCTCCACGTGCTCGACCGGCCTTTCGGGCGAGGCTTGCGACATCACCTGCTCGGGCCCGGGCGCAATGTCCGTCGGCGGCGTCGGCGGGGCGACCGGCACCGGCGCAAACTCGATCACGATCGCGGCGGCGGGCTCCGCCGGCTCGATGTCTTCGCTCCAGGGGACGATCCTCGCCGCGATGGCGCCGTGCGCGAGCACGACGATCGCAGCGCTGATCACCCAGCGGCGCAGGTCCGCGAACTCTTCGGCGCTCAGCGCCATCACTGCGTTTTCTCCAGTCCCACCAGCGCGACTTTCAGGTATCCGGCCGCGCGCAAGAGATTCATGACTTCCATCATTTCGCCGTACGGCACCGCCTTGTCCGCGCGCAGGAAAATGCGAGTGTCCTTGTCGCCGTTTGCTGCCGCATCGAGCGTGCCGCCCAGCAAATCGCGGCTGACGGGATTCTCGCCAAGCGCGAGGGTGAGATCGGACTTGACGGTCAGATAGAGCGGCCGCTCCGGTCGCGGCTGCGGCTCCGCCGTCGAGGCCGGCAGGTTGACCGCAATGTCGACGGTGGCGAGCGGCGCAGCCACCATGAAGATGATGAGCAGCACCAGCATCACGTCGATGAACGGGGTGACGTTGATCTCGTGCACCTCGTCGAGCGTATCCTCGCCGTGATCAAGTCGCACGCTCATGACGATCCCCGTGGTGCTGCGCCCGCGTCTGCGAGCCTCATGCGACGGGCGATGACCGGCTCGCTCGCTGCCCGCTCGGCAGGGACGGCGGCAGCGCGCTCCAGATCGCGGCCGACCAGCCGCAGCACCTCGGCCGCGGCATCGGCCAGCCCGGCACGATAGCCGGCGATGGAGCGCGCGAACATGTTGTAGATCACCACGGCCGGTATTGCGGCCGCGAGCCCGAGCGCGGTCGCGAGCAGCGCCTCGGCGATGCCGGGCGCGACCACGGCGAGATTGGTGGTGTGCGATTTCGAGATGCCGATGAAGCTGTCCATGATACCCCAGACCGTGCCGAACAGGCCGACGAAGGGCGCGGTCGCGCCGATGGTCGCGAGCACGCCGGTGCCGCGCAGGATGCGCCGGCCGTGGCTCGCTTCGATGCGCTCGAGCCGCGACGCGATCCGTTCCTTGATGCCATCGGTGTCGCTCAAACCGGGGGAGAGCTTCAGCTCGGTCGCGGCCGCGCCGAGGAATTGTGCGACCTCACCCTGGATTTCGCCAAGCGGCTGGACCTCCTCGAGGGAGCGTATGCCGGCGAGCTTCTTCGCCGCCGCGCGCACCCGCCGCTTGGCGAAAAAGATCTCGATCGATTTGGCAAGCCACACCGTCCAAGTGACGACCGAGGCAAAGGCAAGACCGACCATCACCGCCTTCACCACCGGGTCGGCGCTGAGAAACATGCCCCAGGGGCTGAGATCGCGCGGCAGTGTTGCGGTGCCCACGATACTGTCCTGCGCGGCCGCCGGCAAAGCATCGGCGAGCCAGACGAACAGCGCGGCAGCACTCACGCTGCCCCACACCCTGCACGGGGCGCGAACGTGTCTCCTACGAAGTTCCATTTGCAATCCGCCTCACCCGCCGCCCCCGGCAGCATTTAGCACCTTGTTACAATGTAACAGCGTCAAGTTCTAGTGAACATTCCCTTCGCGCACGCAATGCAGGATCGTGAAACCGAAGTGTAGGAAATTTCAGGGATTGCGCTGGCTGGAATTATTCCAATATTCGTTGGAAGATGAAATGGCGAATGCGCAAGGAAAAGGCACACGAGACATCATCATCCGCTCCGCTCCCGGCCAAAGCTGCCGGAGCGCGCGGAACTGGACCAGGCCTCGGCGATGTTCCGCGTGCCTGAAAAGCGCGAGCCAAATTTCCGACACTCGCGTTCTGCGTTGGTGGAAAGCGCCATGGAGCATGCTGCCGCAAAGCAGTAGCCGCCGGTCCCGTTGGCGCAGAAGAGAAGGAAAAGATGCCATGACCACCTGCACCGAGAAGCATCATCCCAACCACACGCACAAGCATGGTCCCAACTGCGGCCACACGGTGGTGCGCCATGCCGGCCACGTCGATTACCTGCACGACGGGCATCTGCACCACGTGCACGAAGATCACGTCGACGAGCACGCGATCGCGGCCGATGCCACCAACCCCGTGCAATGCACGCCGCAAACGCGCTGCTCGCACCGGCATGGCCCGTCCTGCGGGCACGAAGCGGTCCCCCATGGCGATCACGTCGATTACCTGGTGGGCGGACGCCTGCATCATCCGCACGGCGATCATTGCGACGACCACGGGCCCCTGCAGCTGACCTAAACATGCTGCGGGCTGTCATCCGGGTTCGGGGAAACCGATCGGCGAAGTGTGGAATGGAAAGGACCGAGTTCGCTCGCTGATTTCACCTCACACGACCGCGCTTTAGTACGCCCAGATATCGTTCGCATCGAATTTGTAATTGACGCCGACGCGCAGGAGGTTGTCGGTCACGCGGGAGCTGAACGCGACCGCCGTGGTCGCGCCCGGCGGCGTCGCCGGAATGGTCGTGACCGCTCCCAGGTCGAGGTGGAGGTACTCGATCTTGCCGGTCCAGTTGTCGGCGATCCGGCCTTCGATGCCGCCGCCGAAGGTCCAGCCGGCCTTGGTGTTGTGGCTGCTGACGATCGTGTTGACCATCACCTCGCCGTGACCGCGGCGCCCCCGGTGACGTAGGCGATGGCATCGGGCGTGACGGCGACGCCGAGCCGGGCGCGCAAGGTCGCGAACCACTCGAGCTTCTGGCCCTGCTCGAACCTGGCGGTCACCGACGGATCGTCGACGACGCCGATGAGGGCCACGGACGAAAGCCGGATAGCCAGGAGCAGAACGCCATTGGACGCCCGCGCCAGCCGACCATGTTGCCGTAAGTGTCATAGACCGGAATGCGGAACCAATAGCAATTCGGCCCTGGCAGCGGTTCCCCATAAGCGGGATAATACGCATAACCGGGAGGCGCGATTGGGTATTCGAGGCCTCCGATCCCGCAGCCGAGGCAGCGCTCCTGCCCAGTGGTCGGCACGGCCGCGTTCGCAGTGGCCAGGGTCGCGGCCGCAAGTAGAATAGTGACAGTTCTCGTCATCAGGTCTCCCCGAGCGTTGATGGATTGCGATAGCTCTTTCGAGCTTTCACCATTTCGTGGTTCCATAAGGCGATTGGCCGGTCGATTTGAGCGAAATGCCTTTTTGTTTCGCTTTTCTATAGATGGCCTCGAGGGTCCGCCCCATCTCGAAAGCAATCAGGTGCGTCGACATGTTCCTCTTAGCGAGGGTATTGAGCTCGTCCACGTCCTTGCTGGTCCATGGCTTGCCCTGGTTGGAGGGCTTCTTGGCCATATGCCGTCTCCTGCGGTCGGATCAGTTGTAGAGCCAAGCTATGTCGGGGGCGAACTTGTAATTCATGCTGGACGCGCACGATGTTGTCGATGAATACCGAAATCAAAGGCGCGACTTCGATCACGCCGGAAAGGTGACGAATTCCTTTGATCAGGTCTGCTCATCATGGCCTACGTTCTTGCGTTCTTGTTGGCGAGTGTGATTGCATCGAGCACGGAAAGCATTGTCCGGCCTCTTGGGAACAACGCGAAGGGCGGTCTTTTCCTTTGCCATGTCGCAGCTGTGCGCCGGCAGTCCAGCGTCGCCGCAGTCCGTACCCGCCAGTGTATTGTTGAATTTCTTCATGACGGTACTCCGATAATCGATAGAGTTGTCGAACTCGCCATCGGTACTGCGCCGATGCAGGCTAATGGCGCGCGCCACGTTCGAAGTCGGGCCTGCATTGCCAAGGGACCGCTCGGTGTTCGCGGCTGCTGTCGTTTGTGCGCCAGCCCCGCTCCCAACGCAATGTTATAACGTTACGTTTTTTCCGCGGAAATGGCAAATAGACGCGCAGCCGTGCTCACTGTGCTGCGGCCCTGCTGCGGCCGACCGGTGGCAGCTCCACGTCCTTCGCGGAAAGGTTGGTGCCCCTGCATGCCCACCGAGCGCGCTGTCGAAACGTCTCTCATGTAGTTCTGCACCGCCGTGCCTAAACCGCGCGTTGTGACAGCCATCGGGACATGCAAGCGAATGGGAGGACTTCAGAACTGCCAGGTAAAATTGCCCTTGACCGAATGGTCGCGCGTACTGGTAGCGAGCTGGCCGGCATAGAAGATCCCCACCTTTGTCTGCGTGCTGAGGTGCAGGTCGCCGCCCGCTTCGACGAGCGCCGCGTCGCGCGCGATTGGGGCGCCCCAGATGCCGAATGCCGTGCCGGTGTTCTGGAACGTAAGCGTCGCGGTCGGAGGCACGGTACCGAAGGCATGCTGCCAGGCGAGCGATGCCCGTGGCGTCAGCATCATGCCGTTCGGCATGAGATAGTTGCTGGCCCAACGCGCGCCAACCGTGGAAAAGCCGACGCCGTCCTTGCTGCTAGCGCCCGTAAGCGCACTCACGCCGCCGGTTTCGGTGAAGCTGTCCGTATTCAACTGTACCCAGGCGAGCCCCACGAATGGCTCGGCCGCGATGCTGCCGAAGCTCATGCCGTAACCAAACTCGCCGAATGCTTGCCCCTCCGCTGCACTATAGCGTGCGCTTGCCTGCTCGGCGAACCCGGGGAACACGATGGAGCGGTTGGTGGCGATGGTGTGCCAGGCAAACACCGCGCCCGAGCGGAAATTCAACGGTCCAAAGCTCGCGCCGCCATAAGCGGCGAGATACGCGGTATCGATGTTGGCCGAGCTGGCCCGCGCACTCACACTCGCGGACGAATTGGTATAGCCGCCGGCAAAGCCCGCGCGCCACTCGCCGAAGCGGCGGTCGAAGCCGGTGAAAACGCCGCCGAGATTGCGGGCGACATCCGCGGCGTTTCCATCACTGTTGATCTTGCCCCAGGCGCCGACGCCCTGCGCCCAAAACGTGAGGTCAGGCGAGTGCACCGGCGCTGCGAACGGGGCATTGATTGGATAGGCCGGCGAATAGCCGTCCGGGTAGGCCGGGGCGCGGTCGGCGGCGGGATCCGCATAGGCGAGCATCGGTCCGCCGGTCGCGAGCGCGGCCATGGCGCTGGCCTCGCCCGCATAGGGTGCCTGGCGCAGACGTCCCAGCACCGCTTGCCGCACGTAGCGGCTGTCATCGATCATGGTCGTTTGTGCGCTGCCGTGGACCTCGCCGGAGAGCGCATCAAATGCTTGCAGCGCGCCGGCTGAAGAGAGATTGGCGACTGCCTGCACCAGCGGCTGGAGTGGCGGGCTGCGATCCAAGGCGTCGGCGACGGCGCGCTGGTTGGGCGTGCGCGCCACCGCAGCGAAGGTGACATCGTTGCGGACGAGCGTGAGAACGACATTCCTTGGATCGTAGCTCAGCAGCGGCATGAGAAAGGCGAGGTTGCTGGTGACGTCCGCGAACTTGCCTGAAACGCCCGCGCTTGCGGTCAGGATGGTGTATCGGGTCTGCCGCGCGTAGGTCCCGCCCTGCGCCAGAACCTGCACGGTGCCGCCCGCGATGGTGGCGGCGCCGGTTGCGCTGATCTTGTCGGATTGCCCGGCGGCATTGGTCTTGACCTGATAGATCCCGTCGACGTCGAAGTTCACATTGCCCCTGACGCTGAGCGTGCCGATCGAATTGCCGGGAGCGACCGTGCCGCCGCCGCCGACGCTCAGCCCACCGATGGTGCCGGTACCCGTGAGCATGCCGCCGGAACAGACACACACGGTCGAAACCAGCGAGCCGTTGACGTTGAGAACGCCCTCGCTGACGTTGGTAGTACCGGTGTAAGTGCTGGCCCCCGTGAGCCTCAGCGTGCCGGAGCCGATCTTGTCCAGGCCGCCCGTGCCCGAAATCGGACCCGAGAGCGTGATTAGGTTGCTCTGCGTGTCCAGCGTGACGTCGCCGTTGAGACGCATCGTGTTCGCCAACACGAGCCCAGTGGCGGCGGCCTGCAGCGTAGTGCCGTCGGCAAGGGTGAGAGCCCCTGTGCCCAGCGCCCGGCTCGAGCCGACCGCGAGCGTGCCCTCGTTGAGAAAGGTGCCGCCCTGATAACTGTTGTTGCCCGAGAGCGTCAGCGTGCCGGCGCCGACCTTGACGAGGCGGCCACTACCCGAAATCGTGCCGGAGAACGTGGTGTCGGAGCCGTCGCCGTTTGTGGTCAGCGTCGCCGAGCCGAGCGTCACGATGCCCGCGCCAGCCAGTGAGCCGATGGTCTGATTGAAGCCCGCGAGGTCGAGCGACGCCCCGCTTAAGACTGTGAACGCGCTCGCCAGCGAGAACGCATTAACGGCCCCCGCCTGCAGAGTGCCGGCATTGACCGACGTCGGACCCGAATAGGTGTTCGCGCCCGAGAGCGTCAGCGTGCCGGTACCGACCTTGATCAGGCCGCCGCCGGTCGCGCCGGCGTTGCTGCAATCGAGCCCGCTGTCACCGCAATCGCTGATGACGCCGCTGACCGTCGTATTGAGGTTGTTGCTGCCGACCGTGAGCTGGTTCGAGCCGAGATAGTAATTACCGGCGCCCGCAATCGACCCGGCGCTGATATTCCCGTCCCCGGCCGGCCCGGATGTGCTGGAGAAATCGACAGTGCCGCCGGCATTGGTGATGAATTGCGCGTTGCCGCCGGTGGTGTTGTCGTTGAATTGGGTGAGTGCCCCGTTGTTCGTGGTGATGGCCGCGTTGGCGGCGGTGCTG
>Ga0307277_10000310_pt1 | contig 17442 bp, 18 predicted proteins | sample ER_DNA_116_FD_194473 | JGI IMG/M metagenome (GOLD analysis project Ga0307277, IMG submission 194473) | Bulk soil microbial communities from the East River watershed near Crested Butte, Colorado, United States - ER_DNA_116 | ecosystem: Environmental > Terrestrial > Soil > Floodplain | place...
GTTGGCCGGAAGCCCGAGGACTCGGGCGAGCGCACGGATCTCGCGCAAGCGCACGCCGCGCCGCTTGGGCAAGTCGGACGACCAGATCTGAACCGCACGCCCCGGAACGTTCGTCACGAGCACGTCCCCGTTGCGATCCAGAATCGGCCCACGCGGAGCTTGCACGCGGATGTCCCGGCGCTGATTGTTCTGCGACGCGCGCAGGAGCTGCTCGCCGTTCAGGACCTGCAGCGACCACAGACGAAGAAACAGCGTGGCGAAGACCGCGAGCGCGAGCATGCCGAGGATCCCCACTCGCAGGGCGAGCTTCGGCGTGAGCCGGTACGGCTCCACCGCGTTGGGGTCGGGCGGCAGGAAGCGCCGCGAGAGACTCCGCTTGTTAGCCAAGGAGACGGACCTCGCGTGTGACCCATTCGTGCGGACGGAGCAGACGGCGCGTCAACGCGTAGACCGGGACGGTCAGAATCAGATTGAGCAACACGGTGGGGAGGAGAGCCGCGAAGATGTGGTGCGCAGGCGCCGGCTCGCCGAGCATGTAACGCAGCACGAGCGCGGAGATCTGGTAGAGGACCGTGATGACCGCGATCGACAGCACTGGCGCGTGCGCGCGGTCACGTCCGGTCGTCTCGCCGTAGCGGCCCGTCCAATAACCGGCGACCGTCAAGAGCAACGCGGTGAAGCCGAGCGTGCCGAACACGCCCGTGTCCATCAGCAGCCCCGCACAGAACCCGGCGACTGCGCCGAAGACCGCGCCGCGCAGAAGCGAGACGCAGACGAGCGTGACGAGCAAGAGGTTCGGGTGGCCCCCGAGGATGTCGACGTTCGCCATCACCGACAGCTGAATCACCACGACGAGGAACAGCAGCCCCGCGGCCTTCGCTGCGTCGGCCGGCATCACGGCGCCTTTGGGGTTTGCTTGTGTGTGATCAGCGCGGTGACGGCGTCGAGCGCTGCGAAGTCGACAAAGGGTTCGACCTGGATCTGCTTGTACAGCGCGGTGTCGCTCTGGCCGACGTGAGTGACCACTCCGATCTGGATTCCCCCGGGGAAGAGCGACGGGTATTGCTTCGAGCGCGTGCCCGCCGTGACGATGACGTCGCCCACCCGCACGCTTGCTTCCTTGGGTACGAAGTCGAGCAGAAGCGAGCCCTGACTCTGGCCGTGGCGGACCAGCCCTCTGGCGCCGGTCGTCTGATCTCGCGCCTGCACGGCGCTGTTCTCGTCGGTCAGGAGCGTCACCTGCGCGACACTGCCGGTCATGTCGGTGACCCGTCCCACAAGCCCGTCGTGCGTGACGATCGGCGTGTCCTGCTTGATGCCTCTGTCGGAGCCGGCTGCGATCTGAACTTGCTGTTCGAACTCGCTCGCCCACGAGATGATCCGTGTGTTCACCGGCAGGTAGTCCTGCGGGAACTGCGGACTGTCGACGAACTTCAGCTGATCCTTGAGCACCCGGTTCTGCTGCTGCGCCGACTGGCCCTGCAGCTCTTTCTGCCGTAGCTCGTTCACCTCACGCCTGAGACGCGAGTTCTCCCGCTTCACGTGCACGAGACCCGCGAAGTAGCCGTAGACGTCCCGGAACGGTCGCGCAACCCGCTCGGCCGCCACTTCGAAGGGGCGAAGCACTGTCGCTCCCGCGCCTTCGACCCGGTGGACCGCCCCGCCCGACCCCGAGCGGAAGGAGATCGTGATCAGCACGAGCGAGAGCAGCACGAGGACTCCCACTACGAGCCGCCGCCTGAGCGTCGACCGGTTACGGGAGGGGAACGGCTGGGGTCTCGGTCTCGGTACGGACGAGCCCAGGACCGCGCTGACACTGCGGTTGCGAGGCACGAGAGTGCTCTAGGTTAGCTGGAGTAGCGACGGTGGTTGTTACGGCGCGCCTTGGCGCTCCGGTGGATCGCCTCGAATTCCTCGAGGCTGCGCCCTGAGCCCACGGCCACGCAGGTGAGCGGGCTCTCGGCCAGGTGGACCGGCATCTGGGTCTCGTGGCGGAGCCGCTCGTCGAAGTTCGTCAGCAGGGCCCCACCGCCGGCCATGACGATCCCCCGGTCCATGATGTCCGCGGCCAGCTCCGGCGGAGTCTTGTCCAGCGTGGACTTGATCGCCTCAATGATCTGCTGCACCGGCTCGTCGAGGGCCCGCCTGACCTCCTCCGAGCTCAGGACGACCGTCTTCGGCAGGCCCGTGAGCATGTCGCGCCCCCGAACCTCCGCCTGCAGCTCCTCCCGCATGTCGTAGGCGGAGCCGATCTCGAGCTTGATCTCCTCGGCCGTCTGCTGGCCGATCAGCAGCTTGTACTCACGCTTGATGTGATTGATGATCGCCTCGTCCATCTCGTCGCCGCCGACGCGGAGTGATTGCGACACGACGATCCCTCCGAGCGAGATGACCGCGACCTCAGTTGTGCCGCCGCCGACGTCGACGATCATGTTCCCCGTCGGTTCGGCGACAGGAAGGCCGGCGCCGATCGCGGCTGCCATCGGTTCCTCGATCAGGTATGCCTGACGCGCGCCTGCGCTCAACGTTGCCTCTTCGACCGCTCGCTTCTCGACACCCGTGACGCCGGAAGGAACACACACGACGACACGCGGATGCGCAAAGCGATTCTGATGGACCTTTTGGATGAAGTGCCGCAGCATCTGTTCGGTGACGTCGAAGTCGGCGATGACGCCGTCCTTGAGTGGGCGGATTGCGGAAATCGTTCCCGGCGTGCGCCCGAGCATCCGCTTCGCCTCGACGCCGACGGCGTGCACCTCACCCGTGCGCTGGTCGATGGCGACGACGGAGGGCTCGGAGAGCACGATCCCGCGGCCCCGGACGTACACGAGCGTGTTGGCCGTGCCAAGGTCCACGGCCATATCGCGGCCGCCGAAGCCGCCCAGCCTGTCGAAGAGCCCCATAGGACGTTCGAGTCTAGTTCAACCGAAGCCGTATACCCCGGAAAAGCGCTCGGCGAGCAGGCGAACGAGTAGCGCGGCGGGGAGTCCGACGACGTTCAGGTAGTCGCCTTCGATCTGGCGGACGAGCGACCCGCCACGACCCTGGATCGCGTAGGCACCCGCTCGACCCTCCCATTCGCCGGCTGCAACGTACATGCCGAGGTCGCGCGGGGTCAGCTCCCGAAACGAGACCTGGGTCGCTTCGTGCTCGACGTCCTCCCAACCGGGCGTGAGGAGGCAGAGGCCGGAGACGACGACGTGCGTCTTGCCGCTCAACTCTTCGAGCATCTGCTCGGCGTCTGACGCGTTCGTGGGCTTGCCGAAGATACGGCCGCCGAGCACGACGGCGGTGTCTACACCGAGAACCGGACGGTCCTCGGCGACGTCCGCGACGGACCGTGCTTTCCCGCGTGCATGCTCGCGTACGACCTGCACAGGATCCGCGAAGGGCAGTGGCTCTTCGTCGTACTTGGGAGCGACGACATCGAACGGGATGTGCAGCTGCTCGAGGATCGCCTTGCGTTGCGGCGACGTCGACGCGAGTAACAACGGTGGTGATGGCGGGGCGTCAGCCACCTTTACGTGCGACCCAGATCTCCTCGGGAGGCCACTTCCGCGCCCACTCGGCCGTGACGTACTTGTAGTAGGTGTGCGTCTCGGAGTCCGGTCGCGCGAATAGCTCGACGAGGCGTTCGATCTCGAACCCGTTCGCGCGCAGGAGGTCGATCCAGTCGCCGTGGCCGAGATGGAATTCGACCTCCTTCGTGTCCGGCCACTCGTGCTTGTGCATTCCGAACTGCGGCCGGACGAGCTGCTCGCCCTGCCCCTCCATGGTCATGCTGAGGACGGAGACGGTCGAGTTGCAGAGGAAGATGAGCCGCCCGCCGGGGCACAGGAGACGAGCCGCTTCGGGAATCCAGAGATACGGATCGGCCCAGATCGATGCTCCGTACTCGGAGAGGACGAGATCGAACGACGAATCCGGCAGCGGCACGTCCTCGCCGATCGCCTCGATCAGTGGAAACTCGATGCCTGTCCCGTCCTGCATTCGTCGCGCCGTCTCGAGCTGGGCGGGCGTCGGGTCGACACCGATGACGTTTGCGCCACGACGCGCCAGCCACGCGGAGAAGTAGGCCGTTCCGCAGCCCAGTTCGACGACGTCGAGGCCGTTGACCTCGCCGAGCAGGTTCAGCTCCGATTCGGGCGTTTCGAATACGCCCCACGTGATCTCCTCCTGCGCCCAGGCGCGGGCCGCGGCAGCGTCCGTGTATTCCGCGTTCGCGCGAGTCCAGGTCGCAATGTTCTGCTGGACGTACTCGGGTCGGTCAGACGAGCTCATCGTCCGAGAACCAGAGCGCGACCTCGCGCGACGCAGACTCGGGCGAGTCGGAACCGTGCACGAGGTTGTCCGGCATCGAGCTCGCCAGGTCACCGCGAATCGAGCCCGGTTCCGCGTCCGCGGGATTCGTCGCGCCGATCGTCTTGCGCAGCGTTGCGATCGCGCCCTCGCCCTCGACGACGAGTGCCAGCGTCGGCCCGGAGGTGATGAACTCGACGAGCTCGCCGAAGAACGGCTTCTCACTGTGTTCCGCGTAATGCGTCTCCCCGAGCTTGTGATCGACGTGGATGAGCTTGCCGGCGCGCAGCGTGAAGCCGCGGCGCTCGATCCGCGCCAGGATCTCGCCGACGAGCATTCGCTCGACGGCGTCGGGTTTGATCAGGATGAGTGAGCGCTCGACCGCCATCGGCGGACGAGTCTACTCGGAGCGTCGCCTGCGTCTCGGCGGGCGCACCTCGAAGGTCGGGAAGTCGACGGCGGTCGGCTCGACCGCCGTCTCGCAATATGGGCACACCTGCCAGAGCGCCTCGAGCGGCGCCTTGCAGTTGGTGCACGCCTGCTTCAGCTTCGTCGTGCAGACAGGGCAGACGAGAAACTCGTTCGAGACCTCCGCGCGGCAGACCGGGCAGTAGAGATCCCGGCGGGCCAGCCGCTCCTCCATCGCCTTGATCTCGAGCTCCCGCTCACGGACGTCCTCGAGGTACTCAGGCGGCCGGAAGAGCATGTACACGAGCGCGCCGATGTAGGGAATGATCAGTCCGATCGCGACGGCGGTCGCGATCAGCACCGGGTCCTCGATCCGGCGCTTGGCGTCTTTGTAGACCCAGTAGCCCACGGCGAGCCAGAACGCGATCAGGAAGAAGAAGAGCAAGTTCCGGATCACCTGCCACGTGCCCGAGGCGAAGAAGTCGTGGATGCTGGTGAAGGCGCTGGCGGTCACAGAAGGATTCTTCCTATTACGTACCCGGCAAGAAACGCGAGTCCCACAATCGCCGCCAGGACGAAGGCGGCGAAGGCAAGGACGATCAGCCTGTCGCCAACGTTCGCCATCGCAAGCTCTCATCCTTGGCCAGATCGGCCAACAGGTAAAGGGACCCCGTGACCAGGACCGGCTCGCCGAGGGCGCGGGCGTGCGCGAGCGCGTCACCCGGGTCCTCGATCGGCTCGACGTGGGTGAAGAAGGGCTCTCCTCGCCGGGCCAGCTCCGCCGCCGGCAGAGCCCGCTCATTGGTCGAGGAGGTGGCCACGAGCCGGTCCCCGAGCACGGAGAGAGCCGCGAGCATCCCGTCAACATCCTTGTCCGCGAGGATCGAGGCGACGACGACGTACCGGGCGCCCGGCAACCGCGGCAGCGCATAGCCGAGCCCGGCGAGATTGTGCGCTCCGTCCCAGATCTCGAGCGGATGCTCACTCAGCCGCTCGAGCCGGCCGGGAAGCTGCACGTCGACATGGCCGTCGACGGAGCGCCCGAGGAAGGCTTCCGCGGCAGCCATGGCCAGCGCGAGGTTGCTGTTGCCGGCGGCGACGACCTGTCGTGCGCCGTTGTCTCGTGCGAGCGCCTCCCACTCCGGCTCTCCGAGCACCACGACCGCGCCGGGCTGGACGACGGCGAGCTTCTCGGCGGCGATCGCTTCGCGGGTCGCGCCGAGTACTTCCGTGTGCTCCAGCGCGACGTTCGTCAGCACCTGAACCGGTGAGCGCAAGACGTTGGTCGCATCGTGGCGCCCGCCGAGCCCCGCCTCGACCACGGCCACGTCGACGCCTGCCTCCGCGAACTCGGCGAGGGCAGCTGCGGTCAGCACCTCGAACTGGGTCGCCTCGAGAAGCCCGGCTGCGGCGCGCACGCGCTCGATCGCCGCGTCGAAGTCCGCTTCTTCCCCGCGTACCTGAATCCGCTCGCTCCACCCACGCACGTGTGGAGAGAGGTACGCACCGACCGCGAGTCCGGCGCCGGCGAGCAGTGCCTCGGTCGTGCGCGTTACCGTCGACTTGCCGTTCGTCCCGACGACGTGAATCGAGGGGTAGCGGAGTTGAGGATCGCCGAGCCTGGCAAGCAATGCCCTGATGCGCTCGAGCCCGAAGCCGTCCTTCGGCCAGGGGCTCAGCGACTCGACGAACTCAGCCGCTGATGGCATCGAGCTCTCGCTTGTAGCGCGCGAGCTTCTCGCGCTCGGCCTCGACCACGTCGGTCGGCGCGTTCTTCACGAAGTGGTCGTTCGACAGCATCCCTTCGGCGCGCGCGATCTCTTTCTGTAGCCGCTCGATCTCGGCAGCCGCGTTCCCGTCACCCGATCCCTCCGCCGGTTTCACGACCGCGTCGAAGATCCGCCGTTCCTCCCCCTCGAGCTTCGGCAGCACGCCGCTACGACGGAAGATCACCGCGGCTTCCTGCACCGGCCTGAGCGCACCCGCGTCGGCTTCGTCGCCCGCAGTGGGCCACGGCGCCACGATCAGACGAGTTTCACGCGCCGGCAAGTTCGACCAGATCTCCTCGGTCACGTGCGGCATCGCGGGATGCAGGAGCTTCAGCAGCAGCTCGAGAGCCGCGACGGCCGTGGCGCGCGCGTCCGCGTCTCCTTCGTAGAGCCGCCCCTTCACGGCTTCCGCATACCAGTCGCAGAAGTCGTCGAAGGTGAGGTGGTAGAGCTCGTTCACCACGTGCGAGAAGTCGAACTCCCCTAAGAGCCGCTCGACTTCGCGCTGCGTTTGCGAAAGGCGGGCGAGGATCCAGCGCTCCTCGAGCGTGCGCGGGCGTTCTGCCGGGGTAGCGCCCTCCGACGCCTGCAGGATCAGTCGCGCCACGTTCCAGAGCTTGTTCGCGAGCTTCCGCCCCTCGTCGATCGCGCCCTCGGAAAAGCGAACGTCCTGCGACGACGCCATCTTCATCAGCCCATAGCGCGTCGCGTCCGCGCCATAGGTCTCGATCGCCGCGAGCGGGTTCATCCCGGTGCCGAGGCTCTTCGACATCCTGCCGCCGGTCGGCGCGTGCACGGTCGAATGGATGACCACGTCGCGGAACGGGACCTCGCCCAACAGCTCGAGCCCGCTGAAGATCATCCGGTTTTCCCAGAGCCGGATGATGTCCCGCGCGGTCGTGTTCAGGTTGCCCGGGTAGAAGGTGCGCAGGTCCTCTGTGTCCTCCGGCCAGCCCAGCGTCGCGAACGGCCACAGCGCGGAGGAGAACCACGTGTCGAGCACGTCGGTAGAGCGTGTCAGCTCGTGCAACCCGCACTCGGCGCAGGCTTCGGGCTCCGTTTCCTCGACGGTGATGTGCCCGTCCGGACACTGCCACACCGGCAGCTGATGGCCCCACCAGATCTGACGGGAGATGTTCCAGTCCGGCGCGTCCTCGAGCGACTGAATCGCGAAACGGTGCTGCGAGTCCGGGTGGAAGCGGACGCGACGGGCACGGAGCGCCTCGAGCGCGGGCTTGCGCAGCTCCGTCATCGAGCACCACCACTGCAGCGAAATCCGCGGCTCGATGCGGCTCTGGCAGCGATCGCAGAGCGCGACCTTGTGGCGATAGGACTCGCGGTTCTCGAGCTGGCCGTGCTCCTTCAGCCACTCGAGCACACGCTCGTCGGCCTCCTGCTGCGTCAACCCTGCGAGTTCGCCAGCCTCCTCGTTCATCCGGCCGTCCGGTCCGATCACCGTGATCTCGGGCAAACCGTGGTCGCGGCCGATTTCGTAGTCGAGCGGGTCGTGACCCGGCGTCACCTTGAGCGCGCCGGTGGCGAACTCGCGCTCGACCCGCTCGTCGGCGATCACCGGCACGCGACGCCCGACCACGGGGACGATCACCTCGCGGTTGACCAGGTGCCGGTAGCGATCGTCGTCCGGGTGCACGGCCACGGCTACGTCGGCCAGGATCGTCGCCGGCCGCACCGTTGCGATCGTGATGTGACCGTCGCCGTCGGCGAGCGGGTAGCGCACGTAGGTCAGTGCGTCGTCGACCTCCACGTGCGCGACCTCGAGATCAGAGAGGGAAGTCTGGTGGAACGGGCACCAGTTGATGATTCGATTCGCGCGGTAGATCCAGCCTTTGCCGTACAGATGCACGAAGAAGCGCATCACCGCGCGAACGTAGGCGTCGTCCATCGTGAAGCGCTCGCGCCGGTAGTCCATCGAAGCGCCAATGCGCCGGAACTGGAGCATGATCTTGCCGCCGTACTCGTGCAGCCACTCCCAGACGAGCTCGACGAAAGCCTCGCGGCCGAGATCCTGACGGGTCTTCCCCTCTTGCGCGAGATGCTTCTCGACCGCGTTCTGAGTCGAGATGCCGGCGTGGTCGAAGCCAGGCTGGAACAAGGTGTTGTAGCCCTGCATCCGGCGCATGCGGATGATCGTGTCGGCTAGGGACAGCTGCAAGGCGTGACCCATGTGGAGATCGCCCGTGACGTTCGGCGGCGGGTGAGCGATCACAAAGCTCTCGCGCGCAGGGTCCGGGTCGGCGTTGTAGTGGCCTTCCTCCTCCCAGGTCTGCTCCCAGCGTTCCTCGACGCCTTCCGGCCTGTAGAGAGTTTCCATCTCGCGGGCGATCCTAGCCTTGCTTCCGAGGCGAATCAGTCGGCCGGGCCGTTACCGGCCGGCGGCGTAACCCTGCATGCCACGGGGATTCGCGGCAGCTCTCAGTTGGCCGTCCGCTTTTTGGACGGCAGTGACTCGCCCGAGCGACCAGTCCGGCGCGACGGTCACGTCGTGGCCGCGCGCGCGCAGGTTTTCGATCACGGCTGGCCCGAACCTCCCCTCGAGATCCAGCGACCGGGGGACGAAGCCGCGCGGGTAGAAGGACGAGATCAGGTGGTCCGTATGGAACTCCGGCGCGTCGATCGCCTCCTGCAGGTTCAGCCCTCGATCGACGTGGCGCAGAAAGACGTGGAACGCCCACTGCTCCTGCTGGTCGCCGCCGGGCGTTCCCCAGGCGAGCCACGGCTTGCCGCCGCGGAGTGCGAGGCCCGGCGACAAGGTCGTGCGCGGCCGTGCACCTGGGCGGAGCGATGACGGCAGCCCTTCTTCGAGCCAGAACATCTGCGCGCGTGTTCCGAGCGGCCACCCGAGCGCCGGAATGACCGGGGAGCCGTACAGCCAGCCTCCGCTCGGCGTGGCGGAGATCATGTTCCCCCACCGGTCGACGACATCGACATGCACCGTGTCGCCGCGCGTCGGCTCACCGGCGCCCGCCATCCGCTCAGCCTGCACCAGCGTGGGCAGACGCCCCATTCCGGGCTCGTGAGCAGACGAGGCGTCGTCGCCAATCAGTGCGCGGCGCGTGTCGTTGTACTCGCGGGAGAGCAGTGTCTCGAGTGGGACGTCGACGTCGCCGTAGAGCGCATCGCGGTCCGCGAATGCGAGCTTCGCGCACTCGGTGACGACGTGGACGAACTCGGCCTCGGAGAGAGCTCCGACGTCGAAGCCCTCGAGCAGCGCGAGCTGTTGCAGGGCAACGGGGCCGGCGCCCCACGGGCCTGTCTTGCAGACCGTGGTCTCGCCGTACTCGTAAGAAACGACGGGCTCCAACGTGGCACGCCACGCGGACAGGTCGGCGCGCGTCAGCAGACCCCCTTCCTGTTCGCAGAAGCGGTGAATCTCCTCGGCCACGAACCCCCCGTAGAAGAGTTCCCGCGCCCGCTCGATCTCTGCGTTACGGGAGCCCCCGGCCGATTCTTGGACGATTCGCCGGTACGTCGCCGCGAGCCCGGGATTGCGGAACTGCGACCCCAGCTCCGGCACCGGCAGGTAGAGATCGGCAGAAGCCGGCCAACCGGCGATCAGGTCCGCCTGGCGTTCGATGGACAGACGCATGCCCCCGACGACCGAGAAGCCGTTGTCGGCGTAGCCGATCGCAAACGCGAGCACCTCCTCGAGAGACCAGGTGCCGAATTCCTGCAGCAGCAGCAGCCAGCCTCCGAAAGCGCCGGGAACGCAGGCGGCGAGCACGCCCGTGCCGGGAATCAAGTCGTAGCCGAGCTCGCGGAAACGTTCGATCGTCGCCGCGGCGGGAGCGACTCCCTGACCGCAGAGGGTCAGCGGCTCGCCGCGATCGACCGAGTAGATGAGCGCCGGCACCTCCCCGCCCGGCCCGTTCAGGTGCGGCTCGACGACCTGGAGCGTGAAACCGGCCGCGACCGCTGCGTCGAACGCATTTCCGCCGCGCTCCAAGACCGCCATGCCGGCCGCGGAAGCGAGCCAGTGCGTGGACGCGACCATGCCGAACGTCCCACGCAACTCGGGTCGCGTCGTGAACTCCACGTCGCGGGACTCTAGTCTGCGCCGTGTGCAGTACGGGATCTGCCTCTCGAACTTCGGGACCTACTCCGATCCCCACGTGCCCGTGCGGGTCGCGCAGTCCGCCGAGGCAACCGGGTGGGACGGGGTCTTCATCTGGGACCACCTCGCGTTCACCTGGGGACCGCCGGCGGCAGATCCCTGGACCGTGCTCGCCGCGATCGCCGCCACGACCGAACGCGTGCGCCTGGGCACCGGCGTGACTCCCGTCGCCCGGCGGCGCCCGCATGTGTTGGCACACCAGGTCGCGACGCTCGACAACCTCAGCGGCGGCCGCGTGACGTTCGGCGCGGGTCTCGGCGGTGTGACGTCGGAGTTCGGCAAGTTCGGCGAGCCGACCGACGCGAAGGTGCGCGCGGCCATGCTCGACGAGGGGCTCGAGCTTCTACGACGACTTTGGTCCGGGGAAGAGGTCATGCATCGCGGCGAGCACTACACCGTCGAGGGTGTGACGCTCGCGCCGGCGCCGGTTCAACAGCGGCTGCCGATCTGGATCGGCGGTAACCGCCCTGCGTCGCTGCGGCGCGCTGCTCGCTGGGACGGCTGGCTCGCCGACGGCGCCGACCCGATGGGCGTGACGCTTTCTCCCGACGACGTCGCGCAAAGCATCGCGACCATCGGCCGCAGGGACCAGTACGACGTCGCCTTGTTGGGCGAGAGCGACCGCATGGATCCCACCGCGTACGCCCAAGCCGGTGCAACGTGGTGGCTCGAGAACCTGCACGACAAACGTGGGTCGATCGACGACACGTTCGCCCTCGTGCAGCAGGGCCCGCCGCGCTAGAGCTTTACGCGGACTCTTCGATCGGGTCGGCGTCGTCCTCGTCCACGACACCTTCCGCGCTCGTGACGAGCGTCGGCTTCAGGTGCTTCTCGATCGTCTCCTTGGTGATGACGCACTTCGAGACATCCCGTCGCGACGGCAACTCGAACATCACGTCGAGCAGAGCGGTCTCGATGATCGAACGCAGGCCTCGTGCACCGGTCTCGCGCTCGAGCGCCTTGTCGGCGATCTCCCAGAGCGCGTCATCGGTGAAGACCAGCTCGATGTTGTCGTAACCGAAGAAGCGCTGGTACTGCTTGACGAGCGCGTTCTTCGGCTCCATCAAGATCTGCACGAGGTCCTCGCGCTTCAACTGGTGCACGGCGGAGATCACGGGCAGACGCCCGATGAACTCCGGGATCAACCCGAAGTTGAGGAGGTCCTCCGGCATCACCTTGGCGAGCAGCTCCGAGGACTCGACCGAGCTCTTGGAGCGGACCTGCGCGCCGAAACCGACAGCGCTCTTGCCGATGCGCTTCCCGATGATCTTGTCGAGCCCCGCGAAGGCGCCGCCGCAGATGAACAAGATGTTCGTCGTATCGATCGAGAGGAACTCCTGGTGCGGGTGCTTCCGCCCACCCTGGGGCGGCACGGAGGCGACCGTTCCCTCGAGGATCTTCAGCAGCGCCTGCTGCACGCCCTCGCCCGACACGTCGCGCGTGATCGACGGGTTGTCCGCTTTGCGCGCGATCTTGTCGACCTCGTCGATGTAGATGATCCCGGTCTCCGCCTTCTTGATGTCGAAATCGGCGGCCTGGATCAGCTTGAGAAGGATGTTCTCGACGTCCTCGCCGACGTAGCCGGCCTCGGTGAGCGCGGTCGCGTCGGCGATCGCGAACGGAACGTTGAGGATCCGCGCAAGGGTCTGCGCGAGGAGTGTCTTCCCGCAACCGGTTGGGCCGAGCAAGAGGATGTTCGACTTCTGGAGTTCGACGTCGCCTTCCTCGGTCCCCATCTGCACGCGCTTGTAGTGGTTGTAGACGGCCACCGCGAGCGTGCGCTTCGCCTCTTCCTGGGAGACGACGTAATCGTTCAGGACGACGTAGATGTCCTTCGGCCGCGGGAGGTTGTCGAGGTCGAGCGCCGCGGGAGCGGTGAGCTCCTCGTCGATGATCTCGTTGCAGAGATCGATGCACTCGTCGCAGATGTAGACGCCGGGCCCGGCGATCAGCTTCTTGACCTGACGCTGGCTCTTTCCGCAGAAGCTGCAGAGGAGCTGCTCGTTTCCGTCTGATGCTCGGGCCACGTGTCTCCTTTTAGACGGTCAAAGCCCCGTCGTCTAGCGATGAGCGATGACGTTATCGATGATGCCGTAGTCCTGCGCTTCTTGCGAAGTCAGGAAATAGTCCCTTTCCATGTCCTTTGCCACCTGCTCGGTCGGTTTCCCGGTGTGCTCGGCCAGAATCTCCTCCAGGCGCCGCTTCAGATTGATCGTTTCGCGGGCCTGGATCTCGATATCCGTCGCCTGCCCCTGGAAGCCACCCGAGACCTGATGGATCAGGATCTTGGCGTTCGGCAGGGCCACGCGCTTTCCTTTCGCCCCACCGGCGAGGATGACCGCGCCCATCGACATCGCGATCCCGATACAGGTGGTCTGGATGTCGGGCTTGACGTACTGCATCGTGTCGTAGATAGCCAGCCCGGAGTACACCTGGCCGCCCGGAGAGTTGATGTAGATCTGGATGTCCTTTTCGGGATCCTCGGACTCGAGATGGATCAGCTGGGCGATGATCAGATTCGCGATCTGGTCGTCGATCGGGGTGCCGAGGAAGATGATCCGCTCGTTGAGCAGACGGGAGTAGATGTCGAACGAACGCTCGCCCCGCGAGGTCTGCTCGATCACCATGGGAATCAACGGGCTCATTTCGGTGCGCTCTCCTTGCTGCCGGGGGTCCACAGTTTCGTCTCGGTGGTTGGCTTTTCCTTGTCGGGCGTCCAGATGGCCTCGCGGGCGGCGGCCTGCTCGGGCGCGATTCGCTCGACCTCGCCGACGATTCTGTCGAGGGCACGGGCAAGGCGCATGCTTTCGCGCTCCGTGTCGTAGGCGCCTGCCTCGCGTGCCTGCTCGATGATCTTGTCCGGCTCTTCGAAGCGGTCACGGAAGGCCTGGTCGACCTCCTCGTCCGAGACCTGGATCCCCAGCTGGTCGGCGGCAGCCTCGAGCACGAGCTCCCCGGCGACCGACGCGGCCGCCTGGTCGCGCAGACGCCCGACGAGATCCTCGGGTGAATCGCCGGACATCTGCAGATACGCGTCGAGCGAGCCACCGCTGCGCTGGAGGACGGCGTCGAGCTCGCGCAGCAACGTCCTCGTGCGGGCTTCGACCAGCGGCCCGGAAACCTGGACCTTCGATGCCTCTACGAGCCTGTCGAGCGCAGCCCGCCGAAAGACCTCGTCGACCTCGGCCTCGACCTGCTCGCGGATGCGCTGCTCGATGTCGGCGCGGAGCTCCTCGAGAGTGTCGAACTCGGAGGCGGAGCGCGCCAGCTCGTCGTCGAGCTCCGGCAGCACCTTCTCCTTGATTTCTTTGACGACCGCCTCGACCTTGATCGGCTCGGCTCCGTCGGCCCGCTCGAGATCGATCTCCTTGGTCTCGCCAGCGCTCATCCCGACCAGCTTGTCCTCGAGCTCCGGAAGCAGCCGGCCCGAGCCGAGCTCGACGACGTAATCACGCTGTCCGCCGTCGTCGGCGAGCAGATCGAGGACGATGGTGTCGCCGGCCTCCGCAGGCCGTCCCTCGGCCGGCTTCAACTCTGCGACCGTCGAGCGCAGGACGTTCAGCTCGTGGTCGACGAAGTCCTCGGGGACCTCAGGCTCGACGTATGGCACCTGCACCTTCGTCCAGTCGGCGACTTCGGGCTTCGGCAGCACGGACACCGTCGCCGTGAAACGCCAGTCCGTGTCCTCGGAGTCGGGCAGCTCGTAGTCGAGCTCCGGCTGCTCGACAGGCCGGATGCGCTCCCTGGCTGCCGCGTTCCAGAACCAGCCCGAGATGTGGCTCTCGATCGCTTCGCTGAGGAGACGCTCCTTGCCGATGTGCGACCGCAGCACGGGCATCGGAACCTTCCCCTTGCGGAAGCCGGGAATCTTGACGCTGGACGCCAGATCGGAGGCAGCGTGCTCGACCGCGTGATGGACGTCCGCCCCCGGGACATCCACCGTGAGCCGGACTTTGTTGTCCGGGAGCTCTTCGACCTGCGTCGCCATTGACCCATTAGAACAAACGGTCCGTGGGCTGCGGTTGCGGTTCACGCCTGAAGGGCGAGCTATGCAGGCGAGCGAAGCCGGAGCCGCGGCAAAGCCGCGCCTCCTTTGCTGCGGCATCCGCAAGCGGATGCCTGGATAGCCTGCGACTAATGGAGCTCTATGTGCTCACCCGCCACGGCGAATCGACCCTGAACTCCGAGAACCGGATCAACGGGAACCCGGATGTTCCCGTCGCCCTCACGGAGAAGGGACGAGACGAGGCGCGGCTGCTGGGGCAGCAGATCGCCCACATTCGCCTCGACGTCTGCATCTGCACGCGTTTCACGCGCACGCGGGAGACCGCGGAGATCGCGCTCCAGGGCCGGAATGTTCCGATCGAGATCGAGCCGCTCCTCGACGACATCGACGTCGGCGAACTGGAGGGACTCACAATCGAGGACTACCGGGCTTGGAAGCGCGAGCACACGCGCCGGGATCCGTTTCCGGGCGGGGAGTCGCTCGACGCCGCGGCACGACGCTATGCGCAGGCCTTCCGCAAGCTACTGGGACGGCCGGAAACATCGGTGCTCGTGGTCACCCACGAGATTCCCGTGCGCTATGCGATCAACGCCGCCGATGACTCCGACGACCTCGACGGGCCGGCCCATCAGCTGGCAAACGCGACGCCCTACCTCTTCGGCAAGGAAGCCCTCGCCCGTGCCGTGGAGGGCATCGAGCGGCTGACGTAGGATCGCGGTAGGGAATTCCGACGGCGAAGGGAGCGACATGAATCTGATCGAGCGAATCGACGAAGTGCGGGCACGCTGGAACGTCCTCAACCACCCGTTCTATCTCCGCTGGGAGCGCGGTGACCTGACTCGTGCAGACATCGCCTTCTATGCGGGTGAGTATCGGCACGCCGTCGTGGCGCTTGCCGACGCCGCAGCCGTCGGAGGCGACGCCGAGCATGCCGTCGAAGAGGGAGCGCACATCCAGCTATGGGACGACTTCGCCGCAGAACTGGATGCACCGCTCGATCGCGAGCCGACCATCGAGACCCGTGAGTGCGCCGCCGCCTGGCGAGCGGAAGACTCCCTGGAGGCGCGCGCCGTGCTTTACGCAGTCGAATCCGGCCAGCCCGACATCTCGAGGACGAAGCTCACCGGCCTGGTCGACCATTACGGGTTCGCAGCCGGCACGAAGGGCACCGGGTACTTCGAACTGCACTCGGACAAAGACCACGAACACGCAGCAGCATCCGCAGAAGTGCTGCGCCAGGCAGCGCCCGAAGATGCAGATCGACTAGTCGCAGCAGCCGAAGCAGCATTAAAGGGCAACTGGCGACTCCTGGACGGCGTCGAATCCCGAGTCTAATCCGCGCGAATGCCGGCTCCGCCGGCGTTCGCTGATCCGCTCCTCGGAACGGGTCGAACCGACCGAAATCATCATGTCTCCGCGAAGCGGAGACGGATTTCGGTCGGGAGTGCGGGCGAGAGGACTCGAACCTCTAAGGAGCGTCAGCCCCACCGGGACCTAAACCCGGCGCGTTTACCAATTCCGCCACGCCCGCCGGCGGTTCCAGGGTAGACCTTTCCCGCCCGAAAGGCGTACGATCCCCGGCGGCCAGAACGTGATGAAGCTCGCGGCACCCACCGCCCTGGTGCTCCTTGCCGCTACCGCTTTCGTGGCGGCTGCGGCAGGTCGGGATGCGGCCGGTCCGACGGCGACCCGCTGCGGCGGCGAGTTGTGGCGCATGAAGACGCTGAGCGACCCCGGACGCAACACGGTCCAGCTTGGGGCGACGGACACGACCATCGCCGCGATCGGCAAGCGTCCGTTCCCGCGTCCCGTGCCGAGATTGCGGCGGACGCCTTTCCAGCGTCATGTCTGGCAGGTGGTGGCGCAGATCACCAAGTACCGCGTCGAGGCAGACGGGATCAGGCTGGAGTTGTACGACCATGAGTCGTACCTCCATGCCGTCATTCCCACGCCCGACTGTCTCTCGAGCGTGACTCGCGCGCACAAGGACATCGCCGGGACGTTCAACCTGTTCGCCGACGAATGCGGGACTGCGAAGGACTGGCAATCGCTCGGGGCGATCGTCTACGTTCGGGGCGTCGGGTTCTGGAGTCAGCGCGGGTCGCTGCGAGGGGCGGCACGGAACGGCGCCGAGCTACATCCCGTGACGGGGCTCCGCGTTGTCTCGGGCTGCTAGCGAGGGCTCCGGGGCGCCCTGGTCGTAGGAGCGCGAGACTGGCAATTGGAGCCAGAAGGTGGACCCTTGCCCGGACTCGCTCTCGAACCCGATGTGGCCCCCATGCGCCTCGACGATCTGACGCGCGAGGACGAGACCGAGTCCGGTGCCCGAGATGCCGAGCTCCCGGCCCACGTCGCCACGGAAGAACTTCGTGAAGATCTGCTCCTGGTGTCCTCCGGGAATGCCGAGCCCTTCGTCTCGCACCCAGATCCAGGCCTCATCGCCGATCGCCGTTGCGCTCACTTCGACGACTCCGCCGCCGGGCGAATACTTGATCGCATTCGAGAGGAGGTTGCCGACTACCTGGGCGAGACGGTCGCGATCGCCGCGGACCGTGAGCGGCTCACCTGCCGGCTCGAACTTCAGTTCGTGCGCATCGCTTTGGGCTGAGTAGAGCGTGATCTGGGTGGAAAGCAGCTCGTTGAGATCCACCTCGTCGCTGCGCAGCTCGAGCGCGTCCTGCTCGACGCGCTGCAGGTCGAGCAAGTCGTTCAGGAGGGCCGCCAACCGGCGCGCCTCCGTGCGAATGACCTCGAGGTAGCGCCTTGTCTCCTCGGGAGTGACTTCCCGGTCGAGCATGAGCGACGAGAACCCGAGCACGCTGGCGAGC
>Ga0307277_10000311_pt1 | contig 17413 bp, 21 predicted proteins | sample ER_DNA_116_FD_194473 | JGI IMG/M metagenome (GOLD analysis project Ga0307277, IMG submission 194473) | Bulk soil microbial communities from the East River watershed near Crested Butte, Colorado, United States - ER_DNA_116 | ecosystem: Environmental > Terrestrial > Soil > Floodplain | place...
CGGCCGCGGCCGGCAGCGCGAGTTCGTTCGCGAAATCACGGTATTCGGCGCCGTAGTAGGCATAGACCAGCAGCACCGCGAGCGTGCCCTTGAGCGTATCGCCGATCAGCGTCGCTGCGGCGAGACCCTTGCGGCCGGTGCGCAGCACGTTGGTCGCGCCGATATTGCCGGAGCCAATGGCGCGGATGTCGCCGGTGCCGGCGAGCCGCGTCAGAATCAATCCGAACGGGATCGAGCCGCAGAGATAGCCGAACAATAATGCCGCGGCAAAAGCCGGCCAGAGTGACGGTTGGAACAACGGCGACATGGGCGCTCTGCTACGCGGCCTTCGAAGTCGTCGTGCCGGCAGAGGAGGCGCGCGCCTCACACATATTCGTAGACGGTGCGGCCGGCGACAATGGTGCGCACCACGCGGCCTTCGAGCTTGGCTTCGTCGAACGGCGTGTTCTTGCATTTCGACTTGAGCTCGGCGGGATCGAGCACCCAGGGGACGTCGGGATCGAGCACGATCACGTCCGCGGGGCTTCCCTGCCGCAAAGTGCCCCCGGGGAGCCCGAGGATTTTCGCCGGCGCGCTCGACATCGCCTTGAGCAAGGTCATGAGCGCAAGCTCGCCCGCGTGCACGAGGCGCAGCCCCGCCGTCAGCATGGTCTCGAGCCCGATGGCGCCAGGCGAGGCCTCGGCAAACGGCAGGCGTTTCGTCTCCACGTCCTGCGGGTTGTGATCGGACATGACGACATCGATCAGCCCCGCGCCGAGCGCGGCGACCAGCGCCGCGCGGTCCTCCTCGGCGCGCAGCGGAGGCTTGAGCTTGAGGAAGGTGCGGTAAGGCCCGACGTCGATCTCGTTGAGCGTGAGATGGTTGATGGAGGCGGAGGCGGTGACGTGCAAGCCTTCGTCCCTGGCGCGGCGCAGGACCTCAAGCGACTCGTCGCAGGTGAGGGACGCCGCGTGGTAGCGGCTTTCCGTTAGCGCGACGAGCCGCAAGTCGCGCTCCAGCATGATGGTCTCGGCGGCCGTGGGCACGCCGGTGAGGCCGAGCCGGGCGGCGAACTCGCCTTCGTTCATCACGCCTTCGCCGACGATGTCGGGGTCTTCGGTGTGATGCACGATCAGCGCGTCGAAATCGCGAGCATAGGTGAGGGCGCGGCGCATGACCTGCGCGTTGGTCACGCTCTTGGCGCCGTCGGTGAAGGCGACCGCTCCCGAAGCCTTGAGCAGGCCGATTTCGGCCATTTCTTCGCCGCGCAGTCCCTTGGTCAGCGCCGCCATCGGCTGTACGTGCACGATCGAGGTGTCGCGCGCGCGCCGCATGATAAAATCGCCGATCGCGGGATCGTCGATCGCCGGCGTGGTGTCGGGCTGCGAGACGATGGTGGTGACGCCGCCGGCGGCCGCCGCCTGGCTCGCCGAGGCGATGGTCTCGCGATATTCCGCGCCGGGCTCGCCGACGAAGGCGCGCATGTCGATGAGGCCGGGGGCGACCACCTTGCCCTTGCAGTCGATGACCTCGGTCGCCTCCGGCACGCCGGCGGCGCCGATGCCGCGCTTGGCCTCGCGGATCACGCCATCGGCGATCAGTAGATCGCCGTCGATGTCGAGGTCGCGGGATGGGTCGAGGATGCGCGCATTGGCAAGCAGGATGGGGCGGCGCTCGGCGAGCATCATCATCGAGAATTATCCTCGGGCCCGGCGAAGCGAACGGCGGCCTTACGCATTGGGCAGGTTCCGCGACAGCGCCTCGAGCACGGCCATGCGCACGGCAACTCCCATCTCCACCTGCTCACGGATCAGCGATTGGGCACCGTCGGCGACCGCGCTGTCGATCTCGACGCCGCGGTTCATCGGCCCCGGATGCATGACCAGCGCGTCCGGCTTGGCATAGGCGAGCTTCTTCTGATCGAGCCCGAAATAATGGAAGTATTCCTGCATCGAGGGCACGAACGAGCCGTTCATGCGCTCGCGCTGCAGGCGCAGCATCATCACGATGTCGGCGTCGCGCAGGCCCTCGCGCATGTCGCGCGTGGCTTCGACCCCGAAGCGCTCGATGCCGGGAGGCATCAGCGTCGACGGCGCGACCACGCGCACCCGCGCGCCCAGCGCATTGAGCAGGATGATGTTCGAGCGCGCGACGCGCGAGTGCAGGATATCCCCGCAGATCGCGACGATCAGCCGTTCGACGCGGCCTTTGTTGCGGCGGATGGTGAGCGCGTCGAGCAGCGCCTGGGTGGGATGCTCGTGCGAGCCGTCGCCGGCGTTGATCACCGAGCAATCGACCTTCCTGGCCAAGAGTTCGACCGCCCCGGAGGCGTGATGGCGCACCACGATGATGTCGGGATGCATGGCATTGAGCGTGATCGCGGTGTCGATCAGCGTCTCGCCCTTGCGCATGGAGGAGGAGCCGACCGTCATGTTCATGACGTCGGCGCCGAGCCGCTTGCCCGCGAGCTCGAACGAGGCCTGGGTGCGGGTCGAGACCTCGAAGAACAGGTTGATCAGCGTGCGCCCGCGCAACGAGTTCTGTTTTTTGTCGATCTGGCGGTTGAGCTCGACGAAATTCTCCGCGAGGTCGAGCAGCCCCAAAATCTCCTCGCGCGAAAGCCCTTCGATCCCCAACAGATGGCGCTGGTTGAGGACGAAGGTGGGCTTCGGAGCGATGTTCATTAAAGTCGTTTCTATAGGCCCCGCCGCCGCGGCCCGCAAGGGAGCGCGGGCGCTTCTGCCAACGCAATTGTGGATGTTTCGGGAGCCGGCCGCAGGCTGAAACGAGGAAGAATTCGCGTTATCAATGGATGCTCGCGCCCATACCCGAGCGCCAAAGGAGCAGGCGATGCGCGTCGAGGAGGTGCTCAACCAATCGCCGCCCTATGTGGACATCGACCTCTACGCCAGCGATCGGTCGCTTGCGGACGCGGTCGCGGCCAACGGCGGCGGGCGCGACGCGGCGGCGCTCTCGGCCTTCGGCAACCAGTGGGGCTCGGCCGAGATGTTCGAGCTTGCGCGCGCGGCCAACGAGAATCCGCCGCAGCTCAAGGCTTTCGACCCCAAGGGCTTCCGCCGGGACGTCATCGAGTTTCATCCCGCCTACCACCAGTTCATGGCGGAGAGCATCGCCGCCGGCTTGGCCGTCTCGACCTGGCGCGAGGACGCGACGGCCGCTCCCGCGCCCGCGCAGGTTATGCGCGCCGCGCGCGTCTACATGGCGGCGCAAATCGAGACCGGACACCTCTGTCCGATCATCATGACACACGCCGCAGTGGCGGCGCTGGCGGTCGCGCCGCCGCTCGTCGGACAGCTCATGCCGAAGATAATGTCGCGCCGGTACGACTCCCGTTTCCTCCCCTGGTGGGAAAAGGTCGGCATCACGCTCGGGATGGGAATGACCGAGAAGCAGGGCGGCACCGACGTGCGCAGCAACACCACACGTGCGCAGCCCGCGGGTGAAGGGTACGGCATCACCGGCCATAAATGGTTCATGTCGGCGCCCATGTGCGACGCGTTCCTGGTGCTGGCGCAAGCGCCGGGCGGGCTCACCTGCTTTCTCATGCCGCGCTTTCGTCCGGATGGCTCGATCAATGCGCTGCACTTCCAGCGCCTCAAGGACAAACTCGGTAACCGCTCCAACGCCTCCTCCGAGGTCGAGTTCGACGATGCCTTTGCTTGGCGCTTGGGCGAGGAGGGCAGGGGCGTGCGCACCATTATCAACATGGTGCAACTCACGCGGCTCGATTGCGCCCTTGCGTCTGCCGGCATCATGCGCATGGCGCTGGCGCAGGCGATCCATCACGCGCGCTACCGCAGCGTGTTCCAAAGGCATCTCGTCGACCAGCCGATGATGCGGGGGGTGCTCGCGGATCTCGCCCTCGATGTCGAAGCCGCGACTGCCCTCGTGATGCGGCTCGCCCGCGCCTACGATCTCGCCCCGACCGATCCGGGCGAGGCCGCGCGTGCGCGGCTGCTCACGCCGGCGGTGAAATATTGGGTGTGCAAGCGCGCATCGGGCATCATCGGCGAGGCGATGGAGTGTCTGGGCGGCAACGGCTATGTCGAGGAGAGCGTGTTGCCGCGGCTCTACCGCGAGGCGCCCGTCAACGCGATCTGGGAGGGCTCCGGCAACGTCATGTGCCTCGACGTGCTGCGCGCGATTGCCCATGAGGGCGAGGCGGCGCGCGCGGTGCTGACCGCGCTCGGCGAAGAGACGGCCGATCTGCCGGGGGCGGGCGCCGCGCTCGCGTTCCTCGAGCGCGGTTTTAGCGGCCCGGATGTGGAAGCCCATGCGCGCGTCGCGGTCGATGGCCTCGCCTTGTTGGCGGCGGCCGCGGCGCTGCGGCAGAGCGCTCCCGAGGCCGCCGCCCTGTTCGCGCGCACGCGGCTCGAGGATCGTCATGGCGCCATGTATGGAACGAGCCGCATCGCTCCCGAGGAGGCGCGCCGGCTCATCGACCGCGCCGTGCCGTCGGCTTGAGTAGGCACGACTAGCCGACGTTTTGGCGCTGCATAGGATTTTACCCAGCCAAGTCGGCCGCCGGCCTGTCGGATGGATATTTGTATGACCCGAACCTTAGGACCAGGACGGCGAATGACAGAAGGAGAATCCCGCCTGTTATGACCAGTATGTCTATGCCTGTCCGCTGTTCGGCGCCTACGATTTCGATCAGGATGCGGCCGAGAGCAGTAATTGCGATATAGATGAGGTATCGCACCGGGAGGCGGGTGGTCTTGAAATAGATTCCGACCATCGCTCCGATTTCAAGATAAATGAACAAGAGGAGAATATCCGTGAGGGTCGCCCGGCCTTGGGCAACCATTCCGATGAAAGCTCCTAGCGCCGACCAAACGGTCGTTGCGCCAATTGCGAATAGGGCCAGAAAGTGAAACACGTCGACTAGAAACTTGCCAACCGCATTGACTGCCTCTTTCATATCCCGATGCAAGCTAGTTGCGGCAGTACCGAGCCGGCGCATTGTTTCCAACATGGGCCCCTCCTGATCTACTTGGATTTATCTTTGGCGGCTCGTCGCACAATTACATTCCCACAGTCTCAATGTTTCGAGAAAGCCAGCGCGCCGCGGGAGAGCCGATCGAGCGCGCCTTGGAGGATGTAGGCGGCCGCGTGCTGATCGATCACCCGGGCACGGCGGGCGCGCGTCACATTGGCCGCGATCAACTCGCGCTCGACCGCGGCGGTGGACAGCCGTTCGTCCCAGAGCGCGATCGGAAGCTCGGTCAGCCGCGCGAGGTTGCGGGCAAAGGCGCGGGTTGATTGCGCGCGCGGACCCTCGCTGCCGTCCATGTTGATGGGGAGCCCGAGCACGAAGGCGACGGCTTGGCGTTCCGCGGCAAGCGCGATGAGCCGCGCGGCGTCCGCGGAGAGTGTCTTGCGCGCAATGGTTTCGACCCCCGCTGCCAGCCGCCGGTCGGGATCGCTCGCCGCAACTCCGATCGTCTTGGTGCCGAGATCGAGCCCGATCAGCGCGCCGCGGGCGGGCAGATGCGCCGCCGCTTCGGCCAAGGGAAGGATCAGTGCCGGCATCGACGTTGCCTAGCACGCTGCCGCACTACGGACCATCCGCAATCGCCGCCGCCGACGTTATGTTACGCGGCGCGGCGCTGGGTGTGGCGGCCTTCGGCGATCTCCTCGATGATCATGGCCGAGAAGGCGTCGAGGTCGCCGGGTTGCCGCAGCATCACGACCGGTAGCGGGAGAGCGCCGATAAAAACGATGCGCTGCCATCGCCGGCGCAAGATGGATTTCATCCCCCGCGCCTCCTCGGCGGGGTAAGGTGGGCTGTGCGACTTTCGCTCGGACCATCGCGCGGTGAACGGGTGGGCGCGGCGGTTGTTCCAGTTGGAGCAGGAGGTTCGTCATGGCCAAGAAGCCGGCCGACGTCCGGCGCAAGCTCGTGGAATTCGACGCGCAGACCTGGCAGGCGCTGGATCTGCTGGCGCGGGACTCGATGAAGACGCTCCAGGAGCTTGCCGACGAGGCGTTTCGCGACCTGTTGCGCAAATACGAGCGGCCGACCGATCTCAAGACGGCGCTTCGGCAAAGCGCGCGGTCCTCGGCCACACCAAGTGGCGCGCCATCGCGGCGCGCGCGTGGACGGCGTCGCTAGGCTTCAGGTCGCCGCCCGCATGCGCCGCGGAGCGGCGGCCCACGCGGGCAATCAGGTTGAGGGCGGCGGTGCGAAGAAGCACCGTCTTGAGCCGTCAGGGCGCCTGCAGCGCCAGAACTCGCCGTCGGGGGAAGGTTGCGCTTCGGAGAATGGGATCGCTTCGTGCTGGACCGGGCCCATCCCCGCAAGCGGACCCTGAATGATGACGTAGCCTTCGCCCGTCATGATGACGCGCTCCTTCGGTATGACGAAGCAATCGCCGGTGCCGCAGCACCATTCGCCGGCGGCGTTGCGGTGGCCGCCGCGGGAAATCCAGCTGTCATGGGCCGAGGTAATGGGAACGACAAGAACGAGGCCAGCAATCACAAGCGTGAGCCGTGCAAGGCTTCCGAACATGGGTACGTCCCCTTTGTTTTCCCGGCCCGGCCCGGCCAATCGTCAAATGACGCAGACTTCTCCTTGGTTCCCGGATGGCGCCGGTTGCAGACGCGAACTGCGCACGCGGCATTGTGGATAACTGCGCCTCAGAGTCGGATCTGCGGCTCTGATGGCGAATCAACCCCTTGATCTAGAAGTATAAACACAAAACGGTCGCAAAAGCGATCTCGCGATATTGCATTGCACCATTGCGCCCGGAAACGGCTGCGGCGGCGGCCGGCGCGGCAGCGAGAACTCGTTATCGGTACGTCGCTTAGGATAAGGTATTGCAAGCAATGGAGGAGGCGATGCGAACAATGTTGGTGGGGCTTGCCATGGTACTCATCGGCGCGGGCGCGCCCCAGCCGGCCGCGGCGGCGGAGATCAAGGTGCTCACGGCCGGCGCCTTCAAGCAGGTGCTGCTTGCGCTCGTACCCGACTTCGAGCGCACGAGCGGTAATAAGGTCATCGTCGACAACGACACCGTCGGCGCGCTGACCAAGCGGATCGAGGGCGGGGAAACGTTCGACCTCGCCGTGCTGACGCCCGCGGCGGTCGACGCTCTCGCGAGCAAAGGCAAGCTCGTTGCCGGCAGCCGCGCCAACCTTGCGCGCGTCGGCGTCGGCGTCGTGGTCAAGGAGGGCGCAGCGAAGCCCGACATCGGCTCGGTGGATGCATTCAAGCGCGCGCTGCTCGCCGCGAAGTCCGTCGCCTATATCGATCCCGCTGCCGGCGGCTCGAGCGGCATCTACGTCGCGGGTTTGCTCGACAAGCTCGGCATCGCCGCCGAGGTGAAGCCGAAGGCAAAGTTGATCCCTGGCGGCGCGGTGGCGGAGCATGTGGCGCGCGGCGAGGCCGAGCTCGGCATTCACCAGATCAGCGAGATCCTGCCGGTGAAAGGCGTCACACTCGTCGGGCCGCTGCCGGCGGAGATCCAGAATTACACGGTCTATGCGGCGGGACTAGGCGCGCAGGCGAAGGAGAGCGACGCCGCCAAAGCCTTGCTCAAAGCGCTGTCCGGCCCGGCGGCTGCCGAGGTGCTCAAGTCGAAGGGCATGGAGCCGGCGGGATCGTGAATGCGAGCGACACGCTCGCGCGATGTGATGCCGCGCGTCGAGATCGGACGAGCGATGCGTTTGCGCCGGCGAAAACCGTGGTAGTGGCGGGCACGCGATGAGCGTTAAGGCGCTGTTCTTCGACGTGTTCGGCACGCTGGTCGACTTTCGCAGCGGCGTCGCGCGCGAGTCCGAGAGCATTCTCGGGTCCGCCGGACACAAGCTCGACTGGGGCGACTTCGCCGACGCCTGGCGCAAGGAGTATCAGCCGGCCTTGGAGGAGGTGCGTGCCGGCCGAATGGCGTTCCGCAAGCTCGACCTGCTGCACCGGGAAAATCTCGATCGCATCCTGCCGCGGTTCGGGGTTTCCGGGCTCGCGGAGGACGCGGCGCGTAATCTCAATCTCGCCTGGCATCGGCTTCCGGCTTGGCCCGACGTGCCGGGAGGGCTTGCCCGGCTCAAGCGCCATTTTCTGCTGGCGCCGCTCTCCAACGGCAACATCTCGCTGATGGTCGATCTTGCCCGCCGCAACAATTTTCCCTGGGATGCGATCCTCGGCGCAGAAACCGCCGGCGACTACAAGCCCAAGCCGCGCGTCTACCTCGCCGCTTGCGAGGCCTTCGATCTGCCGCCCGCTGAGTGCATGATGGTTGCCGCGCATACCAACGATCTTCTGGCGGCGGCGAAATGCGGGCTGCGCACGGCGCACGTCGCGCGGCCGAACGAGCACGGGCCCGGCATCGGCGAGGCCGCTCCCGAGGCGCCGGTCGACATCGCGGCCACTGATCTCGAGGATCTCGCCGCCAAGCTCGGCGCGTGACAAGTGTCATCGCCGAAACGTGCGCGGTGCTGGCGGAACACCTGCTCGCCGCCGCATTTAGTATGCAGGTGCGTCTCTTCGGAACGACGGCATGGCCGATCCGGTTTCCCAATTCGCCACCCGCATCGCCTATGGCGCACGGCAACTGCCGCGGGTTGCCTGGTACATCGGGCACGGCATGGTGATGCGGCGGCTCTCGCAGGCCGTGCGCCAGCGCGCGGGTCAAAGTCCTCGCGCGCATGTGAGCGTGCCTGATCGGCGGCGGCTTTACGCCGACATGGCCGTTCTATTTCGGCGCGACCTCGCCAATGTCGAGGCCGGCATCTATCCCTTGCCCGTCGACCATGACGGCGCATTGCCGGTCCTGCTCTCCCGCTCGCGCCTTTTCTTCGAGGATCTCCCGGACGTCCATCGCCGCCGCGAGCGCCGCGACATCCGGCAAGTGTTGACTGAGGACACGCGCGGCAAACGGCCCAACTATTATCTGCAGAACTTCCATTTCCAGTCGGGCGGCTGGCTGACCCCGGAATCGGCGCAGCGCTACGACACCCAGGTCGAGGTGCTGTTCAACGGGTCGGCCAACGCGACGCGCCGGCAAGCGCTGGTGCCGCTCTACGAGATCTTCGCCGGGCGCGATCAACGCCGCCTCAAGCTGCTCGACGTCGGCTGCGGCACCGGCCGCTTCCTCGATTCATTCAAACAAGCATGGCCGCGTCTACCAGTGCTCGGCGTCGATTTGTCGGAGGCCTACGTCGCCGAGGCGAAACGCCACCTCAAGCGATGGTGCTGGATCCATGTCGTCATCGCCAATGGGGAAGCGCTGCCCGTCAGGAACGAAAGCCAGGATGCGGTGACGAACATCTTCATGCTGCACGAATTGCCGCCGAAGGTGCGGCGCATGGTCTTTCGCGAGTTTGCACGTGTGTTGAAACCGGGCGGCCGCCTGGTCGTGGTGGACTCACTCCAGCTTGGCGATGAGCCCGACTACGACGGCATGCTCGAGCTCTTTCCGCACAGCTATCACGAACCCTACTACAACAGTTATCTCAAGGAGGACTTCCGCGAGATCGCCGCAGGCTGCGGCCTGGCGCACCTGCGGGACGTCAATGCGTTCGTGTCGAAAGTAATGGTTTTCGCGAAGCCGTGAGCGATCGCGACTCGCGCACGACCCGCGTTGTCACATCGTCACCCATCGCTCCCCCCGCATACCGTGCCGTCAAAGGCTTCTACGCCTCTCTTTAATAGCCTGTGGACGCGCGCAAGCGCGCGCTTATGCTGGGAGGCGGTCACCTCGGGGCACAGGAGCAGCGAAGATGGAAGCTAAGAAAGCCTATTTCATGGTCCGAGCGGAGGTGCCAAACGAGTCTGACCGCGCCAACTTCGATCAATGGTATGGAACGCACCATCTCCCGTTGGCGATGGATAAATTCCGTGCCGAGAAAGGCTGGCGCTTCTGGAGCCGCAGCGACCCGTCGGTCCACTATGCGCTTTATCAGTTCAGCGACATGGCAACTCTGCAGACCTGCCTCGAGTCTCCTGTCTTAAAGCTGCTCATTGCAGATTTCGATCAGGCATGGCCGCGGGTGGCGCGCAGTCGCGATCTGATCGAAGCGGTGCAAGAGGCCTGAGCTGCCGGAGCGGGATGCGATCATGCAACTCGGAGCGTCGCCTCTTGCGAGTCAGCGTCATCTCTTCGACATCCCGGATGACGTCGCCTTCCTGAACTGTGCCTACATATCGCCGTTGCCGAAAGTCTCGCTCATTGCAGGCGAGGGGGGCCTGCGCCGCAAGGCTCGGCCGTGGACCATCGCGCCGACGGATTTCTTCGCCACGAGCGAGACGGTGCGGAGATTGTTTGCAAATCTCATCAACGCCGACGCGAACGACATCGCCTTTGCTCCGTCGGTGTCCTATGGCATGTCGCAAGCGGCGCACAATATTCCGATCGCCAAGACGCAAGCCATCGTGACGCTCTCGGAGCAGTTCCCATCCAACGTCTATCCGTGGATGGATCTTGCCGAGCGCACCGGCGCCGCGTTCGTATCGGTACCGCGGCCGGGCGATGACGATTGGACCTCGGCGCTGCTCTCCCGCATCGGCCGTTCGACCGCAATCGTCGCCGTCCCGCATTGTCATTGGACCGACGGCGGGCTGATCGACCTCGAGGCGTGTCGGCGCGGCATGTCGCAGCGTTGGCGCCGCGCTCTGCGTGGATGCGACCCAATCGGTCGGCGCGCTGCCGTTCGACGTGAGACGCATCGATCCGGACTTTGTCGCCGTCGCCGGCTACAAGTGGCTGCTGGGGCCATACAGCCTCGGCTTTCTCTACGTCGCACCGCGCCGGCAAGGCGGTCGACCGATCGAGCACAATTGGATCGCGCGCAAGGACTCCGAGGATTTCGCCGGTCTCGTCAATTACAGCCGCGAATTTCAAGCCGGCGCGCGCCGTTTCGATGTCGGCGAGCGCAGCAATTTTGCACTCATGCCAGTCGCCGAAGCTTCGCTCAAACTGCTGTCGGAGTGGACCATACTGCGGGTGTTGGAGACGTTGCGGCTGCGCACGGCCGCCATTGCCGAACGCGCGCGCGGCGAATTTGGCATTGGCAGCGTGCCGGCCCATCGCCGGGCGAGCCATTATCTTGGGTTGCGTTTCAGCGGCGGCATCCCCTCCGATCTACCCATGCGGCTCGCGGCGGCGAAGGTCCATGTCTCCGTGCGCGGACAAGCGATGCGCGTGACGCCGCATGTATGGAACACGGACGACGACGTCGAGAAACTGTTTTCAGTGTTGAAAACGGCGCTGGCCTGACCCGCCGCGCGCTGCACGGCGAGGCTGCGCCATCGGGGACGGCGCCCCCTCAGTACGGCCGCACCGTGCCCTTGACGGTGGTGCGCAGCATCAGCCGGCGCTCGCTCGCGGGAAAATCGGTGCGCGCATGCGACGAGCAGCGGTTGTCCCAAAGCAGGAGATCGCCCACGCGCCAGACGTGCTCGTAGACGAAGTCGCGCTTCTCGGAATGGTCGAACACGGCGTTGAGCAGCGGCTCGCTTTCCTGCGCCGGCATGTCGACAATGCCGACGGTCATCAGCCGATTGACGTAGACCGCCTTGCGGCCGGTGTCATCGTGGGTGCGAAACACCGGATGGGTGCATTCGGCGAAAGCCGCCGTGCCGCGGCTGTCGCCGCGCTGGGTCGAACCGTAGTTGTAGTGATGCATCGCCTTGCGGCCCTCGAGCGGGCCGCGAACCGCGGAATCAAGCGTGTCATAGGCGGCGTAGCCGCTCGCGAACAGCGTATTGCCACCGGTCGAAGGAATTTCCAGGGAATAGAGCAATGTCGCCTTGCTCGGCACCTCGGCGTGAATCATGTCGTGGTGAAACATCATCTCGCCGTCGGGCAAAGCGCCGATCGGCTCGCCGTTCTCGCGGATGTTGGAGATCAGCATGATGCCGGGGAGGAGACGGGAATAGCCCTTGGGAAAGTATTTCGCCGGCCGCGACAGCTCGCCGAGTTCGCCGAAATAGCCGGTCACGCGGATCAAATCTTCCTGTGAGAGGCGCTGGTCGGGGAAGACGATGACGAGGTGATCGAGCCATGCCCTGTAGATGGCGCGGATGCTCTCCTCGTCGGGCTTTTCGCGCAGATCGAGGCCGCGGATCTCTGCCCCGATGTGCTTGCCCAGGGGAACGACGTCGAAGCGCGTGCGGGTCTCGACGCCCATGGCGCCTGCTCCTGCCCGATTGGCCGTGGCGCGCCGAGCTTGCTATTCGGCCGCCTGCACGGCGTGGTGCGCCGCCTTGCCGTGTTCGATTTCGCCGTTGGACAGAGCGGCGAGGATCTTCGCGACCAACTCGCGCGCGGAGGCCGCGCTCAATTCCACCGCCACGCGATCGCGCCCGCCATCGGCTTCGCAGATGAAGTCGATGCCGAGCGCGTGATCGAGCGGCGCGTGGAAGGGATGATCGTAATAGACGTTGGCGGTGTCGATACGCATCCAGCCATTCGGCCCCTTGGCGCTGCCCAGGAGCTTGGCCTTCTCGACGATGTAAGAGCACATGCGATCCTCCTTGCTGCTTCAGGCGGCGTGGGCCGCGGCCGCCGCGGTCAAATGCTTGTGGAAGAAGGCGAAGACTTTGTCCCAGCCGTCGAGCGCCTGCTCGGGGCGGTAGGCGGGACGCGCGGCGTTGAAAAAAGCGTGCCCGGCGCCGTCATAGCGGTGGAACTCGTAGCTCTTGCCGAGCTTCTTGAGCACCGCTTCGGTGCGGTTCACCTGGTCGCGGTTGGGGTTTTCATCGTCGTTGCCGAACAGGCCGAGCAGCGGACAGCGCAGCTTGGCCGTGAGATCGATGGGCGCGACCGGCCGCTTGGCGTTGAGCTGCTTGGGGTCGTCGACAATGACATTGCCGCCCCAGCAATCCACCGCCGCGTCGATGCCGTCGAGCGAGCAGGCGGCGAGATACGTGTGCCGCCCGCCCGAGCAGAAGCCGATCACGCCGACCTTGCCGTTGGCGTAGGGTTGCGCGTGCAAGAACTCCATCGCGCCCGCGACGTCGCCCAACACTTGCTCGTCGGCGACGCCGCCCGCGGCGCGCACGCGCGCGCCGACGTCATCCGGGCTGCCGGGGCCTTCGCGGAAATAGAGATGCGGCGCGATGGTCGCAAATCCATGGTGGGCGAGCTTGCGGGTCGCCTCCTTGATCCATTCGTCCCAGCCGGGCATGTGGTGGATGAGCACCACGCCGGGCCAGGGGCCGCCGAGCGGGCGCGCGTAATAGGCTTCGCCGAGGTCGCCGCGGTGGCCGCGAAACGCGATCGTTTCCGCGAGCATGCTTTCATAGGTCATGCCGTTCCTACCAGCTTGATGGGCAGTGCGCCACGATTACACATACCAGTGGCCCGGCCTAGGGCTTAAGGGCGGTTTGATCTGTTGCGAACGAAGCCGGCGGCGCGTGGTGCTCAGTCAGGGCATCTATAGAGCACGGCCTTGTAGGTCTGATCCTGATCGGAAAAGTCGATGGCCTTGTCCTCGCGCGGCGTGAAGTTGACGTCGCCCAGCATTTGGCTGCCGCCCGGACTCTTGCACTCGACATGCACGACATAGGTCGCGCCCTCGCGCTTCCGGCTCAGGATGGTGCAGAGGCCAAACACGGAGTCGATGTCGCGCGTCGTGATCTTCACGCGTGAGACGCTGGGATTGGTGCCGTCGGGCTTGCAGACTTGATTCTCGGTATAGGTGCCGACGATCGGGAAATCGTCCTCGGCCTGCACTGGAGACGCGAGCACAGCCAGCGCGACGATGCTCAACACCCTGCCTGCAAGCTTCATCACCTGTGACCCCTCCGCCGCGTGATGTCCCGATGCTGAGTGTAGTGTAAAGAATGCCCCGGCAGCGGCCAATGAGCAATTCCGCCGCTGGCGCGGCTGGGCGTCGCGGGACGCCGCCCATGCGACGTGCCGGATGGCTCTGTGCGAAGAACTATCGTAAGCATTGCCGGATGAACAAGCCGGTTTGCATTCCCGTCGTCGACGTGCGCGAAGGCGGGCCAGTTCGCCATGCCCTAGACGCGCGCACCCGGGCACGCGCACTGCGGGACCATTGCGTGACCTGGCTGCCGCGCCCGGCGCGCATGCTGCTTCCCGCGATGGATGCGTTGACGCGCCGTTGGCTTCAGCGCTCGTATTCGCCCTACATCGCCGAACTCGAAGCGATCGCCGCCACGCTCCGCTTTCCCGGCATATGGTTTCTCAACGGCACGTATCAGTGGGGTTGCAGCACAGTTGCCCGCGAAGAGGACGGCGTGCCCTGGCTCGCCCGCACGCTCGACTGGCCGTTCCCTGGGCTCGGCCGCCACGTCGAGATCGCGCGCATGCGCGGCGCGGCCGGCGAGTTCGTCAACGTCACCTGGCCCGGCTATGCGGGCACGCTGACCGCTTGCGCGGCAGGCCGCTTCGGGGCCGCCATCAATCAGGCACCGCTTTGGCGCCGCACCCGTAAGCCGTGGCTGCGGCCCTACGACCTTGCCGCTAACGCGCTGTGCACCTGGCCGATTCGTTTCCGCCCGCCCGACCATCTGCTGCGCGAGGTATTCGAGACCTGTCGAGACTTCGGCGAAGCTAAGCACCGGCTCGAGACCGTGCCGGTCGCGCGCCCGGTGATCTTCACGCTCATCGGCTGCGAGCGCGGCGAGCGCTGCGTGATCGAACGAACAGAGGAAGGTTTTGCCAGCCGCGTCGAGGACACCTCGACGGCCAACGATTGGCTAGAGAGCAAGACCCCGTGGGAGGCGCGGGTGTGCGCGACGCGGTTGCTCAAAAGCTCGCCCGAGGAGGCGACCGCATACAGCTGCGCCCGGCGCGAGGCGCTCGCGTCATGGCCGCAGCCGTTCGGCGAATGCGATTTCGCCTGGGTGAGGCCGCCAGTGCTCAACCCGTTCACGCGCATGGCGGTCGAAATGTGCGCGGCCAGCGGGACGTTGCGGGCGGTCGGCTACGAGCTGGAGCCAGGCGGCGCGCTGCCGCAGCCGGCGACGCAGATTTGCGAGTTGTCCGCGAGCCGGCTTGCCGCGTGAGCGACGGCGCAATGGCTGCGAACAGGCTAGGCAAACAAGCTAAGCCGGCTGAGTCGTACGGTTGCTGCGTGCTCGCGTCGCCGGTGTTATGAGCGTGCGGGCGGCTCCTTGTCCTCGCCGGCGAACAGCGCGGCCGGAAACTGCGCCGCATAGCGGCGCTTGTGCTGCGGACGCGGGTGGTCTGGCCGCGGGCTCAGGTCGGGCTCCACGACTTTGCGGTAGAGGTGCCAGGTGGAGTGTCCGAGCACCGGCACTACGACGGCCAACCCGAAGAAGAACGGCAGGGAGCCGATCACCAGCAACGCAGCGACAATTAATCCCCAGATCGCCATCATAACCGGATTGGCAGCGAACGCGCGCACCGAGGTTAGCACCGCTTCGACCGCGCCCACTTCACGGTCGACCAGCAGCGGAAATGCCACGACGCTGATGATCAACACCGTGGCGGCGAACAGGAACCCGACGAAATTGCCGACGATGATCAGCATCCAGCCTTCCGGCGTGGTGAAGACCTGGCGGATGAAATGCGGCATCGAGGCGGCCGGCTGGTAACCGAAATTGGCGACGTAGATCGCCTGGGCGACGGCGATCCAGATCGCGAAGATGACCAGCAGCAGAAAACCGAGCGCGGCAATGGCGTCGCGCGAGGGCGAGTGCAGCACGTCGAAAGCATCCTCCCAGGAAATGTCGAGCCCCTGCTCGCGGCGCCGGCTCAGCTCGTAAAAGCCGATGGCCGCGAACGGGCCGACCAGCGCAAACCCGGCGGCGAGCGGAAACAGGAGCGGCAAGAGGGCGTAACCCAGGATCGCCCGGGCCAGGACGAGGCCGACGATGGGATAGATCAGGCACAGGAATACGGCATGGGTCGGTATGGCGGAAAAATCGGCGAGCCCGCGCGCCAGCGCGTCTTTGAGGTCCGCAAGCCCGATGCTGCGAACTGCCGGACGCACGCGGACCGTATCCGCGCCCATGAGGACGTGTAGCTGCGCCATGGTCGTACCTCCCGAGACCACCAGGGTCGCACCGCCGCTTATTGGTCACGCCGTGCCGCGACCCCGGGATGGGGACAATACTGCCAGAGAAAACTTGTTCGGCACAATGCACAACCGGCATCGCCCCACCGGGGAGTCGCGCTGTGGTTTGTCTGCCCGAGATCCGATATGGGTGCCCGGCCGGCGGACGGGGTTCTGCCGCGCGGCACGAGGGAAAGAGAGCCGCCTGGGACGGAGACCATTTATGCCGCATGACATTATCGGCCGAGCGCAAATTGGACGTGCCCAAGCCATTCCCGCCGCCAGCATGATCGCGCTTGCGCTGGGGGCGGCCGCCTTCGGAGCCGTAGCGGTGGGGGCGTTGGCCATCGGCCGTCTCGCGCTCGGCCGTGTGACGGTCAAGCGCGCGCGCTTTGAGGCGCTCGAAGTGGACGAGTTGACCGTGCGCAAGCTGCGCGTGCGCGAATACGAAGGTCCGCCGCCGCAGGCTTGAGCGGCAGCAATGCCGTTCGGATCGCACATGACCGTGACGACTTTCGCCGCGCCATACGCGCGCCTTTGTCATGGGCGACGCCGTCGCGGAGTGGCCAGCTCCAGTATGATGCGGCGGCCGACTTCGTTGGGATACTGATCGCCGCGGCGGCGGGCGCGGCGATGAGCGCCATGATCGATGCCATCGTCGCAAGTCGCATGGGCCGCCCACCGTCGGTTCAGGGCGACAAGGCCTCGGCTGCTTGCGGCGCGGCGAGCATTTTGCGCGCGTCGTGTCCGACCCCGGGCAACTCGACCAGCCGCCAGTTGAATGGCCAACCGCGCATCTGCGCCAGGGTCTTCGCCGCATTGAATACGTTGACTCCGCGCTGAAAGCGCGACGCGCCTTGGGCCAACGCCTCAGGATAATCGTTTCGCTCGTCGTCGCGGATATCGCCTTGGCCGAGATAGATGGCCAGCGGCTGCTCCAGATATCGCCGTAGCGCAGCCTCGCCCTCCGTGCCCGAATAGACCTTTCCCAGTCCGAAGGGCGCATCGATCTCGAGGCTCGGAAACACGTAGCTTCCCGCATTTGCCACTACGATGCGCCGCGCCTCGGTCGGCACGAAGGCGGCGAGACGGTCGAGAAATTGGCCTCCTGCCGAGTGGCCGAACAGGGAATAGGCGATCGGGCGCCCTTCCTCCCGGCGCACCCAGTTGACGAGATCGAGCACGAGCCTGCCGGTGAAGTCGCGTGCGTCCTGCACCGCCGCACCCTTGACGATGCCGCCGCGCTGGTAACGCCATCCGGGGAAGGCCTGCCGATCGAACAGCGGCGCCACCACGAGCAGGCAAAGCCGATCCGCGAGCGCGCGCGCGTCATCGCGGTAGGTGCGGGCGTTGCGGGCGATGCCGTGAAAGACCAGCAGCAGCGATAAATCGGAACATCGCACCGGGCGGTAGGTGAAGACC
>Ga0307277_10000312_pt1 | contig 17407 bp, 17 predicted proteins | sample ER_DNA_116_FD_194473 | JGI IMG/M metagenome (GOLD analysis project Ga0307277, IMG submission 194473) | Bulk soil microbial communities from the East River watershed near Crested Butte, Colorado, United States - ER_DNA_116 | ecosystem: Environmental > Terrestrial > Soil > Floodplain | place...
GACGTCCTCGCGCGCGACGAGTCGGTGCTGGTGATGGGCGAGGACGTCGGCCGCGCGGGTGGTGTCTTCCGCGCGACTGCAGGTCTGCGGGACAAGTTCGGCGCCGACCGCTGCGTGGACACGCCTTTGGCCGAGGCGGGAATCCTCGGCACCGCCGTCGGTCTCTGCATGGCGGGTTGGCGACCCGTTTGCGAGATGCAGTACGACGCCTTCTCGTATCCCTGCCTCGACCAGCTGATCACACACGTGGGGAGGTACCGCTGGCGGACCCGCGGCGGGATGGAGTTTCCGCTTGTCGTTCGGATGCCATACGGCGGCGGCGTCCGCGCACCTGAGCTCCACGACGACTCGCCCGAGGCGTACTACGCACACACGCCGGGAGTGAAGGTGGCGATCCCGTCGACGCCGGCGGACGCGAAGGGGCTGCTCGCGGCGGCGATCCGCGATCCCGATCCGGTGGTCGTGCTCGAGCCGAAGCTCCACTACCGGACGATGCGCGGCGAGGTGCCGGCGGGCGAGCACGTCGTGCCGCTGGGCAAGGCGCGCGTTGCTCGCGGCGGCGACGACGCGACGATCGTGGCTTACGGCTCGATGGTGCCGGTCGCGGAGGCGGCTGCCGAATCCCTGGAGGGGGACGCCTCCGTCGAGGTGCTCGACATAAGGACGTTGAAGCCGCTGGACGAGGAGGCCTTGCTGGCCTCGGTCGCGAAGACGGGCCGTGCCGTGATCGTGCAGGAGGCGCCGCGCACGGCCGGCTATGGAGCCGAACTGGCGGCGATTCTCGCCGAGAAGGCAATGCTCGACCTGCGGGCGCCGGTGATCCGTGTGACCGGCTACGACGTGCCGTATCCGTACTGGCAGATCGAGGACGCGTACATGCCGTCGGTCGACCGCGTCGTCGCCGCGGTGCGGAAGATGCTCGCGTTCTAACGCTTCTTGGCGCATGGGCAACCGAACGCCCCGAGCTGTCTGGTTTCGACGGCTCCAGCGCCTCGATCGCACTTGAGCGTGGCAAAAGCAGCCTGCCGACGCCATGTCTTGTGGACGAAAAGTCACACACTTGTTCCAGTTGCCATGTCCGCGCGCGGCGGGTCGAGTGGACAGTCCTCGCGCCGTGGCCGGAACGGCCACGGCGCGTAAGGTCGTGGACAGTCCTCACGCACTGCCATCACGGCTGCGCCTCGTAGGGTCACGTTATGAGCGAACGACTTCGCCTCTGGCTCGAGCGCGGCGCGTCCGGTTACTACCTCCGCGACGCGGCAACGGGTGAACCGGTCCGCTGGGAGGACCCGCGGCTTCGCGTCGTGGCGGTCGCGGGCGTGACTTTCCGGCCCGGCATCGTGGAAGACGCCTCGTTCGACCCGGGCCGCCGGCTGGCGCTGGTGCGCGAGCCCGAGAACGAGCACGATCCGAACGCGGTCGCGATCTGGAACAACGAGCGAACGCTGCAAGCCGGTTACGTGCCACGCGAAATGGCGGTCGAGCTGGGCGGCGACGAACAGGCTGTCTCGCTCTGGCGCGTCGAGGGCGGCCTTCGCGTGCTCATCGTTCCGCCGGACGCTTGGGTCGGACTGCCCCGATAGATTCTTGCGCGTGGCGTACGAGTTCAAGCTCCCCGACCTCGGCGAAGGACTGACGGAGGGCGAGATCGCCCGTTGGCTCGTCGCCGAGGGCCAGGAGATCGGCGAAGACGACCCCCTGGTCGAGATCCAGACTGACAAGACGACCGTCGAGATCCCCTCGCCCGCCGCCGGTAAGGTCGCTCGGATCCTCGTCGCCGAGGGCCAGACGGTCGCGGTCGGCACGGTGCTCGTCATCATCGGCGAGGACGGCACCAAGCCCGCCGAAGACGAGGATCCTCGCGCCACGGAGGCACCGCAGAAGCAAGCCGCAGCGTCCGATCCGGACCCGTCCTCACGCCTGGCACCAGGACACGCCCCCAGCGGACAGCGCGCCCGCGCGACCCCGCTCGTCCGACGGCTCGCCCAGGATCTCGGCGTCGACCTCGAAACGCTCGACGGCAGCGGGCCTCAGGGCCGCGTGACCGAAGAGGACGTGCGCTCCGCGGGCGCCTCTCCGGGGCTGGCACCGGGACACGCCCCGGAGGGACGCTGGGAGCCTTTGCGCGGAGTCCGGAAGCTGATCGCCGAGCACATGGCGCGCGCGCACGCCGAGGTACCGCCGGTGACCTGGGTCGAGGAATGCGACTTCGGCGCCGTCGACCTGAAGCGGCTCGTCCCGCAGACGCTCAAGGCCGTGGCCGAGGCGCTGAAGGAGGTCCCGGAGCTGAACGCGCGCCTGGAAAACGACGAGATCGTCTACCTCGACCGTTACGACCTCGGCGTCGCCGTCCAGACCGACCAGGGCCTGGTCGTCCCTGTCGTCCGCGACTGCGACTCGCGCTCCGTCGAGGAACTCGCGGACGAGGTCGCGCGGCTCGCGGAGGCGGCCCGCGCCCACAAGCTCAAGCCCGACGAGCTGCGGGGCTCGACGTTCACCGTCACGAGCGCGGGCAAGCTCGGCGGGCTCCTGACGACCCCGATCGTCAACCACCCCGAGGTCGGGATCCTCAGCATCGGCCGGGTCGCCGAGAGACCGGTCGTCAGAGACGGCGAGATCATTGCCCGCCCGACCGGCACGATCGCCGTCACCTTCGACCACCGCGTCGTCGACGGCGCGCGCGCGGCCGAGTTCGGTCTCGCGGTGATTAGACGACTGGAGGGCGGCGGGATGGAGCCCGGCGGCCCGCAGTCACCGCCGGGCTCCTGAGGGAAGAATCGGTGGCTCGCCGGTAGTTCGCGGCGCGGGCGTATTCGGTTTTCGAGCAGGACCCCGGCACTACACTGGGGCGGATGTGGGAGTGGTACAGAATCGGCGTCGCCGCCGGCATCGGCGCGGGGGCCGCGCTCGTTGCCGCGGGCTGGCTGGCGAGAACACGGCCCGGCGCGCTCCTCGCGATCCTGATCGGCACTGCCGCGGGGATCGCCGTCGGCTTCGGGCTCGGTGACTGGAAGGACGCGATCGGTGGAGCGATCGGCGGCCTGCTCGGGGCTCTGGGCGGCGCTCCACTGGCACAAGGCACCGTGCGCCGCGGCGGCACCACGACCGGGACCGGAATCCTGATGAGCCTCGCCGGCCTGGGCGTTGCGGCGCTTGCACTAGTCCCGTTTCTGGGCTATCTCGAAGCGGTCGCGTTGCCCGCGCTCGCGGCCCGCGCCCGCCGTCGCAGTCCCGAGCGATACGCGGGCCTGCGCACGCTCGCGCGCGAGTAGTGCCCCATCCAGTGCCCAAGAAGCTGATCCTGATCGTGATCGACGGCCTCACCCCCGCCACCTTCGAACGCGCGGCCGAGGACGACCGGACGCCGGCGCTCAAGTTCCTCGCCGCAAACGGCGCCTACACGCGCGGGATCTCGACCTTCCCCTCGCTGACGCCTGTTTGCCTGTCGTCGATCGCGACCGGCGCCCATCCGGACGTTCACAGGATTCCTCACCTCGTCTGGTACCACCGCGGGGAGCGCCGCGTCGTCGAGTACGGCTCCTCGTTCGCTGCAATCCGCGCGGCCGGCACGCGCCAGGCGATCCTCGACGCGATCTTCAACATGAACGAGCAGCACCTAGGCACCGAGGCCGTGACCGTCTTCGAGGCGCTGGAGGACGCCGGCTTCACGTCCGCTGCGATCAACTTCACCTGCTACCGGGGTCGCACGCGACACGCTCCCGCTGTGCCGGCCGTCGCCCGCCCGGCTTACGGCCCCAGGCGCTTCTTCTTCTACAACCTGTTCGAGTCGGACGAGACCGGCGCGCCGCTCGCCGTCTTCGGTCGCTCCGTCGGGTCGGTCGACGCATACGCCGCCGCGGTCGGCCGGTGGCTCGTGACGAGAGACGGCTTCGACTTCCTCGTCCATTACCTGCCGGATTACGACTTCGCCTCGCACGTGGCCGGTCCGGACGCGGCGGAGGAGGCGCTCCGGCGCAGCGACGCCGCGATCTGGGCGCTCGTCGAGGCCGCGGGTGGGCCCGACAGCTTTCTCGAGCGCTATGCGGTCCTTCTCTGCGCCGATCATGGCCAGACGCGGGTCGACCGCGCTCTGCGGTTGCAGGATCGCTACGCGGATGCAAATGTGATCGTGACCGCATCGAACCGCGCCGGCATGGTCTACCGGACGGACGCGACCCGAGGGGACACCCGTGAGCTGGCGGCGCGCCTGGATACCGAGCCGGGCGCCGAGGCCGTGCTCTTCCTCGAAGAGAGCGAAGCGATCGCGCGCCGCGCCGGCGAGGAGCTCCGCTTCGCGCCGACGGCGGACGGCTGGGAGACGAACGGCGACCCCACCCTTCTGCCCCAGCGCGACGCGCTCGAGCGTGCCTGGGCGGCGTTGCGCAATCCAAACGCAGGCGACCTGCTCGTCTCGGCCGGCCTCGGGGTCGAGTTCGCCGACCTCGCGGGCCGCACCCACCTCGGCGGAGGCAGCCACGGCGCCCTTGCCGCTGCCGATTCGGAGGTCCCCCTGCTAGCTGTCGGCCTCGCGGCGGCGCCACGCAGCATCACTGACCTGGCACCGCTTGCGCTGGAGCACTTCGGCGTCGAGCCGCCGGCCTACACCCGCGGTCTGGCGCATGCCGCCTGAGGACGAGCAGGCACGTCGCCGGGGCGCAATGGTCGAGACGCAGCTGCGCGGGCGAGACATCGTCGACGAGCGCGTGCTCAGTGCCATGGCCGCCGTCCCTCGTGAGCAGTTCGTGGGCGAGCGCGAGCGCCGACGTGCCTATGACGATGCTGCCCTCCCGATCAGCGGGGGCCAGACGATCTCGCAGCCCTACATGGTCGCGCGCATCTGCGAGGCGCTGCGGCTGACCGGCGGCGAGCGTGTCCTCGACGTCGGCACGGGCTCGGGCTACCAGGCGGCAGTACTCGCTGAGCTCGCCGCTGAGGTGTACACGATCGAACGGATCCCGGAGCTCGCCGAGCTGGCCCGAGAACGCCTGGTGGCGGCCGGATACGATCGCGTCCACGTGCACATCGGCGACGGCACTCTCGGCCTTCCCGAGCACGCTCCCTTCGACGGGATCGCCGTAGCCGCCGCGGCACCCGGGTTCCCGCAGACGCTCTACGAGCAGCTGAAACCGCGCGGCCGCCTCGTCGTTCCCGTGGGCAGCGCGCGTGGCCAGCGGCTCGAGGTCGCTGTACGAAGTCCTGAAGGTCCCGCCCTCATTCACTCGGTCCCGTGCCGGTTCGTGCCTTTGGTCGGCGCCGAGGGCTTCGACCAGTAGCCTGTTTTCCTCGGAAGCCGTCGCTTCGCGCTGATAGCCTCGCCCGCCGATGGCGCAGCGGCAGTCCGCAGCCTTCGCCCTGCGCGCCCGAGCGGTTCGTGCGCTTCGCCAACCCGCGAACTGGATGCAGCTCGCGAAGTTCGGCGCGGTCGGCGCGACTGGTTACGTCGTCAATCTCGCCGTCTACACGGCGCTCTTGCGCGGCGCCGGCTGGCACTACGCCTACGCGGCCACGGTCTCGTTCCTGGTCGCCGTTACGAACAACTATCTCTGGAATCGCATCTGGACGTTCCGCGACCAGCGCGGGCACGTCGGGTTTCAAGGCATGCGTTTCTTCACCGTCGCGCTCGTCGCCTACGGCGCGAACCTGGGAATCCTCAGCGCGCTGATCGCCTTCGGGATGGACAAGGTGGTCGCTCAGGCGATCGCGATCGTGCTCGTGACTCCGCTCAATTTCGTCGGGAACAAGCTCTGGAGCTTCAGGCGCTAGCCTGATTCCATGCGCCGGCTGGGAGTCGCCGCTTTCTGCGCGTTGCTGCTCGTTCCCGCCGCCGGGGCCGCGCCGAAAACGAAGCTGACGGAGCAGCGGGCGACCGCGATCTTCCTCGCGAACCCGAAGATCGCGAGTTGGTTGCGCCACTACCCGCCGAAGACGCGCACCACTCAGGCGACTTACAGTCCGACCTTCGGGTACTGGACGATCAAGGTCTGGACCTCGATCGACAAGGTCGGCGAAGTCGCCACGGGACGCGTCCAGGACGCGACCGGAGACGTCATCGAGGCTTGGACGGGCCCGCAGGTCGCCTGGAAGATGGCGCGCGGCGGGGGGGCCGCGTTCGGCGGCAAGGAGATCAACAGCCTGCCCATCTGGCTCGGGCTTTGTGCCGCCTTCCTGATCGGCCTCGCCGATTTCCGCCGGCCGCTGTCGCTGCGGAATCTCGATCTGTTCGCGCTCCTCTTCTTCAGCGTCTCGCTGTGGTTCTTCAACAAAGGCCATGTCTTCACGAGCATGCCGCTCGTCTACCCGCCGCTCGTCTATCTGCTGGCGCGGATGGTCTGGAGCGTCCGGCGCGGAGGCGGCGTCTCCGAGAGTCGTCCCGTCTGGCCCGTCTGGCTGCTCGCCGCGGCGACGATCTTTCTCGCCGGCTTCCGGATCGGTCTCAACGTCGAGAACTCCAATGTGATCGACGTCGGCTACTCCGGCGTTGTCGGCGCAGCGCGCATCTCGCAGGGCCAGTCTCCCTACGGGAACTTCCCCGTTGAGGACGATCTGAAGGCCTGCGGGCCCGCGGACCCGGACGGCGAGATCCGGGACCGGATCCAGACGAACGGGCGCTGCGAGTCGGCCAACCCGCAGGGAGACACGTACGGGCCGGTGGCCTACGAGGCCTACGTCCCCGGCTACTGGTTCTTCGGCTGGAGCGGCAAGTGGGACGATTTACCGGCGGCACACTTCGCAGCCGTCGTCTTCGACGTCCTCTGCATGCTCGGGCTCGCCCTGGTCGGGCTTCGCTTCGGCGGCATCCGGCTGGCCGTCACGCTTGCCTTCGCCTGGGTCGCCTGGCCTTTCACCCAGTACGTATCGAACTCGAACACGAACGACGCGCTGCCTCCCCTCTTCCTGATCTGGGGCTTCTGGCTCGTGACCTCCGCATTTGCTCGCGGCGTCTTCTCGGCGCTCGCCGCCTGGACGAAGTTCGCGCCGCTGCTCGTCGCGCCGCTCTGGGCCTCGTACCCGGATTCGCTCGCGCGGCCCCGCGAAAAGCTCGTCTTCCTCGGCGGCTTTCTCGTCGCGACGGCCGCCGCTTTCTCGATCCTGCTCCTCGAGCCGAGCCCGCTCCACGCGGCGCACGTCTTCTACAACCGCACGATCAAGTTCCAGGTCGGCCGGCATTCGCCGTTCTCGATCTGGGACTGGAAGCAGTACGGCGCCGGCTATCCCGATCTGCACCTCGTGCAGCGGGTGCTGCAAGTCCTGCTCGCGCTCGGCGCGGCCGCCGTCTACTTCGTGCCTCGCCGGAAGACCGTTCGCCAGCTCGCCGCGCTGACCGCGGCGCTGCTGATCGGCTTCGAGCTCGTGCTGACGCACTGGTTCTACCTCTACCTGCCGTGGTTCTTCCCCTTCGTTGCGCTCGTCGTGCTGACCGTGGAGCGCGAACCTGTCCCCGCCGAAGTCGCTGTACAAAGTGAGCACGAGCCAAGAGCGCTGGTCGCTACCGGTTGAGCGGCGGCAGGCCCTTGCGGCCGGGCTCGTCGCGCTCGCCGTGTTCGGCGCCGGCTGGGCGCTGCTTCACCGCGGCTTCTACCGGCGCGACCAGATCGTCGACACGCCGGTCTACCAGCGTTACGGCGACGCCATGCTCGATGGCAAGGTGCCGTACCTCGACTTCAGGGTCGAATATCCGCCGGCCGCGCTGCCGGTCTTCCTGCTGCCCGCGATCGGGGACGGGCACGACGAGCGGACGTACCGCCGGAACTTCGAGCGCCTGATGGCGCTCTGCGGCCTGCTCGCGATCGTGGGCGTGGCGATCGCGCTGTCCGCCTTGCGCGCTGAGCCGGGGCGGTTCTTCGCCGCGCTCGGCTTCGCAGCGCTGGCGCCGCTCGCGCTCGGCTCCGTGGTCCTGACCCGCTTCGACCTTTGGCCGACGGCGCTGCTCGTGCTCGGACTCGCAGCCGTGCTCGCGGAGCGAAAACGGACCGGCCTCGGGGTGCTCGGCCTCGCGGCGGCGGCGAAGATCTTCCCCGTCGTCGTCGTGCCGCCCGCGCTCGCGTATGTCTGGCGGCGCTATGGTCGGCGCGAGGCGCTCGTCTGCGGAGGCATCTTCGCGGGCGTCCTCGCTCTTTGCTTCCTCCCGTTCGTCCGGCTCTCGCCCGGCGGTGTGTGGGACAGCTTGCACCGGCAGGCCGACCGGCCCTTGCAGATCGAGAGCCTCGGCTCGAGCTTCCTGCTGGTCGCCCATCAGTTCGGCGCGTGGACGGTTCATCTCAACCTGAGCCATGGCTCGCAAAACCAGGGCGGCTCGCTGGCGGGCGCGTTCGCGGCGATCCAGACTGTCGTGCAGGCCCTCGTCGTGATCGCGTTGTGGATCGCGTTCGCACGCGGGCCGGCGACGCCCGAGCGCCTCGTCCGCTATTCCGCGGCGTGCGTGGCGGCGTTCGTCGCCTTCGGCAAGGTGCTCTCGCCGCAGTTCCTGATCTGGCTGCTGCCGCTCGTGCCGCTCGTGCGCGGGCGGCGTGGGCTTGCCGCCTCGGCCGTGCTCGCCGTCGCGCTCGTGCTGACGCAGCTCTGGTTCCCGTATCGCTACTGGCGCCTGGCGCTGCAGCAGGACGCGTTTGCGACGTGGCTCGTGTTCGCGCGCGACCTCGTCCTGGTCGGGCTCGTCGTCGTTCTGGCTATGCCTCGACGCGAACCGGCTCGCACGAAGTAGCGCGTCCTTCGGCTCCGGCGTCGATCAGAACGCCCTCGATCCGCACGCCGCCGTCGGCCGGCTTGAAGCGGACCGGCATCCCGGTGCGCATGCGCGCGATCGCGAGGTCGGCCTGGACGCCGATCACGGAATCGTGCGGGCCGGTCATGCCGGCATCGCTGATCGCGGCGGTGCCGCCGGGGAGGACGCGGGCGTCGTTCGTCTGCACGTGCGTGTGCGTGCCGATCACGGCCGTGACGCGGCCGTCGAGCCAGCGCGCCAGCGCTACCTTCTCGCTCGTTGCCTCGGCATGGAAGTCGACCAGGACGATCTGCGCGCGCCTGTGTGCCTCGTCGACGAGCTCGTCGACGAGCTCGAACGGCCCGATCGGCGAATCGATAAAGAGGTGGCCGAGCAGGTTGATGACGGCAACGGGACTACCGTCGGCGGCAGGGCCGATCGTCAGCCCGCGGCCCGGCGAGCCGGAGCTGACGTTCGCGGGCCTGATCACGCGCTCGGATTCCGCCAGATACGGCCCGATCTCCGGCCGCCGCCAGACGTGGTTGCCGAGCGTGATCACATCGGCGCCCCCGGCGAGGATGCGATCCGCGATGCGCGGAGTGATCCCGGCGCCGTCCGCCGCGTTCTCGCCGTTGACAACGCAGAAGTCGACCGCGAGCTGCTCGCGCAGCGCAGGCAGCCGCTCCTCTACCGCCCGGCGCCCGGGGACGCCGAACACGTCAGCTACAAAAAGAATCTTCACCGTCGTCGGGGCTCGATTTGTAATGGACGCTTTTTCGCCAAGCGGGATGAGACGGCTGCGGCGGCGAAGCCGCCCCAGCCTCTAGGTCGGCATCGCAAGCGACGCCTCAGGGCGTCGAGAGCGCTGCGGCGGGGCGAACTTCGATCTCGACGTGGTTGCCCGCGTCCTGTGTGTAGCGGGCGAGGGCCTGCTCCTCGACGCGCGAGAAGTCGAGCAGGAGGCCGAGCTTGGACGTCCCGGCCGCGAGACTCGAGCCGACGGTCAGCGCAGGGTCGGGCTTGACGTGCGTGATCGAGACGACGAACGACGGCGTGCCCGTCGGCTGGACGTCGATCTCGGAGCCGAAGCGCCGGCCGTTGACGATGTACGGGGTCAGCCCGATCACGCTTCCGTCGACGGGCGAGTAGACGTCGGTTCCCGGCAGCGCGCCGACGTCGAGCGCCGCCGTTCCCGGGCCCTCGCCGCCGGCCAGCTGGAACCAGCGCAAACCGTGGCCGGCGCCGCCAAAAACGTGCCTGGCAAGCCGCGTGAAGGTGCCCGGGTTGGCCTGCGAGCCGAGCGGCTGCAGAGCGGTCGCCCCGTCGCCGCTCGCGTGATAGCCAATCGCGGTCAGCCGTGACTGTGCGACCGGGAGCTGGATCCGCAGCGCGCCCTGGAGCGCGATCACCTGCGGACTCGGCGGCCCGGACGGGAGCAAGCGGTTCGCCGGCGCGGGGCCGATCCTGCTGGCGTTCGGCGTCGATTCGCCGGTCCCAAAAGCGGTCAGGAGCAGGGTGATCAGCGCGACGATCGCGAGCACGACAAGTCCGGCCACACGCCTGCGGCGGCGAACAGCTTGATGGTGGGCACGGCGATGCCGCGCAGCGATCGTGCGCCCTCTGTCCCTGGGCATCGGCGGGACGCTAACGGGTTGCCTCTCCACCCGCAAGGCGCCTCGGTCGGGCGGACTTTGTGACAGCCGAAGCCGTGGTCGTTCCTGGGGTTCGTCCCAGAGTTCGTAACTGTCCAAAGCAAGGGCTCCATCCTCCGCAAGTGACCAGTCCCAAGCGGGCGGCCGAAGGCGTGAACTGAGCCGGACGACCCGCGCCGTATCATCATCGAGATGGCGACCGGGTCGCCCCAGAAGCTCGAGATCCCGCGCTGGATCCAGCTCGTCACGCTGCCGCTGCTGCTGCTGCTGATCTGGGCTGTGGCGGGGGCGGTCCGTCACGTCGTCTTCCTCTTCCTCGTCGCCGGACTCGTCGCGCTGCTGCTCAATCCACTCGTCCGAGGAATCACGAGGTTCTGGATCCCCCGCGGGCTGGGAGTCGCAGTCGTCTACCTACTCTTCGCCTCGCTCCTTGCGGCGGCGAGCATCGCGCTCGGGACGGTGGTGGTCGATCAGACGAGGTCGGCCTCACATCGGATCGACTCCTACCTTACGACCGAGCACGGACAACCTCCGCAGACCCACGCCGAGCGCGATATCGACCGCCTCCAGGTGTGGTTGAACCATCATGGGTTGCGCCGCGTCAAGATCCGCAAGCAGCTGAACGACTTCGTGGACAACATCCGCACGAAGGACGTCCAGAAGTACACGACGAGAGTGGTGGACTTCGTCGAGGGCGCAGCGATCGGGACGGTCAAGCTGCTGTTCAGCCTCGTCCTCTTGCTCGTGATCTCGATCTACATGCTGCTCGACATGGAGCGGCTCTCACGTGGGGTCAACCGCCGCTTTCCGCCGCCGCCCGACTCGCCGCCCTTGCTCATACGAATCGAGCAGTCGCTGGCCGGCTACGTGAAAGGCCAGGCGCTGCTGTCGCTGATCATGGGCGTCAGCGCGGGCCTCGGACTCTGGCTGCTCGGGACGCTCGGGCTCGGGCCGGGCCTCGCGAAATACGCGGTCCTTTTCGGCGCCTGGGTGGCCTTCACGGAGCTGATCCCCTACCTCGGGCCCTGGCTCGGTGCGGTGCCGCCCCTCGTCTACGAGTTGATCGCGCACCCGATCTCGGCCCTCTGGGTGGCGATCCTCTTCCTCTTCATCCACCAGATCGAGGGGCACGTGGTCGTCCCGAACGTGATGGGGTCGGCGCTGCGCCTGCATCCGCTGCTCGTCATCTTCGGGCTGCTCGCGGGCGGCGAGATCTACGGATTGCCGGGTGTCTTCGTTGCGCTGCCGCTGCTGGCCGCCGGACGTGCGATCTGGGAGTTCTTCTCCGAGCGGATCGTGCTGGAGCCGTGGAACGAGGCGGGCGCCGAGCCGCTGCCGGTTCCCGTCGAGGTTGAGACTCCGGCCGAGCCCGAACCACCGACCGAGATCCCCTCCAGGGCCGCCCGGCGATGAACGGCCGGCCGCCGCTGCTCGCAGCCCGGGCGGCGGCGAGGCGCTTTGGCTCGCGGCTCGCGCTCGGGCCGACTGATTTCGAGCTGGTGGAGGGCGAGTCAGTGGCGCTCGTCGGCCCCAACGGCGCGGGCAAGTCGACGCTGCTCGCTCTGCTCGCGGGTGCGCTGGAACCGTCGGCGGGCAGCGTCGAGCGCCGCCCAGGCGCGCGCATCGGTTGGGCACCGCAGCGCCCCGCGCAGTACGGGCGCCTCTCTCCGCGCGAGAACCTCGAGCTGTTCGCGAGGCTCGAGGCGGAGGAGCAGCCGGAGCGGTCGGTGCAGCGGCTGCTGGAAGAGTTCGAGCTCCCGAGCGACGGAGTCCTCGCGGGCGAGCTCTCGGTCGGGAACCGGCAGCGTCTCAATCTGGCGATCGCGCTGCTAGGCGACCCCGACGCCCTGCTGCTCGACGAGCCGACTGCGGCGCTCGATCCCGAGCAGCGGCAGCGGCTCTGGGAGCGCCTCGACACGCAACGCGAGGCCGGCGTGGCTCTGCTCTTCGTCACGCAGCACGCCGACGAGATCGAGCGGCACGCGGAACGAGTCGTCGCGCTCCGCGATGGAGCGGTCGCGTTCGCGGGGCCGGTCGCCGAGTACGGGGAGCTTGCGCCGGCTGGATGAACCGGATCGGTCTGCTACTGCGCAAGGACGGGCTGATCCTCCGCCGATCGCCGCTCCTGCTCGGCCTCCTGCTCGCCTACCCGCTGCTGATCGCGCTGCTCGTCGGCCTCGTCGCCGGGTACGCGAACGCCAAGCCGCGGGTCGCACTGGTCGACGAGGACGGGCTGCCGCGTTTCGTCACTGTCGGCGGCCATCGCTTCGACGTCGACAAGACGATCAAGCGCGTGAGCAAGGACGTCAAGCTCGTCAGGCTCGGGCGCGACGAGGCCCAGCGAGAGCTGCGCTCGGGCAAGGTCGTCGCGGTGCTCACGGTGCCGCCGGGCTTCATCGCGACCCTGAAGGGCATGGTCACAAGCCCGAAGCTCGAGGTGCAGACGGCCCGGGGAATCATCTCGTCGCGCGTCGACGAGCAGGTACAGGCGCTCGTCTACGGCCTCAACCGGCAGCTGCAGACCGCCTACATCGCCACCGATCTCGGCTACGTCAGGCTGATCCTGCACGGGGGCCAGGGCTCCTTCCTCGGCCGCGAGTTCACGGTTCTCGGGCTCGACGGAGCCGAGATCCTCCTCCGCCGCGCCTCGGGATCCCAGGCACGCCAGCTGCGCGACTTCATCCGTGACGCACGCCTCGCGCTCTCGCAGACCGGCACCGCGCTGCGAGCCACGGCGCGCCCGATCGAGATCCAGCGCGCCAAGAGCCGTGGCCGCACCTGGGCTCTCTCGGCCGACGTCCAGGCCTACGCGCTCGGGCTGACGATCAGCTTCCTCGCCCTCGTCCTGGCGGCCGGCTCGCTTGCGGCGGAACGCGACGAGAACGTCGCCGGCCGCCTTGCGCGCGGACTCGTCAGCCTGGGCGAGCTCGTCTGGGCCAAGGTGCTGCTCGCCGCGCTCGTGGCGCTGGCGCTCGGCCTCGGAGTCTCGCTCGTCTTCGGCGCGATCATCCAGATCGGCAACGTCACCGGCGGCGAGCCGTGGGGACGCGTTCCTCTGCTCGCGCTCGGCCTGCTGCTCGCAGGCGCGGCGCTCGGCGCGGTCGGCGCACTGCTGGGAGCGATCGCCCGGGAGGCGCGCACCGCTTCGCTTGTCGCCCTGCTCGTCGTCCTGCCGATCATCTTTCTCGGCCTCGTCCCGCAGGAGATCGTCCCGGCCGCCGGCTGGATCAGCGACGGCCTACCCTTCATCCACGCGGTCCGCTTCTTCAGTGCCGCGCTCTACGACGCGAGCCCTTGGGGACGGCTCCTGCGCGAGGCCCTCTGGCTCTGCGGCCTGGGGACGGTCTTCGGGCTGTTGGCCCGAATTGGAACGCGTAGATTGTTGGCGTGAACACCTTTCCGGCCACGAGGCTGAGGCGCCTGCGTCGGACAGGCCGGCTGCGCTCGCTCGTGCGCGAGACGCGGCTCGATCTGGGCGACTTCGTGATGCCGCTCTTCGTCTGCCCCGGCGAAGGCGTCGTCCAGCCGCTCGAGGGCCTGCCCGGGATCGCGCAGCGCTCGGTCGACGCGCTCGTCGACGAGACCGAGACGCTGTCCGCGCTCGGCGTCTCGGCCGTCCTGCTCTTCGGGATCCCGGAGGAGAAGGACGAGGAGGGCTCCGGCGCCTACGCCGAGGACGGGATCGTTCAACGCGCCCTCCGGGAGCTGCGGGCCCGCTTCCCCACCGACCTCGTCCTGGCTACTGACGTCTGTCTCTGCGAGTACACCTCGCACGGCCACTGCGGCGTCGTCCGCGGCGACGAGATCGACAACGACGCCTCGCTCGAGTTGCTCGCGCGGACGGCCGTCAGCCACGCCGAGGCCGGCGCCGACACTGTGTGTCCGAGCGACATGATGGACGGCCGCGTCGGTGCGATCCGGGTAGCGTTCGACGATGCCGGCTTCGAGCAGATCCCGATCGTCTCCTACGCCGCGAAGTACGCCTCGGCGTTCTACGGCCCGTTCCGCGAGGCGGCCGAGTCGACGCCGGCCTTCGGCGACCGCCGCGGTTACCAGCTCGATCCCGCCAACGTCCGGGAGGCGCTGCGCGAGTGCGAGCTCGACGTGCGCGAGGGCGCCGACGCGCTGATCGTCAAGCCGGCGCTGCCGTACCTCGACGTTCTGCGGGCCGTGCGCGAACGCTTCGAGCTGCCGGTCGGCGCGTACAACGTCTCCGGCGAGTACGCGATGCTGAAAGCCGCCGCACAGTCGGGCTGGCTGGACGAGCGACAGGCCGCGCTCGAGTCCTTGACCGCGATCAAACGTGCGGGCGCGGATTTCATCGTCAGCTACTGGACGAAAGAGCTCGCCGAGTGGCTGTGACAGCGGGCCTGGGACGCCGGGCTCGCGAGGTGATCCCGGGCGGTGTCAACTCGCCGGTTCGGGCGATGCGGGCCGTCGGACTCGACGAGCCGCTCTTCGTCCGCCGGGGCGAGGGGGCCTGGATCGAGGACGAGGCCGGGCGCCGCTACGTCGACTGGGTGATGTCCTGGGGGGCGCTGATCTTCGGGCACGCCGATCCCGAAACGGTCGAGGCCGTGATCGCGGCCGCCCGCGAGGGCACGACCTACGGCGCTTCGACCGAGCGCGAGGTCGAGCTCGCCGAGGAGCTCGTCGACGCTGTGCCGTCGCTCGAGCTGGTCCGGCTCGTCTCCTCCGGAACCGAGGCGGCCATGAGCGCGATCCGGCTGGCGCGCGCGGCAACGCGGCGCGACCGGATCCTCAAGTTCGCGGGCGGCTACCACGGTCATGCTGACGCGCTGCTCGCCGAGTCCGGATCGGGCTTGGCGACGCTCGGGATCCCGGCAACGCCGGGTGTCACCAGCGGCGCCGCGCAGGACACGATCGTCGTCCCCTACAACGACGTCGACGCGACCGCAGCCGCGGTCGAGCGCTGGGGCGAGGGCCTCGCCGCAATCGTCGTCGAGCCCGTCGCCGGGAACATGGGCGTCGTCCCGCCGGCGCCGGGGTTTCTCGAGGCGCTGCGCGACCTCTGCGACGCGAGCTGCGCACTGCTCGTCTTCGACGAGGTGATCACGGGCTTCCGGGTCGCCCGCGGCGGCGCACAGGAGCGCTTCGGCGTCATCCCCGACTTGACCCTGCTCGGCAAGATCGCCGGCGGGGGGATGCCGCTGGCCGCGTTCGGCGGGCGCGGCGACGTGATGGAGCAGCTCGCCCCGAGCGGCCACGTCTACCAGGCGGGCACGCTGAGCGGGAACCCGCTCGCTACGGCTGCGGCGCTTTCGGTGTTGCGCCGCCTGCGTGAGCCGGAGGTCTACGAGGAGCTTGAACGCCGCGGCGCCAGGCTCGAGGCGGGCCTGGCGTCGTCCGGGACCGTGCAGCGAGTCGGCGCGATGGCGACGCTCTTCGTGCGCAAGGCGCCGGTTCGCAATCTGAGCGACGCGCAGGCGGCGAACACGGATCGCTACGGCGCTCTCTTCCGCCACCTGCTCGAGCGTGGAATCTACTTCCCGCCCTCGCAGTTCGAGGCGCTGTTCATCTCCACTGCGCACAGCGACGACGAGATAGAGAGGACGGTTCAGGCGGTTGCCGATTTCGGGTAGGTCGGCCGGCCGCGACAGGGAGTCCCTGACGCGCGAAAAGCAAGCCAGGGAAGGACGCAGGGAGTGCCCGTATTGGCAAATACGGGTGCGACTGAGGACGCCGCCTGGCGCCGCTTTGCAGCTGCTCAGGGGCCGCTGACGTGGCCGGTCGAGCTACCTATGCTGACGTTTGGGCGACGATCGCCTCCGAAGCCGGGCGCGAGAGCCGGCTGTGGAGCGAGGCCCTGCGGCTCGAGGGCGAGCGCGAGTCGGAGCCGGTCTTCTCGCCGCTCGGCGAGGAGCGCTATGCGCTCGGGCTGGAGACGATCTACGAGGGCTACCTCGTTCACTACGGACGCCCGCGCCTCTTCGCGCCTGTCGATGCAGACACTGCGCTTCTCCTCGGCGATTACCTCTACGCCCACGGGCTCGTCCGAATCGCCGAGGTCGGGAGCGTCGAGGCCGTCGCCGACCTCGCCGAGCTGATCTCGCTTTGCGCTCAGCTCCGCGCGGACTCCGCGCCGGGCGATGGCGTCGCCTGGGCTGCGAGCGCGGCGCTGCTCGGAAGCGGCGAGCTCGACGAAGCCCGTCTCGCCTTGCGAGACCGCGGCGATGCCGCGGCGCTTGCGGCGCTTGCCGAGGAGCATTGGGGCGGCGCTCTCGATCAGACGCTTGCGGCGCACGACCTGAGACTTCGTTAGGGTCGCGCCCGATGGCGTCCGCCCTGGTTACAACACCCCTGGCCGCGACGGCGGCCGAGGAAGGCAAGAGGGTGATCATCGCCATGCTGATCGTCGGCCTGATCTTCATCGGCGTGATCGCTCTGGGCGAAACGTCTCGCTGGTTGCGCCACCGCCGCCGCCACTAACGGCCTACTTGGCACAGGCGGTCGCCCGCGCGATCCTTGGACAGATGCGCGAGCTTCCAACCGGAACCGTCACCTTCCTCTTCACCGACATCGAAGGCTCGACGCGGCTGCTGCACGAGCTTGGCGACGATTACGCGGAGGCGCTGGGCGAGCACCGCCGCGTGCTGCGTAAAGCGTTCGAGCGCCACGGCGGCGTCGAGGTCGACACGCAGGGCGACGCCTTCTTCGTCGCCTTCGCGCGCGCAAGAGACGCAGTCGCCGCTGCGGCCGGGGCACAGCGGGCTCTTCTCTCAGGGCCGATTCGCGTGCGGATCGGCGTTCATACCGGCGAGCCGCTGAGGACTGATGAGGGCTACGTCGGAATGGACATCCACCGGGGCGCCCGCATTGCCGCGGCAGGCCACGGCGGCCAGGTGCTCGTCTCGCAGACGGCGCGCGAGCTCGTCGAAGACGATCTCCCGGAGGAGTTCGCCCTGCCCGATCTCGGCGAGCACCGCCTGAAGGATCTGAGCAGGCCGCAACGGATCTTCCAGCTCGTCGGGGACGGTCTCGAGCGTGACTTCCCGCCGCTGGCAACGCTCGAGAACCGACCGACGAACCTTCC
>Ga0307277_10000313_pt1 | contig 17331 bp, 13 predicted proteins | sample ER_DNA_116_FD_194473 | JGI IMG/M metagenome (GOLD analysis project Ga0307277, IMG submission 194473) | Bulk soil microbial communities from the East River watershed near Crested Butte, Colorado, United States - ER_DNA_116 | ecosystem: Environmental > Terrestrial > Soil > Floodplain | place...
TAGGGGTGCTCGGCCACCGGCATGAACTCCACGTGGGTGAAGCCGAGGTCGGCGACGTAGTCGGCCAGCTCGGAGGCCAGCTCCCGGTAGGACAGGCCGCGGCGCCAGGAGCCGAGGTGGACCTCGTAGATCGACATCGGCTCGGCCACGGCCTCGCGCCGGTCCCGGTCGGCCATCCACTCGTCGTCGCCCCACGTGTGGGCAGAGGTGAACACGACGCTGTCGGTACCCGGAGGGGCCAGGGTCGCGAACGCGACCGGGTCGGCCTTGAGCGTGAGCGCACCCTGCGCGTTGACCAGCTCGTACTTGTACCTCACCCCAGCGGCGACCCCGGGCACGAACAGCTCCCACACCCCGGAGGAGCCGAGCAATCGCATCGGGTGCAGCCGGCCGTCCCAGCCATTGAACTCGCCCACCACCCGCACCGCGCGGGCGTTGGGCGCCCAGACCGCGAACGAGGTCCCGGCCACGCCGTCAAGGGTGCGCTCGTGGGCGCCCAGCTTCTCCCAGAGCCGCTCGTGGGTGGCCTCGCCGACCAGGTGCTCGTCGATCTCCCCGATGGTCGGCCAGAACCGGTAGGGGTCGTCGATCGTGAAGCTGCGGTCCCCGTAGGCGACCTCCAGCCGGTAGGCGGGGATGTCGCTGCGTGGAAGCACGACCTCGAACAGGCCGGCCGGGTGAATCTTGGTCAGCGTGACCCGGTCGTCGCCGATCAGGGCGACCACCCCAGTAGCGTCCGGCCGCCAGGCCCGGATCCTCACCCGGTCGCCGTCCAGGTGCGCCCCAAGCAGGCGGTGCGGCTCATGATGCTCCCCACGGACCAGACGCTCGATCTGTTGGCGCTCAGGGGTGACGGCGGGCATGGCCAGCTCCCAACAGTTGATTCACGCGAGCGCGGGATGGGCGCCCGCGCCGACCGGTCCGGAAACCTCTGCATGACAACGAGTACCTCGCGGAAGGCCTTGTCCAGCTTGAAGGCGCGAACCCGCAAGTCCCCAAGCCTACCTTCCCCCAGCTACGACCGGCGGCGCGGCGCCCGTCGGGTGGCGACATCATGGCTCGCCTTACGCTGTTCAAGCGCCGTTCACCCCGAAAGAGGCCATTTCGGTGGCGCAGCGGCCCGATGTGCTTCACGAGGGCTGGGCGCAAACATGGCGAGCCGCTGACGCGTCCGCTCCCGACGGTCGTCCCGGGTGACGACCGCGATACGCCCGGGCCGCCGCCGACGCCGGTCATCGGGACGGCACCCGACCTCTGCCTGTTCAAGCCCGACGGTGATCGTCCGAGGATTGACTGTCGGTCACGGCACGTCGAAAAGGAGCCCGTAGTGATCAAGCAGGCGCCCGTCAAGGGCCGCAACGCCGTCAAGGTCAGCTTCGTCCTGCCCCAAGACGCGATCCCAGGCAAGGCCTCGGTGGTCGGCGACTTCAACGGCTGGGACCCCTTCGCCCACCCGCTACGGCCCCGCGCCAACGGCACCCGCAGCGCCGCGGTGACCCTGCCGCCTGGCCGCCGGTTCGCCTTCCGCTATCTCGCCGAGGGCGGCAGCTGGCACGACGACGAGACCGCCGAGGCGTTCGAGCCCAACGGCGCCGGCGGCCACAACGCCGTCATCCACATCTAGAAGCAGGCACCGTCCCGCTCTCCTCTCGACTCGACATCTTCCGAGGAGAGCAGGGCCTTGGACGGCGGAGCGACCCCGAGCAACTCCCCGGTCCCTGCGGTGGTCACGGTCGGCCACGTCGGCTCGTGGGCTGGGCTGCTAGCTGTCGGGGACCTGATAGTTGGCGACGAACTCGGTGTCGCGGACCTGGGGGCCGATCTTGGAGAACCCGCCGGGCGAGCCGAGGGGGTCGGGACCCTCGGTGAAGAAGGCGGCGTTGGTGGCGGTGAAGTCCTTCCACTGGGCGGGCACGTCGTCCTCGTAGAAGATGGCCTCCACGGGGCAGACGGGCTCGCAGGCGCCGCAGTCCACGCACTCGTCGGGGTGGATGTAGAGCATGCGGTCGCCCTCGTAGATGCAGTCGACCGGGCATTCCTCGATGCAGGACTTGTCCTTGACGTCGATGCAGGGCTCGGTGATGACGTAGGTCACCGATCAGCCCCTTCCCATGCAGCGGTCTGCAGATCCGATCTTGTGGTCCCCACCGCTCCTGGTAGCACCGCAACACCGGCTCGTCAAGGTCGCCCGGGTGGCCACACCAGCACGGCTCGGTGTCAACCATCAGCCCAAGCCATCCTGTCAAGCACCATGGGCCCTAGCCGCCGTCTATGCGAACTCGTCAGCAGAAATCGGGTATCATCATCGGCACTGTAGGCTGATGAGTGCCCGATGCACGTCACATTCATCAGCATTGCAGCCACAATATCGGCGTTCTAACTGCAGAAACAGAGATTCGCCCCCTAGCTCAGTCGGTAGAGCGCATCCATGGTAAGGAAAATTTCTGGGCTATTCTCCTCGTCTGCTGACCAGCAGGAACAGCCGTTTGTGCAGGTCAATACTGATCGTAGCATCTGGATCAAGTAGCAGCGACTGGCAGCAATTAGCACCGGCTGGCGGCCAATGCTGATGAGTTTCCAGGCAAGAATCTGACAAATTGACCGGCTCATCTCTGGCTCAACCTTGCAGTGCCAGAGCCCGAGACACTCTTGGCGCAGTCACCTAACGGCCAGAGGATTAGGTTGCCGGCGCGCCGCGTGTCCGTGTCGCCATCCTAGGATCCTGACGCCCTTCCGATCGACGCTGCAGGCGATGACTGCCATCTTCTGGTCCTTACGGTCCAGTCTGGTCTAGGCAGGTCAGGTTGGCCGCTGGTTGCGAACACCGGCATCGGGTGCGCGCCGAGCCGACTACCGACGTCGCGGCAGCGACACCATGACATGACCGTGGCGTCGCGGACGGAACCGCGCCATTGTTGCCGGCCTGCCCGAGCGCCTTGGTCCCAACGTGTCATGGCGGCAGGGGCGCCGCGTCATTTGTCCAGCGGTCGCTCTGGCTGGTTGGTGCCTGTGGAGGGAAACTCAGGCCCGGGGCTCCGGTTCAAGGCCCTGGCCAACCGTTCTGATGCCTGCGTTCGCTGCCAGCGCTTGGCTTCCCGGGCTTCTCGGAGCTCGAGCTCACAGTGCCAGGGTCCCAGCCGCATGCGGCGGCGGATCCGAACTGGACCGTGGACCGCGCAGACCGCGGTCCGCCTCACAGGATCGAGCTGCTCCAGAACATGCATGGTCCTTGCCATCCTCGAATCATCCCCTCATCCAGGAGTCGGTGGGTCGAATCGCAGTCGCCCGCCCGAGCGCTGGTCGAGCGCCTGTTGGAGGGCCTGTCGGGTGGTGTAGTCCAGGATTGTGGGCAGCTGACTGGTGATCTCGGCCCGGTTGGCAGCTGGCACGGCTGCCTGGGCGGTGACGCAGCCGCCCGGGAACAGGTCGAAGTGGGTGGCTTCAAAGCGGGGCGTCAGGCGGTCGATCCGCTGGTAGCGCTGCACCTGCGGCTGGTTGGAGGTGATCTGGGTGGCCCCCTGGGGGTCACAGTGGGCCGTCAGCCGGAGCACAAGCACGCCGGTGCCGGCCCGGTCGTGGTTGAGGGGGATTACCGAGCGGCCGTTGTTGACGGTCACGTTGCCGACCATCCAGCCAGCCGGGAGGGGACGAAGGCATGGCACCAGCGACGCCGACGGGACCGACTGGGCCAGCAGCCATTGCGGCTCCAGCTCGGTGCAGGCCAGGTTGCCGACCCTAGTTGGCGTCTGGGCGGGCTCGTTGTAGGTGACACCCAGGCCCTGCTGGAAGACCAGCACCAGCAGCAGCGCCGTGGCGGCCAGGAGCCCGACCCGGCGCAGGGTCCAGCGTTGGATCGGGATCGGCTGGGGCGGGGCCGGGAGCAGCCGCAGGAACTCGGCGTGGACGTCGCGGCCTTGGGCCCGCAGCATGCGGCGGAGCTGGGAGGGCAGGGCCAGGCCGCGGGCGGCGGCGAAGCCCTCGGTGATCTCCTCCACGGTGAACTGGCTCAGGGCCTGCTGGTAGACGCGTTCGGGGCTGGCGCGCAGGGCCAGACACAGCATCATGTTGGCCAGGTCGACGGCCTGGCGCCAGGGGGTCGGGCGGAGCTCGATGAAGGCCACGTCGATCAGCTGCAGGTGGCCGTCGCGGACCAGCAGGTTGGCCGGCTTGATGTCGCGGTGGGCCAGCCCAGCCTCCCAGAGCTTGCGGATAATTTGGAGGCCGTCGTCGATCACCTGACCTGTGACCTCGGCTTCGCCGAGCTCGACCGCGTCGGCGAAGAACTCGGTGACCAGCAGGTACTCGCGTTCGGGGCTGAGCTCGACCACGCCGTAGGGTCGGGGGCTGGGCAGGCCGGCGTCGCGGCACAGCCGCAGGGCGTAGTCCTCCTGTTGGACCAGCCGCCGCACGGTGTTGAACGGCTTTTCGTCCTCCAGCCGCCCGTACAGCAGCTCCCGGCCCAGCTTGTACCAGCGGTCGGCCCGCAGGTGACTGCGGGCGTAGAGCTTGCCGAACAGCTGGCTGGGCGGCTCCCCCTTGACGGTGATGCGCAGCGGGGTGGAGCCGGCCGAGCCCGACAGCCCGAACGGCGTGACCTCCTCGACGGTCAGGCCGAGTTGGTCTTCCAGCCCGCCCCGGATGGCGGCTCCCCGGGCGCCGGTGACGTCCAGGTGAGCGGCGCGGCCGCGGCGGTAGCTGATCGGGAAGACCTCGTTGGGGGCGAACAGGCGGAACAAGGCGAGCGGGATGGCGACCCCGATGGCCGCACCGACCACCACATCGGTCGGGGCCTCGGCACCCAGCGCGATGCGTCCCAGCCCGGCCAGCGTCACCACCCCGGTTGCCAGTAGCTTGCCCCGCTGCCGCCAGCGGCCCTCCGGGACCAGGGTGTACAGGACCACCACCAGGGTGGCCGCCAAGTGCATCACCGGCGACGGCAGGGCCCAGCCCCCCCAGCTCGCCCCGATGACCACCCCGAACGGCCGTGGCCGATGCGTACTCGAGCCCACCAGGTTCTCGGAGATCATGGTCAGCAGTTGCGCGACGATCAGGGCGAGGATCAGGTGTCGGAAGCGTCGCAGGGCCAGCAGGGCCAGCACCAGCCCGAATCCCAGGGTGTTGATGGGCCACCAGGAGCCCAGGGAGGCCAGCGCCTGCCAGGTGCCTGTCAGTCCGGGCGCGTCCAGCCCGGCCAGCCACCTGACCGCCGCGTCGTCTAGGACCGTGACCGCCACGGCGGGGCCTTGCAGGCCGCCGCCGAAGACCATGATCGACAGGACGACCAGCACGACCAAGGCGACCAGCCAGCCCACGCCGCTGGTCTGCAGGTGATGGGGCAACGGCGGTGCTTCGCCTGAGGGTCGTCGACGGCGTCCCGACGGCCTGGCCCGGTGGGTACCAGGACGCGTCGGGCCAGCCACCTCGGGCACGATCTGTCGCTGGGCAGAGTCCATGGGTCCGCCCTCTGTGGTCATCATTTAGCCTGGCGGTCTGGGGTGGCCGTCATGGCTGCCTGGCCGGGGCCGGATGCTGGGCGTCCTGTGGTGTGGCCGTCCAGGTGCGCCGTCGCCACCACACATAGCAGCCGATCCCGACCAGGATGGGCAGGGCCCAGGTCAAGGCTCGGTAGACCAGGATCGCGGCGGCCACCTGGTCCGGGTCGCCACCTGCCCCGACCAGCCCCGTGAACAGCACCCCCTCCACAAGCCCCAGCCCGCCGGGAGTCAGCGGGATGGCGGTGGTCAGCCGGGCAAAGGCGAACACCGCCAGCACCTCGGCCCATGAGACCTCGGCATCGCTGACCCCAACATCGCGCAACGCCACCAGCAGCACCGCATACAGCGACAGGTGGCTGACCAGCGAGGTCACCGTGATGGCGATCCAGCGATGCTCGACCAGGTCAATAGTCCGGGCCCGGAACTTGACCGTGGCCAGCTCCCAGCCCGCCACCGGCCGCCGCCCCACCAGCCCCAGCACCCTGGAGGCGACCCGACCGGCCAGCACCCCAAACCGGCGGGCCTGCTCGGCGCTGCGCAGCATGAGCGTGAACACCACGATGGCGGCGACCAGCCCGCCGATGCCGAGCAAGGCAGCGAGGACCCGCCGGCCGGTGGCGCCGCCCTGGAGGGCGACCAGGGCCAGGGCCAGGACCGGCAGGGCGAGCTTGATGAAGCTGTTCCACACCCCCGAGACCAGCACCGCGGTGGTCGACCGGGACCGCGAGTAGCCCCACGACCCGAGCATGCTGTAGGTCATGCCGATGCCGATGGCCGACCCGGCCGGCACGGTGTTGGCCACCGCGGTGGTCGCCTGGGTCATGACCATGGCCCGCCAGAAGCCCAGCCCGGGGGTGACCGACATCCACACGAAGGCGTAGGTGCACAGGTTCCAGACGGCCAGCAGGCCCAGGATGGTCAGCTCCAGCCAGGTCATGGCCGAAATCGCGGTCCACATCTGGGCTGGATCGAACTTCTTGCGCAGGAAGTAGAAGATGGCCACCACCAGCACCAGCGACAGCACACCCTGGACAAGCAGGCGGGTCCGGGACCGGCGGGTGGTTGCGGGTGGGGGCTGGTTGACCATCGCGATCATCCCCTCAAACGCCCAATTCGAACACAGGCTTGGACCGGATGGAAGCGTCAAGATCGGTCGGGTTGTCTGGCCACGTCATTGGTTGTGGACCAGGCGACGAAGGGACGGGACAGGACACCCAGCTACCTCGGCCATGGCGGACGTCGGCGCCCTGGGGTCCTGCCCGGTCACCCTGCGAAGCCGAACCGGCTCGTCAGTGGGGTACCAGGTCGCCCGCCCGCACGGCCAGGACCACATCGCGGATGGCGTCCAGGACCAGCTCCGGCTGCTCGTCAGGGATGTTGTGGCCGCTCTGGGTGATCACATGCCGGCTGCCAGGCACCAGCTGGGCTAGCTCGCGCTGGAGCTGGAGCCACAGCGCCTCCGCTTGCTCGACCGGCCACCACGGCGGCGCGGGTTCAGGGTGCCCGCGGGTCAGCACTACCAGCGGCATCGGCCGCAGCGGGGCGCGGCCCAGCGCCACCCGGGTCTGGCGCTCGCTGGTCCAGATGTCGAGCTGCTCGGGGTCGATGAGCCGATGGGGCACGGCCATGGCGTCTTGGCGGAGGGCCTCCCATATCTCGGGCGGCACCAGCGGCTTGACGAGCGCCAGCTGCCGCTTGTGGTAGGCGGGATGCACGGCGTCGATCAGGACCAGCCCGGCCACCTGGCGGGGGTGGGTGCTGGCATATAGCAGGCTGAACAGGCCGGTGTTGGAGTGGCCGGCCAGCACATAGGGCCCAGGGACACCGGCCACCCGCAGCAGGGCGTGCAGGTCGGCCACGATGTCGCGGGCGGTCCGGGGGCCGGCTGCGGGGTCGCTGCGGCTCCACGGCCCGCTGGGGTGGTCCCAGCTGCACACCCGGGTGAACCCGGCCAGCTGGTTCTGCAGGGCGACCCAGTCATGGGTCAGGTGTGACTCGAACACCACCGTGGGGCCGCCATGGCCGGTGCAACGCAGGAACAGCCGCCGCCCGCCGATATCGAACCAGCCCGAGTGGCGGCCTTTGGGCACGACCGTCGGAGGGGCCGCCGCCAGGTCCAAGTACTCGATCAGGGCCGGACGGCCGCTGGTGACGCCGATCGGGAGCGCACCTCGCTCGCCGGTCCGGCCCTGCAGGATGGCCAGCGCTTGTCGGGCCCGTGGGGGGTAGGCGAAGCCGATGAAGGTGAAGGGCCCCCGCTCGGCGAGGTTCTGCTGGAAGAACTGGATGACCACCTCGGGCGGCATCATCACGGTGAGGAACTCGGCCGAGAAGTGCGCTTGGACCTCGGCTTCGGTCAGGGTGGCGGCCTCCCCGGCGAGCTGGTCCAACTCCCAGCGCAGCTGGCGGCCGAGGGGGCCGGCGGGCAGCAGGGTGGTGGCGCAGGTCTTGAGTCGGTAGGCGTCGACCTGCTTGCAGTAGTGGGCCTGCTGGTGGCTCGGGGTCCTTGTACTGGCGGCGGCGGTGGTGCTGGTGGTGGCCAGCATCACTAGCAATAGCGTGGCGGTGGCCGTTCTCCAGGTCCGGAGCGATGCCATGCTGCTCGTCCTCCTTGGAGGTGTCCGGGCGCCGCCGCTCGCACGTGAGGGGGCGGCGCCCGGCCGATGGTGGTTAGGTGATGTCGCGGCGGACGACCAGGCGGGTGCCGATCAGCGCCAACGCCAGCGCGTAGCCGGTCAGCAGCAGGGCACCGGCCAGGCGGGAGAGGCCGGCGCCGCCCGGGTTGGTGAGGGCGGCCGCGGCCGCCGAGGGCAGCCACTTGGCCAGGCTGCTGGGGGCATTCAGCAGGCTCATGAGCAGGCCCTCGACCAGCAGGACCCAGACGGCCACGCCGACCAGGGCCGCGACCTGGTTGCGGACCAGGGCGCCGACGCCCACGCCGACCAGGGCGCACAGCCCGGCCGCGAGCACGGCGCCGAGCAGCACGTGGCCCAGCGCGTAGGCGACCGGCTCGGGCAGCGATGGGGTGATTCCCTTGGCGGCCAGCCACCCGGTGGCCACGGCGGCGGTGATGGCCAGGATGCTGAGGGCCAGGGTGATCCCGGCCAGGGGGTAGGCGACCAGCTTGGCCGCCACCACCCGGCCTCGGTCGGGGGTGACCAGGAAGGTCTCGGTGACCGTCTGGTGGCGGAACTCCCCGGCCATGCCGAGGATGCCCAGCAGCAGGGCGGCGCCCGACAGCAGGGTCACCGGGGCGGCGACGAGCACGGGGAGGCTGTCGGCCGCCAGCGGTGGGGCGCCTTGGCGGTCGAGGATGTTGGCGGCCACGGTGAGGACCGCGAAGGCGGCCATGGCCGCCGCCATGCCGTAGATGAGGCGGGTGGTGGCGAGCTTGGTGAGTTCGGCGCGGACAAGCCGGATCATGGTCAGGCTCCTTGCTTGGTGGTGAGCTGGAGGAAGACGTCTTCGAGGTTGGAGCGCTCGGCGCCCATCTCGTAGATGACGATCCCGGCGGCGGCCGCCGCCTTCCCGACGGTCTCGCTGGTGGTGCCGGTCGCGAGCAGCTGGTCGGTCCCGTCTGGGTCGGCCTGGATGCCTTGGGTGGCCAGCAGCGACCGCAGGGCCTCGGCTTGGGGGGTGCGGACCCGCACCAGCTGGTCGGTGCGGGCGGTCAGGGCGGCCAGGGTGGACTGGGTGACCAGCCGGCCGCGGGCGATGATCACCACTTGATCGACGGTCTGGGCGACCTCGGCCAGCACATGGCTGGAGACGAGCACGGTGCGGCCCTGGTCGGCCAGCTGGCGGAGCAGGCCCCGCAGCCAGTGGACGCCTTCGGGGTCCAGGCCGTTGGCCGGCTCGTCAAGGATCAGCACCTGGGGGTCGCCGAGCAGGGCGGTCGCCAGCCCCAGGCGTTGGCGCATGCCCAGTGAGAAGCCACCGACCCGCCGGTGGGCCGCCTCGGCTAGGCCGACCTGGTCGAGGACGGCATCGGCCCGGGCCAGGGGCAGGCCGGCGGCGGTGGCGACCACCCGCAGGTGGTTGCGGGCGCTGCGGCCGGGATGGAAGCTGGAGGCCTCCAGCACCGCCCCGACGTGGCGGATGGGGTCGGTCAGCTCCCGGTACGGCCTGCCGTCGATGCTGGCCGACCCTCTGGTTGGGGTGACCAGCCCCAACAGGGTGCGTAGGGTGGTGGTCTTACCGGCCCCGTTGGGGCCCAGGAAGCCGACCACCGTGCCCTGGTCGACCTCGAAGCTGAGGTCGTCGACGGCGGTGACCGGGCCGAAGCGCTTGGTGAGTCCCTGGATGGTGATGACAGGCATGGCCTCCTCCTCCGCCCCCGCCGGCCTGCTCGTCGAGGCCGATCACGTCGAGGCGCTGAACACAGCTCGACGGTACGAAGCGGGGTCGCCGCCGTCGTCGGCCCCGAGGGGACAGTTCCGTGTCGGCCGCCAGGCGGACACCCAGGCCCGATGTCAACTTCCGGCGGGTTGCAAGACCCCGTGGAGGCCGGCTCATGGCGTGAGGAGGGCGGCCGCGGCCAGCAGGACCCCGACGGCGGAGGATCCCAGCGCCCAGATGGCGTACCGGTGGGCCGCCCAGGCCCACTCCTGGCCTGGCGGAGGTTGGTTTCCTGTCCTGGACGCGGTCGTAGTGGTCCAGCAGGCCCGCCTGGTGGGCGCAGGCCCAGCAGTGACCAGCGTCGAACCGGCCCGGTGAATGGTCATGGTCGATCAGCATGGTTGCTCCTCCCGGTCGACAGCGACGGCCCCTCTGAAGCGCTTGTGGTCGATGGCGATGACCGCCATGGCCTTCTCCTTCGTCCCGCCGGCCTAGGCGCGGCGCCACCCGGCGGCGACGGGCTGGCGGGGCTTGTCCTGGTGTCCTCTGGCCCGGCGCAGTAGCCAGGCGACGGCCAGGGCGACCAGCACGGCCCCGGCGAGGGCGATGCCGATCCGGCCGGTGAGCTGGTGGACATGGCGCCAGCCGGCACCGGCCACATAGCCGAGCAGGACATGGGCGACCGCCCAGACGGTCGCGGCCGCGCCGGTCCAGAGGGCGAAGGTCCGGTAGCGCAGCCCCAGCATGCCAGCCAGGCCGGGGAGCACCACCCGGGCCCCAGCGGTGCAGCGGCCCACGACCAGGGCCCAGCCGCCGCCCCGCAACAGCAGGCCCTCCACCGTGTGGAGGCGGGCCGGGCCGACCCGCCGCCCGAGGCCGGAGGTGAGCAGGCGGGGACCCCAGCGGCGGCCGATCCAGTAGCCGGCCGTGTCGCCGGCCAGGGCGCCGGCGACCCCGACGGCCAGGGCGGCGCCTAGCGGGATGCGGTCCTGGTGGGCCAGGACCCCGCCCAGCAGCAGGGCCAGCTCGCCGGGGAGCACCAGGCCGAGGAAGGCCGGCGCCTCCAGGGCCGGGAGCATGAACAGCAGGGTCAGCGCCGCCCAGCCGGACAGCGACAGCAGGCCCGTCGCGAGCTGTCCCATGGTTCCTCCCCGGTCGGTTCGTCACCTGCCACACGACGGTACGAAGCGGGGCCGCTGGCGTCGTCGGCCCCCAGCCGACACTTGCCGATCGGCCGCCAGGCGACGCCGAGCAGCCATGTCAACTCACGGCGGGTCGCACCACGTAGCAGTGGCGACTACAGCAGTTGTGGACGCTGTCGACCTCAGCCGGACCAGCTCCTCGGCCCGCTCCTCCACTGCGTCGGCGACGACCACGGCCGGCCTGCGCCGCCAGACCGGCGGAACCTAGCCAGCCCCAGGCGTCACCAGGCCGGTCTCGTAGGCGATGGCCACCAGCTGGGCCCGGTCGCGAGCCCCCAGCTTGGCCAGCAGCCGGCTCACATAAGTCTTGGAGGTGGCCGAGCTGACCACCAGCCGCTGGGCAATCTCGCTGTTCGACAGGCCGTGGGCGACCAGGCCGAGCACCTCCCGCTCCCGGTGGGTGAGGGTGGCCACCTCGGCCGGGGTGACGGCGCTCGGCTCGGGTCGGCGGGCGAACTCGGCGATCAGCCGGCGGGTGATGCCCGGGGCCAACAAGGCATCCCCGGCGGCGATCACCCGGATGGCAGCGAGCAGGTCGGCCGGGGGGGTGTCCTTGAGCAGGAACCCGCTCGCCCCGACCCGCAACGCCTGGTAGACGTACTCGTCCAGATCGAAGGTGGTCAGCATCAGGACGCGCACGCCGGCTAGTGTCTCGTCGGTTGTGATCTGTCGGGTGGCCTCCAGCCCGTCCATGGTTGGCATGCGGATGTCCATCAGCACCACGTCGGGTCGCTGCTGGCGGGCCAGTTCCAGCGCCTGGGCGCCGTCGACGGCCTCGCCCACCACCTCCAGGTCGGATGCGGAGTCGACCAGCAGCCGGAAGCCCGCCCGGACCAGGGTCTGGTCGTCGGCCACGACAACCCGGATGCTCATGGCTGCTCCGCCGCCAGCGGCAGGCGAGCGGCCACCCGGAAGCCCCCACCTGGGCGGGGGCCAACCTCCAGCTCGCCGCCGAAGGCGGCCACCCGCTCCCGCATGCCGATCAGGCCGTGGCCGGAGCCGGCCTGGCCGTCGCTGCCCGAGGTCACTGCCCCCTGGCCGTCATCGGTCACCTCCACCGTGACGTCTTGGTCGCGGTAGCCGATCGTGACCTGGGCGTGGGCCGGGCCGGCGTGCTTGACCACGTTGGTCAGCGCCTCCTGGACGATCCGGTAGGCCGACAGATCCACCCCGGCCGGCACAGGTGGTCGCGTTCCATTGACCCGCAGCTTGACGGCCAGCCCGGCCTTGCTCACCTCCGCCAGCAAGCTGTCCAGGTCGGCCAGGCCAGGTACGGGAGCCAGGTCACCCTGGGGCTCATGCTCCTGGCGCAGGACCCCCAGCAGCCGCCGCAGCTCCTCCAGGGCGCCCCGGCTGGTGGCCTCGATGGCCACGAGAGCCTTGGCGGCCTCCTCCGGCTGAGTGTTGGCGATGTGGGCGCCGACGCCGGACTGGACCGCGATCACACTCATGGCATGGGCGACCACGTCATGCAGCTCTCGAGCCAGGCGCAGGCGCTCCTCGGTCACCGCCCGGCGGGCCAACTCCTCCCGAGCCTGCTCCAACTCGGCGGTCCGCTCCTCCAACTGGCCAACATAGACGCGGCGGACACCAACGAAGTGGCCCAGCAGCCACACGGCCGCAATAAGCAGCGCATTGCTGATGACCGTCGGTGCCTGGAATCTGCCCGGGGTGAGCTGGTTGGCCACCGAGCCGACCTCCGCGACAACCAGGCCGGCCAGCGAGACCCACCGGCTGCCGTAGGCCGCCACCGAATAGACCGCCACCAGGAAGGTCATCCAGAGAAGATCCGGCGACAGGTCAAGGGCGGCGAACGCCAACCCGCTGGCCACACTGGTCGCCAACACCGCCAAGGGGAACCGGCGCCGCGCCGCCAGGGGCACGGTGTGCAGCAACACCAGCCCACACCCCAAGACGAACCTACCGCGGGGCAGGCCCCTGAACGCCGGATCGAAAACGAAGATGGCCGTGCTCAAGCCGGCGGCGGCCAGGGCCAGCGCGCTGTCGAACCACCACGGGTTAGCGCGCAGCCGCCGCAACCACCTGGCGACCCTGTCCATGACCTGACGCTACCGCCACCGAGCGACCGTCACATCCACCCACAGGCGACAACCCCTCGTCCACCCAGAGGCGACCTCTCAGGTCTTCCACAGATGTACGCCCTCCTCCCGAGGCCCACGACTTGTTGAATGTGTGAGTGACCACAAGTCCCGGGCACGGTCGGGGAGGAGTCGACCAGCAGCCGGAATCCGCCCGACCAGGACTTGGTCGTCGCCACCTCCACCCGGGTGCTCATCGCCGGCCTGGTGCCAACGGCAGCCGGGCGGCCACCCGAAAGCCCCCACCCGGACGGGGGCCAACCTGCAGCTCGCCATTGAAGGCGGCCACCCGCTCCCGCATGCCGGTCAGACCGTGACCGGTCCCCGCCCGGCCGTCGCTGGCCGGTGGCACGGCGCCCCGGCCATCGTCGACGATCTCCACCGTGACGTCCTGGTCGCGGTAGCCGATTGTGACCTGGGCGTGGGCTGGGCCGGCGTGCTTGACTACGTTGGTCAGGGCCTCCTGGACGATCCGATAGGCGGATAGGTCGACCCCAGCTGGCAGTTGCAATGGGGTCCCTTTCACCCGCACCCGTACCGCCAGTCCGGCCTTGCCGACCTCGGTGAGCAGGCTGTCCAGGTTGGCCAGGCCGGGCACCGGCGTCAGGCTGGCCTGGGGGTCGCTGTCTTGGCGCAGCACCCCCAACAGCCGCCGCAGCTCGGTCAGGGCGGCCCGGCTGGTGGCCTCGATGGCAGACAGGGCCTTGCCGACCTCCTCCGGCCGGCTGGCGGCGACATGGGCACCGACCCCGGACTGGACGGCGATCACGCTCATGGCATGGGCGACCACGTCATGGAGCTCCCGGGCCAGGCGCAGGCGCTCCTCGACAACGGCCCGGCGGGCCAGCTCCTCCCGAGCCCGCTCCAACTCCGCCGTCCGCTCCTCCAACTGGGCGGCGTAGACCTGACGGTCACCGACGAAGTGGCCCAGCACCCAGGCAACAGCGATGATCCCCATGTAGAGCAGAAACGTACTCCGGTCGAGCATGGCCGGGGTCAACCAGACGGCCGCCAAGCCGAGCTCGGCGACAACCAGGCCGGCCAGCGAGACCCACCGGCTGCCGTAGGCGGCCACCGAATAGACCGCCACCAGGAGAGCCGGCCCGAGGAAGAACGGCGGCATGAACAAGGCGGCGAACGCCAGCCCGCTGGCCACGCAGAGGGCAAGCACGGCTCCGGGAAACCGGCGCCGCGCCACCAGCGGCAAGGTGTGCAGCAACACCAGGGCATAGCCCAAGGCGACCACGCCGACCGGCACGCCGCTGGGCACCGGCATGGAAGCAAAGAAGGCCATGGGCAAGCTGGCGGCTACCAGCGCCAACGCGCTGTCGAACGCCCAGGCGCTGACCGGCAGCCGTCGCGACCCGCTGGCCCGCTCCTTCATGATCTGACGCTACCGCCACCCGGCATCGGCCACATCCACCCACAGATGACAACCCCGTACACCAAGGGTGACACCCCGTGTCATGCACAGGACCGGAACCTGGACGGCGCCCAGTTATCCGGTAGCATCATCGGCGCTGTAGCTGATAAGTGCTCGATTTGCCGGTCTATTCATCAGCGTTGTTGATACAATGTCGGTGGCTAAGTCCGGCCGGTAACTTGCCCCCCTAGCTCAGTCGGTAGAGCGCATCCATGGTAAGGAAAAACCTGGGGCTATTCTCCTCGTCCCGTGACCAGCAGGAACAGCCGTTTGTGCAGGTCAATGCTGATCGTAGCATCTGGATCAAGTAGCAGCGACTGGCAGCAATTAGCATCGGCTGGCGAACAATGCTGATGAGTATCAGAACGAGAATCTGACAAATGAACCGGCTCGTCTCTGGTTGAAGCTTGACCATTCTCTGGCTGACCAGCACCTGACCGGGCTGGCTCGGCGGCGATGCCGGCGGTGAGGCTGACGGTGCGGCCGAGGTAGTCGCGGCCCTGGACTACACCGGCCCGGCCGATGCGCTGGTCAGGCTGTGCCTTGCGGCTCCTCTGGAACGAGGATCCACAGCACCAGATAGATGACGAGGCCGGGGCCTCCAAGCAGGGCGAGCACCACGAACAGGACCCGGATCAGCGTTGCGTCGGCGTTGACGTACTGAGCCAGTCCACCGCACACGCCGGCCAGCTTTCAATTGAGATGATCCGCGGGACTCGAGGAGGAGCCAAGCATGGAGCTGGCCGAGGCGCGCGCCTTGGTGCAGGACAAGACCGACAAGGACATCACCGTCCGCCACCTGATCTCGGTGGAAGGGGTGATGCGGGCCCTGGCCCGCCGCCTTGGGGAGGATGAGGACCGCTGGGCGCTGGCCGGCCTGTTCCACGACCTCGACCAGGATCAGACCGGGGAAGACTCCTCGCGGCATGCCTATCTGGCCGCGGAGTGGCTGCGCGAGGCCGGGGTCGAGGAGCCGGTGGTCAACGCGGTGCTGGCCCACGCCCATGAGCAGTACCGCACCGACCTGATGTCCAGGGCCGTGGTGCATGCCGACGCCATCGCCGGGCTGCTGGTGGCGGCGGCGCTGGTTCGCCCGGAGCGGTCGACCGGGATGAAGGTGTCGTCGGTGAAGAAGAAGCTGAAGGAGCGGGCGTTCGCCCCCGGCGTGAACCGCGAGGAGGTGTACGGCGCCGAGGCCACCTTGGGACTGCCTCTGGAGGAGTTCATCGCCGTGTCGATCGCCGGCCTCCAGCAGGTCGCGCCCGACGTCGGGCTGTAGGGCGGCAGGCATGGGACCGGCGGCCGGTGAAGCAGCCCTTGATGAGCGGGTCCGGGTGGCCGTGGGCGGCAAGGTCCCCGGGGTCGCCCTCGTCGTGGTTGGTATCGAAGGGGTCCGGGCGCGCTCGGCGGTGGGCCCAAGAGCTTCAGCCGATCGCTGGATCGACAATGCATTGCGAGCCGTGCCGACGGACGTGAAGGAACCAGCCGAGTCGTCAGCCCACCGCCTCGGTAGACCCCGGTCCCGGAGTTGCCGTCGTCCACGATCCAGCTGGACCGCGTAGTCGGGCTCTGTCAGGTTAGCCGTGGGTCGTTCCGTTCGACATGGGCTTGGCCGCCTGCCGGACGCCACAAGCCCGAGCGATGGGAACGGCTCGGGACTATCGTGAAGCCCGGGAACGACACCCCGCTTGACGGGTAGCCCAGCTCGGACGCTCCACCACCACCATGCCCTGGTTCCGGCCGCGAGACCTCCTTGACCAGACCTTCGAGGTCGGCATCATCCTCAAGGGCCTGGACGGCGTGCTCGAAGTGATCGGTGGCCTGCTGCTCCTGGTCCTCTCGCCGGCCACCATCGACCGCATCGTGATCAGCCTGACCCAGCACGAGCTGTCCGAAGACCCCCACGACTTCCTGGCCACCCACCTGCTGCGGACCGCCCACGGGCTGACCGGCTCGGCCGTGCTCTTCGGGGCCATCTACCTGCTGGCCCACGGCCTGGTAAAGGTGGTCCTGGTGTCGGCGCTGCTCAAGAACCAGCTGTGGGCCTATCCCTGGACGATCGCCTTTCTGGGAGTCTTCATCGTCTACCAGCTCTACCGGCTGAGCTTCAAGCCCTCGGTCGGGCTGACGGCCTTGACGATCTTCGACACGGTCATTGCCTGGTTGACCTGGCGCGAGTACCGCAAGCAGCTCGCGGTCGCCCGCCGCTAAGCGATCTGCCTGAGGTTTTGCACCTACCTCATAAGCCAGCCACGGGGAACGGTGGGCGTGTCGGTGGCCAGGATCTGTGGTGGCGACGCTGGCGTGGTCAGGCCTCGCCGGGAGCCCAGGTCGCTAGGATCGCGCCGGTGGTCGTGACCTGGCTGTCGAGCAGCCGCAGCCGCCGCAGTGTCCCGTCGTCGCCGAACAGGCGCTTGCCCCCGCCCACCACCAGCGGGTCGACCATCACCCGGAACTCATCCACCAGGTCGTGCCCGACCAGCGTCTGCACCAGCCGGGGGCTGCCGATCACCAGCAGGTCGCCGCCGTCCTGCTGCTTCAGCGCGGCCACGGCCCCGGCGACGTCGCCCTCCAGCACGGTCGAGTGCTGCCACTCGAGCGGCTCGCTGAGCGTGGTCGAGGCCACGTACTTGGGCTTGGTGTTCAGCGGCTCGGCGAGCGGCTGCTCTGCCTCGGAGGCGGTCGGCCAGTGGGCCGCGAAGACCTCGTAGGTGCGGCGGACACACGCTCCCAGGAAGAGCGACGGCATGAACGGGGTGAGGTTGTCCCGGTTC
>Ga0307277_10000314_pt1 | contig 17317 bp, 15 predicted proteins | sample ER_DNA_116_FD_194473 | JGI IMG/M metagenome (GOLD analysis project Ga0307277, IMG submission 194473) | Bulk soil microbial communities from the East River watershed near Crested Butte, Colorado, United States - ER_DNA_116 | ecosystem: Environmental > Terrestrial > Soil > Floodplain | place...
CGGCTGCTGCGCGGCTCGATCCTCGCCCAGCGCGAGAACGACTTCGTCCTCGCTGCGCGCTCGGTCGGCGTGCGCCGTCAGACGATTCTGTTCTCGCACATCCTTCCGAATGCGATCTCGCCGGTGATCGTGCAGGGAACGCTGGCGATGGCGACGGCGATCATCGACGTCGCCGGTCTCGGCTTCCTCGGCCTCGGCCCCCAGGATCCCGCGACCCCGGAGTGGGGGACGATGCTGAGCGACGTCAACGACTACCTGCAGACGGCGCCGTGGCTGGCGATCGTGCCCGGGGTCGCGATCGTCCTGTCCGTGCTCGGCTTCAACCTGATCGGCGACGGGCTGCGGGAGGCGCTCGACCCGAAGCTCCGCGGGCGAACGGGTCGCTTCCGCGAGCGGAGCAGGTTCTGGTTCTTGGCCCCCCGGCGGCGGGCGGCGACCCGTGGCGTCTAGCGAGCCTCTGCTGGCGGTCGACGACCTGCGGGTCCAGTTCTGGACGGGCAGCGGGCTTGTCTATGCCGTGAACGGGATCTCTTTTGAGATCAGCGCCGGGGAGACGCTCGGGATCGTCGGCGAGTCGGGGTGCGGCAAGAGCGTCACAGCGCTGGCGCTGCTCGGCCTGCTCCCTCGCGCCGGCCGGGCGCGCTCCGGCACCGCCCTCCTGGGGGGGCAGGACCTGCTGAAGCTGAAAGACCGCGAGCTCCGACGCCTTCGTGGGCGGCAGATCGCGATGATCTTCCAGGACCCGATGACGAGCTTGAATCCGGTGCTGACGATCGGCCGCCAGCTTCGCGAGCCGCTCGAGACGCACTTCGGAATGAGCCGCAAGGAGGCCAATGCGCGCTCGACTGAGCTCCTCGACCGCGTCGGCATCCCGAGCCCGAAGGCGCGCCTGAGCGACTACCCGCACCAGTTCTCAGGTGGGATGCGGCAGCGCGCGATGATCGCGATGGCGCTTGCCTGCAAGCCGAAGCTCTTGATCGCCGACGAGCCGACGACGGCTCTCGATGTGACGATCCAGGCCCAGATTCTGGCGCTCCTCCGCGAGCTCGTCGCCGAGGAGAACACTGCGCTGATCCTGATCACGCATGACCTCGGCGTCGTTGCGGGCATGTGCGAGCGCGTCAACGTGATGTACGCCGGCATGTTCATGGAGACCGGCTCGGCCGAGCAGCTCTTCGGAACGCCCCGCCATCCGTACACGCTCGGCCTGCTCCAGAGCGTGCCGCGGCTCGACGCCGCCCGCCGGGCCAAGCTCCAGCCGATCGAAGGCGCCCCGCGCGACATGCTGAAGCCGCCGAGCGCTTGCCCCTTCCAGCCGCGGTGCCGCTACGAGGTCGACCTCTCTCGCAAGGAGGTGCCGCCGCTCGTCGAGATCGAGCCCGGGCACAAGCTCGCCTGCTTCAATCCCGTGCCGGCCGAGGAGTGGGAGCGAACCCGGGTGGCCGCAACGGCGTGACGGCCGCGCAGAGCACCAACGGCGCGGGCCCACTCGTCGAGCTCGAGAACGTCAAGCTCTACTTCCCGATCAAGAGTGGCATCGTTCTTGACCGCCACATCGGCGACGTCCGTGCCGTCGACGACGTCTCGTTTACGATCCGGCGGGGGGAGACCCTGGGTCTCGTCGGCGAGTCGGGCTGCGGAAAGTCGACGGTGGGACGGACGATCCTGCGCCTCTATAAGCCGACGGCCGGCCGCATCATCTTCGACGGCAAGGACATCACCTCGCTCGGCGAGGGCGAGCTGCGGCCGCTGCGCCGACGGATGCAGATGGTCTTCCAGGATCCGTTCGCCTCGCTCAATCCCCGCCACAGCGTCGGCCGGATCGTCGGCGAGCCGCTGCGCACGCACGACCTCGCCAACCGACGGGAGGCCGCTGTACGCGTGCGGGACCTTCTCGGCACGGTCGGCCTGCCCGCCGACGCCGCGAACCGTTACCCGCACGAGTTCTCCGGCGGGCAGCGCCAGCGGATCGGACTGGCCCGGGCCCTCGCGGTCAACCCGGATTTCATCGTTGCCGACGAGCCGGTCTCGGCGCTCGACGTCTCGATTCAGGCGCAGATGATCAACCTCTTCGAGCAGCTGCAGGAGGAGTTCGAGCTCACTTACCTCTTCATCGCGCACGACCTGGCCGTCGTGCGGCATATCTCCGACCGGATCGCGGTCATGTACCTGGGCTCGGTGGTCGAGGTGTCGCCGGCCGTGGAGCTCTACGAAAACCCGCTCCATCCGTACACGATCTCGCTCCTTTCGGCGGTACCAATCCCGGATCCGGTCGTCGAGAGGCAACGCGAGTCGATCCTGCTCGCCGGCGATGTCCCCAGCCCGGCGAATCCGCCGCCAGCCTGCCGGTTTCACACCCGCTGCCCATACGTGCAGCCGACGCGCTGCCGCGAGGACGTGCCGCCGCTTCGAAAACTCGCCACCGGTCACGAGGTGGCCTGTCACTGGGCTGAGGAGATCAAGGCGGGCCAGATCAAGCGCCACGAGGTGGCGCCGGTTTTCGATCCAGGGATCGTCGAGCCCGCCGCTGAGCCGCCGCCCGTCTAGGGCTTTTTGCCGCCGGTCGGCCTGTAAGTGCGGCCAAGCCCCCTTTCGGGTTAACTCAATGGGCTAAAGCGGCCTGGCCATGCGGCCGATAGCTGGGTCGTGGACGCCGCCGAGCGCAACGAGATCCTGAACCGTTATCGCGACCATTCACGCCGCTTCGAGGCAGTCGCACAGAAGCGCGGGAGCAACGGTGCTGAGGTGATTCCTTTCGCCGGCCCTCTCCAGGAGCTGGAACAGGAGCCGACCGGGCGCGAGCTCGAAGTGCTCCAACTCATCTCCGACGGGCTTGTGAACAGGGAGATCGGCCAGAGGCTCTATCTCTCGGAGGAGACTGTGAAGTCCCACGTCCGACATCTGCTGGCAAAGCTCCAAGCCCGTTCCCGGGCGCATGCAGTCGCCGTCGGCTTCCGCCGCGGCCTGATCGCCTAGCCGGCTCACGACGAACCGAACCCGCCTTGTTAGGCGCGGCAGCGTACGTTCCTGCGGCGTTTCCACAGATCTTGTGGATATCCCTCAACAGGGGGATGTCAGCAAGCTGTGGACAACGGAAGCTACGCGGGCTTCGTTACCAGATCTTCCAGCCGCCCACGACCGTGGCGCGGCAAACCACTTGAAACAGCGAGCTACACATGAGTGCTCCTTGCGTAGGGACTAACGGCAAACGGAAGGTTATACCCCTTTTGGGTGATTTTTCAAGAGAATTCGTAGTGCACCTGTGCAGTTTGCGGAGAAAGGACGCTGTCCTACTCAGATACGTCGGCTGCCTGGCGATCAGCGCGTTGAGCATAAGCGTTGTCCTCGCAATGGCTGGCTACGGCATTCACGCCGTTTGGGGCGTTCTCGCTCTAGCGGGGGCGGCGGCTGTTGCCGAGCGAGCGAGCGTCCGCCTTAATGCCACAACCGAGGCGTCAATCTCGCTGGTTCCGACCGTGTTCGCAGCTGTGGTCTTCGGCCCTCTAGCCGCCATGGTCGTGGGGGCGGCCTCAATGCTCGGGGATCTCCAGGGTCCCCGCATACGTTGGGCTGCCTATACCTGCAGCCGTGCCATTACGGCGGCAGCGGCAGGTGTCGCTGCGATTAGCGTTGGCGCGCTGTCAACCTCTGTCGTAGGAGATGTTGGCGCGGCGACCGTAGCGGCCGCCGTGACGGCGGAAGGCCTCGACGTGGCCTTTGCCGCGATGATCAACAAGCTTCGGCGCAACGGCGGATGGGCAGAGGCTGTAAGGGCGCTAATCCCCATGGGACTTGGGTTCATCGCTCTATACGCACCCCTCATCGCCATTCTTGCGATCGCCTATCGCGAACTCACACCCTGGACCCTTGCATTCTTCTTCGTGCCGGCTCTTGCCGCGCAACGGCTATTCGTCCTTTACCAGGAACAGCGGCGGCTGACAGATGACCTTGTTGCTGCAAACGAACAACTCGAACGGGCGGGATTGTCCTTCGCCTCGGCTCTCGTCGCCACGCTTGATGCCCGCGATCGGTACACGGCGGGTCATTCCGCAGCCGTGGCTGCCTATGCGCGCGATATTGCTGAGAGAATGGGACTTTCCGCCGCCGATCAGCAACTGGCACATCTGTGCGGCCTAGTGCACGACATCGGGAAAGTAGGTCTCCCCGCAGGGCTCCTGGAGAAGCCAGGACCGCTCTCACTTCAGGAGCGTCGCGTCATGGAAGAACACCCGGTCATTGGACAGCGGATACTTGAAAAGGTCGAAAACTACGAGGCCATCGCAACCATCGTGCGGCACCATCATGAACGCGTAGATGGCCATGGTTATCCCGACGGCCTCGTCGCCACCAAAATTCCGATGATCTCGCGAATTCTGGCAGTCGCTGACGCATACGATGCGATGACTTCTGACCGGCCGTACCGTGATGCGATGCCTGCGCAAGTCGCCCGACTCCGGCTTGCGCGCGCGGTCGAAAGTCAGTTCGACACTGCCGTGGTTGCAGCCTTCGAGGCAATCTTGACCGCAGCACCGGAGGAATACCGCCGGGACGGTTTGACTAACACCGCTACGACACGCGAACGCGCTCTTAGCGTGGCTGCACTGTAGTACCCAACAGCGAGGCTTCCGTCCGAGAACGAACGCCGAGTTTTTTCAAGATGTGGCGAACGTGAACTTTGACAGTGACCTCGCTGATAAACAGAGCTTCGGCTATTTCCGGTTTGTCATCCCGTGGGCGAGAAGTTCGAACACCTCTACTTCTCTTTTCGACAACTGAGTGAGAGCATCGGCGGCGTCTGTCTCGCCTCAGACTGCGGCGTGGGAAGAAGCGCTGCTGCGGAAGCACGTCTCAACGCGTCGACAGCTGCCCGATTCTTCGCGCCCTCCAAAGGGAAAATCTCCAAAATAGGCGGATAAGCGCGCGCCCCCGAGAACAAAAGCATCGAAGTAGTTCCAGTGAATAAGGCGCGTTAACCATGCTGAGACCTCGTCAGCTGGCCTGTGGTCACGTTTTGCAGCGACGATCAATAGGGCGGGTTAGTTCGCTAGACGACCATTTTCGACCGTCAAAACGGGACAATCCGCGCCTGCGACCCCGAGGGGCCGCAGGCGCGGTGCCGTCAGTCCCCGCTTCCGGAACGCCCGGTAGCGAGGCTTTTCGAGAGCGGGTCGTCGCCCGTCAGTTCTCGGTACGCACGGGGGATCTGCCTCCGCCGTGGAACTCCGAGCTTCTGCCGCAGGACGTCGCAGTGCGCCTTCGCCGTCCTTGGCGAGATGCCGAGCCGCTCTCCAACCTCTTCGTTGGAGCAGCCGGCCGCGATCAACTCGACGACCTGCTTCTGTCGTGGAGTCAGAACGGGCGGGCTCTCTTTCAGCATCGTTGTCATGGCCGCGACGCTAACAACGACGTCCTCGGTTGCCTATTGCCCGAAAGGCGTATCCCCGCCGTACGCCACCGGCGCCGCGCCGAAGCTCCTCAGGCGGCCGGCAGCACATGCTGGCGGCGCACGAACGAGGTTGCGTGCCCACGCTCGTTGGCCAGCGGTAGCTGCTCGCGGTCGAGCGCGCCGATCCGCACGAGCAGTTCGAACTCGTCGCGTAGGTGGGTCCGCATCATCTCGGGGCCGTCCGTTGCGATGGTGAACGACACGCCGTTGTCGGTGAAGGCGCGGAAGGTGTCGCGCAGGGCATCCTCCGATTCGAGCGCCTTCGTCAGCAGATTCGAGGTTGGGCAGATCTCGAGCACGATCTCGGTCGCGCGCAGCATCTCCATCAGCTCGGGATCGCGGGCGGCGAGAATCCCGTGGCCGATCCGGTCGGGGCGCAGCGTTTCAATCACCTCGCCGATCTCCTCGATGCCGGCTTCGCCGCCCTCCTCGCCGACGTGGATCGTGACCCCAAGCCCCGCGTCACGCGCCTCCTCGACGAGAGGCTGCAGCTCGCGGTATCGGTAGCGCTCGCCACGGGGGCGTGGGCCGGCGACGTCGATCCCACAGATCCCGCGCGGCGCCCAGCGGATCGCCTTGTCGACGATGACGGCGTTCATCTCCTGGGTGAAGGTTCGGTCCATCATCAGGATCAGCCCGGCGTTCACCTGGGGGTACTCGAGGCTGGCGCGATCGAGCCCGCGGATCGCCGCGAGGATGATGTGATCTAGATCACGTTCTCCGCCTCGGTTTCGCTTCATCGGGTTGAAGCGCAGCTCGAGCGTCGTGATCCCCTGCGAGCGGTAGGCGCCGCCGATCGCGGCGTGCACCGAGCGCTCGACCGCGATCGGGCTCGACTGGATCAGCTCTGTCCAGTGGTAGATCGCGTCGAGTGCGTTGAGGTCGGCGACCCCGCGCGGGTCGGCGATCGTCACCAGGCGCTCGAACTCCCAGTAATCCTTGACTGGTAGGGCGATGCCCTGCTCGTGCGCGAGGCTCCAGAGAATGTCGGAGGAAACCGAGCCGCCGAGGTGCGTGTGGAGCTCGGCAAGACCTTCCATGAAGGAAGTTTAGAGGGCGACGTGGTTGGTCACCGCGGGGCGGTCACCAGGCACGGAGCCTGGGTCATCCAACCAATGCGGCCGCTAGCGTGCCGCTATGTCTCTGCGATCGCCTTCGCGATCGGAGTCGTCATCGACGTCAGGATCGACTTCGCGAGCACGGGCGGCGTGCTCTTCGGCGGCCGCTCGCTCGCGTTTCGCCCGCTCGGCGTGCTCCTCGGCGGCAAGCTCGGCCTGCTTTGCGCTTCGGGCTCGGGTCTGCGCTTCCTCGCGCAACCCCTGGGCCTCCTGACGCTTCTTCTCGACTCCGCGCCGGCGTCCGAGGACGACGAGTGCAAGCAGCACGATCGCCGCAGCGACGACGATGACGATGATCCACGTTGTGCTCATGGACTGGTCCCTTCCGCGTCGGAGCGGCGCGAAACCAGCTACCGGTGGATGACGATCGGCGTCCCGAGTCGCACGACGCGCATCAGGTAGCGCAGGTCGGCCGTCGAGGCGTGCAAGCAGCCGGCGCTGACCGCTCCGTAGGCACCGCCGTGGATCGCTAGGCGGGCGCCGCCCGTCCAGCCGCGGGGGGGATGCGGCTGGTTGCCGGAGAGGGCAAGGAGGCAGCAGCCGTAGTAGGGGCCGAGGGTCGAGCCGGGCATCTTGTCTGTGATCGAGAAACGACCGGTCGGGGTGCTCGTACCGGGGCGGCCGACGCCGACGGGAATCCGCCGAACGACGCGGCCATGCGCCCAAACTCGAAGCAGCCGGCGGGAAAGATCGGTCTCGAGCTGCATGCGGACGTGGCCGAACGCGAGCGCGTCGCGCATCGACCTGACCCAGCCGATCTGCCCGTTGGGCATCGCGGCGGTGAGCACGCCGAGCCACGGGCCGCGCTTACGGACGACCGGCATCGTCAGCCGTGAGCCGTAGACCGTCCGCGAGCCGAGGACGCCGACCTTGCGTCCGTTCGGTCGCGAGCGAAGCGCGACGCGCCAGCCGGGGTTGACCGAAGCGACGACCGTGCTGCCGGCAGACTCCTTCGGGTGTGTTGCACGTCTCTGCGGGGTTTGGATTCCGGTCGGCGATAGGAGATGCACGAGCATCGCCGAGAGCGCGAAGAGCGAGGCCACGACGAGGAGATCGGCAATGCCAACCCCTCGTTTTGATGACCCGATCGAGGGTCGCTCGATCGAGTGACGGCGGTTCCGCGACGGAAGCTCGACAGGTGGCGTGAGGGGTTGAGGGTGATCCAAGGCGGCGGTCTCTTCGTGCGCGAAATCCTAGGCGTCGCGCGGGACGGGTTGGTCGAGCAGGCTTTCGATCAGGCGCGTGGCCAGCTCGACCGAGTCCGAGAGCCGTTGCTCGTCGATCAGCTCGAGTCGCTCGCTCGGCAGGTGGTACTCGTCGTAGCCGAAGTGCGAGATCGTCGCCGCGGGGATCTTTTTCTCGTGGAAGGGAAAGGAGTCGACGCCGGGGCCCGCCGGGCCGACGTCCAGGTCGTAGCGCTCGCCCAGGCCGAGCTCGTCGGCGAAGGCGGCGAGCCGATCGGAAAGGGAATGTGGAGAGGCCATCAACTCGAGGCGCTCGCCGTGGGCGATGCAGTCGAGGTTGACGCAGGCCGCGACCCGGTCGAGCTCGCCGGTGACCTCGGCGTCGAAGATCCAGGCCCGCGAGCCGATGCATCCGATCTCCTCGGCCGCGAACCCGATGAAGATCAGCGACCGTTCGTGGCCGTGACCCGCCAACCGCTTGGCGATCCGGCGCACGCCCTCGACGCCGGTCGCGTTGTCAACGACGCCTGGACCATGCCACACGGAGTCGTAGTGCGCCGAGACGATGATCGCCTCCTCGCTCCTACCGCGCAGCTCGGCGACGACGTTCCGTTCCGTGAGGCCTGGGATGAAGCGGCCGCCGACCCGCACGCGAGCGCTGACGCCCTCCAGCTCGCGAAGGCGCATCGAGTCGGCGCCCGAGATGAAGAGCGCGGGCCCGACGGCGATCTGGCGTGCGCCTGTCAGGAACGGAATCGCGGGGCCCCCGAAGGGGCTCATCAGCAACCGCGCGAGCTCGCGCCCTTGGTCGTCCTCGACCGCGAAGACGTCGGCTTCCGGGAAGAAGCCGCCGATCGAGTGCGTGCCGAGCCGGCGCACGCGGCCTTCGACGAGGCCGTCGGTGGGGCTCGCGTAGATGCACGGCCCGGCATCCCACCGCTCGCCGTCGATCTCCAGCTCGGGCTCGTCCGCCTCGTAACCCAGGAGCCCGAATTCGTGGAACCGCGGCTCGAGCCCCGCCTCGCGGAAGGCGTCGGCCACTGCATCGGCAGCTCGGCCCGCGGCCGGCGTCCCGGCCTGGCGGACGCCGATTTCGACGCCGAGCGTCTCGACCAGGTTCACGGTGCGAGTCTAAGAGCTTCCGCCGTCAGCGCCGAACTCGGGCGGTTAGTGCGACCTCCACAACGTAAGCGCACTAACATCGCTGCGCTCAGCAGCGTCCCATAGGTATCCACAATTCTGCGGGAGGTCGAGTGATGCGTTCACGTTCCCTGTTCCAGCTCCTGACCCTCATCGGCCTCGCCGCGCTCGTGCTCACCGCGTGCGGCGGTAGCAGCAAGAAAAAGTCGAGCGCCTCCTCCGGCAACTCGGGAGGGACGCTGATGACGGTGGCAAAGGGGGCGCCGTCGGGCTCGCCCGACCCGCAGATCAACTACACGCTGCAGGAGTGGCAACTCCTGATCATCAGCCACGACGGCCTGCTCGCCTTCAAGCGGACGAGCGGCACCGAGGGGACGAAGATCGTGCCCGACCTTGCGACCGAGGTTCCAAAGCCTGAGAACGGCGGCAAGACTTACGTCTTCCACATCCGCAAGGGGATCAAGTTCTCGAATGGCAAGGAGCTGAAGCCGAGCGATGTCAAGTACACGTTCGAGCGCTTGTTCAAGATCGGCCAGAGCCCGAACGCCGGCACTTGGTACAACGTCATCGTCGGCGGCGACGCATGCGTGAAGACGCCGGCGACCTGCAACCTCTCGCAAGGCGTGGTCGCGGACGATGCCGCCGGCACCGTCACCTTCCACCTGACCAAGGGCGATCCCGAGTTCTTCGACAAGCTCGCCGTGCCCTTTGCGTTCATCCTCCCGACGGGCACGCCTAACAAGGAAGTCCAGATCCCGCCGCCGGGCACCGGGCCCTACAAGTTCGCCGAGTACAACCCGAACAAGCAGATCAAGCTCGTCCGCAACACGAACTTCAAGGAGTGGTCGAAGGACGCGCAGCCGAAAGGCAACCCGGACGAGATCATCCAGAAGTTCGGTCTCTCGGCCGAGGCGGAGGTGACGCAGGTCGAGAACGGCCAGGCGGACTGGATGTTCGACAACCCGCCGTCGGACCGTCTAAACGAGATCTCGACGAAATATGAGGATCAGGTGCACGTGAACCCGCTGACGGCGGTCTGGTACTTCGCCTTCAACGTCCGCGTCCCACCGTTCAACAACCTGAAGGCACGCCAGGGCGTCAACTTCGCGACCGACCGGAATGCGCTCGTGAAGATCTACGGCGGCCCGAAGCTCGCGGTGCCGACGTGCCAGATCCTGCCCCCGAACTTTCCCGGCTACAAGCCGTACTGCCCGTACACGAAGAACCCCGGGAGCGGCAAGTGGACCGCGCCCGACATGGCGAAGGCAAAGCAGTTGATCGCCGCCTCGGGCACGAAGGGCGCCGCCGTGAAGGTCAACACGGACACGGTCGAGACCGACAAGGCGCTCGGCCTCTACTTCGTTGGCCTGCTGAACAAGCTCGGCTACAAGGCCTCACTGCAGGCCTTGAGCCCTGACATTCAGTACCCCTACTGCCAGAACTCGAAGAACAAGGTCCAGTTCTGCTGGTCGACCTGGTACCAGGACTATCCGGCCGCCTCGGACTTCCTGAACATCCTGCTCGGCTGCGGCTCGTTCATCCCGAACTCGAACGCGAGCCCGAACATCGCCGAGTTCTGCATGAAGCCGATCCAGGCGCAGATGGACCAGGCGCTGCAGCAGGGGATCACCGATCCGAGCGGTGCGAACACGAAATGGGAGGCGGTCGACAAGGCCGTCACCGATCAGGCACCGTGGGTTTCGTTGTTCAATCCGAAGTACATCGACTTCCTCTCGAAACGCGTGAAGGGCTACCAGTTCAGCCCGCAGTGGTACTTCCTGCTCGATCAGGCCTCAGTGAAGTAAGGGCGGCGGAAGCGAGGCGGCGTGGCCGTTTTCGAGCCTGAAGCCGAAGGCATCGTCCTCGATGCTGAGGAGACCGGCGGCGACATCGTCGGACGTAGCCCCTGGGCGCTCGCCGGTCGGCGCCTGGTGCGCAACAAGCTTGCGCTGGGGGCGCTTGCACTCTTCGTCTTGATAGTCGCGGTGAGCTTCGCTGCCCCCCTGTACGCGAACCACGTCGCCGACACGAACCCGTTCGAGTCGAACATCTCCGGGACGGTCACGATCGACGGGAAAACGGTGGACGTGCTCCAGCAGGGCGGCGGCAAGCTTGGCCTCGGCGAGACGCCGATCGGGCCGACCTGGCGTTCCCAGTACTTCCTCGGCGCCGACAACCAGGGACGAGACGTCGCCGCACGGGTGCTCTACGGCGGGCGCGCCTCGTTGGAGATCGGAATCGGCTCGGCGGTGTTTGCCTCGGTTGTGGCATTGATCTTCGCGCTCGTCGCGGGCTTCTTCGGAGGGTGGACCGACGCGATCATCTCGCGGTTGATGGACCTGATCTGGGCGTTCCCGCTCTACCTACTGGCGATCTCGCTGGCGACAGTCCTTTTGACCTCTCCGAACGGGCTCACGATCAGCTTCGTCCACGTCAGCGCCGACAGCCTGTGGATTCCGCTCGTGATCATCGGGTTCGTCTACGTCCCTTACATCTACAGGCCGATCCGCGGACAGGTTCTGTCGCTGCGCGAAAAGGAGTTCGTCGAAGCGGGCATCGCCCAGGGTGCTTCGAACCTGCGTCTGATCTTCGGCGAGGTGCTGCCGAACGTGGCCTCCACGGTGATCGTCCTGATGCCGCTGATGATCGCGACGACGATCCTCACCGAGTCGGCGTTGTCGTACTTGTCGATCGGCGTGCAGCCGCCGAAGGCGAGCTGGGGGACGATCATCCAGGACGGCCAGGAACTGCTCTACACGCGACCGTGGGTCGCGATCGCACCGGGAATCATGATCGTGCTCACGGTCCTGGCGCTGAACATCCTCGGCGACGGCTTGCGCGACGCCTTGGATCCCCGCTCGAAGGTGCGCGTCAAAGCCTGATGGTCGCCTTCGTCGTCCGCCGTCTCCTCTGGATGGTCGTCGTCCTGTTCGCGATCTCGATCCTCGTGTTCCTGATCTTCTTCGCGACCCCGGGGGTCGACCCGGCGCGCCAGATGGCTGGCAGGAACCCGTCGGCGGAAACGATCAAGAGCATCAAGCACGAGTTCGGCCTCGACCGGTCGCTGCCCGTTCGATACGGGCTGATGATGAAGCACATGTTCATCTCCCGCGACCTGATCTCGTACGGCAGCCACACGCGGGTAATCCCGGAGATCGTCCACGCGGCGCCGGTGACGCTCTCGCTCGTCTTTGGAGCGGCTGTGATCTGGATCGTCTTCAGCATCCTCACCGGCGTGGCCGCCGCGGTTCTCCGGGGCACGATCTTCGATCCCTTCCTGATGATCCTCGCCCTGATCGGAATCTCCATCCCCGTTTTCTGGCTCGGCGAGGTCGTCAACTTGGTGACCCAGAGCCGGTTTCACGACACTTTTCTGTTCAGTTGGGTGCCTCCGCTCGGCTACACGTCACTGACCGAGGACCCATTTATGTGGTTCAAGCAGCTCTTCTTCCCGTGGCTGACGCTCTCGATCCTGTACATCGGCTTTTACGCTCGCGTGCTGCGCGCGAACCTGATCGAGACGGAGAGTGAGGATTATGTTCGCACTGCCCGCGCGAAAGGGCTTTCGGAGCGCCGCGTCCTCTTCCGCCACACACTGCGCACGTCGATGATCACGTTCGTCAGCCTGTTCGGCCTCGACTTCGCCGTTCTCGTCGGCGGCGGGGCGCTGCTGACGGAGGTGGTCTTCGGTCTCCCCGGCGTCGGCCTGCTGACCTACAACTCGCTTACGTCCCTCGACCTGCCGGTGATCATGACGACCGTGGTCTACGCCGCCTTCTTCATCACGCTCGCGAGCGCCCTCGTCGACCTCGTCTACGCCTGGCTCGACCCGCGGGTGCGGCTTGCCTAGGGTCGTTTTGTATGGCTGAGCCTCTCCTCGAGGTCAAGGACCTGAAGGTCTCGTTCCGTACCGAGGACGGAATCGTGCGCGCCGTCGACGGTATCTCCTTCACGGTCGCCGAGGGTGAGGTCGTCGGGATCGTCGGAGAGTCCGGCTCGGGAAAGAGCGTCACGATGATGTCCGTGATGCGGCTTATCACCGATCCGAACGCGATCTATGAGGGCGAGATCCTCTACAAGGGCCGCAATCTGATGGGACTCTCCCAGGATGCGATGCGCGAGGTGCGCGGCGAGGAGGTCGCGATGATCTTCCAGGACCCGATGACCTCGCTGAACCCGGTCTACAACATCGGCTGGCAGATCGAGGAGCAGCTGAACGAGCACTACGACCTGAAGAAGGGCCAGGCGCGCCGCCGGGCGATCGAGCTGCTCGCACAGGTGGGGATACCGAAGCCGGAGCAGCGGATCGACGACTACCCACATCAGTTCTCAGGCGGCATGCGGCAGCGGGCGATGATTGCGCTCGCGCTCTCCTGCAACCCCGACCTGCTGATCGCGGACGAGCCGACGACGGCGCTCGACGTGACCATCCAGGCTCAGATCCTGGAGCTGATCAAGAACCTGAAGCGCGACTTCGGCTCGGCGGTCGTCCTGATCACGCACGACCTCGGGGTGGTCGCCGACATCGCCGACCGCATCCTCGTCATGTACGCGGGCCGAATCGTCGAGGAGGGCGACAAGGAGCAGGTCTTCTACGACCCGCAACACCCGTACACCTGGGGGCTGCTCGGGTCGATCGCGCGGCTCGACCGCCCGCGGACGCGGCGTCTGACCGCGATCGCGGGGCAACCGCCGTCGCTGATCAACCGGCCGCGCGGCTGCAGCTTCCGGCCGCGCTGCCCGCAGGCCTTCGACCGCTGCAGCGTCGAAGACCCCGCGCTGACCTCGAAGGTCGGCGGCGGCCATCTCGACGCCTGCCATCTCTCCGTCGAGGACAAGCGCGCCCGGCGCGACGCGACGATCAATCCGGAACTGGCGGAGAGCGCGTGAGTTTCCAAAGCGCCGGACCCCTCCTCCAAGCCGAGCACGTGGCTGAGGCGCCGACTCGGCGGCGCCGCTTGGAGGCCGTGCGGGCTCTGCCCGTGCGGCCGTCTAATCCCGGCTGGGTCGCCGCGACAAGGCGTTGGTGCAGGTGAGCACCTCCAACGGCTCGGCCCTCCTCCAATCAGAGCACGTGGTGAAATACTTCCCGATCAAACGCGGGATCCTGATCCAGCGTGAGGTTGCCCAGGTGCACGCAGTGGACGACGTCTCGCTGGAGGTCCGGCGCGGCGAGACGCTCGGGCTCGTCGGTGAGTCCGGGTGCGGCAAGTCGACGCTCGGCCGTTGCTTCGTGCGCCTCTTCCCGCTGACGGACGGCCGCATCGTCTTCGACGGTCAGGACATCTCGAAGCTCTCCCGGCGCGACATGCGGCCTCTGCGCCGCGAGCTGCAGATCGTCTTCCAGGACCCGTACGCGTCGCTGAACCCGCGCAAGCGCGTCGGCTCGATCGTCGGCGCGCCGCTCGAGATCCATGGCATCGGCGACCGCCGTGAGCGGAAGAAGCAGGTACAGGAACTGCTCGACAAGGTCGGGCTCTCGCCCGAGCACTACAACCGTTATCCGCACGAGTTCTCCGGCGGACAGCGGCAGCGCATCGGCGTCGCGCGGGCCTTGGCGTTGCGCCCGAAGCTTGTGGTCGCGGACGAGCCCGTCTCGGCGCTCGACGTCTCGATCCAGGCGCAGGTGATCAACCTGCTCGCAGATCTCCAGGAAGAGTTCGAACTCACCTACGTCTTCATCGCCCACGACCTCGGGGTCGTGCGCCACGTCTCCGACCGGATCGCCGTCATGTACCTCGGGAAGATCGTCGAGATCTCGCCGGCGGAGGAGCTCTACGAGCGGCCGATCATGCCGTACACCGAGGCGCTGCTCTCGGCCGTGCCCATCCCCGATCCGCGCGAGTCGGCCGCCCGCGAGCGGATCGTGCTCGAGGGCGACGTGCCGTCGCCGATCAACCCGCCCTCTGGGTGCCGCTTCCACCCGCGGTGCCGCTATGCGACCGACGTCTGCGCTCAGATCGAGCCGCCGCTCGTCGACTACGGCAACGGGCACCTGGCGGCCTGCCACCACCCGCTGAACGTCGACAAGGAAACGCTTGCACGCGCGAGCGTCGACGAGCGGCGGACGCCGGCAGAGGCGGACGAGGGCGCGAAGCCGGCGGAGCCGGGTCGGGCCACCGCGGGGGACGGGAGAGGCGGCTAACTCTCGCGCCCGAACTCGGGCATGATCCCGCGATGAAGGTCGGGATCATCGTCCCGTACTCGTGGTCGTTCTGGGGCGGTGTTCCGGAGCACGCAGACCACCAGGCCCGGGCGCTGGAGAAACTCGGCGTCGAGGCGCGGATCCTGATCGGTCACGACCCACCCGGGCGCCTGACGAGATACCTGCACCCGCGCCAGGGGCGGCACGAGCAGCCGCCCGGCCATGTGATCCCGATCGGACGCTCCGTGATCGTGCCGGCCAACGGCGCCCTTCCGAACATCGTCCTCAGCCCGCGCGCGATCTTCAGGATGCGGCAGGTCCTCGAGCGAGAGCGGTTCGATCTCCTACACGTCCACGAGCCGATGACGCCGGCGATCGGCGTCGCCGCGCTCTCATTCGCGCGCATACCGCTCGTGGCCACTTTTCATGCTTCCGGCGAGCTCGCGTGGATGAAGCTGGCGACGCCCGTCTGGGGGTTCCTCGCCGAGCGGCTCGACCACCGGATCGCAGTCTCGCCGGACGCGCTCGCCGCGGCGAACAAGTATCTCCCCGGCGACTACGAGGTGATCCCGAACGGCGTCGCCATGCCCGAGCGGGTGGAGTCCGGCCACCGTGAGAACAGGATCGTCTTCATCGGCCGCCACGAGCCGCGCAAGGGCCTGCAGGTGCTCCTTCGTGCGTGGCCCGAGCTCAGGCGCCGGACCGGCGCGCGCCTGCGCGTGCTCGGCGCCGATCCGCTGCAGGTCCGCCTGCTGCTGACCCGTCTTCGTGTCTCCGATGACGGCATCGACGCGATTGGCTTCGTCTCGGAACAGGAACGGACCGAGGAGCTGGTGAAGGCGAAGGCATTCGTCGCGCCGTCGCTCGGCGGGGAGAGCTTCGGCATGGTTCTGACCGAAGCGTTCGCCTGCGCGACGCCGGTCGTCGCCTCGGACATCCGTGGATATCGTGACGTGATGACGCCGGAAACGGGTCTACTGGTTCCTCCCGACGACCCGCCCGCGCTCGCGCAGGCGATCGTCGGCTTGCTCGCCGACGAGCAACGCCGGGAGGAGCTCGCCGCAGGGGCCCGCCGCCGCGCCCGCGCGTACTCGTGGGACGACATCGGTCGCCGGCTGCTCGCGATCTACGAGCCGCTGGCGGGGGAGAGGCCCGCAGCGCTCGCGGCGGCCGGGTGAACCTGGCCGCGATCACGAGGACCCTGACATTCAGGCTCCTCGTCCTGCTGGCGGTGGCGGCGGGGCTCGTCGCGCTCGTCTGGTGGCGAGGACCGAACTGGGGCACGGTCGCCGACGCGTTCACGGTCGTCCGCTGGGAATGGGTCGTGGCGGCGATCGGCCTCAACCTCGTCTCGGTTCTCGTTCGCGCGCTCGCCTGGAAGACCGTCATCGATCAGGCGATGGCGCCGCCACACCCCCGCTTCCCCCTCGTCTTCTCGGCGTTCTCGGTTGGCCTGTTCGCAAACGCGGTCCTGCCGGGACGGATCGGCGAGTTGGCGCGTGTCGCGGTCCTGACGCGCAAGATGCCCGGCCGGCAGGGCGCCTGGGCGACGCTCCTCGGAACAGTGTTCGCGCACCGACTCTTCGATCTCGTGCCCTCGCTGCTGCTCGTCATATACGTGTTGCTGACGGCGAAGGTGCCGCATTGGGCGTACACGAGCCTGGAGATCGTGCTCGGGCTCGGGTTCGCGCTGCTCACCTTCGGAATCGCTAGCGCCAAGCTTCATCAGCGTTCCGTGCTCGGGGAGCTCGGTCGGTTCCAACGGATAGTCGTCATGGCCAGGCAAGGCCTCGGCGTCCTCAAGTCGCCGCTGCCGGCGCTTGTGGCTGCCTTCTTCCAGTGCCTGGGCTGGGTCTGCCAGTTGCTCGCCGTCTACTGTGCGATGCGCGCCTTCGACATCCACGCGCCGCTGCCGGCCGCGGCGCTGGTGCTGGTGCTGATGAACATCGCGACCCTGTTCCCGCTCTGGCCGGGCAACGTCGGCCTCGTCCAGGCCGCGGTCGCCCTGCCGTTGATCTCCTACGGAGTCGCCAAGGCGCGCGGGATCGCCTTCGGCTTCGGGCTCCAGGGAATCGAGGCGTGCGTGGGCGTGGGAGTCGGGATGCTCTTCCTCGCTCGCGAGGGCCTGTCATTCGCGATGCTGCGCGTGATGCCCGGCGCCGAGGCAGCCGAGCTTCCCGAGGAGGAAACGCCGGCCCTGGAATCCCGTGCGCGCGCTCGCATCCCCGGCTAGCCTCAAGGGCGTTCTTCCCGCGCGCGAGGCGGCGGCGCGGCTGGCCGAGGG
>Ga0307277_10000315_pt1 | contig 17315 bp, 18 predicted proteins | sample ER_DNA_116_FD_194473 | JGI IMG/M metagenome (GOLD analysis project Ga0307277, IMG submission 194473) | Bulk soil microbial communities from the East River watershed near Crested Butte, Colorado, United States - ER_DNA_116 | ecosystem: Environmental > Terrestrial > Soil > Floodplain | place...
GCCTAAGAAGGCGGCGAAGGCGCCGGGGTCGTCGGCGGCGGCGACGAGCAGGGCGTCGGCGTCGCGATCGGGCTCCATGATCGGTTCTTACGCGCTCGCGCCCAACGTGTGACCGGCAGCCTCGCGGAGCGTCTCGAGCAGGGCCGCGACCCCCGGGTGCCCGCCGCCGCCCGCGCGCACGGCGCCGACCACGCGGCGCGCCAGCCGGCGCCCGGCCGGCCGGGCGAGGCAGACGCCGCCGGGGACGCCATCGACGGCCAGGCCGGGGACCAGCGCGACCCCCTGGCCCGCGGCCACCAGCGCCAGCACGACACGGAAGTCGTTCGAGCGCGCGACGATCCGCGGCTCGAAGCCGGCGGCGCGGCAGGCGGTGACGACGACGCGATGGCACGCGGTGTCCAGGTAGCCGGCGACCCAGCGCTCGTCGGCCAGGTCCGTCAGCGCGATCTCCGGACCGGCGGCCGGGTGCCCCGCGGGCACGGCGACGCGGATGGCGTCCTCGGCCAGCCGTGTGAGCTCGATGCTGGGATCGTCGCCGCGCGGGCTGAAGTCGTACTCGTGGATGACCGCGAGGTCGGCCTCGCCCAGCTTCAGGGCCGGCAGCGCGTCCTCCGGCTCGAGCTCGGAGAGCAGCACCTCGGCCCGCGGATGGCGGGCGGCGAAGGTCGCCATCGCCCGCGGCACGAGCGTCGCCGCCGCGGTGGGAAAGGCGGCCAGGCGGACGCTGCCGCGCACGTCGCCGTCGCCCGCGGCGAGCTCGGCCTCGGCCGCCTCGAGCTCGGCCAGGACGCGCTCGGTGCGCCCGACGAGCAGCCGCGCGGCGGGAGTGAGGGCCACGCGCCGCCCCTGCCGCTCGAGCAGGGAGACCCCGACCTGGCGCTCGAGCGCGGCCAGGTGCTGGGAGACGGCGGGGGCTGAGTAGCCGAGCGCCTGAGCCGTCGCGGCGATCGTGCCGCGCTCTGACAGCTCGCGCAGCATGTGCAGGCGGCGGACGTCGAGCATTGCGAAGCTGAGCTTACGCTCACGGTGGCAATTCGTAAATGGACGTGACGACGTCCGGACGGCATCGTCACGACCGTGACGCGCGCGCGACGGATGGCGGCCCCCGCGGCCCTGGCGACCACGGTGGTTCTGTGGGCCTCCGCGTTCGCTGCCATCCGCGAGGCCGTTCGCGTCCTCGGGTGGGCGCACCTGTCCTTCCTGCGCCTCGCCGCGGCCGCTCTCGTGCTCGGCGCGCTCGCCGCCGTGCGCCGGGTCGGATGGCCGGCGCGCCGCGACCTGCCGCTGCTGGCCCTGTGCGCGCTGAGCGGCATGACCGCCTACCAGGTCTTCCTGAACGCCGGCGAGGTGACGGTGCCCGCGGCCACCGCCAGCCTGCTCGTCAACGTCGCCCCGATCTTCACGGCACTGCTGGCCGCCGCGCTGCTGGGCGAGCGGCTCTCGGCGATGGGGTGGGGTGGCGTCGCGCTCGGCTTCGCCGGCGCCGCCCTGATCGCGCTGGCGGCGGGCGGCGGGGTGCGCCTGTCGGGCGGCGCGCTGCTCGTGCTCGGCGCCGCGGCCGCGCAGGCGACGTTCTTCGTCTCCCAGAAGGCGCTGCTGGGCCGCTACGGCAGCCTCGCGGTGACCGCATGGGCGATGGGCCTCGGGGCGGCCATGGCCCTGCCGCTGGCCCCCGGCCTGGCGGCCGACGTCAACGCGGCGCCGACCACGGCGCTCCTCGCCGTCGCCTTCCTCGCCTTCGGCGCCTCGGCGCTGGGCTTCCTGACCTGGGCCTACGCCGTGGCGCGCGTCGACGTCACCGCCGCGGCCAGCACCCTCTACGCGGTTCCGCCGGTCGCGGCGCTTGTCGGCTGGGTCGCGCTGGGCGAGGTGCCCTCGCCGCTGACGGCCGTCGGCGGCGCGATCGCCCTGGCCGGAGTGGCGATCACGTCGGCCTCGCGGTCGCGCGGATCACGCGTACGACGAGCTCGGGGTCGTCCCACATCGGCAGGTGGCCGCAGTCGGGCAGCAGCAGCGTCCGCCAGCCCGGGGGAGGGACCAGCGGCGGACGCACCAGCCGGTCGTGCTCGCCCCACGCCAGCGTGACGGGCACGTCGATGCCCTCCGCGCCCTGAAACGACGTGTGCCGCATGGCGAGGTTCGTCGCGGGATAGCCGGGCGCCGTCGCGTAGGCGCGGACGATGTCGAGCGCCTCGGCGTGCGTCACGCGCTCGGGGTGGGCCATGTTCATGCCCAGCACGACGCGGCGCCCGCGGCGCGTGCGCAGCAGTGGCCCCATGATCGGCAGCAGCGCGCGGGCGAGCACCGGCCCCGGCTTGTGCGGCAGCTCGCCGTCGGCCAGCAGCGGCCTCGTCCAGAAACCGGCGGCGCACAGCGAGGTCACCGACCGCGCGCGGCCCAGGCGGGCGAGCTCGAGCGCGATCCAGGCGCCGAGCGAGCTGCCGGCGAGGTGCGCGGTCGCGACGCCGCGCGCGTCCAGGTGACCGGCGAGCACGCGCGCGAGCGTGGGTGGATCGGGGGTCGCCGGGTCCTCGAGGGGCGCGGACTCGCCGAAGCCCGGCAGGTCGACCGCGATGACCTCGAACTCGGACGCGAGCGGCGCGACCACGGGATCCCAGATCCGGCGGGTCCCGCCGATGCCGTGCACGAGCAGCAGCGGAGCCCCCGCGCCGCTGACGTCGGCCCCCAGCTCAGGCAGCTTCGAGCTCCTCGACCGCGGCTGCGACGGCCGGTGAGGGGATGTCGCCGCGCCAGCGCGGCTTGGCCAGCACCAGCTGCACGTCGCGGATGCGCCGCTCGCGGAAGCCGGCCTCGCAGTAGGCGAGGTAGAGGTTCCACAGGCGCCGGAAGCGCTCGTCGTAGCCCAAGGCCGCGACGTCGTCGAGGCGCGCGAGGAAGCGCCGGCGCCAGTGGCGCAGTGTCTCGGCGTAGTCGGCGGTGATGTCCTGCAGCCCGACCGCGTGCAGGTCGGTACGCCGGGCCACGCAGCGGGCGATGATCTCGCTGGAGGGCAGGCAGCCGCCCGGGAAGATGTACGTGGCGATGAAGCTGCGGTTGCCCTTCTCGACGTGGTAGGCGCGGTCGTCGATGGTGATCGCCTGCAGGAGCATGAGTCCGTTGGGCGCGAGCAGGTCGCTGCAGCGCGCGAAGAAGGTCCCGAAGTCCTTCCAGCCGACGGCTTCGATCATCTCGATCGAGACGAGCTTGTCGTAGCTGCCCTCGAGCTCGCGGTAGTCGCGCAGCAGCACGGTCACGCGATCCTCCAGGCCGGCGGCGCGCACGGCCGCGACCGCGTGGTCGTGCTGCTCGCGCGAGATGGTCGTGGTCGTCACGCGGCACCCGTAGTGGGTGGCGGCGTGTACGGCCAGGCCGCCCCAGCCGGTCCCGATCTCGAGCAGGTGGTCGCCGGGGCCGAGGTCGAGCTTGCGGCAGACGAGCTCGAGCTTGTGCAGCGCCGCCTCCTCCAGCGTGGCGCCCGCGTTCGGGAAGACCGCCGACGAGTACATCATGCGCTCGTCGAGGAAGAGGGCGAACAGGTCGTTGCCGAGGTCGTAGTGGGCGGCGATCTGGCGGCGGCTGCGGTGGATCGTGTTGCGGGCGCGGCTCACCGCGAGGGCCGGGGCGATGAGCGGGCGCAGCCAGCGCCGCGGGCGGTCGAGCGCCTCGCCGTTGCGCGCGCCCAGGCGCACGAGCGCGACGAGGTCGGGGCTCGACCAGAGGCCGTCCATGTGCGCCTCGGCGAGGCCGACGCTCCCGCGCAGCAGCGCGGGGTAGAAGGCGGGGGAGTGGACCTCGAGGACCGCACGCAGCGGGTCGGCCCGATCGAGCGCGCCGAATCTCACGGGCGGGCGGCCGGGCTCGCGCAGCTCGAGCACACCGCCGCGCGCGAGGCGTAGCAGCCGGTGGACGATCGCGCGGGCCACGCGGTGGCGCCTCACCGGGGAGCCTCGCGCGGGTGGCCGAAGTACGGCGCGCCCTTGAGCTTCAGCCGCACGGCGTGGGCGTAGATGCGCGCGACGACGGCGAGCGTCGGCGCCGGCTGGCGACGCAGGACGCGGCGCAGGCCCGGGGCATCGAGCGGCGCGCGCTCGAGCTCGAGGCTCGCGTCGAAGTGCACCTCACCGTCCTTGCGGCTGACGATCTCCACGCTCAGGTGGCGCCCCGGCGGGCTGAGGCACAGCTCGTACTCGTGGTCCATGGCCATGAAGGGCGAGACGTGGAAGACCTTGTCGACGCGCTCGTGCACGGCGCCGTCCGCCGTGCGCACGCCCAGGACGTAGGCGTGGCGCTCGCCCCACGGCGTGTTCGTCACCTCGGCGACGACGGCCTCCAATCCCTCGCCCGCGCGGTCGAAGCAGTAGTAGAAGCTCACCGGGTTGAACAAGTGGCCCAGGCACCGCAGGTTGGTCAGCAGCCGCACCGGTCCGCCCGGGCGCGTGCCGGTGCGCTCGGCGACGAGCGCGCGGACGGCGTCGGCCAGCGGGATGTCGGGGTCGCCGAGGTAGTCGGCGCGGCGAAAGCGCACGAGCGCGGGATGCGACGTGGACCACAGCCAGGCGGGGCCGACGCTCTCGGGGACCGCGTCGAGGTCCAGGTAGGCCATGAAGACGCGGTAGCGGAAGCGGTGCTCGACGGGCTGCAGGCGCCGATGGCCGACCCAGCCCTCGTAGAGGGCGTTCACGCGGGCACCCGCACGCGCATGCGCGCCACCGCCTCGTGGGCGCTGACGACGCCGTCCTCGTGAAAGCCCCAGTGCCAGTAGGCGCCGCAGTAGTGCGTGCGCGACACGCCGCTGATCTCCGCGTGGCGGCGCTGCGCGGCCATCGCCTCGCGCGTGAAGACGGGGTGCGCGTAGGGGATGACGCGGATGACGTGCTCGGGCGCGATCGCGGCCGTGCGGTTCAGCGTCACGCAGAACGGCCGGTCGGCATCGAGGGACTGCAGGTGGTTCATGTAGTACGTGACGGCGCAGCGGCCGCGCGGCTCGGCGAGGAGGTGATAGTTCCACGCCGCCCACGCGGCGCGTCGGCGCGGCAGCAGGGCTCGGTCGGTGTGCAGGACCGCCTCGTTGGGCTGGTAGGGGAAGGCGCCCAGGATCTCGGCCTCCGCCGCGCTGGGGTCGGTCAGCAGCGCCAGCGCCTGGTCGGCGTGCGCGGCGATCACGACCTCGTCGAACTCCTCGGCGCCCTCCCCGTCGGGGACGACGTCGACATGCGTGGGGTGCCGGGTGACGGCGGCGATCGGCGTGCGGACGCGGATGCGGTCGGCGAAGGGGGCCGTGAGCGCCTCGACGTAGCGCGCCGAGCCGCCCGCGACGGTCGACCACTGCGGACGCCCGGTGAGCGAGAGCATCCCGTGGTGAGAGAAGAAGGCGACGAGGAAGCGCGCCGGGAAGGACCACATCTGCTCGGGGTCGGCCGACCACACGGCGGCGGCCTGCGGCACGAGCAGGCGCTCGACGAACCAGTGCGAGAAGCCCTCGTCCTCGAGGAAGGCGCCCAGCGAGCGATCGTCGTCGACGTCGGCGAGCAGGGCGCGCGCCGCGCGGTTGAAGCGCACGTAATCGGCCACCATCCGCAGGAAGCGCGGCCGCGCGAGGTTGGAGGGCTGGGCGAGCAGGCCGCCGACGCCGCCCGAGGAGTACTCGAAGTCCTCGTCCTGGGCGCTGACCGAGAAGCTCATGTTGGTCGGCTGGCGGGCGACCGCGAGCTCGTCGAGCAGCGTCTCGAAGCGCGGGTAGTTGCGGTCGTTGAGGACGATGAAGCCGGTGTCGACCTGCCAGGTCGCGTCCTCGGTGTCGACGCGGACGGTGTTGGCGTGCCCGCCGACGTGATCGCCGGCCTCGTAGACGACGATCTCGTGCTCGGGGTGCAGGAGATGGGCAGCCGTCAGGCCCGAGATGCCCGTCCCGATGATCGCGATCCTCACGACATTGGAGTTCGAACGCCGATGGCGTTGCGGATCAATCGACGGCGCGCGCCAACCAGGCGCCGAAGAGGGCGGACCCGCCTGCGAGCGCGGCGGTGGCGACCCGGCCGTTGTGCGGGATGTCTTCGCCGGCGGCGACGGTGGCGATGCCGTCGATGCTGTCGGCCAGGACGCCGCCGGCGAGCCACATGCTCGGATCGCGGTCGCGCGCAGCCGCCAGCGCGAGGCCGGCGCCGATCGCGATGTCGCGCCCGCCCAGGCAGCGGGCGAGGACCGTCGTCGGCGGGCCGTCGGCACCGACCCACGCTCGCGTGATCTGCCCGGGGACCGCGAGCATCGCGACGCCGAAGAGTGCGCGCCCAGCACCGAAGGCGATCGCGAGGCTGGACGGCCGCATCGCGCAACCCTAGCGGCGCCGTCTACCGTGCACGTGCCATGAGGACGCTCGGTGCCACCGGTCTGCCCGTCAGCCCTCTGGGGCTCGGCCTCGCCGCCCTCGGGCGGCCGGGCTACATCAACCTCGGCCATGCCGGCGACGTGGGCGACACCGACGTCGAGGCCATGGAGCGCCACGCCCACGACGTGCTCGACGCCGCCTACGAGGGCGGCGTGCGCTACTTCGACGCGGCGCGCTCCTACGGGCGCGCCGAGGCCTTCCTCGCCTCGTGGCTCGGGCGCCGCGGTCTCTCGCGCGGCGACGCGACCGTCGGCTCGAAGTGGGGCTACACCTACACAGCCGACTGGCGGATCGACGTCGAGGAGCACGAGGTCAAGGACCTCTCGGTGAGCACGCTGCGCCGCCAGCTCGGCGAGACGCGCGCGCTGATCGGCGAGCACCTCGCGCTCTACCAGATCCACTCGGCCACGATCGAGAGCGGCGTCCTCGACGACGCGGCGGTGCGCGAGGAGCTCGCGCGGCTACGCGAGGACGGCGTCCGCGTCGGGCTCACCGCGACCGGGCCGCGCCAGGCCGCGACGATCGAGCGCGCGCTCGAGGTCGGCGGCTTCGATGCAGTGCAGGCGACGTGGAACGTGCACGAGCGTTCGGCCACTTCCGCGCTGGCCGCCGCGCACGAAGCCGGCCTGGGCGTGATCGTCAAGGAGGCGCTGGCCAACGGGCGCCTCACCGCGCGCGGGGACGCCGACGGGCGCCTGACCGCCGCAGCGCGCGAGCACGGGACGACGCCCGACGCGCTCGCGCTCGCGGCCGTCCTCGCTCAGCCGTGGGTCGACGTCGTTCTCAGCGGCGTCGCGACCGTCGAGACGCTGCGCAGCAACCTGGCGGCCCTCGACGTCGTGTGGGACGCACAGGCCGCGGGGGCGCTGGCGCCGCTGGCAGAGCCGGCGGACGAGTACTGGGAGCGGCGCTCGGAGCTCGCCTGGAACTAGCGCGTCAGCCGCGCGGGGGCGGGCGGTACTCGGCCGGCTCGTCGAAGGACAGCTGGCCGTCGAGCACATCGTCGTTCGGCGGTGGCGGCGGCGGGCGCCGGCGTCGGGCCACGACGGTGGGCTCGGTGTCGGGGCCCTCGGCCTCGGGGCCCGCCGCTGGGGGCTCGGCGGCCGCCGGCGCCGGGACGGTCTCGGCCGGGGGAGGCGGCGCGTCGTCGACCACCGGCTCGGGAACGCGCGCGGCGCGGATGCGGTAGCCCGCGTAGGCCAGCAACGCGCCGAGCAGGAAGGCGATGAAGATGCCCCAGTCGACGCCGATCGAGGTCTGGATCAGCCCTTCGTGGCGGCCGTTGGGCTTGTCGAGCTGGCGGTAGAAGATCAGCAGCATCACCCACAGCCCGGCCCCCATGATCACGGTGCCGTCGCCGCCGGGCAGGTGGAAGGCCTTGCGCTCCGCGCGCGCCCACAGCAGCACGAGCACCCCGGCGACCACGACGAAGATCGCCGCCTCGACGAAGGAGTAGACGCCGAACGCGCTCTTGGAGTCGTCGATCGACTGCAGGCCCTTGCCCACCAGCGCGTTGCCGGTCTCGTGGTACCAGGGCAGGAGCATCGACAGCAGCAGGGCGAATGCGGCGATGGCGGCGAGCCGCTGCTCGCTGCTGAGCGCGCGCCAGTTGCGCCCGATGCGCGACAACGCGCCGGTCATGCGGCGACCCGGCCGGCCGAGCCGGCGGGGATCGGAGTCTGCGGCGCCATTCCTGGGGCCATTGTATGGGGCGCCGGTACGGATACCCCCCGGAATCGAGGGGATTGCTGGACACGGCGGCGACGACGCGCTTCCCTGCCATCGTGCCCCGGTCCAATCCCGCTGTCGCGCGCGCACTGGCGCTCGGCGCGCTGGCGCTGGTCGCCGCGGCGGCGGTCGTCATCCTCTTCGTCCGCGGCTCGGCGCCGCCCGGGCCGAGCGAGGCGCTCGACCCGTTCGTGGCAGCGTGGTCGCGCGGCGACGACCGCGGCGCGGCGGCGCTCACCAGCGATCCGGCGGGCGCGGGAGCGGCGCTGGCGGCCAACCGCCGAGGCCTCGATGGAGCCCGGGTGCAGGCCGCAACGCAGGACGTGACGAAGAAGGGCGACACCGCGCGAGCGACCCTGCGGCTGCGCTGGAACGTGCCCGGGATCGGCACCTTCTCCTATCGCACACGGATCGCCCTCGAGCGCCGCGGCGGGCACTGGAAGGTCGTCTGGGCGCCGACCGTCGTCCACCCGCGGCTGACCTCGGGGCGTCGCCTGGGCACCGTGCGTGCCGCCGACACGCGGGCGCCGATCCTCGACCGGCAGGGCGGGCCGCTCGTCACCGCCCGCCAGGTCGTGCGGATCGGCCTCGATCGCGCCACGGTGAAGGACGTCGATGCGAGCGCCGCCGCGCTGGCCGCCGCCCTGCACGTCGACGCCAACGCCCTCGCGAGCGCCGCCAAGCGCGCCGGCCCCAAGCAGTTCGTCGAGGCGGTGACCCTGCGCGCGTCCGACTACCCGTCCACGTTGGCCCAGCAGGTCGAGGCGATCCAGGGCACGCAGGTGGTGCCGAGCACCCAGCAGCTGGCGCCGAGCAAGACGTTCGCCCGCGCGCTGCTCGGCACCGTCAGCCCGGCCACGGCCGAGCAGATCCAGCGCTCGAAGGGCAGGGTCGGCGTCGGCGACGACGTCGGCCAGTTCGGCCTCGAGGCGCGCTACCAGGACCAGCTGGCCGGCACGCCCACGCGCCGCGTCGTCATCCGCTCGCGCACGGGCGCGCCAGTCGCGACCCTGCTCACCCGCCCCGGCCGCAAGGGACGGGAGCTGCGCACGACGCTCGACCGCCCGGTGCAGGCGGCCGCGGAGACGGCGCTCGGCGCCACCAAGCAGAAGGCGGCGCTGGTCGCCGTGCAGCCCTCGACGGGCGACGTCCTGGCCGTCGCCAACCGCCCCACCGAGGCCGCGTACGACCGCGCGATCGACGGCCGCTACGCCCCCGGCTCGACCTTCAAGGTCGTCACCACCGCGGCGCTCCTGCGCGCCGGCGTCAAGACGACCGACACCGTCGACTGCCCGACGACGATCACCGTCAGCGGCAAGGTGTTCAAGAACTTCGAGGGCGAGGCGGCCGGCGCGGTGCCCTTCGCCCGCGACTTCGCGCAGTCGTGCAACACCGCCTTCGTCTCGCTCGCCAAGCGCCTGGCGCCCGACGCGCTCACGCGCACCGCGCGCGACTTCGGCCTCGGGCGCACGAGCGCCGCCCAGGTGCCGGCCGGCCGCAACGCGGTCGAGCGCGCGGCGACGATGATCGGCCAGGACCGCATCGTCGCCAGCCCACTCGCCATGGCCGGCGTCGCGGCGACCGTCGCCGACGGGCGCTGGCGCGCGCCGCGACTGATCGCGACCGACAGGCACCAGACCGGCCCGGCGCTCGACCAGGGCGAGCTCTCGACCCTGCGCACGCTCATGCGCAGCGTGGTGACCTCGGGCACCGGCACCGCGCTCGCGCCGATCCCGGGGGAGGTCGCCGGCAAGAGCGGGACGGCCGAGTACGGCGGCGGCAACCCGCCGCCCACGCACGCCTGGTTCATCGCCTTCCGCGGGGACCTCGCCATCGCCGTCCTGGTCGAGAACGGGCGCTCGGGCGGCTCGGTCGCGGCGCCGATCGCGGCGCGCTTCTACCAGGCGCTGGCCGCGGTCCAGGCGAGCGCGACGACCCCGCCGCCCTAGGCCCCTACTGATCGGTCCACGGGTCCTGCACCGACTCGCCGTCGCCGGGGTGGTGGGCACCGAAGGCCAGGAACTCCAGGCCGTCCGGCCCGGCCTCGAACGCCCGCGCCGTCGTGGGTGCCACGCGGATGCAGTCCAGCGGGCCGACGTCCAGCAGCTCGTCGTCGAGCTTGATCCGACCGCTCCCGCCGAGCACGACATAGACCTCTTCGGCGTCGGTATGGCGATGGGTGAACGGGCTGCGCTTGCCGGGCAGCAGGCGAAAGAAGCTGACGCCGGTGCGCTCAGCCGCGAGGGCCTGGCGCGCCACCCGCGCTTCCCAGCGGTCGCCGAAGCCGTTCGCCGGGGCCGCGTCGTCGACCGCGTCCAGGTTGAGCTTGGTGAAGGGCTCAGGCATGAGACCCCCTCAATTGTGATGGCACCGCGCTAGGCGATCGGGATGTCCTGCACGTCGACCTCCGCGGGGCGCGGGGCGTCGAGGCGATCGACCCAGTAGTCGATGAGGGCGCGCAGCAGGAGCAGGACGTGCCGGATGACCTCCGAGACCTGCTGCTGGAGCTCGGGCGGCACGAGCTCGCGCAGCGCGCGCAGGAGCGCCACGAGCGCGTCGAGCTCGTCCCGGGTGTCGCGACGGGGCAGCTCGGAGGCGTGCTCGCGGGCCTCGCCCGCCAGCCGCTCGGCGGCGGCCTGCGCTGCGTGGACGCGCTCGCGCAGCTCGGAGAGCGGGTCAGCCGGGGCCATCGAAGGTCACGTGGAGGGCGCCGTCGTCGAACGAGGCGCCGGTGGGCCGGTAGTCGCCCATCGCGGGCGGCAGCATCAGCGTGCGCTTGTAGCCGTCGACGCGGACCACGAGCTCGAGCCCGATCTTCTTCAGCGAGATGTCGCCCTTCTCGGCGAAGGGCAGGTCCATGCGCAGCTCGGCCGAGTCGGCGCCGACCACGAGCGCCTGGGTGAGCCCCTCGTGCAGGACGGCGCCCGGGTCGCGCTCCTCGAAGACGTGGGCGCCGAGGCGGTCGAGCATCTCCGCGCCTACGACCTCCTCGCCGAAGTACGGCGCGCGCAGCACCGGGACCGGAGCGAAGGCGGACTGCACCTCGTCGAGCGCCGCGAGCTGGCGCTCGCGCCAGGCGCCGAAGTACGGGCCCACCTCCTCGGGGAAGACCCTATTGACGACCACGGCGTCGGTCAGGTAGCCGTAGAGGTTCAGGTAGGTGAAGGTGCGCCGGGCCTCGTCGACGACCATGCGGTCGGGCGTCATCACGAGGCGCACCGACACGCTCTCGGTGTCGCGCAGGATCTCGTTCATGGCGATCAGGTTGTGCACCAGGCGCTGGACATCCTCGAGGACGGCGTCGCCGGGCAGCGAGACGTCGAGCATCGCGCGGGCGAGCGGCCGCGCCGCCGCCATCAGCTGCGGCGACTGCGGGAAGATCTTCTGAAGCCACCAGCGCGCGACGTCGGGGAAGGAGAGCAGGCGCAGCGTCTCTCCCGTCGGCGCGCAGTCGACGATCACGCAGCCGAAACGCTCGTCCTCGTGGTGGCGCTTGATCTGCAGCAGGCTGAAGAGCTCGTCGAGGCCGGGCGGGACCGTGAGCTCCTCGGCGCTGATCCGGTCCACGCCGCGCTCGAGCAGCAGCTCGCCCAGCCAGTCCTGGACCGCCGCCCAGTTGCGCTCCATCTCGTCCTGCGCGGACACCTGCTGGGCCCAGAGGCGCTCGCCGACCTGCGTGGGCTCGCCGCCGACCGCGGTCTGCAGCGAATCGGCCAGCGAGTGCGCGGGATCGGTCGAGAGCACCACGGTGTCGATCCCGCTCGCGGCGACGCGCCGCGCGGTGGCAGCGGCGACCGAGGTCTTGCCGACCCCGCCCTTGCCGGTGTAGAGGATGGTCCGGGGCGCCATGAGCGACGCGTCAGCCTACTCAGCGCGCCCGGACCGCGATCCGCCCGGCGAGGGCGCCGACGTTGCCCGCCAGGTCCACTGCGCGCAGGCGCACGTCGAGCCCGCCGCGCCGGCGCGGGCGGATGGCGAAGGCGTGGCGGCCGTAGCCGAAGCGCACCGAGCGCGTGAGCACCGGCTTGCCCTTGCGCAGCACGGTGAGGGTCACGGTCGAGACCTTGTTCAAGGTGAAGACCAGCTTCGAGGCCTTCCTGGCCACGGCGAAGGTCGACCTCAGGGCGAGCACGGGCGGCTGGCGCAGGTACGCGGTGAAGCGATCGGCCTCGGTGCAGTAGAGCGTGGGATCGGGGACGCGCTTGCACAGCGCGCGCAGGAAGTCGCGCACGAGCACGTGGTAGCCCAGGTCGCTCTCGCGACCGGGCTGGTACAGCGACCACGCGCCCGTGTCGAAGGTCGGCAGCTCGACGCGCGCCTGCGCCTCTCCGGCGGCGAAGAGCGCGCGCCCCTCGGCGTCGGTCGCGAAGGTCGCGAAGTCATAGAGCCCGTTGAGCGCCTGGATGAAGCCGTTGATGATGTGCAGGGAGGGAGCGAAGGAGTACTGCAGGTAGTGGGCGCCGACCGGCGTGTCGACGCGCACGCCCTCGGGCGGCGGCGTGCGGAAGATCCCCAGCGCGGCGCGCGCGGCCTCGAAGTAGCGCGGCTCGCCCAGGCGCGACGCCGCGCGCGAGAGGGCCTGGAGGGCCGTGCCCTGCGAGAGGCCGCTGACCCACGGCGGAGCGCCGTGGTCGAAGTGGAAGAGCGACTCCCAGGCGATCCCGCCGGCGCGCGCGCTGGCCAGGCCGAGCGCCTCGTCGAGCAGGGCGCGCAGCTCGTCGTCGCGGCCCGTCTGCTGGAAGAGCCCGTTGGCCCGCCCGAAGGTCCCCAGCCACTGGACCTGGATCCCCTGCCCGGGGTAGTACTGCCACACGAGTTGGCTGCCGGCGAACATCACGCGCTGGCCGTAGCGCAGCAGCGAGCCTGCCGACCACCAGGCGCGGTTGCGCTGCAGCGTGAGGAAGACGAGCGGGGCGCGGGTGGGGGTGAGCAGGCCTGTCTTCGCGATCACGCGCGTGTTGGCGATCACGGCATCGAGCTGGCGCCGTCGCGTGCCGTGGAGCTTCTTCAGCGTCGCCTTGGCGTTGTCGTAGGACTCGGCCCACGCGTCGTGGTGGGGCTGGTCGATGGTGCCGGCGGCGAGCAGCGCGGCGAGCTCTGAGGGCACGGTGCGCGGGGCCTGGGCGTGGGCGGCCGCGGGGGCGAGCAGGACCGCGAGCACCGTCGCGAGCAGGGCAACCGGCGGGCGCCGCACGACGCCGATGCTACCGGCGCGCGCTCGCGCTCCATGCAAGTCGACACCCGCCTCGGCCAGTAGTCTCACCCGCTTCCGTGCGCCGATTCCTCATGACCAGCCAGGGCTGGCCGTACCTGCTGGTCCCTTTCATCCCGATCGCGATCGCCCTCGAGCTCGCGCATGCGGGCGCGGTGGTGACGTTCTTCGCCTCCGCGCTGGGCGTCATCCCGACCGCGGCGCTCATGGGTCGCGCCACCGAGGAGCTGGCGGTGCGCTCGGGGCCCGGGATCGGCGGCCTGCTCAACGTCACGTTCGGCAACGCGCCCGAGCTCATCATCGCCCTCTTCGCGCTCAGGGCGGGGCTGCACGAGGTGGTCAAGGCCTCGATCGTCGGCTCGATCATGGGCAACGTGCTGCTCGTGCTCGGGGCCGCGATGTTCTTCGGCGGCCTCAAGCGCGACCGCCAGTACTTCAACCGCACAGCCGCCTCGTCGCAGGCCTCGATGCTGCTGCTGGCGGCCGCCGCGCTCGTCATGCCCGCCATCTACGAGATGGTCGACGGGAGCGGTCTGCCGCTGCCGGGCGCCGAGCGCGTGCACTACGACACCACGGTCCAGGGGCTGTCGGCCGCGGTGGCGTGCGTGCTGATCGCCTCCTACGTCGCCGGGCTCTGGTTCTCGCTGAAGACCCATCGCGACCTCTTCAACCCCGAGAGCGACGATTCGGAGCACGGTGAGCCGTGGACCGTGCGCAAGTCGGTCATCGCGCTGTGCGTCGCCGGAATCGCGGTGGGCGTCATGTCCGAGATCCTCGTGGACTCGATCTCCGAGGCCGCCTCCACGCTCGGGCTCAGCGAGTTCTTCATCGGCGTCATCGTGGTGGCCATCGTCGGCAACGCGGCCGAGCACTGGGTCGCGGTGCTGGTGGCCATGAAGGACAAGATGGATCTGGCGGTGAACATCGCTATCGGCTCGAGCGCCCAGATCGCCCTGTTCGTGGCGCCCGTGCTCGTTCTCACGAGCTTCGTCCTGGGCCCGCATCCGATGGCGCTCGTGTTCAACGGCTTCGAGCTCGGCGGCATCCTGCTCGCCATCCTCATCGCCAATCACGTCACCGCCGAGGGCGAGTCGACGTGGTACGAGGGCGTCCAGCTGCTCTCCGTCTACTTCGTGCTCGGGATCGCGTTCCTCGTAGCCTGAGGGCATGACGGTCCTCGCCGCTCTCCTTGCGGTCGTCGTCGCGCTCCTGCTCGTCGACCTGGCCTTCTTCGCCCGCGGCCGCGAACCCAGCTTCCGCGAGAGCGCCGCCTGGAGCATCGGCTGGTTCGTGCTCGGCCTGGCCGTGGCCCTGCCGCTATGGGCGCTCGACGGCGGCGACGGCGCCGTCAACTACCTCACCGTCTACCTGATCGAGCGCACGCTGTCGCTCGACAACCTCTTCGTCTTCCTGCTCATCTTCGGCGCCTTCGCAGTGCCCCACCAGCAGCGGGGCAAGCTGCTGTTCTGGGGCATCGTGCTCGCGCTCGCCATGCGCGGCCTGGCGATCCTCGTGGGCGTCGAGCTGATCGAGCGCTTCCACTGGATCATCTACGTCCTCGGTGCGACGCTGCTGGTGCTCGCCTGGCGGATCCTGCGCGGCGCGCACGAGGACGTCGACCCCGGGCAGGGCCGCAGCGCGCGGCTCGTGCGCCGGGTGCTGCCCGTCGGCGAGCACTACCACGGCGCCCGCTTCTTCGCGCGCGAGGACGGCAAGCGCGTGGCCACCCCGATGGTCCTGGCGCTCGTCGGGGTGGTCGCGGCCGACATCGCCTTCGCGGTGGACTCGATCCCCGCGGCGTTCGCGATCACGACCGACGCGGTGGCCATCTGGACGGCGAACGCGTTCGCGCTCATGGGCCTGCGCGCGCTGTTCTCCCTCGTCGAGGAGCTGATCCGCCGCTTCCGCTATCTGGACGAGACGATCGCCGTCGTGCTCGGCCTCGTCGGGGTCAAGCTGCTGATCGAGGACCTGTACAAGGTCGGGCCGATCGCCAGCCTGGCCATCGTCCTCGCCGCCTTCGTCGTCGGGATCGTCGCGTCGATCGTGCGCGATCGCCGCGACCCCGCGGGCGCGGCCGAGCGCCGAGCGGTCGCGTCCTAGGACGGCGCCGGCGACGGCCATGAGCGCGGCCATGGCCAGCAGTAGCAGACCGTGGTCGACGAGTCCGACGAGCACCGCGCCGACGGCGACCGCGGCGGTCTGCGGGACGGCCAGCGCCGTCTCGAGGACCGCATAGGCGCGGCCCTGCAGGTGCGCCGGCGTGCTGCGCTGAAGCAGCGTGACCGCCCCGACGAGGATCCACGACAGGCCGGCGCCGAAGACGATCGCGCCGGCCAGCACGAGGGCGAGCGACGACGTCGCCAGGAGCGGGAGGCCGGCTGCCGCGAGCGCCATCCCCAGCACGCAGCCACCGCGTTCGCCGATCCGCGCCATGAGGGCCGGGGCCGTCGCCCCCGCGGCCACCGCGCCGGCCCCCTGCACGGCGAACAGCACGCCCAGGAAGGCGGGCGGGCGATGCAGGCCGTCGTCCACGACGGCGAAGAGGACCGACTCGCTGAGCCCGAGCGCCACCACCGCGAGCGCGCCGGCGGCGATCAGCCGGCGCAGGACGGGCGTGGCGCGCACATGGGCGATCCCGGCGCCGAGCTCGCCGCGGCGTGACCGCGCCGCGGGGCGCGGGCGGGGCTCGCGCAGGCGCATGAGCGCCAGCGCGGCGGCCGCCGCGAGGAAGGTGGCGGCATCGAGCGCGGCGACGGCGCCGCCGCCGAGCCAGGCGAAGAGCCCGGCGCCGGCCAGCGGCGCCAGCAGCCTGAGCCCTTCGCGCAGGGTCTGCAGCGCGGCGTTGCCATGGGCGAGCAGCTCGCCGGGAAGCAGGCCGACCAGCAGTGCGGACTGGCCGGCGCCCAGCACCATGGCCGACGCCCCGAGCGCGAGGCTGACCGCGTAGACGATCCACACGTCGCCGGCGTCGTGCACGAGGACCAGCGGCGCGACGGCGACCGCGCTGGCGAGGTTGACCGCGATGAGCAGCGGGCGCCGGCGCGTGCGGTCCACGACCATTCCCGCCAGCGGCGAGGCGAGCTGGGGGAGCAGGAAGGCCACGAACGTGAGCCCCGCCGCGCCGCTGCTGCCCGTGAGCTGCTTGACCCAGACGCCCATCGCCAGCGACAGCGACAGGTCCCCGAGCAGCGAGAGCGCCTGGCCCGCGAGGTACAGCCGCGCATCGCGCAGCGCGAGGAGGCGGCGCACGCCTCAGCCCTCGACGCGGTAGGCGAACACCAGCATCTCGACCGGCTGCGATCGCTCCGGGCGCCGGGCGGGATCGGCCACGCGATCGCGGTGGCGGGTGAGCATCTCGGTGAGCTCGGCGTCGAGCGCGCGGAGCTCCTCGGGCGTGACGTGGAGCAGGAACTGGCTCGCGCCCGTCACCTCCTGCCACTCGCGCGGCTGGCGGGCGCGGGCCTCCATGCCGGCCCGCATGCGGCCGATGCGCCGCTCCCGGATGACGCCGTACAGCGCGGTGGCGGCGGTCGCGGTCGCCGGATCCTCGTGCACGTCGGTGAAGCGCAGCCCGACGTGGGCCAGGCGCCAGGGCCGGCGGCGGCCGGCGCCGCGCCCGGCCTCCTCGACGAAGCCGTACTTGGCGAGCTGGCGAAAGTGAAAGGAGCACGTCGTCGGGCTCTCGCCGATCGCCTCGCCGGCCTCGGTGGCGGTGAGCGGGCCGCGCACTCCGAGCGCGTCGAGCAGCGCCAGCCGAACGGGATGGGCGAGGGCGCGCATGGCGCGGGGATCGGAGACGTCGCGGGTCTCGGTGCGCCGAATGTCGAGAGACATATCTCGAAAGCTATCTCTCGATAGCTATCTCTGCAACCCTACGCCCGCTCGCGAGCGGCCGAACCGGGCCGCTCGGCGGCGCGCGTGCATCGCCCGGCGTCCAGCCGCCGGACCGCTTTTTCACAGGTCCGGCCGTCGCGGCCGATGACTCAC
>Ga0307277_10000317_pt1 | contig 17279 bp, 21 predicted proteins | sample ER_DNA_116_FD_194473 | JGI IMG/M metagenome (GOLD analysis project Ga0307277, IMG submission 194473) | Bulk soil microbial communities from the East River watershed near Crested Butte, Colorado, United States - ER_DNA_116 | ecosystem: Environmental > Terrestrial > Soil > Floodplain | place...
GGATCGGGTTGACGACTTCCGCCTCGGCGAGGTTGTCCAGGATCACGGGCCGGCCCGAAGCGGCGATCCGGCCGGCAAACCCCTTGCCGAGCGGGATCCGGACGCCCTGCTCGACCTCCTCCTCGATTCCAAGCGCCGCGCGGGGGACGAGCTCGCCACGCTCCTCGTCCAGTAGGAGCACGGCGCACGTGTCGGCGCCGAGGACGTCGCGGATGCGCGTGAGCAGCACCGGGAGCAGCTCGTCGAGCTCGAGGTGCGCGAGCGCGAGGTCGGTCACCGCCTGCACGCGCTCGAGCTTCGTGCGGGCCGACCGCTCGGCTTCGAAGACCCGAGCGTGCTCGATCGCAATCGCCGCGCGGTCTCCTGCGAGCTGGAGCAGCTCGAGCTCGTTCGGCGCGAAGTCGCGCTCGTCCAGGCTGCCCACGTGGAGCACGCCGACCACGTCCCCGTGCACGAGGAGCGGAACCCCGAGCATCGACTTGATGCCCTTCTCGCGCAGGAGCGGGTTGAGAACGTCGGAGTGGTCGACGTCCCGAAGGACGACCGGCCGCCGCTCGGCGGCTACCCGTCCGGCGAAGCCCCTCCCGAGCGGAACGCGCATGCCGTGCTCGAGCTCCTCCTCGATCCCGACGGCCGCGCGGGCGACGAGCTCGTTCTTCTCCTCGTCGAGCAGGAGGATGGCGCAGGTATCGACGTCGAGCAGCGTTCTCGTGCGCTCGAGCAGCGCGTCGAGGAGCTCCTCGAGCTCGAGGTGGCCAAGGGCCGCGTCGGTCAGCTCCTGTAGTCGGCCCAGCTGCCGGGCATCCGGACGCATGCTGCGCATCTAACCCCCGTAATGTGGCCGGGGAGGGGCGAATGTCAAACATTCTCGGAGACGCATGATTAGAGGACCGTTCCTGGGGAACACATGCCCGGAGCTCCTTAACCGGGTTTCGCCATGAGCAGCTGGACGAACTTCATCGAGCGGGCGCCTGCAGCCGACCACGCGGTGCAGGTCTACCGCGACGTCTCGGAGCTTGCGCGTTCCGTGGGCGCCTTCCTGGCGGCCGGGTTCCGCGAAGGCGAGCCGGCCGTCGTGATCGCGACCGCCGCGCACTGGGTGGTCTTCGCAGCCGAGCTCGAGCGACGCGGGTTCGAACCCGAGATGCTCGAGCGGAAGGGGCTGCTGACGCGTGCCGAGGCCGAGGAGTTGCTCGATGCGTTCATGGACGAAGAGCTGCCGTCGGCCGAGCGATTCGAAGCGGCCGTGGGCGGCATCGTCGACGAGACGAGCGCGCGCTTCCCGGGCCGAACCATCCGAGCCTTCGGCGAGATGGTCGACGTCCTGTGGCAGCGCGGACAGGAGCAGGCTGCGGTCGCACTCGAGGATCTCTGGAACGAGCTCGCCAAGACCCGCTCCTTCGCGCTTCTGTGCGGTTACCACCTCGACGTCTTCGAGCCCGCTGTCCAGCGAGACGCGCTCCCGGAGGTCATGCGGACGCACTCGCACACGCGGACCGTCGAGGAGCCGTCGCGGTTGGCGGCGGCGGTCGACCAGGCGCTCACCGAGGTGCTCGGGCCCGTCCGGGCCGCGCGGGTCTATCTCGACGTCGCCGAGCACGTGCCCCACGGCTCACTCCCGCGGGCGCAGGCCGTGCTGAGCTGGCTCAGCACACGCGAGGTGCCTCTCGCGCGCGAGATCCTCGAGCGGGCACGGATGCACTACGCGCTGATCCGGCCAGCCGCTTAGTTTTCGCGGCCGTGCGGGTCTAATCCCACGTAGCGCAACTCGAAAGGAGCCAGGCGATGCAGAAGCTCACCCCCTGCCTGTGGTTCGACACTGAAGGCGAGGACGCCGCGAAGTTCTACACGTCGATCTTCCCGAGCTCGCGGATCGTCGAGACCGCGTACTACGGCTCGGCCGGCCCGCGCGCCGAGGGCAACGTCATGACGGTCGAGTTCGAGCTCGACGGGCAGCGGTTCATCGCCCTGAACGGCGGCCCCGACTTCAGGTTCAACGAGGCGATCTCGTTCCAGGTCAACTGCGAGAACCAGGAAGACGTCGATGCCTACTGGAGCAAGCTCTCCGAGGGCGGCGAGGAGGGGCCCTGCGGCTGGTTGAAGGACAGGTTCGGAGTCTCCTGGCAGATCGTCCCGACGGTGCTCCCGCAGCTGCTCACCGATCCGGACCGCGAGAAGGCGCAGCGCGTGATGGCGGCGATGCTGAAGATGCGGAAGATCGAGATCCCCGAGCTGGAGCGCGCGGCGGCGCAGGCATAGTTCCGCCATGGGCCGACCGCCGCGAGTCGTCCGCGTCCTTGTCCGCTGGCGGGCTGGGCCGACCTGGACGAGCGGCGCGGTCGACGATCAGCCGGGCTGGGACGAGCATGCCGCGTTCATCGACGACCTGATCGAGCGCGGGATCTTCGTCATGGGCGGGCCGCTTGCCGACCAGAGAGGCTCACAGAGCCTGCTCGAGAACGTGACCGAGCAGCAGGCCCGAGACCTCGTGCTCCAGGATCCGTTCGTCGCCAACGGCGTCTTCGAGCTCCAGGAAGTGCGCGCCTGGAACGTCTTCGTCGACGAGCTGACGCCGCGGGCCGAGCCCTCCTAACGCGCGCTGCAGTGCGGGAGGTGGTGTTCGGCGAGCCGGAGCAAGAGCGCGTGTAGGCGCCGCTGCTCGGCTGGGTCGAGCGGGCCCAGGAGCTCGTCTTCGAGACGCTGGGAGACTGTGCGGAGCTGACCGAGGGCCTTCTTTCCCTCCGCGGTCATGCTCACGATCTGGCGGCGCCGGTCCTTCGGGTCCCGGCGGCGTTCCACGAGGCCCCGCTCCTCGAGCTCGTCGAGCAGGCCGACGAGCTGGCCTCGGTCGTAGCCGAGCGCGTCCGCGATCGAGCCCTGGGTCTCGTGCTCGTCCTCATCGAGCGCGACCAGCACCGCGTGGTGGTACGGGTTGAGGCCCGTGTCCTCGTAGGCGCGCAGCGCCTGCTCCTTGGCCTTGAAGCCGAGCCGCTTCAGCAGAAATGCGGCTGAACCGACCAGCTCCTCCGGAAACCGGGGGAGTGGACGGGTTTGCGGGTCGGAGGTCGTGGCCGTCATCGGAAATAGAGTAGCGCGCCCAAGCGTTGTGATGCTGTACGATTGAGTTCACCAACGATTAGGGAGGCCCCATTTAGTGCCAGTTTCAATGAATCGCCGCTGGAGCGCTCTAGGACTCATCGTCACCGCACAGTTCATGGTCATCCTGGACGTCGCGATCGTGAACGTCGCGCTGCCGTCGATCAAATCCGATCTCGGCTTCTCACAGACGAACCTGCAGTGGGTGATCTCCGCCTACGCGATCCTCTTCGGCGGAGCGCTGTTGCTAGGCGGGCGGCTCGCCGACCTGCTCGGCCGGCGGCGGCTCTTCGTGGCGGGGCTCTCGCTCTTCGCGGTGAGCTCGCTCCTCTGCGGCCTCGCCTGGTCGGAGGCGTCGCTGATCGGCTTCCGCGCGGTGCAGGGCCTCGGCGGGGCGCTCCTGGCTCCGGCCGCGCTCTCGCTGCTGATGACGACCTTTGCGGAGGGCCGTGAGCGCAACCTCGCGCTTGGCATCTACGGGGCGGCCTCCGGCAGCGGCGCTGCGGCTGGTGTCCTGCTCGGCGGATTGCTGACCTCGTACCTGAGCTGGTCGTGGATCTTCTTCATCAACGTCCCGGTCGGGGTCGCGGCGATCGCGGTCACGCCGATGCTTCTTCGCGAGAGCCGCGCCGAGGTCGAGCACCGGCACTTCGACTTCGCCGGCGCGGCCTCGGTGACCGCGGGTCTGATGCTCCTCGTCTACGCGATGACGCGCGCGACGAGCGACGGTTGGGGCTCGGCCACGACCATCGGCCTGCTCGCAGGCTCGACGGCGCTCGTGCTCGCCTTCGTGGCGATTGAGCTGCGTTCCCGCTACCCGCTCCTGCCGCTGCGGATCTTCCGCTCGCGGAATCTCTCCGCCGCGAACGGCGCGATGGCAATCGTCGGCGGAGTCGCGTTCTCCGAGTTCTTCTTGCTGACGCTGTACCTCCAGGACGTGCTCCGCTACTCGGCAGTTCAGAGCGGGCTCGCGTTTGTCGCCTTCGCTGGAACCGTCGTCGTGGTCTCGAACATCGCCCAGTGGGTGACCGGCCGCTTCGGAGTGCGACCGACGCTCACCGCGGGCCTCCTCGTCTCGGCCCTCTCGGTTGGGCTCTTGACCCGTCTGCCGGTGGACGGCAGCTACTTCTGGGATCTCTTCCCGGCGTTCGTGCTCGGCGGCGCGGGCATGGGCCTCTCGTTCGTGCCGGTCACGATCGCGAGCCTGACCGGAGTCGAGCGGTCAGACGCGGGTGTCGCGTCCGGGCTGATCAACACCAGCCGGCAGATCGGCGGCGCAGTCGGCCTCGCAGCCGTGAGCGCGATCGCTGCCGCGTCGACGCACGGAACGACCGCGTCCGCGCTCGACCATGGCTTCCAAACCGGGCTCTACGCGCTGCTCGGGCTCTTGCTCTTCGGTGCGCTCATGGTCGCCACGCTCGTCCGGCCAGCGCGCGCCGCCGAAGAACCGGCCGGGGTGCCGCTGCAGGAAGCGGCTTAGGCCAGCTCGGCCAGGCGCTGCTCCAGGAAGCGGTGCTCGGCTTCCGAGTGGACGAGGTCGAGAGCCCGCCCGTAGGCGGCGCGGGCTTCGTTCATTCGATCGAGCCGGCGGAGGAGCTCTGCGCGCGTCGCGTGCAGGTAGTGGTAGCTCTCGAGCTCCAGCGCGTCGACGATCCCGAGCGCCCGCTCGACCTCGCCGGCCTCGGCCAGCGCCGCCGCGCGGTTGAGCTCGACGACCGGCGAGCCGGTGCGGCGCGCGAGCTCCCGGTACAGCGCGGCGAGCTGCGGCCAGTCCTGTGGCTCGTCCACGTGGAGCGAGGCGATCGCGGCCTGGAGGACGTAGAGCCCATGGCCGCCGAGCGCGAGTGCGCGGTCGAGCGCCGTTCGACCCTCCGCGATCTCGTCGAGCCGCCAGAGCGATCGGTCCTGGTCGCGCAACAGGACGACGGTGCCGTCGGCGAAGCGCGCCTCGCTACGGGCGTCGTTGATCAGCATCAGCCCGAGCAGCCCGTGAACCTCTGGCTCGTCGGGCATGAGCTCGGCGAGCGCCCGCCCGAGCCGGATCGCCTCGGCGGCGACGTCGCCGCGGCCGCCGTAGCCCTCGTTGAAGATCAGGTAGACGACCGCGAGCACGGCTGAGAGCCGATCGGGTAGCAGGTGCGGCGGCGGCACGCGAAACGGGATCACGGCCGCCCGGATCTTGTGTTTCGCGCGGACGAGCCGCTTCTTCATCGTCTCCTCGGGGACGAGGAAGGCGCGACCGATCTCTTCGGTCGTCAGCCCGCCGAGCGTCCGCAGCGTCAGCGCCACCTGCGCGTCGAGCGAGAGGGCGGGGTGGCAGCACGTGAAGATGAGCTCGAGCCGCTCGTCGGGGATCGCGGTGTCTTCCATCTCTTCCTCAGTGGCTTCGGGCGCCTCCAGGAGCCGGGTCTTGTCGGCGAGCGTGCGGTCGCGCCGGATGCGGTCGATGGCGCGGTTGCGGGCGGTGGTGACGAGCCAGGCGCGCGGGTTGGCGGGCACTCCGTCGCGCGGCCAGCGCTCCGCGGCGGCGGCGAAGACGCGGCCCCACTCGTCGCGGAAGACCTGCTCGAGGATCCCTAGACCTCCTTGAGGGGCCGAATCTCGATGGCTCCGCCGAGCCGCGCCGCGGGGATGCGGGAGGCCAGCTCGATCGCCGCATCGAGATCGTCCGCCTCGTAGAAGAGGTAGCCGCCGAGCGCCTCCTTGACGGCCACGAACGGCCCGTCGGTGGTGAGCGTCTCGCCGCTCTCGACCCGGACGGTCGTCGCCATCTCGGGCGCCTCCATCCACTGCCCGGTGGTCACGCCCGGCGTCTGGTTGATCGCCTGGTAGTCGGCGTAGACGGCTTTCTGCTCCTCCTCCGAGAGCCGTTCCCACTCCGGTGACCCCGGCCCCGGCGTGTCTCCCTGGTGAATCAGCAGCATGTACTTCATCGCTCCTCCTTTCCGGTTGGTCGCCCCTGAGACGAACGGGGGACGAGGAAAGGGACAGGACTGAGCATGAATGTCCAAGCCGTGGCGCGGAGCCGCAGCGATCCTCGTCTCACCGGACAGAGGAGGGATCTGATGAAGCGACTTTTCGTAGCGGTACTCGCCTTCGGCGCGCTCGCTGCGCCCGCAGCGGCCGCAGAGGGCAACGGCTACGGGCCGTGGGAATCCGCAACCCAGACGCCGATCACCGCTCCGGCGGGCTACGTGTGCCCCTTCCAGGTGACCGCCGAGCCCGTGCGGCAGGACGTCCGCGTCCGCTACCACTACGACGCGGCCGGAAACGTCGACGGCTACCAGGCGACCGGGCAGCTGATCGGCCGAATCACGAACGACGAGACCGGCGCGAGCGTGGTGCGCAATCTCTCGGGCCCGGGGACGGTCACGTTCGGTCCCGACGGCTCCTACGACGCGGTCGTCAGCGGCGGCTTCCTCGTCTTCTTCGTGCCGCAGGACAACCCGTCGCGGGCGCTACTCCTGCTCTCGGGACACACGGTCCTGCACGGCGACGCGAACGGTGTCAAGACGCTGGTCTCGCACGAAGGCGAGGTCGAGAACCTCTGCGAGACGCTGGCCTGATGAAACTCGCCGCGCGCAATCCGGTCGTGCTCGCCGACGCGCTGCTCGCCGACGGTCCCGACCCCGAGCAGGCCGAGGCGCTGATGCTCTTCGGCCGGTTCGTCGGCGAGTGGGAGTGCGACTGGACCGGCTACGACTGGGACGGCGAGGCCCGCACCGAGCGCGGCGAGTGGATCTTCGGCTGGGTGCTCGACGGCCGGGCCGTCCAGGACGTCTGGATCATTCCCGAGCGCGGGCGGCGCGCCCGGGGGGAGGGAGAATACGGGACGACGATCCGCGTGTACGAGCCACTGCTCGACGCCTGGCTCGTGACGTGGAACGGCCCAGTCGGTCGTGCGCGGAGGACCTTCGTCGCGCGGGCCGTGGACGACGCGATCGTCCAGGAGGGTCGGACCGAGGAGGGCTATCCGCTCCGCTGGATCTTCTCCGAGATCGAGGAGGACTCGTTCACCTGGCGGGGTGTCTGCTCGCGGGACGGCGAGAAGACCTGGCACCTGCGCGAGGAGATGCGGGTGCGCCGGAAGGCGGGCTAGGAATGGCCGAGCGCGCGCCGCCGTTGGAAAGGGCGGTGCTGGCGAAGAAGCCACTCGCCGAAGGCCGCGGCTTCGCCCTCGAGTCGGTCGACTGCCGTTGCGGCACCAGCGGCTGGTCGCCGCCGGAAGCGGTGGCGCGCTACGGGATCGTCTTCGTACGGGAAGGGTGCTTCCAACGCCGCGTCAACGGCACGGACTTCTTCGTCGACCCCACGGTCGTGTACTTCGAAAGACCGGACGACGAGCAGCAGATCGCCCATCCGGCCGGAGGCGACTCGTGCACGGCGCTCTACCTCTCCGGCTCGATGCTTGCTCCGATTTGGGGCGGTGAGCCGGGGCTGCCTGAGGAGCCGGTGCCAACCGACGCCGTGACCGACCTGCGCCAGCGACTGCTGCTCGCGGGCGTCGTGCGCGGCGACGGCGGAGACGTGACCGAGGCGGTGATCGACTTGATCGCCGGCGTGCTCGAGCGGTCCGAGCCGAAGCGTGTGGCGGCGGGCCGGCCGTCGACGGCGTCCGCGAGGCGCCGCATGGTCGGCGACGCGCGCGAGGCGCTGGCAGACAACCCGCGCGGAGGCGTGGTCGAGCTTGCCCGCTGCGCCTCGGTCTCCCCGCACCACCTCAGCCGCGTCTTCAAGGCCGAGACCGGCCAGACCATCTCGCGCTACCGGAACCGGCTCCGGGTCCGACTGGCGCTCGAGCGGCTGGCGGCGGGCGAGCCCTGCCTCGCCCGCCTCGCAGCCGACCTCGGCTTCGCCGACCAGGCGCATCTCGCGCGCGTCGTCCGGCGGGAGCTGGGCGCGACTCCCTCCTCGCTGCGGGACCGTCTACTTGGGCGGGAGCGAGCGCGCGAACGCGACGCCGCGCTCGACCCAACCGGCTAGTTCGTCGCCGGGCGGGTCGACGCGAAGCCAGCCGGCCATCTCACGACCGCGCATCTCCATCGGGCGGGCATCCGAGGACGCGACGAGCGCTTCGGACTCCTCCGGATCCACGCGCACGAGCAGTCCGCCCTGGCCGCTCGCCGCCACGGCCATGTTGCCGCCGACGAGGAACGCGAGCCCGCCGAACATCTTCTTCTCGGACAGCCGAGGCTCGCCCGCGACCAGCTCGCGAATCCGCTCGGCAAGCTCCTCGTCGTAGGCCACGGCGTGATCGTACTTCCTGCTTGACAGCCCTTTCGGGAGGCCGTAGCGTCGCGCTGCAAGCAACGAAGGGTCGAGCGTTGGTCGGCACGCTGATCGTTGCTGCGGCGCTGTACGGGAGACCGTGCTGATGCGCCTCCTCTGGATCTCGGACAGCCCGGAGACGCCGTCCGGCTTCGGGAACGTGACGCGCTTCGTTTGCGAGGGGCTCGCGGCTCGCGGCCATCAGGTCTCGATCCTCGGCTGGCAGACGCGCCGGCCGCACGAGTGGCACGGCTGCCGGGTGCATCCCGTCGGCAGCGACCCGATGGGAAGCGACGCGCTCTATCCGTTCCTCGTGCGTCACCGTCCCGAGGTCGTGATCGCGCTCGCCGACGTCTGGTGGCTGCCGTTCTTCAGCTCGCCGCACGTCCGCCGGCAGATGGAGCTGACGGATGCGCGCTGGGCCCTCTACTTCCCGATCGACGGGAACACGGCCGACGGGCTCCTGCCACCGAGCTGGATCGAGCTGCTGCGGATGGTCGACGTCCCGATCGCGATGAGCCGCTACGGGCAGCGCGTGGCGATGGACTGCGGGGTCGCCTGCGACTACATCCCGCACGGCGTTGACGTCGAGGTCTTCGCGCCGCCGGCCGACCGAGAGCAGGCCAAGCGTGAGGTCGATGCCGAGGGACGGTTCGTCGTGCTCTCGGACAGCCGGAATCAGCCGCGGAAGCTCCTGCCGCGCCTGCTGGACGTGTTTGCGCGCTTCGCCGAGGGCCGGCCCGACGCGCTGCTGCACCTCCACACCGACCCCGCGGACGAGTTCGCCCGCTCGCCGACGTACTCGTACGACGTGCGCGCGGACGTCCGTCACCTCGGCCTCGGCGAGCATGTTCGCTTCAGCCCAGGTTTCACGATGCGGAACGGCGGCGGGCTCTCGCTCGAGGCCCTGGCCGCCTATTACCGCGCGGCGGACGTTCATCTCCAGGCGTCGAGCGGCGAGGGCTTCGGGCTCCCGACGCTCCAGGCCGCAGCGGCAGGCGCCGTCCCGATGGCCGGGGCCTACAGCGCGAGCCTCGAGCTCGTCGAGGGGCACGGCGAGGCGGTGGCGATCAGCGACTGGAGCGAGACCGAGTTCGGGATTCGACGGGCGCTGATCGACGTTGACGATGCGGCGGAGCGCCTGGCCCGCCTGTACGAGGACCGGGAGCTCTTGCGCCGGCGCTCCGCGCAAGCTCACGAATTCGCCCAGGCCTACGACTGGGCGAACGTGGTCGAAATGTGGGACGACCTCCTCGCCTCCGTGGCCCGGCGCGCCGCCCGCGCCCGGCCGCGCGAGCCGGAGGTCGTCCATGTCGAGACGCTTCCAGCTCGGGGAGGGGCCTCGGTCACCGTCAAACGAGTGCAGCGGCCGTTCGGCCGGCTCGAGGCGGCGATCGTTGCGGACGCACGCCGGCAGACCTCGGACGTCCGTCTGCCGGTGCTGCCGCGGGCATGTGAAGTAGCCGGCGTGCGCGTGCCGCGAAGGTTCGGGCGCGTGTGCGTCGGCCCTGCCTCCGCGCTGGCGTTTCTGTCGCTCCGTCGCCTCTTCCCGGCGCTCGAGGGCTGGAGCCCGCTGGAGGGCGCCGAGGAGCTGCTCGTCGAGCACGTCGCCGACGAGGACGACGCCCGCTACGAGCTCGCCCAGTCGATCCTCGTGCTCGACCTCGAGGAGCAGCTCGACGACGACACGCTCGCCGAGGCCGCCCTGTACGGCGTCCCTCGCGCCCGGTCGATTGCCCATGCGCGGGCGGTGTTGATCGATCCGGCGCTCGCCGCGCGGGCAGTCGGGCCCGTATCCGAGCTCGACGAGGAGGAGCTCGCCGCTTCCCTCGCCGCCAGCAAGGACATCTTCCTGGAGGCGGTGCGGTGAACCTCGAGAGCTACCGCATGTACCTGATCGCGGTACAGGGCGGGCTCACGGACGAGAAGTCCCGCGACCTGCAGCGGTTCGTGCGGTACCACGAAGGCTTCATCCTGATGGTGACGCGGACGGGGCCGGTCGTCGCGCTCGACGAGGCCAAGTCCACGCTCGTGTCCAACCATCCGCTCGTCGAGTTCATGGGCCCGGTGGAGCTCAACCCGCGAGGGTTCCTGGCCCGGGAGCTCGAGAGCATCTTTGCGGCAAATCTCGGCAAGCAGGTCGAACTCGTCGAAGGCGAGTCGGCCCTACGCAGTTAGGAGGTACGTATGGGATTAGGTGCAACCGTCGGGGCGGATCTCCTCTCGGTTCCGTTCCCGAAGATGGTGTTCGACCTCGCTCAGGCGATCGCGAAAGGCCAGACCGCGCTCGACCGGTCCTCGCTGGCAACGCTGCGGGTGCTCGCCAAGACCGAGTTCGACTACGTCCCGGAGATCGTCGAGGTGATTCAAGCGGGAGACACGACGACGGCCGGCGGCGTCACGGTAACGGGAGTGGACGTAGTCCCTCAGCCGACGCGTTCGATCCCGCTCACGCTGCTGCAGGCGGGCCTGACCCCGAGCTTCTACCAGTTCACCGAGTCGGTGATCGAGGTGAAGATGGCGATCTCCAGCAAGGTCTCGACCCAGAGCGAGTTCGAGTTCGGCGTCGAGGCGACGGCCTCCGCGGGCTTCCTGTTCGCGTCAGGCTCCGTCTCGTCGCACGTCGACTTCCGCACGTCGAACACGTACTCGTACTCGGCCGAGGGCTCGAGCCTGTTGCGGACGACGCTGAAGCCGGTGCCGCCGCCTGCACGGATGATGCCGCGCTTCATCACCATCAACACGCTCGTGCAACCCCCGCAGGTCACCACTAGCGAGTAGCGGATGCCGACGATCGGACAGGTCGGTTCCGAGCTCGCCGAAGTGCCCGTCGGCGACCTCTTGCGCAGCGTCGCGCAGGGGATCGCCGACGGGCAGACCGCGCTCGACGTCGCGGCGGTCAAGACGCTGATCGCGCTCGCGGCGACGAACGTGGAGCTGATTCCGGAGATCACGGAGGTGATCGCGCCCGAGACGCTGCAGGTGCAGACGGACGACGGCACGATCGACGTCACGGGCGTGCGCGTGAGCGCCACTGCCGCCGAGCCGGTCGAGATGAGCGCCCTGCAGGCCGGCCTGGTGCCGTCCTTCTACCAGTTCACCGAGGCGACGATCCAGCTCAAGCTCTCGGTGCAGATGCGGGAGGTGCGGGAGTACCAGTCGCCTGCTTTGGGCCCTCCGGTCATGCGGGCGTTCGCCTCACACGTCAACTTCCGGACGCAGAACACGTACTCGTACAACGCGGAGGCGTCGAGCTCCGTGGTTGCGATCCTGCGGCCGGTGCCGCCGCCTGCGCGGCTCGTGCCGACGACGATCACGGTCAACGAGCTGACCCAACCGCCGACGGTGACGATCAGTGAGTAACGGCGCGATCGTGGAGGTGTTCTCGGCCCCGCTCGAGGGACTGGTCGCGGCCCTCGGGCGGGACATCTCCTCGGCCCAGGCGGAGATGGACCGGAACGCGTTGCGGGCGCAGGAGGAGATCGACTCCGATCCCCAGCTCGCGGGGCTCGGGCTCCAAGCGCCCTGGCACCAGCTGCCGCGCGTCGACTTCCAGATCAAGCTCGCGTTGACCACCGCCGCGGAGGCTCCGGCCCAGCGGGCGGGGGCCGGCGCCCAGATCCGTGCGGACGCGGTCCGGCTGATCGCTCAGCCGGTCAGCGCGGCCTACCAGAATCACTTCAACTACGACGTGAACGGCTCGAGCGAGCTGTCGATCTCGCTCGTGCCGGTCCCGCCCCCGCAGCACACCGCCGAGTCGACGATGCCGGCTCGCCTCGCCCCCGAAGACGCGCAGTCGCTGGCGCTCCGCATCAAGGGCGCGGGCTTCCGCAAGACGCGCGGGCAGCCGGCCTCCGGCTTCCGGCTCGACGCGAACTTCAATCCCCTGACGCGCGAGTGGTTCGTGCTCCAGTACGACCCGAAGGCCCCCGACAAGCGGCCCGTGGTGGCGGCGGTGGACGACGCGACCGGCGCGGTGCGGGTGATCAGGAACTGACGTGGCGGAAATCGATGCCATTCTCGAGCGGCTCGAGCGTCTCCGGAAGCGGACGAAGAACCGCGAGGACAAGGCCGAGCTCGGGCGGATCGAGAAGGAGCTGCAGGCGCTCTTCAAGGAGCCGCCGCCGAGCATGAGCCCGCTCGACGTCGCGAACGCCTTCAAGCAGGTCGTCGAGCAGGTGCAGACGGAGGCGCGCGAGGCGCCGGGCGTCGCGACGACGATCAAGTCGCTCGACCTCGAGGTAAAGGCGTTCGTCCAGGTCGACCGCGACGGCGAGACGGCGCTCGCGTTCCCGAGGCACGACGCGGAGGTGGACGCGTCGGCGCTCTCGACGCTGCGGGTCTCGTTCGGGGCGATCCCCAGCGCGCTGCCGCCCGAGCGGGAGGGGTAGGTGGAACCGCCGCCGGTGACGACGGAGGTCCGGCTTCTGCGACAGCGCATCGCGCGGCTCGAGACCGAGAAGCTCGAGCTGGTCAAGCAACGGGAAGAGCTCGCGCGCGTGAAGGCGGAGATTTCGCTGGCCGACCTGGCGCGAGGGCTGGCCACCGCCGCGACCGCGGGCGAGGCGTCCGCACCGGATCGGGCCGTCCGCTCGCTGGCGGCAAGCGTCCAGGGCCACTTCACGGTGGAGCCGGACGGCGTCGGGATCCGCTTCCAGCCGCCTGAGCTGGGACACCGAACCGCGGGGCTCGGCCGGGCCTCGTTCGAGCTCGCGAAGCTGCCGCCGCCGGTCGCTGCCGCGGCCCCCACGAACATCACGGCCGTGCTCCAGGAGAAGCAGGCGCTCTACGGCGACGAGCGGTGGCGGCGCAAGGCCGAGGGGGGCAGGGTCGTGAGCGAGGTCACGCGGGTGCTCGGCGTGACTCCGACGACGGGTGAGCTCGTGGCCGCTTCCGCCTCGATCGCGAGCCACGAGCGCAAGATGGCGCTCAGCATCCGCGGGGGCGAGGGCCAAGCGTACCGAACCGCGACCCGCTCTCTCGTCTGGCTCGTGAACGCGATCGTCACGAAGCCGGAGGCCTCGGCGAGCGACCTGCTGGCGCTGAGCGCGACGCTTGCCGCGACGACCGTTGCGGCGCGCGAGCTGCTGCGGTGAACTCCTCCGACGCGCGGCGGGAACGGCGCGAGGCCGAGCGAGCCGAGCGGCGCCGGAACGAGCGGCTCGAAGAGAGGGCCGAGCGGGAGCGCGAGGAGCAACGCGAGGAGGAACGGGCGGAAGAGCTGCGGCGCCAGGCAGCACGTGAGGGCGCCGAGGCGCGCGCCGCCGAGGAGCGCCGGCGTCAGCGCCAGGCCGAGACTCGGGCCAGGCTGCGGCGTGAGCGAACAGCGGCCTCGCGAGCGGCTCAGTCTCAGCAGGAGCGACAGCGCCTCGCGCGCGCCGAGGCGGCGCGCGAGCGTGCAGCCGAGCAGCAGGCCGCCGGGCGGCAAGCCGCGGCCGAAGAGGCAGCGCGTGCCGAGCAGCGCCGGGAGCAGGCTCGGCGGGAGCGTCGCGAAGAGCACCGCGCTGCGGTCCGGCAGGCCAAGGGCGAGCAGGCTGCCGGCGAGGAGCGGCGCCGCCAACGGGCCGCCGAGGACGAGGCGGCGGCCCGCAGCGAGGAGACGCGGCGCGAGCGGGAAGAGGAGCGGCGGGCCCGGGCCCAGGAGGAGGAGCGGGCGGCAGGTCGAGCCGCCGAGCTGCGCGCCGCCGACGCGGAGCGCCGTGCCGAGGAGCGGCGCGCGGGCGAGGCTGAAGCAGAGCGGCGCGAGGAGCAACTCGGGGAGCGAAGGCAGGAGCTGCTCGACGAGCGCAGGCGCCTGGAGCGCGAAGCGGAGGCGCGTGCGGAGCGGCTACGGGAAGCGCGCGAGGCGCGGCTCCGCGAGCTGGTACGGCAACGTCTCGCCTCCGAGGCAGAGCGCGAGCGTGCAGCCGAGCGGCGCGCGGTCGAGGCGCGACGGCGCGAGGCGGAGCGGAAGGCGCAGGAGGAGCAGGCCGCGCGACGCCGCGAGCGTCAGGCCGAGGAGGGGTCGGTCCGCAGGGCAGAGCGCGAGGCGGAGCCCGAAGAGCTGCCGTGGCTGAGGACAGAGGACGGCGAGATCGTCGAGTGGGGCGGCGAGCCGAGGCTCCTGCGCGGCGTCAACGTCGTCGGGCTCGACGGAGCCGTTGGGGGCGAGGAGCCCCTGTCCGATGCGCTCGCGCTCGACGACCGCAACCTCGAGGAGCTGACCGAGCGCTGGGGCGCCAACCTCGTGCGGGTGCCGTTCAGCGCGGGCACGTTCCTCGGGGCGCCGCCTGCGCTCGAGCAGCTCGACGAGCTCGTCGAGGCGCTGACCGGCGCGGTTACCTACACGCTGCTCGCGCTCGAGCCTCCAGAGGGCCTGCCGGACCAGGGCACGCACGACGTCTGGACGCTGCTGGCGGACCGCTACCAGAACCAGCCGGGAGTGCTCTTCGAGCCCTATGCCGCAACCGAGCCGCTCGGCGACGGCTGGCCCGAGGCGGCTCTCGACCTCGTCCACACGATCCGCTCGGTCCACCAGTCGTCGCTCCTGGTGCTGCCCCTGGGCGGGGACCCTCTCGCCGCGCCCAACATCGTCTACGCACTCCGCGACACGAGGGAGTCGCGGCCGCAGCTGGACGAGCGCTTCGCGGCCTTCGCCCGCCGGAACGCCGTGCTCGTGTCCGAGTGGACGAACGAGGGCCCGGACCTCGGCCGCTCGGCGATCGCGAACGCGGACCTCTTCGAGCGCCTCCAGATCGGCTGGTGCGCCGGTAACTGGAATGCGCCGCCGCGGCTCGTCGCGGACGCGCGGCGCCATCGCTTCGCCGAGACGCGCTTCGGACTGATTGTCCGCCGCGCTCTCGCCGCTCCGGTCCGGCCGGCGCTCACGCCGTACTAAGTCGCTCGACCGTGACCTCCACTGCGGCCGGGTCGAACGGCACCAGCACGTCCCCGGAGAAGAGCCGCGACTCGTCGGTCGCGACGAACCACGGGCAGCGACGGCACGAAGCCACCGGCAGGCCGTTGACCTCCGCCTCCTCCAGGTCGTGCTCCCCGTCGCAGAGGTTCGAGTAGCGCGGCGGCTCCCACTCGTCCGGCTCGGTCGGGTGCCACACGAACGGCGGCTCGTGGATGAAGACGCGCTCGGTCCCGGCGACGTGCGCCGCCAGCCGCTTGCCGAGGGACTGGTCCTCGCCGCTGTGGCGTCCGGAGAAGGCGAGATCGAACCCGCCGACGTGCTGGACGAGCTCCCGCTCCGCACCGAACGCGCCCGCGTAGCAGCTCATCCAGAGGTGCCAGCTGTTCGGAGGGTTCTCCCGGCGCCGGCCGAGCTCCGGCGGAAGCTCGACCAGGCGCTCGAGCGTGTAGCCCGAGAACGAGATGTAGCGGTAATGCCCCCAGAAGTACGGCTCACCCGCCAGGAGCGCCCGGCTCGTGTCGATCAGGTTCGCGGGCGCGACGACGTCGTCGTCGAGGGTGAGCACGTGCGACAGCTCCGAGCTCCAGATCCCGATGTCCCGGCGCAGCGCAACGTCACGGTCGCCGATCGGGTACTCCGAGCTGCGGAAGCGCAGGAGCCGGACGTCGAGGCCGTGCGTCTCGAGCGACGCCTCGACCTCGTTCGAGACGATCGAGACCGCATCCGGGCGAACGGAGCCCAGCGCCAGGCTCTCGAGCAGCCGGCCGACCGTCCCCGGCCGGACGGATGGGACGATCACGTCGAGGCTCGGCGGCGGCACGGCGCCAACGTACAGCCATTGACCTGACTTCAGGCACGCCGTAGGGTTGCTTCAGTTTTCCTTCGACGGGGTCTGAGGAGATCTATGCCGTCGAGCGTGCCGGAGGTCGTTGCAGGCGAGGTCGACGTCGGCGAGCGCCTCCGGGAATTGCGACGCTTCCGCCGTGCGACGCTGCGGACGGTCGCCGACCGTTCCGGCCTCAGCGAGAGCTTCCTGAGCCAGGTCGAGCGGGGACGCTCGAGCGCAAGCATCGCCTCGTTCCGGAAGATCGCCGACGCGCTCGGCGTGTCGATGGCGGATCTGTTCGAGCCAGGCGGCCCGCCGGGCCCGAGGGTGCTGCGACGCGACGAGCGTCCGGCGCTTTCGTTCGGGATCCTCGGCCGCAAGCTGCTCCTGACGCCGAAGCCGCTCCACCACCTCGAGGTCTTCGCGGGCGAGCTCGAGGTCGGGGGCTCGACGGGGGAGCAGCCCTACGCCCACGGCGACTCCGAGGAGCTCTTCGTCGTCATCTCGGGAAGCGTCCAGCTCGAGCTCGGCGGCGAGCTGTTCGAGCTCGAGCAAGGCGACAGCATCGACTACCGAAGCTCGACTCCGCATCGCGTCACGAACACCGGCCAGGAGCTCGCGGAAGTCATGTGGATCATCAGCCCGCCCAGCTACTAGGAGGGGAGAAGGAGGAGCGCAATGGAGGAGTCGAACGAGCGGCGCCTGAGCCGCGAGCAGCTCCTGAAGATCGCGGCCGCGGCGGGAGGGGCGACCCTTCTCGGTGGCCGCCTGGGAACGGCGGACATCGCACAGGCCGCGCTTGCCGCGGAATCGGGCCGGCTGCAGGTTCTCGACTGGGTCGGCTACAAGAACGACGGCGGCCAGGCGATGTTCGCCGCGTACGTCAAGGCCCACCCGAACAACAAGCCGCAGTTCACGACCATGACCAACGAGTCGGACGCGCTCGCGAAGATCCACGCGGGCCTCAAGCCGGACCTCTTCCGACCGTACGTCGGCTGGGTCAAGTACTTCGCGACCAGCGGGCTGGTACAGCCCTGGAACACGAAGCTGATCCCGAACTTCAAGCACCTGAACAAGTTCATGGTCAAGGCGGGCCAGTACAACGGCAAGCAGTACGGGATCCCCGACGACTGGGGCTTCGACGCGATCCTCTACCGGAGCGACAAGGTGCACCCGCGCGCGAAGTCGTGG
>Ga0307277_10000318_pt1 | contig 17276 bp, 21 predicted proteins | sample ER_DNA_116_FD_194473 | JGI IMG/M metagenome (GOLD analysis project Ga0307277, IMG submission 194473) | Bulk soil microbial communities from the East River watershed near Crested Butte, Colorado, United States - ER_DNA_116 | ecosystem: Environmental > Terrestrial > Soil > Floodplain | place...
CCTCCTCATTCGATTCCTCCTTGGTGTTTACCCCGGTCCTCCCCCACTTGTGACGACATTCGAGCCTACTTGTTGTCTGCATACGTCCGGTTGGCCGGGCTCCCCGAGGGATGGAACACGCCGAGGATCCGCAGCGGGGCCGAGCCGGTGTTCTCGATGCAGTGCACCTCGTCCGGTGGGAGGTGGAAGCAAGAACCCGTTTTAAGTGGGAACTCGGCGCCGCCGACATGGGCGATTCCTTCTCCCGCGACGATGTAGCCGACCTCGTCGTAGGTGTGGCTGTGGAAAGGCGCCTTGCTCGGCTGAACGATTCCCAGAAACTGCGTCACGTCGAAGCAGCCGGCGTCCTCGTTGACGAGATATCGAAAGCTACGCTCGACCGACGCCTCGAGCTCGGGCTGGTCGTCGAAGCGGACCGTCACCTTCCGCTCGCCGGAGGCCGCCGCCCGGTCCTCGGGAGCGAGGACCGACAGGACATGCAGGTCGTGCGGCCCCGGGTTCTCGACAGCGTACGTCTCGCCGGGGGCCAGATAGACGCCCATGTTGGGCTCGAGCTGGTGCGTGTTCCCGTCGACATTCAGCTGTCCACGGCCGGCGACGATGTAGAGAACCTCCTGCTGTCCGGCGAGCGTTCGCTCGACAGAGCGGCCCGGCCCGAACCGAATGACGCGCTGCTCCAGCCGCTCGCAGCCGTTGGCAGCGTCGAAGGCGATGCAAACGCTGGCGGTGTCGCCGTCGTCCTGAACCGGCTCGAGGTCCTTCTCGTCGATAACGAAGCTACTGACAGCGGCCATCGCTGGATTCTAGGTCGTTTGGTCGAGCAGGCTGAGCTCGAGGACCTCGACTCCGTCGTCAACGGTCACCCGGCCCGGCTCCGTGACCTCACCGTAGACGCCGAAGGGGATATGTCTCTTGCCCGCCTCGTTTTCGGTGAAGCCTCGGTAGCCCGAGATCGTCCGCAGGGTGTCGAAATCAGGCTCACCGGTGTCCGGATTCTGGGTCGTGATCGCGCAGCGACCGACGTCCCCGCGGATCCTGATCGTGGCCTCGCCGATCCTCAGGTGCCGCCTGACCCAGCCGTCCTCCTCGTGCGGCGCACAGCCATCGAGCTCGAAGAGCATCCGGAAACGGCGCCCGTCGACGGGCCGGCCGTGGTCTCCGTTCAGCCCGAGCTCGACGAGTGATGCAGCCGAGATCAGTGAGACATGACCGCGGCCACGGTCGACCGCGAGGCCGGGCGGCGACTGGACGAGGCGAAGCTGCACGCCCGCCCACTCGGAGAGCGCCGCGGACCAGGGGCCCTGGACGTAGTTGCCGACGACTGGCCGGCCGTAGAAGTCGGTCGTGACCTCCGTCCCGAGCGAAACCTCACCGTCCGCGACCGACCCGTCGGGAAAGCGCAGTGTGAGCCGTTCGCTGTCCGCGTCGTACTCGGGCCGGATCTGAACCAGCGCGCCGTTCCGCAACTGATTGAAGCGCCGCCCGTCGGCGTCGACGATGTGAAACCGGCGGTTCTCCCGAACACCGTGACGTTCGAGCGAGACGGACTCGGGGTGAACGAGCCCCAACCCCTTGACGGGGGCGACCGAGATCCGGGTCACGGCTGGCATCCAGCGAGCGTACCGGTGCCAGGCACGGGTACGAAACTGTTGCAGAAGCGAAAACAATCGCGCGCCGCGGCGAGTTGGCGACCCGCCCGGCGGCATTCTGACGAGATGCCCCGCCCGCCGAGGAACGCGTACCCGGGTGGTTTCTTCCACGTTGGCACGCGCGGGAACAGCCGCTGCCGCGTCTTCCTCGATGCGACCGACTACAAGGTGTTCCTGATGATGCTCGATCGCAGCGAGAGAAAGTACAACTGGCGCGTCTATTCGTGGTGCCTGATGACCACGCACTATCACGCGGTCGTGGCGACTCCGGACGGCGCGCTTTCGCAGGGCATCTGCGAACTCAACGGAAGCTTCGCGCGGTGGTCGAATCTGAGACACGAGCGCGAAGATCATCTCTTCGGCAAGCGCTTCGGCAGCAAGGAGATTCTCACGAACGAGCAGCTCAAGGAGGCCTGTCGCTACGTCGTTCTGAATCCTGTCCGCGCCGGCATGTGCGAAGACCCCGCGGACTGGCGTTGGAGCAGCTACCGAGCTTCGGCCGGCTTCGACGAGGCGCCGCCGTACCTCGCGCTGGGTGAGCTCTTGGCGCTCTTCGACGTCGATCCCGGCAAGGCCATTTCGCTCTATCGTGACTTCATCGATCAGGGGCTGGCTTCTTGAGACACGTACCGGTGCCAGGCACGGGTACGTTCCTGTAACGCGTCACGCACGCGTTTCGACTTCGACGTCGTGACCCTCCAACTCGAAGACGTAGAAGTCGCGGCCCGTGACGTGGACGGCGACGTTGTAGACCGGTACGCCGCCGATCGCGCCTTCGAAGCTGCCGCTGTGGGCGTGGCCGTGCAGGACGACGTCCGGACGGTACTCGGCGATCGGGGTCGCAAGGCGGTCGCTGCCGAGATATGTCCAGATCCCCTCCGGCTCGCCGTGCAACGTGTCCGACGTCGGCGCATAGTGCAGGAGCACGATGCGGATCGGGCAATGCGCGATCTCCTGCAGGCCGCGACGGATGGCATCGACCTCTTCGGTCGTCTCCGCGTATACCCGGCGAAGCAGCGGCTCCCCGAAGTCCGGCAACTGCGAGGCGCTGAAACCTCCGACGAAGCCCTTCGTACCGACCACACCGATCTCCTGGCCTGCGAGCTCGAGCACGATCGCCTCGCGATCCAGCATGCGCACGCCGGCCTCAATCAAAATCGACGAGATCTGCTCGCCGTGGCCGGAATGGAGATCGTGATTCCCGAGCACCGCGACAACCGGCACACGCAGGCTGCGCGTCGCCTCGGCGAGGGCCTCGGCCTGCTCGGGCTCACCTTGCGTCGTCAGATCGCCGGCCAGCAGGACGAGATCCGCCTCGCGCTCGACGGCGGCGAACGCCTCGGCGATACGCGAACGGGTCGCTTCGGAGGCGTGCACGTCCCCGGCTGCGGCGATCCTCACCATGGCTTGATGTTCCACATCGGGCCCGGACGGGAAACCGCCCCGCGTGAACACCGACCAGGAACGGGAATTCGAGCGGCTCCTGGCCGCGATGAAGAAGGCGGGCGGCGCCCTGAAGGGGGCGGGAGTCCCATTCGTCCTGGGCGGCGGCCTCGCCTGCTGGGCCCGCGGCGCACCGAAAACAGAGCACGACGTCGACTTTCTGGTCAAGCCCGAGGATGCGGAGCGCGCCCGGGGGACACTCGCCGACGCAGGGATGCGCACCGAGACGCCGCCTGAGGGCTGGCTGCTGAAGGCCTACGACGACGGCGTCCTGATCGACCTGATCTTCGACCCTCACGACGGCCCGATCGACGACGGCACCTTCGAACGCGCTGAAGAGCTCGAGGTCCACGCCATGCGGATGAAGGTGGCCGCACTCGAGGACGTGCTCGTGCAGAAGCTCCTCGCGCTCAAGGAACAGGAGCCCGACTTCTCGAGCGTCCTCGAGCTGGCTCGCGCTCTGCGCGAGCAGGTCGACTGGGACGAGGTGCGCGAACGGACACGAGAGTCGCCGTTCGCGAAGGCCTACTTCACTCTGCTCGACGAGCTCGAGATCGTTCCGGCGTAACTCGCGTCAGAAGTAGAACTGGCTCCAGGCCGACCACCAATCGTCGGCTTTCGACGAGAGCGTCAGGTCGTTCACCTGCTCGACACCGCGGCGGTTGCGGTACTCGACCACTCGGTCGGGCGTCATGAACTCGATCGTGATGTCGCAGGGACGGCCGGGGTCATACGGCTTCACGGCCGAAAGATCCCGCAGCGCACGCCTCACACCGTCTTCGATCATCTCCCGCGCGCGCAACGGCGGGATCTGCCGGGCGCTGAAGCGGCCGAGGCCCTTCTTCACCGCGACCGTTGTCAGCCCTGACCCGAGCAGCTCCGCGCCCTCGCGGCACACCGCCTCGTCGCCCGTGACGAGCAACACTGGGCAGCCCCACTGCCCGCAGAGCGCCGCGTTGATCCCCGTCTCTCCCACCGGGACGCCGTTGAAGCGCAATTCACGCCAGGCTTGCCCGGAGACCGTATGACTCAGGACCCCGTCAGGCGTACCGGCCTTCGCGTGCATGCCGACGAAGAGAGCGGCGTCGCAGCCCTGCTCGAGAAACTCCGTGTATTCGGTCCAGTCGTTCTGGACCACGTACTCGCAACCGCGATCGAGCTTGTCCGGAATGAGAGAGTTGAAGGTCCACTCCTCGCCGGCGCCGTGGCAGTCCATAACGAGGATCTGAGTCGCACCACCGGTACGGGCACCCCGCACGGCCGCGTTGATCTCCTCCGTATAGAGCTCGCGCCCTTCGTGATAGGCGCGCTTCTCCTTCGTCCCGTCCGTCTGCTGCCACTTGACGATCCCGGCGACGCCCTCCATGTCGCTGACGATGAAGACCTTCACGAACCGACCTGGCCCGCCGCAACAGGAGCGGGCGTGCTCCACGGGAAGTCGATCCAGCGGTCGGTCCGCCGCCAGACGAAATCGCAGCGGACGACACTCTGCGGCTTCTCATAGAGAACTGCGGTCCGTACCTCCGGACCGTGTTGCACGCAGAACTCACGGGCCAGCGCCAGCGTGCGGCCCGTGTCGGCGACGTCGTCGACGACAAGCAACCGTTCGGCACGAAGCAGGGCGAGATCCGGAACCGGCGGCAACAGCAGCGGCTCGTCCAACCGTTCGTCGACGCCGGTGTAGAACTCGACGTTGAGCGTCGCCATGTTCTTCACGCCGAGCGCGTACGCGAGTGCGCCGGCGCACGGCAGGCCACCGCGGGCGAGTGCAAGCACCGCGTCCGGACCGAAACCGTCAGCCCGGATCTGCGCCGCGAGATCGTCGACCGCCGCGCCGAGATCCTGCCAGGTCATCTGCTCGCGCATAACAGGGAGAATCCCACAGATGGAAACGGGGCTGGCGGGGAAGCGCGTGCTCGTGACAGGAGCCTCAGGCGGGATCGGCTCCGCCTGCGCGCGGGCCTTTGCCGCGGAAGGAGCCCACGTGGTCGTGCACTACCACCGTGGCAAGGAGCGCGCGGAGCAGCTCGCCGGGGAACTGGGTGGTGGCGCCGCCGTTGTCGGCGCCGATCTGACCCGGGAGGATGAGGTCGACAGCATGTTCGCCACGGCCGGCGGCCTCGACGTCTGCGCCGCAGTCGCGGGCGTGTGGCCCTCGGAGGACCTGCCTTTGTGGGAGCTCCCGCTCGAACGGTGGCGCGCCACGCTCGACGCAAACCTGACTGCGACCTTCCTCACGGCACGCGGCTTCCTTGACCAGCTCGAAGGCGACGGCGCGCTGATCCTCGTCGGCTCGACGGCCGGCATCGTCGGCGAGGCGGGTCACGCCGACTATGCCGCCGCGAAGTCGGCGATCCTCGGCGGCCTCCTGCTCAGCCTGAAGAACGAAGTCGTGCGCAAGAGCCCGCACGCGCGCGTCAACGCCGTCGCGCCGGGTTGGACCGAGTCCGCGATGACCCGCGGACATGTCTCGGAGGAACAGGTACGCCGAATCTCCCGGACGATGGCGCTGCGCAAGGTCGCCCAACCCGAAGACGTCGCCAACCAGGTCGTGGCGCTGGCCTCACCGGTCCTGTCCGGCCATGTCACCGGCCAGGTGGTCACGGTTGCCGGCGGCATGGAAGGCCGAGTAATCCACGAGACCTAGAAATGAAGGTGGCGGCGGAGTCCTCGTCCGCCGCCGCCGGTACTCCGCAAGCCGCAGGAATGATTGCCGTCAGTCCCTGGCCCTGGAGTCAAGACGGGAATCGGCAGGAGATCCTTCCCCCTTTAGCGCCGCCCGCGAGGCGAAATCTTCCGTGAACCGGGCCAGTCAACCGAGAACGGGTGATGGATCAAGTGCCCTCTCCCCGCGATAGTCAGAAGGCATAACCGAGATGGGCCCCGATGCGGCGGGGGCAACCTCGGAACATCTCCTTCCAAAGGAGACCCAGGAGGGGCCAGGCGGCGGCCCCTCTTGTGTTTTCTGGACACGGGTCGCGTCAGGCGCCCTCCCTATACTCCGTACCGGAAGCGGGCAACGTCCCGCTCCGCATCGAGAGAGGCTGAGGGAACCGGCCCTGTGAAGCCTCGGCAACCTGCCTTCGCGGCAAGGTGCCAAACCCGGCCGGGCGCAGGCCCGGGTGGATGTGTCGAGCGAGTTCGGAAGGAGACGAAGTGCCCGCGCAAAGCCAGACCCGCAACCGCTTCCTAGAGCGCCTCCAGAGTGGGCCCGTGATCGTGGGCGACGGCGGCATGGGTGCGCTGCTTTCCGCAGCGGTCCCTCGGCTCCGTAGCCCGGAGGAGGCGAATCTCCGGGCGCCCGACGCCGTCGTGTCCCTGCACGTCAGCTTCATCAACGCCGGCGCCGAGTTGATCGAGACGAACACTTTCGGGGCGAACCGCCGCAAGCTTTCACACCATTTCCTAGAGGACGATCTGGAGCCGATCAACTCCGCCGGCGTCAAGCTCGCGCGCGACGCCAGGGAGATGACCGGGCGCGACGTCTTCATCGGCGGATCGATCGGGCCCCTCGGCGAGCCGGCGACCTCGCGAGTACGTCGCGAGCTTTTCACCGAGCAAGCTGCCGTCCTCGACGGGCGCGGCGTCGACCTCTTCATGGTCGAGACGTTCTACGACTTGGAAGAAGCGGTCGACGCCATCGAGGCAGTGCGCAGCGCGTCGAGCCTGCCGATCGTCGCACTCCTGACGTTCGACGAGAGCGCCGAGACGCTTGCCGGCGTAACCGCCGCCGAGGCAGCCGCACGGCTGACGGAGCTCGACGTCGCAGCGATCGGCGCCAATCACGGCGCCGGCCTGCTCGCCGCCCTCGCCGCCCTCGAGCAGATGGGAAAGAACGGCAAGCCGCTCGCGGCGCTTCCGAACGTCGGCCTTGCGAGCTTGACCGCCGGCCGCGTCATCTACCCCCACGCCACGCCGGAGTACTTCGGCGAGTTCGCAGCACATGCACGCGATCTCGGCGCGAAGGTGATCGGCGGTTGCTGCGGTACGACTCCCGCCGAGATCGCGGCAATCCGATCTGCCGTCGAGGACGAGCGCAAGCCGCGAGCGCCGCTCGTGTTCGACACTCCGGAGCTCGTCGTCGCGCTCGGGGAGGAACAGAAGGAGACGGGGCTTTCACGTGCGCTGGCAGCGGGCGAGTGGGTCGTCTCCGTCCAGCTCGACCCGCCGCTCGGCGGTAACAGCGCAGGGCTCCTCGAGGTTGCGAGCACGCTGAAGGAGTCCGGACGCGTCGGCTGGGTCGACGTCAACGACAACGCCACGGCTCGTGCCGGGATGAGCTCGCTGATGGTCTCGGCGACGATCGAGCGTCGTGCCGAAATCGAGACGATCCCGCACCTGACGACGAGGGATTGGTCGGTGATGGGCCTCGAGTCCATGCTGCTGGGAGCGCAAGCCGAGGGTGTGCGCAACGTGCTTGCGGTCACCGGCGATCCGCCGGAGGTCGGTGACTATCCCGGAGCGCGCGGCGTGTACGAGATCGATTCGATCGGGCTCACCCAGCTGATGACGAACCTCAACCGCGGCGAAGACTTCAACGGCCGCCCGATCGATGCGCCGACCTCGTTCTTCCCCGGGGTCGCCGTCAATCCGACACCCGACGACCTGGACGTCGAGCTGGACCGCTTCGAGAAGAAGCTCGAAGCGGGCGCCAAGTTCGCGATGACGCAAATCGTGTTCGACGCCGACCCTCTCGACCGCTTCGTCGAGCGACTGGGCGGCAAGTGGCCGATCCCGGTTCTCGTCGGAGTCTTTCCGCTGACGAGCCACCGGCTCGCGCTGCGCCTGCACAACGAGGTGCCGGGCATCCTCGTTCCACAAGCCTTGCAGGACGAGCTCGAGCGAGCAGGCTCCGATGCCGCCGACGTCGGCTTCGCTCATGCGCGCGAATTGATCGCCGCTTCACGCGAGCGCGCCGCGGGCGTGTATCTCGTCGCGCCGTTCCGTCGGCCGCTGCGCGTCCTGGAACTGCTCGTCGACTAGGTGCGGTAGCGGAGATAGACCACGCCGCTGCCGAAACGACGTTCGTCGAGCAATTCGAGCTCCAGGCGGACATCATCGGGGAGGGACTGTTTACCGCCTCCCACCACGACGGGCGCGACGAACAACTGGAGCTCGTCGACCAACCCGGCCCGGATCGCCTGGGCGGCGAGGTCGGGACCCCCCACGGTGATGTCACGTTCCGCTGACGCTTTCAGCTGCCGGACCGTCTCAGGGTCGAAGTCTCGCTCGATCCGCGTCCTCGCGGTGGCCGCCGTCTCCAGCGTCTTTGAGTACACGATCTTGTCGGCTGCCTGCCAGATCTCCGCGAAGTCCCGGACGAACTGCGGCTGGGCCGGGAGCGCGTGCGCCGTCTCCCAGTAAGCCATCACCTCGTACATTCGACGCCCGTACAGGTACGTACCGACGGGCCGCTCGAGATCGTTGACCAAGCGGTGCACCTCCTCGTCCGGCTCGGCCCAGTCGAACTTGCCCGCTTCGTCCGCTACATACCCGTCGAGCGACGCGATCGCCGAGTAGATCAGCTTGCCCATGATGAGCCTCCGCTAGGGAGCGCAGTCGCCGGTCGAGACCGGCTGGCCTGCTGCGTCGAGATCGGCGCGAACGACGTCGGTCGGGACTCCGAAACCTCCCGTGGAGCGGAGACGAGCCGCAAAGATCGTCGTCTGCACGGCGCCCTGCGCATCGACCGCCGGCGCGCCCGAATCCCCATGCCTGACGCGTCCTCGCAACGACGTGATCCTGCGCGTCACAGGTCCTGCTCCGTACGCGTCTTCCGCCAGCACCGTCGACGTCTGGCCGATACGCGCAGGAGTCGCGGTGAAAGGCCCGTTCTCCGGGAAGCCCAGCACTGCAACGGGAGTTCCCGGCCTCGCGGAGACCAGCGGTAGAGCCCGAAGCCCCAGCTCGCCCACATGCAGCACAGCGACGTCGTTGCGAGGGTCGAACGCGACGACGTCCGCCGGCAGTCGCCCCCCGGATTGCAACTCGACCACGGTGTCGCTCTGTCCCGCGATCACGTGGGCCGCGGTTACGATCAGATTCGGCCGCGCCACCCAGCCGGTGCCCTCCACACCAACTCCGCAAGCCATCCCGAGCACGCGCACCACGCTGGGCGCCGCACGGCGAACGCCGACGGCGTGCGCGAGGCGCGGATCCGGCGGCGCGACCGTCGCCGACGGGCCGGTGATCGCCGGAAACGGGTCGATGCGCGCCAGCGCATTCAGGACTTCTGTCGGCGGGATGAACTTGTTCAGCCGTTGCAGCAAAGCCGAGCCTTGTGCGCTGCGCCGAAGGTCGGTCTGCCCTGGGAGCAGGAGCGCCACCGCCCCGAGCACCCACACGACCGCCAGCCCGGCGAGCCCCCCGAGGACGAGCCCGCCCGTGGCGTCGAACGTGCTCAGCTTCGGCCTCCGCACCTTCGAGCGGAGCGCCGATCCGGCCAGCGTTCCAAGCGTTTCGAGCAGAATCGCGCCGACGGCCGCGCCGGCCAGAGCCGCCAGCGGCGTGTAGGGAGAATGAGTTCCGTCCTGGAGAAGCTGCGGCGCAAGCCTCGATCCCAGCCAGGCGCCCAAGACCACGCCGGCGAGGGACAGAGCGCTTGCGATCAGCCCCTTCTTCCAGCCGATGAAGGCCGTGAGGACAACGAAGCCGAGGACGATCAGATCAACCTTGGTCACTAGGTCGGCAGGCTACTCGCGGTCTCGGATCTCTGGGAAGCGAGGTAGACTGGTCGACCCCTGGGGGCGTAGTTCAGTTGGTTAGAACGCCGGCCTGTCACGCCGGAGGTCGCGGGTTCGAGTCCCGTCGCTCCCGCTTTTCACCCCGGCTGGCCGGGACGTGCTTCGATCAGCCCGTCCTGTTCCCTCGACCGAATGTGCGTCGCGTGTGACGGCGTTCACGATGGCACGACCTCGAGCACGGAGAGCAGGCCGAGTCCGCCAGGCGTCTCGGGGCGATCTGGCTCTACGCGCTGGAGGGATCATTCACGGCCGACGTGCAGGTGACCGGAGACAACTTCCTCCAGAGCACCTACAACGCGATCATGCTCGTGTCCGACTTCCCGGTGAAGGATCTGTACTCCATCTCGAACGTCCACTTCAAAGACATCCACGTCGACGGCACGGGCACCTCGGTTGTGAGCGCCCGGGTTGCCGGGTCGGCGACGTTCGACAACGTCGATGCGCGCAAGGGCGGCGCAGTCGGGGTGAACAATTGCGGCTCGTTCCACTTCACGGCGGCGGGCTCGGAGTTCTCGCTCTTCGGGAACGGCAACGACGGCGGCGGGACTACCGGCCCGTGGTTCGCGGCGTGGGAGCTTCCGAACACGATCACCTGCGACGACCGTCCTCCGGTCATCGTGCCTCCGCCGCCTTCGGCCTGGTAGGCGGTTCGTTCCCTACGTGCGGGCCGCGCCGACAAAAACGGCGCGGCCCGCTTCACCCGCGCGACCGATGACTTTCCGCCGCGCCGCCGGTCTGATAGGTAGCCCATTGGATTCCGACCGGGAGGTACGAGCTCGATGCCAAGAACGCTGCTGCTGATCGGCACGCGCAAAGGCGCCTTTTTCCTCGAAAGCAACGACAGGAAGACGTGGGAGTTGCATGGCCCGTTCTGCGAAGGCTGGCCGGTGTACCACGTGATCCACGATCCGACGAGCGGCGCGGTCTACGCCGCGGCCGCGAGCGAATGGCACGGTCAAGCCGTCTGGCGAAGCGCCGATCTCGGTGAAACCTGGACGCACTCGAGCGAAGGGATCGCGTACGACACCGAGGCCGGCCGCAAGATCTCGAAGGTCTCGACGCTGGCCATCAGCGACGGCCGCCTACTGGTCGGCGTCGAAGCTCCCGGGATCTTCGAGAGCCGCGATGAAGGCCAGACGTGGTCGTTGCTGTCGACGCTCGCCGGACAGCCCGGAAGCGAGACCTGGGACGATCCGTCGAATCAGCCCCCGGGCCACCTCGGCATTTCGGCTCTCATGTTCGACCGAGAGGACGCTGACCGGTTCTGGGCGATCGTGCAGGGTGTCGGGCTGTTCGAGACGAGCGATTACGCGCAGTCGTGGACGCCACGTAACCGCGGGCTTCGCGCGGACTGGCCGCGCGAGCACGAAGAGGTCGGTTTCTGCGTGCACAAGCTCGTGCGCTCGCCTGTCGACGGGGATCGCATGTACCAGCAGAACCACGTCGGGATGCACCGGAGCGACAATGCGGGCGAGACGTGGACCGAGATCACGGATGGGTTGCCCACGGAATTCGGATTCGCCGCAGTAACGCATCCACACGACCGCGACACGTTCTACGTGATCCCGCTCGATCCGGGACATGGACGGACGATGCCGGAGGGCCACGCGGCCGTTTGGCGGACGCGTGATGCCGGCTCGAGCTGGCAGTCTCTCGACACGGGCCTGCCGCAACGAGACGCGCACGTCGGCGTCCTACGCGAGGCGATGGCGGTCGATTCGGATGACGCTCCTGGCCTCTACTTCGGGACGAGCACGGGGCAGGTCTTCGCAAGCAGAGACGAAGGCGATACATGGGCGCAGATTGCGGACTACCTTCCGTCAATCTCGTCGGTGGAAGTCGTGACGATCGCGTAATGGCGGACGTCCATCTCCCCTCAACCCTGAGTCCGCTCTTTCCCGGGTTGCCGCGGCAACTCGATGTGCAGGCAGACACCGTCGGCGAGCTCATCGACCAACTCGAGCGCGAATGGCCGGGGCTGCGAAATCGCTTGTGCGAACCTGGACCGATGATCCGTGGCCACATTCATGTGTACGTGAACCAGGAGCGCGCGAAACTCGACACGCCCGTTGCGGAGCAATCGCGCGTGGACGTCATCGCGGCAATTAGCGGTGGTGCGGGTCCCGGACACTTAGCGCCTTGAGGTGAAAGCATGCTCGTGTGAGAGCATTCTGGAAAACCGGTGATTCGTGACCCGCCGCCGCCTAGAGGCGTTCAGCGACGGTGTACTCGCCGTCGTGATCACGATCATGGTGCTCAACCTCCACCCACCCGCCGGAGACAGCATCACCGATCTCAGGCCCCTACTACCGAAGCTCGCGGTCTACCTCCTGAGCTTCGTCTTTGTTGCGATTTACTGGAACAACCACCACCACATGTTCCAAGTCGTCTCGCGCATCAGCGGCGGCGTATTGTGGGCAAACGCGCACCTCTTGTTTTGGGTCTCGCTCACTCCGGCCGCCGCTGCGTGGTTGGGGCCACACCTCGGTGACACCGCTCCAACCGCGGTGTACGGCGTTGTCCTGCTTGGCTCGGCAATTGCGTACACGATCCTGACCCGTTCACTTCTCGCGGTGCAACCAGCGGATTCTCCGCTCGCGCGGGCAGTCGGCCGCGACACAAAGGGCATCCTGTCGCTCGTCGCCTATGCAATCGCGATCGCAGTCACGCCCGTCGTACCCTGGTTCTCGCTCGGCCTCTATTTCGCCGTGGCCGCAGTCTGGCTCGTTCCGGATCGCAGAATGGAACGCGTCCTACAGCCGAGGCAATCGCACCAGACTCGTTGATTTCCGGAAGCCCTCGTCCTCCGCCAGGACGGGCACGAGCAGCTTGACCGCGACGCGACGCTACCCCAGCGCGAGTTCGACGCTCTGTCGCGAAGGTGATGAGGTAGAGACGCCGAAGCTTCCGGTCTGCCGCTGGCAACTCATGCAGTGGCAGCAGTGCACGAAGAGCGGCTCGGACGCCAGCCGGTAGCGGACATCCCCGCACGAGCAACCACCTTCCACGACGGAGAATCTAGCGGTCGGTCAGAGCGCTCAGCCCGCGCCGATCCGCGGAGGCGACGATCTCGATTTGCGGAGGCCGACTCGTGCTCTCCCGGTAGGCACCGGGCGCCAATCCGAATCGCCGCTTGAATGCCTTCGCGAACGCGGCATCGCTCTGGTAGCCGGCCCGGCGCGCGACCTCATAAACGGTCAGCCGTCCGGTCGCCAGGTACCCGGCAGCGCCGCGCAAACGAACCTCCGCCAAATAGCGCATCGGCGGCTGGCCGACCCGCTCACGAAACTTGCTCGCAAGCGCGGACCGAGACAACCCGACGTGCTTCGCGAGCAGATCGAGCGACCATGCTTCGGACGGGCGACTGTTCAGCACTCGGACGGCCTTGGCGATTGATTCGTCCAGGATGAGCCGCGCATCGGCAAATCCATCCGGTTCGCTTTGCAGCAGCCAGGACCGGAGCGCCTGCGCGAGAAAGACATCTGTGAGCCTCTCGACGATCGCGCTCGCGCCGGGCTTGCCGGTCTCAGCTTCGGCCCTCAGCGCCGCAAGGCTCGGTGAAAGCCAGGATGTTGCGCCAGGGCTGTAGGCGAGATGGAGCAGATCGGGCAAAAGAGCGTGCGTCGACTCAGGGATGCCTTCTGCGAGCACGAACCCGCCGCAGAGCAACCGTGTGAGCGGACCGGCCCCGCCGTAGCGCAGGCTCGACTCGCCATCGAAAGCCTCGTCGACGAGGAGACTCTCGAGCGGGACCGCCGGCGAACTAGCCTCGTCGGCGAGCGTGTGGGCGCTGCCACGCGGAAGTACGACGAGGTCGCCCGGCGCGAGTGCAACGGTCTCTTCGCCACACGACAGCAGCGCCGATCCCTCGAGCACGAGGTGGAATTTCGCGGTCCCTTCGCCCTCAACCCGGAACGCCCAGGGCGCTCGTAGCTCCGACAGGCAGAAGATCGTGCTCCGAACCTCGAACGAGCGCAGCACGTCGGAGACGGTGTCGGACGGCGGCGAGGCGAGCTGCATCATCGTGAACGCGCGGACAAGAATCGCGGCCGATCAACCGTAGCGCAACCCAAAACACCCCAGCAAGATGCCGAGCGAGGAGTCAACCCGTCACCGTCGAGTGGAGGACACGATGCCGACTTACCTGATCACCTATCACGGGGGTCCCGGGATGCCCGCCGATCCCGAAGCGGCCAAACAAATGGTCGCCGCGTTCCAGGCGTGGGCCGCCGAGGTCGGGCCGGCGATGCGCGATCCGGGAGCGCCCCTCGCCGCGGCGAAGACCGTCTCTGCTGATCACGAAGTGGATGGGCAAGCGGCTGCCTCGATCGGTGGCTACACGATCATCGAGGCAGCCGACCTCGAGGAAGCCGTGAAACTCGTCCGCAACCATCCCTTCCTCACCCGCCGTGGATCTCTTCAAGTAACCGAGGCGGTGAGCGTAGGCGGATAGCGCACCAAAAAGTTGATCGACGAACGGTCAGCGCCGGGATCGCGCCCTCGGTAGGCGGATCGCGGGGTAGACTGCGGGTTCGAGTCCCGTCGGTCCCGCTTCTACTCATCAGCGTTTGCGCGGCCGGCCTTAGGCATCAGTGGCCTCCGCGCGAGGGTCGTTTGGTCGGTCTCAAAGAGCAACGTCGATGGCGGCATCCATCGCTGCCACGTTCGCCGTGTCCTCCGACGGCAGCCATGCCTTGTAATACCGGACGGTCGTGTCGATCGTCTTGTGGCCCATCTGACGTGACACCCAGGCCAGCAGATCGGGACGGGCCGCGATCGAGAGGCCTTCATCACGTCGGCCCACGACTCCAACGGCCTTGGACCTCCCCGCGGATGGACGATCTGACCCGACGTCTCGCCGCCGCGTTACGTAAAGCTGTGCGCCGTTCGGTCCAGCTCACCGAGCCGGCTTGTACGCATGCTCGGCCTCGGGCAGCCATTCCTTGATCCGCTCAACCCGATGCTTGTCGCTCGGGTGGTCGCTGGCGAACTCCGGCGGCTCCTTCCCCTTCGACGCTCGCAGCATGCGCTTCCAGAAGGCGACCGCCTGGCGTGGGTTGTACCCCGCTCTCGCCATGTACACCAGACCGATGTGGTCCGCCTCGGACTCTTGTGCGCGGCTGAAGGGGAGCGAGGCCGCCGCACCGCCGACGCCGAGGAGCGCCCTAATTCGAATGTATTGACCGGGCGTGACTGCCACGCCGCCCGCGATGATGGCTGCCGCAACCTCGGTCAGGTGCTGCCGCTCGATTCGCTCGGCCACGTGCTCGGCCGTCGCATGGGCGACCTCGTGCCCGAGCACGGTCGCAAGCCCCGCATCGTTCTCGGTCAACGGCAGGATGCCCGTGTAGACGACGATCTTGCCGCCCGGTAGGCAGTAGGCGTTCGCCTCGTTCTTGCGGAGCAGCGTCACCCTCCAGACGAAGGCCAGCTTGTCCCGGCCGGCCACGACCTCGATACGCCTGGCGACCCGCTGCACCTCAGAGTACGCGGCGCCGGACTTGACGATTTGCGCCCCGGACTGCCGGAGCGTCTTGGCGTACTCCTCGCTCCCGAGTTGCATCTGCTGTTTGTCCGTGAGCCCGACGCGCACCTGACGATGGGTGACCGGCGTCTTCTGCCGGTGGGTCTGGGTCAACAGCAGGACTCCCACCACCAGTGCTGCGATGAGGATCGCAATCAGCGGCCGGGCGACAAAGAAACCGAGGACTCCCTTCCCAAAGCCGCTCATGCTGAGACTGCCGCTCCCTTGCTCGACTCGGCCGCATGCCTTGGCGTGCGCTCCCCACCGAACCTAGACGTCATAACGCGACCCTATCGAGTGCCTGAACGCGCGACGGTGACGCCAAGCATCCGCCGCATGAACGAGTCGCAGGCCGCCGAGGACGAGGAGGTAGATGCCGAGCAACGTGATCACGGCGTGCAGGCTCTGGCCGGGACTGGCGAGCAACGCGATCCCGAAGACGGCCAAAGCGGTGCTGGTGGCAAATCGAGCCGCGCGCTCCGCGCGATCGGCATGTCGGACGAGCTCGAGTGGCTCGAAGGCCGCGTCTCCCCGCGCTGGACCCTCCGCACGTAGGGGCTGAGGTTCTCGCGCAGCTCACGCACACCCACCCGCTCCATGACGCACAAATGCAGCCCAATATGGAGGTGTGGGATGTTTCGTCGCTGCAGTCAGACCTGTCCGACGGCCGGTGATGTAGTGACGACGGGTTCGGTCCGGCCGGTCGTCCTTCGGAACAACGTTCGGATTGAGGATCCGTTGAGAGTCGTGCTCGGCTACCTCGAGGCATGGCGTTTCGAGGTGAGCGACCCATCGCGACCGGCGTCCTTCGACGAGTCCGACCTCAGGCTGGCAAATCGCGGCGGCGCCCGAATCTCAGCGGCCGAGATCGCGGCGATCCTCGAGCGGCGTCGCGCGATCGAGCAGGCCTTACGGGGAATCGCTTCCAGTGCTTCGCTTGCCGCGCGGCAGGACGCAGTGCCATGGCCGACGCTGACACGGCTCTTCGACGCGTTCGCGGACATTCGAGGAGTCGGCTTCTCGAAGATGACGAAGGCGCTCCACCCAAAGCGCCCGGCACTGATCCCCATGCTCGACAGCGTCGTCCAGGCGTACCTGCAGGACGACGATCTGGGCGCACAAGCCTCGTTCGGAGAGCGCGCGCTCGCGCTCGTCCGCGGCTACAAACGCGACCTGGACCGCAACTCGGCGGCGGTGCGAGCGGTCCGGCAGGAGATCGCGACACGCGGTCATGCGCTGACCGAGGTGCGAATACTCGATCTGCTGATCTGGTCCGTCCAGGCCGCGGCCTGATCTCAACTCGTTGCTCTTTACGGGGGCCGCGAAGGGGTCGTCGGCGAGGCGGCGGTTCGAGCCGTGGAAGATCCTCGTCGGCGCAGAACGGCTGTCCTCCCTGCACGACACGCAACCAAGCGCGACGGTCAGGGTCTTGGCGGCCCTCTTCGCAAGCGGATCACGGGGGTAAAGCGCGGGTTCGAGTCCATGATGACTTGCGAGGACTCGGTTTCGATTCGAGGCCGTAGCGCCCCGCGGCGCATGCCGGCCGCGGCGGAGACTGTTCGTTTCTCGCCGCTGGTGGCGGCGCGAAGATAGCCGACATGACAGAGTGCACGCCACCGACCGAGGGGAGGGTGACGCGTGAACCACAACGCGAGCATGCCGCGGAAGGAGTTTCTGACGAAGGGCGCAGCTGTGCTCGGCGCCGCGGTGGCTGCTCCGCTTGTCGGCGCCGCCGGGGCGCAGGCCGCCGCCGAGCGGGCGCTCGCGGGCGTCGGCCGCGGGGAGCTGGGCCTCGTGGGCTTGGACCACGTGGGTATCACCGTCCCGAATATCAACCAGGCAATCGAGTGGTTCGAGGATGTGCTGGGCGGAGTCGCGCCGCTGACGTTCGGTCCGTTACCGGCAGGGCCCTTCGTT
>Ga0307277_10000320_pt1 | contig 17230 bp, 16 predicted proteins | sample ER_DNA_116_FD_194473 | JGI IMG/M metagenome (GOLD analysis project Ga0307277, IMG submission 194473) | Bulk soil microbial communities from the East River watershed near Crested Butte, Colorado, United States - ER_DNA_116 | ecosystem: Environmental > Terrestrial > Soil > Floodplain | place...
GCCGACGACGTGGACGACGAGAGGTCGGCTGGCCATTCGGCGGAGTCTAGGTCAGCGCTCGACGAGCACTTCGGGACGCGACGGCACCTGCGGAGCCCGCTCGACGTGGCACTCGTGCCAAAGGGTAAACGCGAGCAGGCCCCAGAGTTGGCGACTGCGATCCTCGCGGCCGGCGACGTGGTCGTCGAGTAGCCGCGTGACCACATCTGGGTGGAAGAAGCCCTGGCGCTCAAGCGTCTCGCGCGAGAGGGTCTGCCGCGCGAACGGTTCCAGCTCGCCGCGGAGCCAGGCCGCGGCAGGGATCGAGAAGCCGCGCTTCTTGCCGTGGACGATCTCTCGTGGCAGGAGCGGGGCGGCTGCCTTGCGCAGCAGGACCTTCTTGGAGAGGCCGCGGATCTTGTGGCGGGTAGGAAGCGCGAGCGCGAGATTCGTCACGACCGTGTCGAGATAGGGCACGCGGGCTTCGAGCGAGTGCGCCATCGAGGCGCGGTCGGTCTTGACGAGCAGGTCGTCGGCGAGGTAGATGCCGAGGTCGACGTCCTGCAAGCGGGCGAGCTCGTCGGCGCCCTCGGTCTCGCGGTACCTGCGGCGAAGAATGTCGACGGGGTCGAACGCCGACCTGCGTCCGGTGAGCTCCGCGCGAAGCTCGGGCGAGAAGATCTCCTTCCACCCATGATGCCGTTCGAGCGAGGGCAGGTGTGCGGCCCGGACGAAGCGCTTCGCCTTGTAGTCGAAGCTCGCCCTCGACGAGGACGTCGGCATCCGCTCGACGAGCGGGCGTGCCAGTCGCGCAAGCCCGCCGACTCGTTCGGCGAGCAGGTCGGCCGCGTACGTGTAGTAGCCGCCGAAGAGCTCGTCGCCGCCTTCGCCGGAGAGCGCGACCTTCACGTCGTTCGCTGCAAGCTGCGACACGAGGTAGGTCGGCAACGCCGACGAGTCGGCGAACGGCTCGTCAAACGCGTCTGCCAAAGCAGGCAAGAGCAGCGCTGCATCGGGGCGCAGCACGAGCTCCTGGTGTTGCGTCCCGTAACGCTCTGCCACGAGGCGCGCGCCTGCGAGCTCGTCGAAGGATCGCTCCTCGAAGCCGATCGAGAACGTGCGCAGTGGCTCGGAGCTCTCCTCGGCAGCGAGGGCAGCGAGGAACGCCGAGTCGACGCCGCCCGAAAGCAGAACGCCGACGGGCACGTCGCTGACGAGATGTGCCCGCACGGAGTCCCGCAGTCGCGATCGCAGCTCCTCGACGAGCTCCGCCTCCTCGTCCTCGCGCAGCTCCTCGAGCGGTGCCGGACGGGCAAAGCGGCGCAGTTCGAGACGGCCGTCTTCCCAGATCAGCAGATGTCCGGGCGGGAGCTTGCGGATTTCGCGGAAGATCGTCAGAGGTGCGGGGATCGAGTTGAACGCGAGGAATGCTTCCAACGCGTCGAGGTCGATCTCGCCGCGAGGCAGGGCGCGCAACTCGGAGGCGAAGGCAAGCTCGTTGTCGGCGTGGCGGTAGTAGAGCGGCTTGATTCCGAAGCGGTCTCGTGCAAGTAGGAGCCGCCGGTGGCTTGCGTCCCAGATCGCAATCGCGAACATGCCCCGCAGACGCTCGGCGAAGCGGTCTCCATGCTCCTCGTAGAGGTGTAGGAGCACTTCGGTATCGCCCTGGGTGCGAAAGGAATGCCCCGCGCGTTCGAGCTCGCGCCGCAGCTCCCGGTAGTTGTAGATCTCGCCGTTCTGGACGACGTGCACGGTCCCGTTCTCGTTGGCGACCGGCTGGTCGCCTGTTTCGAGGTCGATGATCGAGAGCCGCCGGGCCGCGAGCGCGACGCCTTCGTCGCTGAACTCACCGGAGCTATCCGGCCCCCGGTGAACGAGCGTCGCGCTCATTGCCGCGACGCGGTCGGTGATCCCCGAGCTGTTCGTCGAGGCGATTCCGCAGATCCCGCACACGAGCGGTCAGTCTAGAGAGGCCCTCGATTGAGGGATTGCCTCGTACCCCTTCCGGGTGACATGGTGCGGGCAGGGGGAAGGGGGAACTTGGATCCGAACACACAGGCGTTCGTCTACGCCACCGCGCTGATCACGTCGATCGCCTTCGCGGTCGCGGTCCTGAACATTCTCGCGGTCGTGCTGTCGCACGTCCTGCAATGACCGGCCTGACGTAGGGCCATAGCCGCCGCGTAGGCTCGCGGTGTGGATTTCGGGACCCACGCCCAGCTAGTCCTCCTGGCCCTGCTCATCGCCGCCGCGGCCTTGCTTGCAATCGCCCCGGCGCTGCGAATCCCGTATCCGATCCTGCTCGTCCTCGGCGGTCTCGCGCTGGGCTTCGTCCCGGGCGTTCCGACTCTGCAGCTGCCGCCGGAGCTCGTCCTGATCGCGATTCTGCCGCCGCTTCTCTATTCGTCGGCGTACTTCACGTCGCTACGCGAGCTACGGGCGAATGTCCGTCCCATCGGTCTCCTCGCGATCGGGCTCGTGATCACGACGATGGTCTCTGTCGCCGCGGTGGCCCACACGCTGGTCGACGGCATGTCCTGGACCGCGGCGTTCGTCTTGGGAGCAGTGGTCTCACCGACGGATCCGATCGCGGCGTCGGCGATCATGCGGCGGCTGGGGGTGCCACGCCGTCTCCTCTCGATCGTCGAGGGCGAGAGCCTCGTGAATGACGGCACCGCACTTGTCTTTTACCGCGTCGCAGTCACGGCGGCGGTCGCCGGCACCTTCTCGATCTGGGACGCATCCTGGCGCCTCCTTTGGAGCATTGTCGGCGGAGTTGCCATCGGCCTCGTCGTCGGCTTTCTCGTCGCCGAGGTGCGCCGACGGATCGACAATCCGCCGGTCGAGGTGACGATCGCCCTCCTCACCGGTTACCTCGCGTTCATTCCGGCCAATGCCGTGGAGGCATCGGGTGTGCTCGCGGTCGTCACGGCCGGTATCTATCTCGGTTGGCGCACGCCGGAGCTCACGTCGTTTCAGACCAGGCTCCAGGGAGCAGCCGTCTGGGAGATCGTCACCTTCGTTCTCAATGCGTTGCTCTTCGTGCTCGTCGGCCTTCAGCTGCCGCGGATCCTCGACTCCCTCACTGGATTCTCGGCCATGCAGCTGATGTGGTGGGGTGTGCTCGTCACCGTCACCGTGGTCGTTGCGCGTCTCCTCTTCGTGCCCGTGTTCACGTACCTGCCGAGGAGGTTCCTGGGGGCGTTCGACCACAGCAACCCGCCGCCGCCGCCGGCTCGTGCATTCGTGGTTTCGTGGGCTGGCATGCGGGGCGGCGTGTCCCTGGCAGCGGCTTTGGCCGTGCCTTTGACGACGGATGCGGGCAGCGCGTTTCCGCAGCGTGACCTGATTGTCTTCCTCACCTTCTGCGTCATTCTCGGCACCCTTGTCGGGCAGGGTCTGACACTGCCGATCGTGATTCGTGCGCTCGGGGTCGAAGCCGACCATCTCGACGAGAAGGAACACGCGAAGGCGCGCATCAAGGCCGCAGACGCCGCGCTCGCACGGCTCGAGGAGCTGGAAGGCGAGGAGTGGGTGCGAGACGACACGGCAGAGCGGCTGCGCGGTCTCTACGGGTTTCGGCGTAACCGGTTTCTTTCTCGCTTCGACGAGAACGACGACGGCGCGATCGAAGAGCAGTCTCTCAACTACCAGCGTTTGCGACGAGAGCTGTTCGACGCCGAGCGCTCGGCAATCGTGGATCTTCGGCGTCGCGGCGTCATCGACGACGAAGTCGAGCGCCGTCTCTACCGCGAGCTCGACCTCGAAGACGCGCGGCTCGAGGTCTAGTTTCTGCGCGCGGCTAGGCCGCGCGCGAACTGACCCAGCACTCGCCACGCGGTTGTTGCCAGCGTACGGAAATAAAGTCGCAACGACCGGTCCGCGATCCACTCCAGGTCGTGCGCGAGTTTGTCTGCCATCGACGTCTCGTAGCCGCGGCGCACCTGGGCGAGGCCGGTGAGGCCCGGTCGGACGACGAGCCGCTGCCAGTACGCCGGGAGCTCGTCCACGAGGGCTGCGAAGAAGCGCGGTCGGATCGGTCTGGGGCCGACGAGGCTCATGTCGCCGCGCACGACGTTCCAGAGCTGCGGAATCTCGTCCAACTGGGTTGCGCGCAGCCAGCCGCCGATTGCCGTTGTCTCTTCGCGCGTGCGCTGGACGAGCTCTTCGCCGAGGTACGGGCCGAGCCGCTCCTCTGCGTTCGGGCTCAACGTCCGGAACTTGAGCATCTGGAACACGCGCCCGCCGCGTCCAACCCGCTCCCCGCGGTAGAAGAGGGGCCGTCCACTGGTAACGAACAGGACACCGGCGATCGGCACGGTCAACGGCAGGGATATGAGCAGGAAGAACACCGAGAGCGCGACGTCGAACGCGCGCAGCGCGGCGTCACGCGGCCGGGTCGGGCTCGCCTCCGTCAGCTCCGAAAACCGCAGGCTGAAGGAGTCGCTCGACTGCGGCGTTGAGGCCACGACAGGATCGTAGAGCCTGCCTCACCCGGCCCCGCGCCGCCGAGGGCTAGCCGGGTCAGTCGTAACGGACGATGCGCACATCGGCCCCTTTATGCGCCTCGGAAAAGCTGGTGATCAGATCCATCGCCATTCGCCTCGCTTCGGTTGGATCCCGGGCATGAGGAACCGAGAGTTGCAACTGGTGCCCACCGCCATCGCTGCGACAGTGGCAGCCGTGACTCGTAGCGAAGTCAATGAAGCGGCGAGCTTCGATCGCCGGTTGCACTTCGAGTTCCACGCCTGAATCTTAAGAAGGATCCCTAGAGACCCTTCACTGCTATAAGCATCTCCTATGGACACGCGCCAACTAGCCGCGTTCTGCGCGGTGGTGGAGCGAAAGAGCTTCTCCCAGGCGGCCGAGCAGCTCGGGGTCACCCAGCCGGCCGTCAGCCTCCAGATTCGCTCGCTCGAGCAGCGCCTCGGGCGGCAGCTCCTCGACCGCTCCGGCCGCCGGGTCGAGCCGACCGAGGCCGGGAGGCGGCTCTACGCGTCGGCTCAGCGGGTGCTAGCCGCCGAGGAGCACCTGCTCGAGGAGCTCGACGCGGACGACGAGGGAGCGATCACCGGCACGCTCGAGCTCGGCGCTTCGACCGGCCCCGGCGGCACGGTCGTCCCGCTCCTGCTTTGCGAGTTCCAGGAGCAACACCCCGACATGCGCGTGCGGCTCACTGTCTCCGACACGCAGACCGTCGTCGACCGCGTCGCCGGGCGAGAGTTGGAGGTCGGCATCGTCGGCGCCGGCCGCCGCCACCGGGGCGTTGCGTTCGAGCCGTTCTTCAGCGACGAGGTCGTCCTGGCCTGCCCGGCGGATCACCGCTTCGCCGGCAAGACCGTCTCGCTCGACGATCTCAAGGGAGAAAAGCTGATCGTGATGCAGGATGGCGCAGGGGTTCGGCAAGTCATCGAGGACGAGCTGCGCAAGGCGGGGATGCGGCTGCGCGACCTCGACGTCCGGCTCGAGCTCGGCCTGCAGGAATCCGTGCGCAGCGCGGTGGTCGCCGGACACGGCATCGCTTTCATCTCGCGGCTCGCAATCGAGACGGATCTCGCGGCCGGGCGGATTGCCACCGCGCGCGTGCGCGGGCTCGACCCGGTGCGGGAGATCTTCCTCGCCCGCGCGACCGGACGCAGCGAGACGCGGGCGGCGCGCGCCTTCGTCGCGTTTGCACAGGGCCGGCTGCCCGCGTGATCGTCCGCTGGGGCCTGGCCGAGCTCCCAGGGATGCTCGGCGAGCTCGGGATCGAACAGCCGCTGCTCGTCGCGAGCGAGCGGCTGGCCGGCACGAACCTGGGCATGCGCACCGCGGCGCGCTGGACGGAGGTTCCGTCCGACCAGGTGCCCGCGGCCGCCGAGCTTGCAGGCGACGGAGTGATTGCCGTGGGCGGTGGCAGCGCGATCGACCTCGGGAAGGCGATCTCGGCGGAAGCCAAGGTCCCCGTCGTCTCCGTGCCGACCACGTACGCCGGGGCGGAGTGGACGACCTTCTACGGGATTCGCGATCCCGGGCGGAGGATGCGCGGCGGCGGAGCCGGCGCCCACCTCGGCGGCGTCGTCTACGAACCGGAGCTGACGCTGTCGCTCCCGCGTGCCGAGACCGTCGGCACTGCCCTCAACGCGCTCGCGCACAGTGCGGAAGCGCTCTACGTCGACGGCCACAACCGGGAGGCCGACGAGCACGCCCTCGCCGGGGCCCGGTTGATCGGCGAATGGCTCCCGCGCGTCATCGACGCCCCGCAGGACCTCGAGGGGCGCACGAAACTGCTGGAGGGAGCGATGCACTCGGGGATGGCGCTCGGGGGCTCGATGCTGGCGCTCGGTCACGCGATCGCGCAGGCGCTCGGCGGGCGCTACGGCTTGCCACACGGTGCGATGAACGCCTTGTCATTGCCCGCCGCACTGCGCTTCAACGCCGAGCTCGCACCCGACGCCGTGCGCCGTTTCGGCGACGCGCTCGGCACGGACGATCCGGCCGCGAGGGTCGAGGAGCTCGCGCGACTGGGCGGATTCGAGTGCCTGCGTGACTTCGGAGTGCCGGAGGAAGAACTGGCGGAGGTTGCGGAAGCTGCGGCCGGCCGAGCGGGCAACCAGGCCAACCCGAAGCCGGCCACTTCGTCCGAGATCCACTCGCTGCTGCAGTCGATCTACTGACGTGCGCGGGCGCGCGAGGAGGACGGCAGACTCCTCGCGCGCTTAGCTGACGGCACGTTCCGCGCTGTTCAGGTGGTGGACCCCTCCTCCACCTGAATTCGGACTAAATCTCTGCTCCGTCGTGGGCGCCCTGTGGGATTCCCTGTGTCATCTTCGCCTCCCTTTGCACCTTGTTGCCGATGCGCACGATCCTTCCAACCGGTGCTGAGGGATCCCTGAAAACCTGCTGAAAAGAAAAGTTCCCGCCCTCCTGCGAGGTGTCATAGTTGGGGCGTTGCCGCGAGTCAGCTTCCGAGGCCTGATTCCATCGCTGCCGCGGCCGGCCTGGGTGCTCCACGCCGGAATGGCGCTGAACTACGTCGGCACCGGGATGTTCGTGCCGTTCCTTCTGATCTACCTCCACAACGTGCGTGGCTTTGGCCTGGAGACCGCGGGGCTCGTCTCTGCCGCCTTCGCCGGGGTGGGGATGGTGGTTGCGCTCGGGGCCGGGCCGGCGGTCGACCGCGTCGGCGCCCGCAGGACAGCCGCGGTTTCGCTGGTGTTGCTGGCCCTGGGCCTGGGAGCGATGCCGCTCGTCCGCGAACCCTGGCAGGCGTTCGCCTTCGTCGCTGTCGCGGGAATCGGTCGCGGCCTCTTCTGGCCGGGGTATTCGACCCTTCTGATTGCCGTCACCCCGGCAGCGGCGCGCGAAGGCTCGTACGCGGTTCAACGAGTGACGTCCAACCTTGGCTTCGGCCTGGGCGGCCTGGCGGCAGGCCTGATCGTGTCGACTCGCGATCCCTCGACGTTCACGGTGATCTTCGTGCTCAACGCGGTGACGTACCTTCTCTTCCTCGTCGCCCTCGCCTTTGTCAGGGAGCCGGAACGTGCGGAGCGCGACACCGAGCCGAGCAGCATCGGCGGTTACGGATTCGTGTTACGTGACCGGGCGTTCGTCGGCGCGATCGTTATCGGCGGCGTCTTCGCGGCCTTCGGCATCGCGCAGCTCAACTCGATGCTGCCTGTCTACGCCGCGTCGGACGTAGGAGTGAGCGAACGGGGCGTCGGCCTCATCTTTCTCTTCAACACCCTCGCGATCCTGATCTTGCAGCTTCCGGTGGCCAAGCTGCTGCAGGGGCGCCGGCGCGTTGCGGCACTGGCGGTCACGGGCGTGATCTGGGCCGCGGCGTGGTTGCTCGCGCTCGCATCCGGCCTCTGGTTCGGTGTCGTGGCGGCGACCGGCCTGCTGATCGCGGTCGGCGTGGTGTTCGCCGTCGGCGAATGCCTGATCGGCGTTGTCCAGGGGCCGCTCGTCGCCGATCTCGCGCCGGAGCGGCTGCGTGGACGGTATACGGCGCTCTGGTTGACGACCTCCCAGCTCGGGTTCACGCTCGGCCCTGCGATCGGGGGCCTGCTGCTCGCCCACTCGGCGAAACTGCTCTGGCTGATCTCGGCGGGTGTGTGCGTGGCTTGCTCCGCGGCCGCAGTGTTCCTCGGGCGAGCCTTGCCGACCGCTGCGCGCCTCGCACCGATCTCTCCACACGCGTAAGGTCGAAATGCGGTGTTGGAGTTCTCGGTTCTCGGACCACTCGAAGTGCGGGCCGACGGCCAGCCACTTGCGCTCGGCGGGGCCAAACGGCGAGCCCTGCTGGCGCTTCTGCTCGTCCGGGCCAACGAGGTCGTATCCACTGATCGCCTGATCGACGAGCTGTGGGGGGAGAACCCGCCGGAGACCGCGCCGAACACCTTGCAGGCGCACGTCTCGCAACTGCGGCGCGTGCTCCATGGCCCGCTCGGCGAGGATGACGAGCCGGTTGTCCTGACGGAACCCCCGGGCTACGTGCTCCGTGCACGTCCCGAGTCGCTGGATGCGTACCGGTTCGAACAGTTGGTCAGCGCGGCGGACGGGGCGCGCGCCCGTGGCGCGCCGGCGGAATCCAGCACGCTGCTCGCGGAGGCACTCGGGCTCTGGCGAGGCGGCGCCCTTGCCGACGTTGCCGACCTGGGCTCCGCCCAGCCGGAGATCGCGCGGCTCGAGGAGCTCCGCCGCCGCGCGCTCGAAGACATGATCGACTGCGAACTCGAGCTCGGGCATCACCTCGAGCTCGTTCCGGAGATCGAGGCCCTCGTCGGTCAGCATCCACACTCCGAGCGCCTCCGTACGCAGCTCATGCTTGCGCTGTACCGGTCGGGACGCCAGGCGGACGCGCTCGATGCGTACCAGGATGCGCGCCGTGCGCTGACCGACGACCTTGGCCTCGAGCCGGGGCCTGAGCTGCGCGAGTTGCATCAGGCGATCCTCCACCACGACGCGTCGCTGTTGGCGCCCGAGCGAAGCGCCTCACCCACTGAGGCGAAGCTGCCCTCGTTTCTGACGGTTTTCGTGGGGCGCGAGAGCGAGCTCGAGGAGGTGGCGGCGCTCGTGCGCGACGGGGCACGCCTGCTTACGGTTACAGGGTTAGGGGGGATGGGAAAGACGCGCTTCGCGGTCGAAGCGGCACGAAACCTCGCGGGCGACTTCGACGGGAACGTGGCTTACGTCCAGCTTGCATCGATAGCCGACCCGGAGCTCGTCGCGGCGACGATCGCGCAGGCGTTGGGCGAGAGCGGCGTGGCAGCAGAGGATGCCCTGGCACAGCACTTACGTAGCCGTGGCCGACTTCTCCTGCTCGTCGACAACTTCGAGCAGGTGCTGGACGCCGCGCCGTTGTTGCCGCGACTGCTCGAGGCCCCCGATCTTTCTGTGCTCGTGACGAGTCGCGCGCCGCTGCGTGTCTCGGGTGAGCACGAGTATCCATTGCCGCCGCTGCAGGTCGACGAGGCGGTGACGCTGTTCGCTGACCGCGCGCTCGGTGTCAACCCGCACTTCACGCTCGGCGACGGAGAGACCGACGCGGTGGAGGAGCTGTGCGCGAGGCTGGAGGGGCTACCTCTGGCGATCGAGCTCGCGGCTGCCCGTAGCAAGCTTTTGACCCCGACTGCGCTGCTCGGCCGGCTGGCCGGGAGGCTCGATCTCCTCGCCGAAGGACCGCGGGATGCCCCTGCACGACATCGCGGTTTGCGAACGACGCTCGACTGGAGCTACGAGCTGCTCACGCCTTCTCGCCAGCGCGTGTTCGCGCAGCTCGCGGTCTTCGTCGGCGGCTGCTCTCTGGAGGCTGCCGAGGCCGTGTGTGATTCCGGTGCAGGTTCGGTCCTGGACGATGTGGCCGGCATCGTGGAAGAGAGCCTGGCCAGACGCGAGCGTGCTCCGAGCCCACGCGTGTCGATGCTCGAAACAGTGCGTGAGTACGCACTCGAGCACCTCCGTGCGCTCGCGGAGGAAGAGGATGTAAGGCTGCGGCACGGCACCTACTTCCTCCAGTTCGCGGAGCTGGCCGAGGCAGAGTCGACCGGGCCGGACCAGGCCGAGTGGTTCGAGCAGCTCGAGTGGGAGCACGACAACCTCCGCTCGGCGCTGCTCTTCTTCCACGAGCGCGGGGAGGCCGTGCTCGAGCTGCGGCTGTGCGTCGCGCTGTGGCGCTTCTGGCAGACGCACGGCCATCTGGACGAGGGTCGGCGCGCGTTGGAGCGGGCGCTGGCGGAGAATCCCGACGCGGAACCTCTTCTCCGTGCGCGGGCATTGAACGGGGCGGGCGTTCTCGCAGGCGAGCAAGGAGACTTCGAAGCCGCGGCGGGATTCTTCGAGCCGTCGCTCGAGCTCGCCCGCATGCTCGGCGATCACGTGCGAATTGCGGGCGCCCTCGCCAACCTCGGCAACCTCGCGCTCTTCTCCGGCAACTTTGCCCGTGCGCGCCTCCTCTACGAAGAGAGCATCGAAGAGGCCACGCTCGGCGGTGCCTCCGGCACCGAGCGGATCGCCCGCGAGAATCTTGGCCTCGTCGCGCTCGACGAAGGCGACCTCGAGCGTGCGATAGCGCTGCTGGAGGAGAGTGCGGCGCTCGCCGCGCAGGACCGGGACGAGCGGACGCGCGCCTCGTCGACCAGAGCGCTCGCGGCGGCGTTGCTCGAGAACGGTGACGTTGAGCGGGCGCGCGGGCTCCTCGGTGAGAGCCTGACGCTGGCGCATCGCCTCGGCGAGGTGAACGGGATCGCCTACTGCTTCGACACGATCGCCGGGCTGGCCGTGACCGAACGGGATCCGGAAGAGGCGGCGTTGTTCTTCGGTGCTGCGGATCTCGCGCGCGCCTCGATCGGAGCATTGCGCCCGCCCGACCAGCAGCCGCTGTACGAGCGCTGGCTGGCTCGGACGCTGTCGCAGCTGGACGCCGCGGTGTACGCGGCCCGCTACGAGGACGGGAGGCTGCTCGAGCTCGATCAGGCCTACCAGCGAGCCCTGGAGCTGGTTTCCGCGGGCCGACGCGTGGCCACTGAATAAGCATCGCTAATCCCTAAAATTAGGCAAAACGTGTTAAGGTTCGCTGGTCGTGGCGGACCCTTCTTTTGACGTGCTCGTGATCGGCAGCGGGGCTTCGGGCCTGGCGGCTGCTGTCTCGGCCCATCGGGCCGGTGCGCGGGTCGCGCTGGCGACGAAGGGTGCGCTTCAGTCCTGCAACTCGGCCAAGGCGCAGGGCGGCATTCAGGCCGCATTCGGGGACGACGACTCACCCGAGCAGCACGCGGCTGACGTCTGGAAGTCCTCGCACGAAACGGCCGACCGCGGGCTGGTGGAGATCCTCACCGGCGAGGCCCCGTCCGCGATCCACTGGCTCGAAGAGCTCGGCGTCGAATTCACGCGCGAGAACGGCGGCTACCGCCTTGCCCGCTGCGGCGGCGCGTCGCGCAAGCGGCTCTTGCAGGTCGGCGATCGCACGGGCCACGCCATCACGACCGCGTTGCGAGACTCCGCCGACAGCTCCGGCGTTCAGACATTTCCCAAGTCACCGCTCGCCGACCTCGCCCGGACCGAGAACGGTTGGCGTGCACGCTGCGGGGATCACACGATCGTCGCCACGACGGTGGTCCTCGCGGCGGGCGGGCGGTGTTTCCGCGTCGCCGAAGAGCGCGGTGAGCTTTCGACGAACCATCCGGGTGCAACCGGCGAGGTGACGCAGATCGCAGTCGACCTGGGCGCAGAGGTGCGCGACTTCGATGCGTTGCAGTACCACCCGAACGGCGGCGCCTGGCCGCAGAACATGCAGGGGTACTCCATCCCCGAGACGACGCGTGCGTATGGTGCCGTGCTACTCAACGCCGATGGTGAGGAGTTCACCGATTCCCTCGGACCTCGCGATGCCGTGAGCCAGGCGATCGTCGAGGAGGTCGAGAAGGGCAAAGGTGTCGAGACGCCGGATGGACGACCCGCGGTGTATCTCGACACGACGCGGATCTCCGAGGCCGACGCGAACGTGTCGCTGCCCTACATGCTGCGCCGGTACCGTGCGGGTGGGATCGACCCGCTACGCGAACGACTGTTCACGTATCCCGTCCTCCACTACCAGAACGGCGGCCTCGTGATCGACGCGAATGCCGAGACGACGCTCGAAGGGCTCTACGCATGCGGCGAGATCGCCGGCGGCACGCACGGTCGCAACCGCATGATGGGAAACAGCCTCCTCGAGTGCTGCGTCTTCGGCCGGCGCGCAGGCAAGGCCGCTGCAGAGAAAGCGAGCGCATGAGCGTCACTCACCTACGGTTCGTTCCCGTGAGGGAAACCATGTTTCCCTCACGAGCTCCCTTCTTTAGGGATCGCCTCAACGCACGCAGCGTGGCGACCGCCGCCGCGAGCGCTGAGGAGAAAGAGCGGGGAAACCTCCCGGTTTCCCCTTACGCCCCTTCCACCGCTCATGAGCCAAAGGTCGGCTCATGAGCACGATCACCATCACCGATCTCGAAGCCGCGGTCGAAGACGCTGCGGCTTATCTGTACGTCTGGGCGTTGAAGGACATCCCGCAGGACCTTCGCGATGCACTCGCGGATGCGGCGAACAGGGAGACGTCGATCCCCGGCCAGCGCGTTCTCCAGACGATTCTGAAGAACGTCAACGTCGCCGAATCTGAGAAGAATCTCGTCTGCCAGGACACGGGAATCGCCGTCTACACCTGTCGCGTCGGCGAGCATTTTCCCCTGCATCCGGCGAGAATTTACGCCGCACTGAAGACCGGAACGGAGCGCGCGACTGTCGAGCATCCGCTGCGGTCGAATGCGGTGCATACGATCACGCGCGAGAACACCGGGCCGAACACCGGCTACCGGTTGCCGATCGTGCACTGGGAGTTCATTCCCGACTGGGACGGCCTCGATGTGAAGTGCGTGCCAAAGGGATCTGGCAGCGAGAACATGAGCTTCCTGAAGATGTGCGTACCCGCCGACGGCGTCAAGGGCGTGAAGAAGTTCGTGCTCGAGTCGATCGTCGGGGCCGGTGGCAAGCCTTGCCCACCCGGCATTGTCGGCGTCGGCATCGGCGGCAGCGCGGACTATGCGATGTATCTCGCCAAGGAGGCAATCGCACGGCCGGTTGGCACACGCAACGCCGATCCGCACGTCGCGAAGCTCGAGGAGGAGCTCTACGAGCTGCTGAACGAGACCGGCATCGGCCCCATGGGCCTCGGCGGCGACGTGACGGTGCTCTCGTGCCACGTCGAGCACGCGGACACGCACATGACGCTGAACCCGGTCGCGGTCAACTACCAGTGTTGGGCCGCTCGCCGCGCGAGCGCGCATGTCTCTGCCAACGGGGAAGTCGAGTTCGACCGTGAGTTCTAAGCGCCTCACCTTCCCAACAACCGAGGAGGCGATTCGCGATCTGCGCGCCGGCGACGAGGTGACCGTCGACGGTCACATCATCGGCATTCGCGATCGCACGCAGATCCGGATCTTCGACCAGGGCATCGCGCCGCCGATGGACCTCAGCGGCGCGTTCCTGCTGCACACGGCGCCCGGCGTGCGCAAGCTCGGCCCCGGCAAGTACGAGAAGATCTGCATCGGCACGACGACGTCCGCGCGCATGGTGCGCTTCACGGAAGGACTCGGCGCGCAATACGGAGTCCGCGCGATCTGCGGCAAGGGCGGCCTTCCCGACGAGGCGATCGAGCCGATGAAGCGACTGGGGATGGTCTACTTCGCGATCGTCGGTGGGGCGGCTGCGCTCGAGACGACCCAGATCGAGGAGATCGAGGAGGTCGCGTGGGAAGAGCTGATGCCCGAGTGCCTCTGGAAGTTCCGCGTCAAAGACTTCGGCCCACTCACGGTCGGCATCGACTCACACGGAAACTCGCTCTTCCACGACGTGCAGGAGCGGGCGAAGCTCAAGCTCGAGGAGCTGTATGAGCGGCTTTGACCTGGGCCTGGCGCCGCGTCCCGGCGGGCTGACTCACGTGATCGACAAGGGCCTTGGCCCTCATGCCTGGGAGGACGTGCTCGAGACGGCAGGCGACTACATCGACATCGTCAAGCTCGGCTGGGGCACCGCCTACGTCACGCCGAACCTGCGCGCGAAGCTCGACGTCTTGCGGGGAAAGCCCGTCGTTATCGGCGGAACGTTCTTCGAGGTCGTGTTCGTGCAGGACAAGGTCGAGGGCTACAAACGCTGGTTGCAAGAGCTCGGTCTCACGCACGTCGAGATCTCGGACGGCGTCATCGACCTGCCGCGCGAGCGCAAACTCGAGCTGATCGAAGAGTTTGCGCGCGACTTCACCGTGCTTTCCGAGGTCGGATCGAAGGACTCCGAGGTCGAGTTCACGTCCGACGAGTGGACGAAGTGGCTGCGCGAGGAGCTCGATGCCGGCGCCTGGAAGGTGATCACGGAAGCGCGTGAGGGCGGGACAGCGGGCATCTTCAGCGAGTCCGGCGACATGCGGACCGAGCTCGTCGGCGAGATCGCCGACGCGGTGCCGCTCGAGGACGTGGTCTTCGAGGCGCCGAACAAGGCCGCCCAGGCCTGGTTCATCAAGGAGTACGGCCCCGCCGTCAACCTCGGAAATATCGCCCCGGACGAAGTCATCCCGCTCGAGACGCTCCGCCGCGGTCTTCGCGGCGACACTTTGAAGGAGGTGCTCCTTGGCGAGCGCGCCGGCACTCCAGCTTCCTGACGTCGAGGCGATGACTGCGGAAGAAGCGCTGCTCTGGGCGTACCAGCAGTTCGGCGACCGCATGTGTCTCACGTGCTCGTGGCAGCGGCAGTCCTCCGTGCTCGTGCACATGGTGTTCGGCGAGCTCGGCCTGAACATTCCGGTCGTCGAGCTCGACACGCAGCTCTTCTTCAAGGAGACCTATGAGACGCGCGACCGCCTGGTCGAGCGCTACGGGCTCACGCTCGAGCGCCCCGAGGTGATCACCGTGGCGCGGCAGGCGATTCAGGAAGGCCCGAACCTCTGGGAGAGCGACCCCGACCGCTGCTGTCACATCCGCAAGGTCGAGCCGCTCGAGCGCGCGCTCGCACCGTATGACGCCTGGATCACCGGCATCCGCCGCGAACAGGCACTGACGCGCGCAGATGCAAAACGCGTCGAGTGGTCGGAGCGTTACGGCGTCTGGAAGATCCAGCCCGTCGTGGACTGGGATGCGAAGCGCGTCCAGGCGTACATCCACGTGAACGAGATTCCGTACAACCCGCTGCACGACGCGGGCTATCCGTCGATCGGTTGCATCCCCTGCACGCGCCCCGTTCTCGTAGGCGAGGACGAACGTGCCGGGCGGTGGTCCGGGTCGGACAAGCTCGAATGCGGCATCCATGGCAATACACGACTGGTGAAGGAGTCCAATGACTAACGCGATCCCTGGGGGAACCTCCCGGTTCCCCCAGACCCCCTCCCCTGGTCCGCTTCGCGGACAGGCCGCTGACGCGGCCGACCACATCTACGCGCATGAGCATCCGGAGACGGAGCGCAGGCGCGACGGCGGTTTCACGCTCTGGTTCACGGGACTGTCGGGTTCCGGCAAGACCACGATCGCGCATCTCGTCGGTCCGGCGATCGAGGAGCGCGGCCCCATCGTCGAGTACCTCGACGGGGACACTGTTCGCACGCATCTCTCGAAAGGCCTCGGCTTCTCGAAAGAGGACCGTGACGCGAACATCGAGCGCATCGGCTGGGTCGCCGCGCGGTTGACCCGTCACGGTGCTGCCGTCATCGCGGCCGCGATCTCTCCGTACGAGGAGACGAGGCAGAAGGCGCGAGAACTGGTCGAGGAGTGGGGCACGTTCATCGAGGTTCACGTTGCGACCTCGGTCGAGGAGTGTGCCCGGCGCGACGTCAAGGGTCTGTACGAGAAGGCGTTCAAAGGCGAGATCAAAGGCTTCACGGGCGTCGACGATCCGTACGAGGAGCCGGCGAATCCCGACGTGCGCATCGACACCGAGCAGCACGAGCCCGAGGAGAGCGCGCAACTGATCCTCCAGCACCTCGAGGAGCGCGGGCTGATCCCGGCCGGAGTAACCGCATGAGCGTCATCACCGACACGAAGCTGATCGCCCCGCACGGCGGCACTCTCGTCGACCGTACGGTCGAGGAGTTTCCGGACGGCTGGGAGACACTCGACCGGATTCAGTTGACCTCGCGGGAGTTGTCCGACCTCGACATGCTCGCGTGTGGCGCGCTCTCGCCGCTTGAAGGGTTCATGGGGCGCGAAGACTACGACTCGGTTCTGGAGGCTATGCGCCTCGCCAACGGTCTCCCGTGGGCGTTGCCGGTGTGCCTTTCTGTCGACGAAGCTCCGCGAGCCGATCAAGTTGTGCTGGCGGACGAGGACGGGGCCGGATACGCCGTCCTCGACGTCGATGATGTGTACGAGTACGACAAGGAGCGCGAAGCGCAGCAGGCTTTTCGTACGACTGATGACGCGCATCCCGGCGTGGCACGTTTGTACGCGCAGAAGCCGTTGTACCTCGCCGGCCGCGTCACCGTCTACGAACGAGCGGATCGCCCATTTCCTGGGCTCGCAAAGGACCCGGCCGAAACGCGAGCCGAGTTCGCAAAGCGTGGCTGGAAGCGTGTTGTCGGGTTCCAGACTCGCAATCCGATCCACCGCGCGCACGAGTACCTGACGAAGGTCGCGCTTGAGACGGTCGACGGTCTGCTGATCCATCCACTCGTCGGCGACACGAAGTCCGACGACGTCCCCGCCAAGACTCGCGTCGAGTGTTACCGAGTGCTGATCGACGGCTACTACCCGCGGGACCGCGTTGTCCTCTCCGCGTTCCCGGCGGCGATGCGCTACGCCGGGCCGCGCGAGGCGATCTGGCACGCGATCTGCCGCAAGAACTACGGCTGCTCGCACTTCATTGTCGGTCGCGACCACGCAGGTGTGGGCGACTACTACGGGACGTACGACGCGCAGCTGATCTTCGACGAGTTCGAGCCCCACGAGCTGGACATCGAGCCGATGTTCTTCGAGCACTCGTTCTGGTGCAAGGCGTGCGGATCGATGGCTTCGGCGAAGACGTGTCCCCATAGCGGAGACGACCACGTTTTCCTCTCCGGCACCAAGGTAAGGGAGATGCTCGAGGCGGGCGAGCTCCCGCCGAAGCAGTTCTCCCGGCCCGAGGTCGCCGAGGTACTGATCGAGGCGTACAGGACGTAGCCGTACAATCGCGGCTCCGTGAGCCGCAACGCACCGACAATCGTCGCGCTCCTGCTGATCGTGGCGACTGCGACGGCGTTCGCGGTGACCCAGCGCCT
>Ga0307277_10000321_pt1 | contig 17221 bp, 16 predicted proteins | sample ER_DNA_116_FD_194473 | JGI IMG/M metagenome (GOLD analysis project Ga0307277, IMG submission 194473) | Bulk soil microbial communities from the East River watershed near Crested Butte, Colorado, United States - ER_DNA_116 | ecosystem: Environmental > Terrestrial > Soil > Floodplain | place...
CGGCCCTCGACATGGTCCGCCGGGTCCCCGAGGCCGGCCTGCCGCAGGCCCACGTCGGGGTGGCCGCCGGTCCGGTGGTGGTCCAGGGCGGCGACTACTTCGGCCGCACCGTCAACCTGGCCTCCAGGCTGTCCGCCCGCGCCCAGGCCGGCCAGGTCCTGGTCACCGGCGCGGTCGCCGAGGCGCCGGCCCCCGACGGCGTCGTCTTCAACGACCTGGGCGCCCTCCGGCTCAAGGGCTTCTCGGCCCCGGTCCGGGTCCTGGAGGCCCGCTGGGCCTGACCTCAGCCGCAGGCCCGCTCGAGGTAGGGATACGGGTTGACCGGGCCGCCGGCCAGGTGGACCTCGAAATGGGTGTGGGGGGCGGTGTAGCGGGCGTTGCCGGTCTGGCCGTTGTAGGCGACCAGCTGGCCGGCCCGGACCCGGGTGCCGGTGGAGACGGCGTAGCCGGAGAGGTGGGCGTAGAAGTACTCGGCGCCGTTGTCGCCCTGCAGGTAGAGCTGGATGCCGCCGTTGGTGCTGCTCGACTCCCGGCTGACCACGCCGTCGACGAAGGCGAAGACCCTGGCCCCGTGGGGGGCCATCACGTCGGTGCCCTGGTGCCGGCGGCCGCCCGAGCGGGCGGCGCCCCAGCTGTCGACGAAGGAGTAGGGGCGCTCGAGGATGCAGGCCGTCCCCGAGGCGCCGACGGGCCCGCCGCCCGAGGGCGGGGCCGGGGCCGGGGTGACCTTGGCGGCCGCCCGGCGGCGCTGCTCCAGGCGGGCCAGGCGCGCCTCCAGGGCCCGCGCCTCCTCCAGCCCCGACGCCAGCCGCCCGACCGCCGCCCGGGCCTGGTCCCGCAGGGCCCTGGCCCGCTCGTGGCCCCTGGTGACCCGGCCCAGGACCGACCGGTAGGCGTCGCCGGCCACCTGGGCGTCCTCGATCAGCTGGGCGTGGCGCGACACCAGCACGGTGGCCAGCTCCACCCGGCCCGGCACCTGGGCCGGGTCGCGGTCCAGCAGGGCGTCGGCGATGGCCAGGCCGCCGGAGCGGTACACGGCCGCGGCCTGGCCGGCCAGGGCCGCCCGAGCTCCCCGCTGCTGGCGGTCGGCCGCCTCCAGCTGGCCCCGGTCGTAGGCCAGCTGGTCCTCGGCCCGGGCCAGGGCGGCCTCGGCGGCCTGGAGCTCGGTGGTGGCCGCCCGGAGCTCGGCCTCGAGGGCGCGCTCGCGGCGGCGGGCGTCGTCCAGGGGCGCCGCCTGGGCGGCCGGGACCCCGGCCAGCGGCAGCACAAGCAAGGCAAGGCCGAAGACGAGTCGGCGCATCGGGTGCGACGTCCTTCCGTCTGGGGGAACGGATGGCGGTGTGTGACGATATTGGGGGGAGCGACAGTCTACTGTCGCCCAGCGGGCAAGGCCAAATCCACCGACGCCGGGGGCTTACTCCTGGTGAAACGCGGCCAGGCGGTCGGCCTCGGCCTCCAGCCGGCGGCGGGTGGCCGAGTTCAGGGGCTCGAACGGCTCGAGCTGGACGCTGCCCTGGTCGTGGCGCCAGGTCCCGGCCACCGCCCCGTCGACCAGGAAGGTCGGGAACGAGTGCGGGGTCCTGGTGTGGAAGACGCGGGGCCGGTGGCGCTCGGGCAGGACCTGGGTGCGCCGGGCGTGCACCAGCAGGTTGGCGTCCCAGGTGGACAGGAAGCGGGGCGGGGCCGGCGTGCCCGGGTCGGGCAGGGGCGCCCGGGGCAGGTCGAACAGGGCGGTGCCCTGCTCGTCGCGGAAGCGGCGGGTCCCGACCCGCTCCAGCACCGGCCGCAGCCGCGTCAGGGGCATGCCGGCCCAGCTGCCCAGGTCGCCCAGGGACGCCGGGCCGAACCCGGCCAGGTAGCGGCGGACCAGGTGCTCCAGGGCCTCGGCCTCGTCGACCTGCCACGGCCCCAGCCAGTCGGCGGCCAGGCCGTACAGGTCGGCCCGGCGGCGCTCCCAGGTGCCCGACGGCGGGACCCGGACCATGTCGACCCAGAGCCCGACGCCGTTCCACACCGCCCTGGGATAGCCCTTGTCGGCGAGCAGCCTGGTCAGCTCGGCCTGGCGGACCGGGCCGTCGGCCAGGCGCTCGCGGACCAGGGCGGCCGCGGCCTCGACGTCGACCCCCTCCAGCTGGCTGCGCGCCACCCGGGTCCACCAGTCACGGCGGGCGCCGCGGATCGCCTCGGCGAACAGCGGGTAGTCGGCGGCCGAGACGATGTGGATGGTGGACCGCAGCAGGGTCGCCTGCACCGCCCGCCGGTCCTCCAGCGCCCTGGTCAGCTGGTCGCGCCGGAAGTCGCGCAGCCGCGACCAGAGGCCGACATACGGCGAGGGGGCGTACTGGGCCTGGAGCCCGGCGACCTGCTCCAGGGCGGCGTCCAGGGGCAGGGGGGAGCGCTCCAGCAGGAGCTGGCGGGCCAGCAGGGCCCGGTTGAGCTCCCGGGTCGAGAGCACACGCTCGGTCACGGGGCGGCAGTCTACCCGGGCCCTCCGGCCTGGCCGAAGGTGTCGAACCCCAGCTTGACGGCCACGCAGAGCCCGAGCAGGGCGATCCCGACCCGCAGCCGGTCGCCCGGGAGCCGACGGACCAGCCCGGGGCCGATCCCCCCGCCGACCAGGAACCCGGCGGCCAGGGGCGCCGCCGCGGCCCAGCGGACCGGCCCGAACAGGGCGAAGCTCACCGCGGCGACCAGGTTGGCCAGTCCCAGGGAGACGTTGCGGACAGCCACCAGCCGGGCCAGCGGCTCGGCCACCGACACCGTGAGCAGGGCCAGCAGCACCACCCCGGCCGCCGCCCCGAAGTAGCCGCCGTACACGCCGACCGCGAACACCCCGGCCAGCAGGGCCGGGCTGCGCTCGTCGACCAGCCCCCCGGTGAGCCGCTTGATCCCCGGCTGGAGCAGGAGGACCAGGGAGGCCCCGCCGATCAGCAGCGGCACCAGGAACTCGAACACCGCCTCCGGGGTCGACAGCAGCAACGCCGCCCCGGCCGCCCCGCCCACGACCGTGAGCGAGGCCAGCCGGCGCACCCGCCCCGCCTGCCCGGCCAGCTCCCGCCGCGAGAAGGCGGCGGCGCTCACCGTGTACAGCACCAGCGCCACCGTGTTGGTCACGTTCGCGGTCAGCGCGGGCAGCCCCACCGCCAGCAGCGCCGGATAGGACACCAACGAGGCCAGCCCGGCCACCGAGCCCGCGATCCCGGCAAGCACCCCGGCGACCAGCAGCAAGACGACATCAGCCCCGTCCACCGGGCCGATTCTACGGCTCAGGCGCCGCGAGCCACCGCCGCCCGCGCGTCCTGGAGGCGCAGGTGGTGCTTGACCTTGGAGACCAGGTCGGCGGGGTCGAAGGGCTTGGTGACCCAGTCGTCGGCGCCGGCGGTGAAGGCCATCGCCCGGTCGGCGGCCAGCGACTTGGCGGTCAGCATGATCACCGGGACCTGCGCGAACGGCCGCTCGTCGCGCAGCCGGGAGCAGACCTCGTAGCCGTCCATGCGCGGCATCATCGTGTCCAGCACGATCAGGCTGGGCCGCTCGCCCAGGGCCTTGTCGAGCGCGTCCTGGCCGTCGTTGGCCACGACCACGTCGAAGCCTTCCAGGCGCAGGTTGAGGGCGACGAAGCGGACGATGTCCACGTCGTCGTCGGCGATCAGGACCAGGTTGCCCATGTTGCCCATGTTCCTGTAGGCGTCCGACCCGTCCCTATCGATACGGGTCACCTTGGAGTACCCGGTCGACCCGCCGCCGGAACCTCGACGACGGCTCCACCCCGGCGCCGAGGTCGCGGACCCGCTCGGCCAGCCGCCGGTCCGAGGTCACCACCCGGTCGGCGGCCGGGTCCGGGTCGCCGGCGACCATGGTGACGATCTCGTCGTCGGCGGCGTTGCGGCCGCGCCGGGAGGCGAAGGCGACCCCGACGGCGCCGTGGCGGCCCGGTTCGACGTCGGGGGGCCGGCGGTCGAACACGACCGTGACGTCGTCGCCGGTGGCGGCGGCGAACCGGTCCAGCTCCCCGATCAGCCGGCGCACGGCCCGGTCGGGGTCGTTCCACCAGCGGTCGGGCCGGGAGCCGATCAGGTTCATGCCGTCGACCAGCCAGCGCGGCCGCCCGCCACCCGCGCCGCCCGCCGCCTCGCCCTCGTCCGCCATGCCACCGCCCGTCCGCTCCAGATGCTGTCCGCCGGCCCCACACCGTTCATCGCGTGCGGAGACGCCAATCCTAGTGTCGTGAGACGCCTGGACGGCGACGACCTGGAGCAACTGGGGACGACGGTCTACCTCACCGGCCGGGTAGGTGACGCCATGCCGAGCACGTCGCCGCCCGGATCGCCTCGGCCTGAGCCCCCAGCTAAGGTGGCAACGAGCGCGTCCCTCGGAGGCCTCGTTGCACGACCTCGAACCGCTGCTGCTGGCGTTGATGGTGGCCGTGGCCGGGCTGAGCGTCCTGGCCCGGCTGGTCCGCGTGCCCTACCCGATCCTGCTCGTCCTTGGCGGCCTGGTGCTCGGGTTCCTGCCCGGCATGCCCCCGGTCGAGCTGCCCCCCGAGCTGGTCCTGGTGGTGTTCCTGCCGCCGCTGCTCTACTGGGCCGCCTTCTTCTCCTCGCCCCGCGACCTCCTGGCCGACGCCCGGGCGATCTCGATGGTCGCGGTCGGGCTGGTCCTGGCCACCATGGCCGCGGTGGCGGTGGTCGCCCACGCGGCCATCGACGGGCTGGGCTGGCCGGCGGCGTTCGCGCTAGGGGCGATCGTGTCGCCCACCGACCCGCTGGCCGCCACCGCCATCGGCCGCCGCCTGGGCGTGCCCCGCCGCCTCATCACCGTGCTCGAGGGCGAGAGCCTGGTCAACGACGCCTCCGCGCTGGTCGCCTACCGGCTGGCGGTGGCCGCGGTCAGCGGGACCTTCGTGGCCTGGCAGGCCGGGCTGCAGTTCGTGGCCGGGGTGGCCGGCGGGGTGGCCGTGGGGCTGGTGGTCGGCTGGCTGGTCGCCGAGCTGCGGCGCCGGCTCGACGACCCTGTGGTCGAGATCGTCATTTCGGTGGTCACCGGCTACGCCGCCTACCTGCCGGCCGAGCTGCTCCACGTCTCCGGGGTCCTGGCCGCCGTGACCGCCGGCCTCTACCTGGGCTGGCGGGCCCCGGCGCTGGCCTCGGCCTCGACCCGGCTGCTCGGCTTCTCGTTCTGGGAGGTCCTGGGCTACCTGGCCAACGCGGTCCTGTTCATCCTGGTCGGCCTCCAGCTGCACCCGATCCTGAGCGGCCTCGCCGGCACCGCGGTGGCCGTCCTGGTCGGCCAGGCGCTGCTGGTCAGCGCGGTGGTGATCGCGGTGCGCCTGGCCTGGGTGTTCAGCGTCCCCTACCTGGTCCGGCTGCTGGACCGGCGAGCGTCCCAGCGCGCCCGGCGGGTGGGGGCCCGGGAGCGGCTGGTGCTCGGCTGGAGCGGCATGCGCGGGGCGGTGTCGTTGGCCGCGGCCCTGGCCCTGCCCCTGGACTTCCCCATGCGGAACCTGATCCTGTTCCTGACCTTCGCGGTGATCCTGGCCACCCTGGTCGTCCAGGGCCTGACCCTGCCCACCCTGATCCGGCGGCTCCGGTTCTCCGACGACGGCGCCGAGCAGCGCGAGGAGCTGCGGGCCCGCCTGGCCGCGACCCACGCCGCCCTCGACCGGCTCGACGAGCTGGCCTTGGCCGACTGGACCCGCGACGACACCGTGCAGCGGCTGCACAGCATGTTCGAGTTCCGCCGCCGGCGCCTCAAGGAACGCGCCGGGATCTGGGAGGATGACGGCGCCGAGGACCGGTCGCTGGCCTACCAGCGCCTGCTCCGCGAGCTGCTGGTGGCCCAGCGCCAGGCGATCGTCGGGCTGCGCAACCAGGGCCAGATCAGCAACGACGTGATGCACCGCATCGAGCGCGAGCTCGACCTGGAGGACACCCGGCTGGAGATCTGACCGACGGAGGTGGCGGCATGCGCTTGACCAAGTTCGGGCACTCGTGCCTGCTGGTGGAGGAGGGCGGGGCCAGGCTGCTGCTGGACCCGGGCTCGTTCTCCGAGGGGTTCGAGGAGCTGGACGGGCTGACCGCCGTCTGTCTCACCCACCAGCACCCCGACCACCTCGACGCCGAGCGCCTGCGGCGGGTGCTGGACCGCAACCCCGGGGTCCGGGTGGTCAGCGACGAGGGCAGCGCCCCGGCCCTCGGCGAGGCCGGGGCCGACGTCGAGGTCGTCCACGACGGCGACGAGCTGGACCTGGGCGCGCTGGGGGTGGCGGTGGCCGGGCGCGACCACGCGGTCGTCCACCCCGACATCCCGGTCGTCCCCAACGTCGGCTACCTGGTCGGCGGGCGGCTGTTCCACCCCGGCGACGCCTTCACCCTGCCCGGCCAGCCGGTCGAGGTCCTGGCCGTGCCGGCCGCGGCGCCGTGGCTGAAGCTGGCCGAGGCGGTCGACTACCTGCGCCGGGTCGCGCCCAGGGTGGCCGTCCCGGTGCACGAGAAGGTCCTGTCCGAGCAGGGCGTCGCCATCCACTACCGGCAGCTCGGGCAGCTCGGGGGTCGGGGCGGCACGACCCTCCAGGTGCTGGACGACGGCCGCCCGCTGGAGCTGTAACGCCGCGGCGGGTGGCTGAGACTGGCACAGGACCTGGAACCTGCACGTGGAGGACTGGAGCGATGCGCGTGGTCGTCGGCCGGCGTGTGCGGGACGTGGACGTCGGCTGATTCCGTGACCTGGCCGCCGGCTACCCGGCGGCAACGGTCGACCTGGGCACCGGCGACGGCCGTTCCGTGCTGGCCGCCGCCGCGACCGCGGCGGACCGGCTGGTGGTCGGGGTCGACGCCAGCGCGGCGGCGATGGCCGAGGCGTCGCGCCGGGCGGCCCGCCGGCCCGGGCGTGGCGGCCTGCCCAACGCCCTGTTCGTGGTCGCGGCCGCCGAGGCCCTGCCCGCCGAGCTGGACGGCCTGGCCGGCCTGGTGACCGTCCACTTTCCCTGGGGCTCGCTCCTGCGCGGCCTGGTGGCGGCCGACCCGGCGGTCATTGCCGGGCTGGCCCGGGTGCTGCGCCCGGGCGCGACCCTGTCGATGCTGCTGTCCTCGACCGACCGCGACCGCGGCGCCGGGGTCGAGCCGCTCGCGGAGCCGACCCTGGCGGCGATGGCCGACGCCTACGGCCGCCACGGCCTGGCCGTGACCAGGTCCCGGCCGGCCACCGCGGCCGACGTCGCCGCCACCCGCTCGACCTGGGGCCGGCGGCTGGGCGCCGGCACCCGGCGTCCGGCCTGGCTGCTGGAGGCGACCAGGCTGCCGGCTGGCCTGGCCGAGGCGTCAGCCCAGCTCGGCCAGGCGGGCCCCGGCCGCCTCGAGGCGGGACGCGGCCGCCTCCATGCCGGCCCAGGGGTCGGGGGCGGCGAGGCGCTCGGCGATGGTGCGCAGGGTGTGGCGCCCGGGGACGAAGCCGTCCAGCTCCGACCAGTCGAGCGGGACCGAGACGGGCGCGCCGGGCAGGCCCCGGACGGCGTACGGCGCGGCCATGGTCTGGGCGTAGCCGTTGCGCCCGATGTCGAGGTACAGCCGGCCGTGGCGGTTGGCGATGCGCCCTTCGGTGGTGAAGTCGTCGGGGTGGCGGGCCGCCAGGGCCTCGGCCACGGCGATGCTGGCCACCTTCACCGTGTCGGTGTCGGCCACAGGGACCAGCGGCACCACCACGTGCAGGCCCCGCGACCCGCTGGACTTGAGGAACGAGGCCAGCCCGAGCTCGTCGAGCAGGCCGTGCAGGGCCGCGGCCGACGACCGCAGCACCCCCAGGTCGTCGGAGGCCGGGTCGAGGTCGAAGACCATCTGGTCGGGATGGTGGATGTCGGGGGTGCGGCTGAGCCACACATGCGGGGTGACGCAGCCCTGGTTGGCCAGGTAGGCCAGGTCGTCGGGGCCGCGGCAGACCACGTAGGTGACCTGGTCGCGGACGGTGGCCTGGCGGGTGCGGCGGTTGGGGGCGGTGACCCGCTCGATCCAGTCCGGGAAGTGGCGGCCGACCTGCTTCTGGAGGAAGCCGCCACGGCCGATCCCGTCCGGGAACCGCTGCATGGTCACCGGGCGCCCGCTGATCAGCGGCAGCATCCTCGGGGCGACGGCGCGGTAGTACCCGATCAGGTCGCCCTTGGTGATGCCGTCGCCGGGGAACAGCACCTTCTCGGGATGGGTGACCCGGACCCGGTCGCTCACGGCGCCTCAGAGCAGGACGGTGCTGACGACCAGGGGCGGGGCCTCGCCGGGGACCACGGTCGCGGGCGGGCCGAACCGCAGCTCCAGCACCTCGGTGCCCGGCGGCGGGGCGGGCGCGAAGGTGCGCTGGTGGACCCGGACCATGCCGTGGGCGGGGGCCGAGGTGACCCAGTTGACGTAGTCGGTCCCGGCCCGGTCGGACACCGCGCACGGGCCGAGGACCGGCGGCCGCGGCAGGTCCCCCTCCGGTTCGGGGGTGGCGTAGGCGATCGCGTAGCGCAGGTCGAACCAGTCCGACCAGATCTCCAGCGACAGCAGCACGAGCAGGTCGCCGGAGGGCAGCGGGTGCTGGCCGGCCAGGGGGAGCACCCGCCGCAGCCGGGCTCCGGCCGGCGGCTCCCACAGCGGCGGTCCCGGCTCCGGGGGGAGCGGCTCGGGGTCGACCCCGGCCGTGTACAGCGAGATCACGGCCTCCCGGAGCTGCAGCAGGCCGGCGCCGACCTCCTCGAGGACGTGGGCGGCGACGCCGTCGCCCTCGCCGGCCAGGCCGAGCAGCAGGTGCTCGGTGCCGACCCGGTCCTGCTCCAGCTCCCTGGCCTCGCGGGCGGCCAGGCCGAGCACGAGCGTGACCGGCTTGGTCATGGGCAGGTGGCGGACGGCCAGCTCGCCTCCGGCTCCGGGCTGCCCCTCGATCAGGCCCGGGCCGATGGCCTCCTCGACCCGGCGGCGGATGGCCTCGACCTCGACCCCCTGCTCGCCGAGGGCGGCCGAGGCCAGGCACTCGGGGTCGCGGAGGAGGGCCAGCAGGAGATGCTCGGTCTCGACCCGGTCACGCCCGAGCCGTCCGGCCTCCCCGAGGGCATGCCGGACCGCGTGCTGGGCGCACTCGGTGACCCGCATCGACGGCACCTCCCCGGTCGCTCGGCCACAGCATATCCCCGCCGTGCGACCGGACAAGCGAGGCAAGCTCACGAGGGCGATTGTCCTTGCAAACGCCTACAATAGTGACATGGAAGAACTACTCATCGAACGACGTCAAGCTATCGAACCGGAAGCCCCGGAGCCGCACGACCACCGGGCCTACGGGCTCGCCGCCGAGGTCCGCGCGGTCGAGGAGGGCCACAACGCCCGGGTCCTGCCCGACGGCTCGATCCTGGTCAAGGCCGAGTCCCATCCCGGCAGCTACCGCGTGTCCATCCGCGGCATCGACCAGGGCGTGCTGCGCTTCGGCTGCACCTGCCGCTCGGGCGAGTACCGGACGGCCCTGCCCGTCCCGTGCAAGCACGCCGCCCTGGCCGCCCGCCGCCTGGAGCGCGAGGGCCTGGCCCGCTGGGACGACGGCCGCTGGCGCCTCCGCGACCACGCCCAGGTCCGCGGCACCCGCCTGCTGCTCGCCGGCACCGTCCGCCACCACCCCGGCACCCCGGCCGCCGAGGCCGCCTGACCCGGCGGCCGGGGCCGGTCAGGACCCGCTGCCGTAGGGGCGGGTGATGATCTCCAGGAAGTGGCCGCTCGGCTCCTCCCAGTAGACGCCGCGGCCGCCGTCGTTGGTGTTGACCTCGCCCGGCCGCCGCCGTCCAGGGTCGGCCCAGTAGGCCAGCCCGCGCTCCCGGATGCGGCCGAAGATCTGGTCGAACTCGTCCTCGCCGACCAGGAACGCATAGTGCTGGGGGTGCACCGGACCGTGGTCGTCGGCGAAGTCCAGGGAGACGTCGTTGTCGACCTGCACGACCAGGAACGGCCCGAAGGGCGTGGGCGGCCCAACCCCCAGCACCTCGGCCAGGAACTCGGCCGACTCCCGCTTGTCGCGCACCCGCACGATGGTGTGGTTGAGCTGGACGGACATCAGCCCTCCGATCGGTCGAAGGCGGAGCCGGCGGCGTCCCTGCCGGCGCTGGCGTGCCGCCAGAAGCCGTAGGTGCCGGACTGGCGGAGCTCGGTGGCGGCCTCGACCACGGCGCCGAGGGCGGCGAAGGCGAAGCCGCCGCCGACCGAGATCCGGCTGACGCCGGCGGCGGCCAGGTCGGCCACCGGGGGCGCCCCGGACAGGGCGAGGACGTTGACGGGGCGGTCGACCGAGGCCACCAGCCGGGCGATGTCGTCCAGGCGGCGCGGGCCGGGGGCGTACAGCACGTCGGCCCCGGCCTCCTGGTAGGCCTGGAGGCGGGCGATGGTGTCGGCCAGGTCGGGGCGGCCGTGCAGGTAGTTCTCGGCCCGGGCGGTGAGCACCAGGTGGACCGGCCCCCGGTGGGCGACCTCGGCGGCGGCCCGGACCCGCTCGGCGGCCAGCCCGGCGTCGTAGATCGGGTCGTCCTCCTGGCCGGTGAAGTCCTCCACCGAGCACCCGGCCAGCCCGGCCTCCAGGGCCAGGGCCAGGGTGTCGGCCACCCCGGCCGGGTCGTCGGCGAAGCCGTTCTCCAGATCGGCCGACACCGGCAGCTCAGTGGCCCCGGCGATCGCGGCCGCGTGGCCGACCGCCTCCTCCCGGGTCACCGACCCGTCGAGGCGACCCAGGGTGGCCGCGAAGCCACTGCTGGTGGTGGCCAGGGCCTGGAACCCGAGCCAGGCCAGCAGCCGGGCCGACCCCTGGTCCCAGGGGTTGGGCAGGAGCAGCGGCCGCCCGGGGACGTGCAGCTCCAGGAACCGTCTGGCCTTGCCGGCGTGGTCGGTCATGACGGGCCTCCAGGTCACAGGCCCGGGAGATGATCGGGCCTCGGTCGGCAACAAGATGAGGATCGGCATGACCCCCGACAACCCGCCCCGGCACGCCGACCTCGAGAGGACCTGAGCGCGGGGCCGTGCCCGACGTCACCCAGCGATTGTGACGGTCGGCACAGCCGGGGGGCGACGGCGCGACTAGCCTCGGGCTGTCGTGCAGTCACCGCCCGAGGAGGCGCAGATGACCACCGCCACCGTCCTTCCCTTCCCGCTGGTCCGCCAGGGCGACCAGAACCATCCCGTCAAGACCCTCCAGTATCTGCTCCGGGCCCGCGGCCACAGCGTCGCCGTCGACGGGATCTTCGGTCCCCTGACCGAGGCCGCCGTCCGCGCCTTCCAGCAGCAGAAGGGCCTGGCCGTCGACGGGATCGTCGGCCCCAACACCTGGTCGGCCCTGATCATCACGGTCAAGCAGGGCAGCCAGGGGGACGCGGTGCGCGGGGTGCAGGAGGAGTTCCAGTTCCGGAACCTGTCCGGCGACCCGAGCCAGGGGCTCCAGGTCGACGGGATCTTCGGTCCCAAGACCGACGCCGCCGTGCGGGGCTTCCAGCAGGCCCTGCACCAGGACATCCCCTCGGTCACGGTCGACGGCATCGTCGGCCCCGTGACCTGGCGGGCGCTGGTCAGCGGCATGCTCTCGTTCTAGTCGGCCCGCGGCTCCGGGGCGTTCCGCGGTTGTCGACGGCGTCGGGTGTGGCCACGATGGTCCCGCTCGCGACGCGACGCCGAGCTCGGGGGTCGAGATGGGTGCAACGACGGACATCGTGGAGACGGACGCGGGCCCGGTCCGGGGGACGGTGACCGACGAGTACCGGCTCTTCCAGGGCGTCCCGTACGCCGCCGCCACCGGGGGAGGGCTGCGCTGGCGGCCGCCGCAGCCGGTGCCGCCCTGGACCGAGCCATGGGACGGCACCCGGCCGTGCTCCATCTGCCCCCAGCGGCCCTCCACCTACGCCGAGGTGGCCAGCCTGGACGAGGACTGCCTGTGCCTGAACGTCACCGCGCCCCGGTCGGCCACCCCGGCCACACCCCGGCCGGTGATGGTCTGGATCCACGGCGACGGGGCCATCGGCGGCGGCAGCTTCTTCGACGGCCGCCCGCTCGCCCTCGCCGGGGACGTCATGGTCGTGACCGTCAACTACCGGCTGGGGATCTTCGGGGCGTTCGGCCATCCCGGGCTGGAGGGATCGGGGACCTTCGGCCTCCAGGACCAGCAGGCGGCGCTGGGCTGGGTGGCCCGCAACGCGGCCGCGTTCGGCGGGGACCCGGGCAACGTGACGGTGTTCGGCGAGTCCTACGGTGGGCTGTCGGTCAGCGCCCACCTGATCTCGCCCGCGTCGACAGGGCTGTTCCACCGGGCCATCGTCCAGAGCGGCTTCGCCCTGATGGACCTGCCCGCCGGGGCGATGTTCCCCGGCCTGCCGGCCGTCCCCTGGTACGGGTGGCGGTCGACGGTCGAGGTGGAGGCGCTCGGCGCCGCGGTGGCGTCCCAGCTGGGCTGCGCCGAACCGGCCACGGCCCTGGACTGCCTGCGTCGCCTGCCGGTCGAGCAGCTGTTCGCCCACGCCCAGCCGTTCCAGCCCTACGCGTTCGGCAACCCCGTCCTGCCCGACGACCCGGGCACGGCGCTCCGGGAGGGCCGCTTCCACCGGGTGCCGGTCCTGGCCGGCTCCACCCACGACGAGCACCGGCTGTTCGTGGGCCTGTTCCGGGTCCTGGCCGGCCAGCCGGTCACCTCCGGCCAGTACCCGACGCTGCTGGTCGAGGCCTTCGGCGAGGACGCCGCCAAGGTGCAGGCCCGCTACCCGCTCTCGGACTACCCGTCGCCGGCGGTGGCCTGGGCGACCGTCCTCACCGACCGGATGTGGGCCCGGTCCACCTTCGCCCAGCACCGGCTCCTGGCCGAGCACGTGCCCGTCCACGCCTACGAGTTCGCCGACGGCGGCGCCCCCATGTACCTGCCGTTCCCGCCAGACCTGCCGCCCGGGGCCTTCCACGCCGCCGAGGTGCCGTACCTGTTCCCCGACGACAAGTTCCGTTCGGCCGCCACTCCTGAGCAGCTGGCCCTGTCCGACCGGATGCTCCGGTCGTGGGCCGACTTCGCCCGCACCGGCGACCCCGGTGGGCTCGGCCTGCCCTCCTGGCCCCGCTTCGACGGCGCCCAGGCGGTCCCGTACGTGCAGTCCCTGGCGCCGGGCCGTGACGGCATCCGGCCCGTGGACTTCGCCGCCGAGCACCAGCTGGACTTCTGGGAGGCGACCGACCCGTCACCGGGCCCGGGCTGAGGAGGCCAAGGCGGCGTCCACGCCCGACGAGGGATGTGGCCCCCTGTCGGGGTGATGCCGTAGCGTGGTCGTCGGACGAGCTTCCCCCAACGCTGGAGTTCAGGCATGGCACGTTCATCCGCACCCACCATCGACATCCCGCGGCTGCGGGCCGCCTTCGACGGCCGGGTCACCGTCCCCGGCGACGCCGGCTACGACCGGGCCCGCACGATCTTCTACGGCGGGTTCGACCAGCGGCCGGCGGCCATCGTCCGCCCGGCCGACGCGGCCGAGGTCGCCCAGGTCGTGGACCTGGCCCGCGAGGGCGGGCTGGAGCTGGCCGTCCGCGGCGGCGCCCACAGCAGCGCCGGCCACAGCACCACCGAGGGCGGCGTCGTGCTCGACCTGTCGGCGCTGACCGCCCTCGAGGTCGACCCGGAGGGGCGCACCGCCTGGGCCCAGGCCGGGCTGACCGCCGGGGCCTACACCGCCGCGGTCCAGGCCCAGGGGCTGGTCACCGGGTTCGGGGACACCGGCTCGGTCGGCATCGGCGGCCTCACCGTGGGCGGCGGGGTCGGCTACCTGGTCCGCAGCCAGGGGCTGACCATCGACAGCCTGCTGGCGGCCGAGGTGGTCACCGCCGACGGCCGGGTCCTCCAGGTCGACGCCGAGGCCGATCCCGACCTGTTCTGGGCCATCCGGGGCGGCGGGGGCAACTTCGGGGTGGCCACCCGCTTCCGGTTCCGGCTCCACCCCCTGGAGGGGATCGTCGGGGGGATGCTGCTGCTGCCGGCCACCGCCCAGGTCATCGCCGACTTCATGGCCGCCGCCGAGGCGGCGCCCGAGGAGCTGTCGGCCATCGCCAACGTCATGGCCGCCCCGCCGATGCCGTTCATCCCGCCCGAGCAGCACGGCCAGCTGGTGGTGATGGCCATGCTGGCCTACGCCGGGCAGGCCGAGGCCGGGCAGCGGGCGGTGGCGCCGTTCCGGGCCCTGGCCGAGCCGCTCGCCGACATGGTCAAGCCCATGCCCTATGCGGGGATGTTCCCGCCCGAGGAGGAGTTCCACCCGACCGCGGTCGGCCACACGATGTTCGTCGACACCGTGGACGGCACGGTCGCCGACACCATCATGGAGCACCTCCAGGCGTCGGACGCGGCCATGCGGGCGGTCCAGCTGCGGGCCCTGGGCGGGGCCATGGCCCGGGTCCCGGCCGAGGCGACCGCCTTCGCCCACCGCCACAGCCGGATCATGGCCAACCTGGCCGCCTTCTACGACGGCCCCGCCGACCGCCAGCGGCGCCAGGGCTGGGTCGACGGCTTGGCGGCCGCCCTCCACCAGGGCGACGACGGCGCCTACGTCAACTTCCTCGGCGACGAGGGCCCCGAGCGGGTCCGCCAGGCCTACCCCGGCCCCACCTGGGACCGCCTGGTCGAGGTCAAGCGCCGCTACGACCCCGACAACCTGTTCCACCGCAACCAGAACATCCCCCCGGGCTAGGACGGCTCGGAGGAGCGGCGGCGGGTGGTCTCGGCCCACCAGATGGCGAGCAGGCCCACGACGATGAAGCCGGCCGCCACCAGCAGCTGGAGGTCCTGGGGCGCGTAGCGGGCCGCGAACCACACCCTGACCTGGGGGTCGACGCCGAACAGGCTGAAGGCGACCGGGACCAGGCCCTGGGGGACCACGCAGATGATCCCGACCGTCCACAGGGTGCCGACGGCGGCGTCCCGCCGGCGCCGCCCGGGTTCGCGGGCCGGGCCGGTGGCCTCGCTCACGGCGGGGACCTCCGGGCCGAGGCGGAGCAGGTCCATCAGCTCGGCGCCGCGGTCGGCCAGCCGGCGGGCGGCGACCCGGCCGCCCCACCAGTACAGCAGCCCGCCGGTCGCGACCCCGACCAGGACCCCGGCGACCTGGAGGGCCGGCCGTTCCCGGACGGCGCCCAGCAGCACCAGGACGGCGCCGGGCACGGCGCAGGCGGCGACCAGCAGGAGCATCAGGTACCCGTGGGCGGCGAGCGCGCCCGAGGTGCTCGGGTCGTCTCCGGTGTCGAACGGGCCGGCGCGCAGGTGCGGGTCCTTCTCGGGGACCGGCCTGGCCACCGACACCCACGCCATCAGGCCCGGCGTGGCCCCGAGCACGGCCGCCAGCGCGGCCAGCACGAAGGGCCAGGCCCAGCCCTGACCGGTGAGCGCGATCAGGGCCACGGTCAGCACCACCATCGCCGGCCCCACGACCAGCAGCCAGGCGACCTGCCGGCCGCGCACGTCGGCCCGCTCGACCCCCGGCACCATCCGGGTCAGCCAGAACGCCGTCCCGTCCTCGCCGTACACGTTGGCCGCGCCCGCGCTGACGATCAGGGCCGCCCCCAGCCCGACCCAGGGCAGCAGCGCCGGGGCGGAGAAGGCCAGCGCCGGCACGGCCAGGTTCAGCCCGCTGACCAGCAGCGCCATCAGCAGCAGCAGGGTCCGGGCGCTGTCGCGCCGCCAGGCGTACAGCTCCCTGCCGACGACGGCGCCGGTCGGGCTGGCCGGCAGCAGCCGCCAGGCCGTCGGCATGGCGGCGGCGGTCCCCCGCCGGGCCGTGCCGCCGCGGGCGACGCGCGGAGCGCGGCCGGCGGGCCGGCGCATGGTCCGCGCCAGCAGCCCCGCCCAGACCGCCAGCAGCAGCCCACACAGCAGGACCAGCCCGGCCAGGGCGGCGGCCGCCAGGAGCCAGTCCGAGCGGTCGGCGGCCGCCACCGCCACCGGCGCCCACCCCGAGGGCAGGACCCGCAGGGCCGTGCTGAGCGCCGGCCCCGGGCCGGCGGCCAGCCGCTGGCCCATCACGGTGGCCAGCGACCAGCCGCCCGAGGCGAGGGCGATGACCACGGCGACGAGCAGCCCGCCGAGCTCCTGGCCGCGGCGGGAGCTCAGGGCCGCGGTCAGCGCCGCCACCACCACCCGGGACAGCACCACCACCAGCACCAGCTCCAGGAGGGCCGCGGGCACGGTCACCAGCAGCGGCAGGACGCCGAGGCGGGTCGCGGCGACCGGCAGGGCCGCGAAGGCGACCAGGGTGATCGCGGGCGCGGCCCCGACGAAGGAGGCGGCCAGCAGCCCCGTGGCCAGGCGGCGCGGCGGGATCGGCAGCAGCGCGAACCATTCCGGGCGCAGGCCCTGGCCGGCGCCCCGGACCGCGATCGGCCCCATGGCCCAGCCGATCAGCCAGCCCAGGTAGAGCGCGGCCAGCAGGTCCACCCAGCGACCCGGGTCGTCGAACCGGACCAGGCCGCACAGGAGCGTGCCGACCGCCAGCCCCAGCCCGACGGTGCGGAACAGCTGCACGGTGGACGACCCGCCGGGGGCGTTGCGGGTCAGCGAACGGCGCATGCCGATCAGGGCGCCGGCGGTGTCGCGGACGGCCGCGCCCGACAGCTCGGGCGTCAGGACGCCAGCCACGACAGGCCCTCGACGCTGATGCGGCCGCCGACCAGCCGCACGAACGCGTCGTCCAGGGAGCCGCCGTCGCGCACCTGGTCGAGGGTGCCGGAGGCGACCAGGCGCCCTCTGGCGATCACGCCCACGTGGTCGCAGACCTGCTCGACCAGGGCCATGACGTGGCTGGAGATCACCACCGACCCGCCGGCGTCGACGAAGTGCCCCAGGATGGCCCGGATGGTGGCCGCCGACACGGGGTCGATCGCCTCGAACGGCTCGTCGAGCACCAGCAGCCTCGGGGTGTGCAGCAGCGCCGTGGCCAGGGTGATCTTCTTGCGCATGCCGGCGGAGTAGTCGGTCACCATGGTGCGCTCGGCGGCCGTCAGCTCCAGCACCTCCAGCAGCTCGCCGGCTCGCGCGGCCACCGTGGACCGGTCCAGACCCCGCAGCAGCCCCAGGTAGGTGAGCAGCTCCCGGCCGGTGAGCCGCTCCGGCAGGGCCATACCGTCGGGCAGGACCCCGATGAGCCGCTTGGCGGCCACCGGGTCGGCCCACACGTCCACCCCGAAGATGCGGGCGCTGCCGGCGTCGGGGCGCAGCAGCC
>Ga0307277_10000322_pt1 | contig 17205 bp, 10 predicted proteins | sample ER_DNA_116_FD_194473 | JGI IMG/M metagenome (GOLD analysis project Ga0307277, IMG submission 194473) | Bulk soil microbial communities from the East River watershed near Crested Butte, Colorado, United States - ER_DNA_116 | ecosystem: Environmental > Terrestrial > Soil > Floodplain | place...
CACGATGTGGACGGTGCCGCCGGTGCGGTAGCCGCGCAGCTGGGACAGGTTGAGGGTCTCGGCGACCACCCCCTGGCCGGCGAAGGCGGCGTCGCCGTGGATCAGGATGGGCAGGACCGGCGCCTCCTCGCCCCGGTCGAGCAGGTCCTGGCGGGCCCGGGCGATGCCCTCGACCACCGGGTTGACCGCCTCCAGGTGGCTGGGGTTGGAGGCGACCTCGACCCGCACCTCCTTGCCCGAGCGGGCCACGTGCTTGCCGACGGCCCCCAAGTGGTACTTCACGTCGCCCGAGCCCTGGGTCAGGGTGGGGTCGAGGTTGCCCTCGAACTCGCCGAAGATCTCCCCGTAGCTCTTGCCCACGGTGTTGGCCAGCACGTTGAGGCGGCCGCGGTGGCTCATGCCGATGACCGTGCCCTCCATGTCGTCGTCGGCCGCCTTGTCGAGGACCGCGTCAAGCATCGGGATGAGGCTCTCGCCGCCCTCGAGGCTGAAGCGCTTGTGGCCGGTGTACTTGTTGTGCAGGAAGCGCTCGAAGGCCTCGGCCTCGTTGAGCTTGTGTAGGATCTGGAGCTGGTCCTCTTTGGGCAGCTCCTGGGGGACGCCCTCGACGTGCTCCTGGATCCAGTGCTTCTCGTCGGTGTGGGCGTTGTGCATGTACTCGACGGTGCCGGTGCGGCAGTAGGCGTCGCGCAGGATGTGGAGGATCTCGCCAAGGGGCAGCTCGCGCTGGCCGGCCAGCCCGCCGGTGACGAAGCGCCGCTCCAGGTCCCAGATGGTGAAGCCGTAGCTGGCCGGGTCGAGCTCCTGGTGTATCTGGGGCGGCTTGGCCTTGAGCGGGTCCAGGTTGGCGATCAGGTGGCCCCTGACCCGGTACATGTTGATGAGCTGAAGGACCCGGGCCTGCTTCTCGGTGCTCTCCAGCGAGTCCTCGCCGGGCTTCTCGTCCTTGTGCCACTGGACGGGCACGTAGGGGACGGTCATGGAGCGGAACAGCTCGGCGTAGAAGTCGTCGGAGCCCAGCAGGAGCCGGTGCATGCGGGCCAGGAACTCGCCGCTCTCGGCGCCCTGGATGACGCGGTGGTCGTAGGTCGAGGTGAGGGTGACGACCTTGCCGATGCCCATGTCGGCCAGGGTGTCGGGGTCGGCGCCCTGGTACTCGGCCGGGTAGTCGATGGCGCCGACGCCGATGATGGCCGACTGGCCGGCCATCAGCCGGGGGACCGACAGGACGGTGCCGATGGTGCCCGGATTGGTGAGGGTCAGGGTGGTGTCGGCGAAGTCCGCCACGGTCAGCTTGTTCGCCTTGACCTTGGCGATGATCTCCTCGTAGGCGCGGACGAAGTCGGCGAAGTCGAGGGTGTCGGCCTGCTTGATGTTGGGCACCAGCAGGGTCCGTGAGCCGTCGGGCCGGCGGGTGTCGACGGCCAGGCCGAGGTTGACGTGGGCGGGCCGGGCGGCGTTGGGCTTGCCGTCCACCTCCCGGTACATGGTGGTCATGACCGGGACGGCCTCCAGGGCCTTGACCACGGCGTAGGCGATCATGTGGGTGAAGCTGACCTTGCCGCCCTGGCGCCGGCGCAGGTGCCCGTTGAGCACGCTGCGGTTGACCTCCAGCAGCCGCGCCGGCACGGTCCGCACCGAGGTCGCGGTCGGTACCGCCCGGCTGGCCTCCATCGCCTCCACGATCCGGGCCGCCGCCCCGCGCAGCGGCACCAGCTCGGGCGCCGCCTTGCCGTCGTCCTGCGGGGCGGGCTGGGGCTTGTCCTCGGCCTTGGTCGCGGGCCGGGCCTCGGGCTTGTCGTCGGTCCTGGCGGCGGGCTGGGCCTTGGGCTTGGGCTCCTCCGGCTCGGCCTCGGCCGCCGGGGCAGCCCGCACCGACCCGGAAGGGGCGTGCTCACGGTTGTCTACGGCCTGGGCGGGCTCCGCGGCCGGCGGTGCCTCCCGGCCCTCGGCGCCGTCGTCCCCGGGCTCGTTCTCGGCGAAGAAGTCGCGCCAGGCGGGGCTCACCGACTCGGGGTTGTCCAGGTACTGGCGGTAGATCTCGTCGATCAGCCCGACGTTGGCGCCGAACTCCGGTCGTTCGAACCAGCCCACTACCCACCGCCCTCGGCCCGAGATCCTGGTCGGGTCCAGTTTGCCACCGATGGACCCCCGCCCAGCCCGGTCGAAAGCCGCGCGGCGACGGCGCGACGGGCGTGGTCGATGGCGGCGTCGTCGTCGTGCAGGACGGTCACGATGTTGGTCCCGGCCAGCAGCGTCGTCAGCTCGAAGGCCAGCTGGGCGGGGTCGCTGGCGGCGTCGAGCTCGCCGGCCTGGAAGGCCTCCCGGGCGGTCTGCTCCAGCAGGTCGCGCCACTCCCGCTGGTAGGTGGCGACGAGGTCGTGGACGCGGCCGGGCCGGGCCCCGAGCTCGGCCGCGGTGGCCACGAAGAAGCACCCGCCGGGGAACACCCGCCGCTGCACATAGCCGAGGTACCCCTCGCAGAGCGCATCCAGCCGCTCACGCCCTGGCCGCCCGACCCCCACGACGGGCGTGACGACCTCCTCCACGAAGCTGGCCCGGGCCGCCTCGATGGTCGCCAGCTGGAGCTCCTCCTTCGACCCGAAGAGCACGTACACGCTGCTCTTGGGCATCCCGGTGGCCTCGGCCAGCCGCCCGATGGACAGCCCCTCCAGCCCCTCGACCGTGGCCAGCCGGGCCGCCTGCTCCAGGATCCGCCGCCGCGACCGCTCACCCGGCGCCCGCGGCTGCCGTGCCGGCCGCCGTCCGTCGCGCGCCCGTCCGTCCCGCGCCGGCTGCCGTCGCCCCCGTGCCGGCTGTCGTCTCTGCTCCATGGTGGCCGCCTGCTCCTCGCCGCCGTCCCGATGCCCCTTGACAGTTTAGACGAACGATCGTATAACGCCAACACTCTGCACGATCGTTCGTACAGGAACCGGCACGGAGGCGTCATGGTGACCCAGACCGACTCGCTGGTCCGCCGGCGGCAGGCACCGCGGCGGGCGCGCTACGCGCGGGCTCCCGAGGAGGCCACGATCGTCAAGCGGGCCCGCACCCTGCTCGACCTCGGGGTCGAGGTGACCGCGACCCTGGACGTGCGCGGCACCCTCGGCCTCGACTGCGGCGTCCCGGTCACGGCCCGGACCCACCTCGACGCCGCCGGATGACCCGCACCCGACCCGACAGGGAGGAGGCCACCGTGCGCCCGCCAAGGTGACGCCCGTGGAGCAAGCCACAGCCACATCTCGCGAAGGGAGCGGAGCAGTGCCGCTGGTCAACGTCAAGCTCGTCGAGGGCGTGTTCTCGAGCGAGCAGAAGCAGCAGATCGTCAGGGGCCTCACCGAGGCCATGGTGGCGATCGAGGGCGAGAACATGCGCCCGGTCACCTGGGTCATCGTCGAGGAGGTCAAGAGCGGCGACTGGGGGATGGCCGGCAACCCCGTGACCACCGCCGACGTCAAGGCCCTGGCCGCCGGCAGCCCGGTCGGCTGAGCGGGGCACGCATGCGTCCCGGCATCGCGCGGCGGCTCGCCATCGCCGCCGCCGTCATCGCCCTGGCCGTGCCCGTGGGGGCGGCCGTGGCCACCCCCAGCCAGGGCCTGACGGTGACCCCGCTCGGCCAGGGCAGCTTCAGCCAACGCCTCAAGGTCAAGGCGCCCACGTCAAGGCCACCTTCAAGCGGCCGTCCGACTTCGTCGTGGTCGACCTGCGGGTGGACCCCGGCGGCACCACCGGCTGCCACAGCCATCCCGGCCCGGCCCTGGTGGTCGTCAAGGACGGCACCCTGACCCTGTACGACGGTGACGACCGGCGCTGCCGGCCCCACCGCTACGGGCCCGGGCAGGCGTTCGTCGACGAGGGCGGCGGTCACGTCCACATCGCCCGCAACGAGACCAGCCACTCGGTACAGGTCCTGGTGACCTTCATCGTCCCCAAGGGCGCCGACACCTTCATCGACGTCCCCGACCCCGGCAACTGCCGCAACGGCCGCCGGCGCACGCCCCTGCTCGACTGGCTCAACCTCACCGGCTTGCGTTCGCCGCCCGCAGCAGCGCATGCCAAGGGCAGATGAAGACCTTCGACCGGCTGTTGCTGCTGGGCGCGCTGTCGGGCCTGGGGCCTAGCATGGGTTCGATGGCCACGGCAGCTTCGCCCGGCGGGCTCGGGCGGTTCTCGGCCCTCACCCGAGGCTGGTTCGAGGGCGCCTTTGCCGCGCCCACCCAGGCCCAGGTCGGCGCCTGGGACGCCCTCGCCTCCGAGCAGGACGTGCTGGTGGTCGCCCCCACCGGGTCGGGCAAGACCCTGGCCGCGTTCCTGTCGGCCATCGACCGCCTGGCCGCCGCCCCGCCGGTGCCGGAGCGCCAGCGCCTCCGGGTCCTCTATGTCTCCCCGCTCAAGGCGCTGGCCGCCGACATCGAACGCAACCTCCGGGCCCCGCTGGCCGGGCTGCGGGCGGCCGCGGCCCGCCTGGACCTGCCCCTGCCCGACATCACCACCGGGATGCGCACCGGCGACACCCCGGCCGAGGTCCGCCGCCGCTTCCCGGCCCACCCGCCCGACATCCTCATCACCACCCCCGAGTCGCTGTTCCTGCTGCTCACCTCCGGGGCCCGCGAGGCCCTGGCCCACGTCGACACGGTGATCGTCGACGAGGTCCACTCGGTGGTCGCGACCAAGCGCGGGGCGCATCTGGCCCTCAGCCTGGAGCGTCTGGACGAGCTGCTGGAGCGTCCGGCCCGCCGCATCGGCCTGTCGGCCACCGTCCGGCCCCTGGACGAGGTGGCCCGCTTCCTCGGCGGCCCCCGCCCGGTCTCGGTGGTGGCCCCCCCGAGCGAGAAGGCCTTCGACCTGTCGGTGGTCGTCCCCGTCGAGGACATGACAACGATTGGAACTCCTGATCAGAGTTTCGACGCGTCGGCGGCGCAGCCGCCGAGCGCGTCGATCTGGCCCCACATCGACGAGCGCCTGGTCGAGCTGATCCGGGCCCATCGCTCCACGATCGTGTTCGCCAACTCCCGCCGCCTGGCCGAGCGGCTCTGCGCCAACCTCAACGAGCTGGCCGGGACCGAGCTGGCCCGGGCCCACCACGGCTCGGTCAGCCGCGAGCAGCGCACGGAGATCGAGGAGGACCTCAAGGCCGGCCGCCTGCCCGCCGTGGTCGCGACCAGCTCGCTGGAGCTGGGCATCGACATGGGCGCCGTCGACCTGGTCGTCCAGGTGGAGGCGCCCAGCTCGGTCGCGTCCGGCCTCCAGCGCATCGGCCGTGCCGGCCACCAGGTAGGTGCGGTCAGCCGCGGCATCGTCTTCCCCAAGTTCCGCGGCGACCTGGTCGAGAGCGCGGTCGTGGTCGAGCGCATGCGGGCCGGGGCCATCGAGGCCATGCGCTACCCCCGCAACCCCCTGGACGTGCTCGCCCAGCAGGTCGTGGCCATGGTGGCCATGGACGACTGGACGGTCGAGGACCTGGAGGCGCTGGTCCGGCGGGCCGCGCCCTTCGCCGAGCTGCCCCGCAGCGCCCTCGACAGCGTCCTGGACATGCTGTCGGGCCGCTACCCCTCTGACGAGTTCGCCGAGCTGCGGCCCCGCCTCAACTGGGACCGGGTCGAGGGGCGGCTGGTCGGCCGGCCGGGGGCCCAGCGGCTGGCCGTCACCTCCGGCGGCACCATCCCCGACCGGGGCCTGTTCGGCGTGTTCCTGGTGGGCGAGCGCGCCACCCGGGTCGGCGAGCTGGACGAGGAGATGGTCTACGAGTCGCGGGTCGGCGAGGTGTTCACCCTGGGCGCGTCGGCCTGGCGGATCGAGGACATCACCCACGACCGGGTGCTGGTCTCGCCGGCCCCCGGCCAGCCGGGCAAGCTGCCGTTCTGGCACGGCGACATGCTGGGCCGCCCGGTCGAGCTGGGCCGGGCCCTGGGCGGGTTCCTGCGCGAGCTGTCGGACCTGGGGACCGAGGCCCGCGCCGAGCGGCTGCGGGCGGCCGGGCTGGACGACTTCGCCGCCCAGAACCTGGCCGCCTACCTGGACGAGCAGCGGGAGGCCACCGGGGTCCTGCCCGACGACCGCACCATCGTGGTCGAGCGCTTCCGCGACGAGCTGGGCGACTGGCGGGTCTGCGTCCACTCGCCGTTCGGCGCCCAGGTCCACGCCCCCTGGTCCCAGGCCATCGAGGCCAGGGTCCGGGAGCGTCTCGGCCTCGAGGTCCAGACCATGTACACCGACGACGGGGTGGTGGTGCGGCTCCCCGAGGTCGACGAGGCCCCGGCCGCCGAGTCGATCCTGTTCGACCCCGACGAGATCGAGGACCTGGTGGTGGGCGAGGTCGGCGGCTCGGCCCTGTTCGCCAGCCGCTTCCGCGAGTGCGCCGCCCGGGCCCTGCTGCTGCCCCGGCGCCGCCCCGACCGGCGCACGCCCCTGTGGCAGCAGCGCCAGCGCAGCGCCGGGCTGCTCCAGGTCGCGGCCAGGTACGGGTCGTTCCCGGTGGTGCTGGAGACCATGCGCGAGTGCCTCCAGGACGTGTTCGACCTGCCCGGCCTCAAGGAGCTGATGGCCCAGGTGGCCAGCCGCGAGGTGCGGGTGGTCGAGGTCGACACCCCGTTCCCGTCGCCGTTCGCCAGCTCGCTCCAGTTCGGCTACGTGGCCGCCTTCATGTACGAGGGCGACGCCCCCCTGGCCGAGCGGCGGGCCCAGGCGCTGTCGCTGGACCGGTCGGTGCTGGCCGAGCTGCTGGGCCGTGAGGAGCTGCGCGACCTGATCGACCAGGCCGCCCTGGCCGACCTGGAGCTGGAGCTGCAGCTGCTCACCCCCGAGCGCAAGGTCCGCGACCCCGACGGCCTGCACGACGCCCTGCGGCTGCTCGGCGACCTGACGGTGCAGGAGGCGGCCGCCCGCGCCGCCGACCCGGCCGCCGCCCCCGGGTGGCTGGCCGAGCTGGAGGGGTCGCGGCGGGCGGTGCGGCTGCGGGTCGGCGGCCAGGAGCGCTGGGTCGCCATCGAGGACATGGCCCGGCTGCGCGACGGGCTCGGGGCGGCCCCGCCGGTCGGGGTCCCGCAGGCGTTCCTGGAGCCGGTGGCCGACCCGGTCGGCGACCTGGTGGCCCGCTACGCCCGCACCCACGGGCCGTTCTCGGCCGGCGACCCGGCCCGCCGGCTCGGGCTCGGCGTGGCCGTGGTCTCCCAGACCCTGGCCCGGCTGGAGGCGGCCGGCCGGGTCGTGGAGGGCGAGTTCCGCCCGGGCGGGTCGGGCCGCGAGTGGCTGGACGCCGAGGTGCTGCGCCGGCTGCGCCGCCGTTCCCTGGCCGCGCTGCGCCGCGAGGTCGAGCCCGTCCCCCAGGAGGCCATGGCCCGGTTCCTCGGCGCCTGGCAGGGGGTCGGCCCGGCCGGGCCGCGCTCGGCCGACCTGGACGCCCTGTTCCGGGTGGTCGAGCAGCTCCAGGGGGCGGCCGTGCCTGCCTCGGCCCTGGAGCGCCAGGTGCTGGCCGCCCGCCTGCCCGGCTACCACCCGGGCCTGCTCGACCAGCTCTGCGCCTCCGGCGAGGTCGTCTGGGCGGGGGCCGGAGCGCTCGGCTCCGACGACGGCTGGGTCGGCCTCTACCTGGCCGAGGGTGCCCCGCTGCTGCTGCCCGAGCCGCTCCCGGTCGAGCTGTCGCCCCTGGCCGTCCAGGTCCGCGACGCCCTGGCCGGCCAGGGGGCGATGTTCTTCCGCCAGCTCTCGGACGCCGTCGGGGCGGGCAACGACAGCGAGCTGCTCCTGGCCGTGTGGGAGCTGGTCTGGGCCGGCCAGGTCACCAACGACACCCTGGCCCCCCTCCGCGCCCTGGTCACCGGCGGGTCCCGCCCCGCCACCCGCCGCCGCACCCCCAGCCGCCGCTACGGCCGCCGCGGCGTCCCGACCTCCGCCCGTTCCGGCCCTCCCGCGGCGGCGGGTCGTTGGAGCCTCACCCCGGCCGCGCCGGAGCCTCACCCGCCGGTGCCGGGGCCCCCGATTCGGGAGGGTAGCCCGACGGGGCGGGAGGGGAGCGGGGCTGTCCACAGCCCCGCCGGGGCCGACCCGACCCGGCGGCTGCACGCCGTGGCCGAGCAGCTCCTGGACCGGCATGGGGTGCTGACCAGGGGGGCGGTGGTGGCCGAGCGCATCCCGGGCGGGTTCGCCGGGGTCTATCCGGTGCTGAAGGCGATGGAGGACGCGGGCCGCTGCCGGCGCGGGTACTTCGTCGACGGGCTGGGCGGGGCCCAGTTCGCGGTCCCCGGCGCCGTCGACCGGCTCCGGGCCCTGACCGACCCGCCGTCATCGCCCCAGACCCAGGTGCTGGCCGCGGCCGACCCGGCCAACCCCTATGGGGCCGCCCTGGCCTGGCCGGAGCGGACCGCGCCCGGCAGGAATTCACCGGGGCACCCCTCCGGGGTTCCCCGGACCCCTCTGGGCGGCGAGCGCCCCGGGCACCGGCCGGGCCGCAAGACCGGGGCGGTGGTGATCCTGGTCGACGGCGACCTGGTCCTGTACGTGGAGCGCGGCGGCCGGACCCTGCTGACCTTCACCGACCACCCCGACCCGCTGGCCAGGGCGGCCGACGCCCTCGCCCTGGCCGTGCGCGACGGCGCCCTCGGCCGGCTGGCGGTCGAGAAGGCCGATGGCGGGACCGTGTTCGACAGCCCCCTGGCCCGGGCGCTCACCGAGGCCGGGTTCCGCCCCACCGCCCGCGGCCTCCGTCTCCGGGGCTAGGGTCCGATGCCCGAGGGGGACACGGTCTTCCTGGCCGCCAGCCGCATGCACGCCGCCCTGGGCGGCCAGCGGCTGGCCGCCACCGACTTCCGCGTCCCCCGGTTCGCCACCGCCGACCTCAGCGGCCAGGTCGTCCGCGAGGTGGCCGCCCGCGGCAAGCACCTGCTGCTGCGCACCGACGCCGGCACGACCCTGCATACCCACTTCAAGATGGAGGGTGCCTGGCACCTGTACCGGCCCGGGGAACGCTGGCGCGGCCCCGACTTCCAGGTCCGGGCCGTGCTCCGGACCGAGCCGTGGGTCGCGGTCGGGTTCCGGCTGGCCATCTGCGAGCTGCTGCCCACCGCGAGCGAGCACGAGGTGGTCGGCCACCTCGGCCCGGACGTCCTCGGCCCCGACTGGGATCCGGCCGAGGCCGTCCGGCGCCTGCGGGCCGACCCGGACCGGGCCATCGGGACCGCCCTGCTCGACCAGCGCGCCGTCGCCGGCCCCGGCAACATCTACAAGTCCGAGGTCTGCTTCCTGCGCGGCGTCGACCCCTGGACCCCGGTGGGCAAGGTCGAGGACCTGGAGGGCATGGTCGACCTCCTGAAGCGTCTGATGGAGGCCAACCGCACCACCGGCAACCAGGTCACCACCGGCGACACCCGCCCCGGCCGCACCCACTGGGTGGCCGGCCGCGCCGGCAAGCCCTGCCGCCGCTGCGGCACCCCCGTCCGCAAGGCCGACCAGCCCAGCTACGACGGCGAACGGGTCACCTACTGGTGCCCAACCTGCCAGCCGGGCCCGGGTCCCGCCCGAGGGCGGTAGGCGGCCGCCCGAGGAGGACCATGGTTCCGCGGCGGCCGTGGCCCCAAGGCGGCCCCAACCGCCTCCACCTCGACCTGCGCGCCCGCACCACCATCTGAGCTGTCGTCCCGTCAGATGCGGGTGAACGCGCGGACGGCCATGCGGGGGCCGCGGCGGGCGGGGTAGCGGCCGGAGCGGGTGAGGAGGCGCAGGACCCGGCCGCGGTGGCCTGGCCAGGGGGCGAGGAGCTCGAGCATGCGCTCGTCGGTGCCGCGGGGCTCGCCGGTGAGGGCGTAGCTGACCAGGTGGGGGAGGTGGAAGTCGCCCACCGAGACGGCGTCGGCGTCGCCCAGAGCCACGATCGCGACCTCGGCCGACGTCCAGGGCCCGACCCCGGGCAGGGCCTGGAGGCGGCGGTGGGCCTCGGGTGGCGCCATGGCCAGGGTCTCCTCGACCCGGCGGGCGCGGCTGGCCGCCATCTGGATGGTGGCGGTGCGCTTGCGCTCCACCCCGAGCGGATGGAAGGCCCAGTAGGGGGTGACGGCCAGCGCCTCCGGGACGGGCTGCAGCCGCAGCGGGACCGGGCCGGGGGCCGGTTCGCCCCAGGCGCGCACGATCGCCGCGAAGCCACGGTGGGCCTCGCGGCCGGTGACCTTCTGCTCCAGGATCGAAGGCAGCAGCGCCTCGAACACCGCCTGGGAGCGGGGGATGCGCAGGCCCGGGAACTGATGGTGCAGCTCGCCGACCAGGCCGGTGGGGGAGAACCCCTCAAGGGAGTCGCGCGCCCCCAGCAGCTCGGGCGCCCCCTCCAGGCACCACTCGGCCCCCTCGCCCCAGGCCGCGACCCGGATCCCGTCGCCTTCGGCGCTGTAGCGGACCGTCGCCGGCCCCTGCGGCGTCCTGGTCGCCCGCCACCAGGCGCCGGTCCGGTCGACCAGGCTCGTCGGGTCGCCCCGCCCACGCCGCAACGGCCCGAGGGTCAGCCGAAGGTCCACCGGCAGACGCGGCCGGACCACGGTCTCGATCGGAGGATGCGCGGCGCTCATCGCCGGATCTTGGCACGCCCAACCGACAGGCACGAGGGACGCGCCCGGGGCCAGGACGCGAGGGACCCGGCCGGGCAGGGGGGACCCGGGCCCGGTCGGGGGTCCGGGCCCGGGTCGTGGGGGGCCGATGCGCCACCTGCCGGCGTGCAGGCGCCCTACCTCGGGTGCACCCCGGTCGGGGGAACGACGGAGCGGTCGGTGGTGCGGTATTCGGCGGCGGCGGCCTGGAGGCGGCCGGCGGCGCCGGTGAGGTCGTCGGCGAGGACGCCGAGCTCGCTGGCCCAGCGGCTCCACAGGGCCTGGAACCGGTCGGCGAGGGCGGCGTCGCCGACCGCGGCCCCGACCCCGCCGACGGTCGGGAGCAGGGTCCCGACCACCGAGCGGACCTGGTCGGCGCTGGCCTGGAGCCGGCCGGCGGCTCGTTCCAGCTCGCTCGGGATCACCAACAGCTCGGTCATCCGCCTCACCCCTCTGCCAGCTCGCGTAAGCTGGCGTAGACGATAACTTACAGAGGCAAACGAAAGCAAATGGAAGGTAACGAGCCGCTAACGACCCCGTGCCCGATGTCCGGACGGCGGGAAGATCCCCGGTCCGGGGGGGATGCCCGAGTAGAATCCGTGGTGGCTGCCGGCGGGGTGGGGCTGCCGGCCGTCATGCCGCGTACCCGTCGCTCGGAGGACCCGCCATGCCAGGTCGCTTCGGCCGTGTGCTCACCGCCATGGCCACCCCCTTCAGCCCCGACGGCAACCTGGACGTCCCCGGCGCCCAGCGCCTGGCCCACCACCTGCTCGACTCCGGCACCGACACCCTGGTCGTGGCCGGCACCACCGGCGAGTCGCCGACGCTGACCGCCGACGAGAAGCTCCGCCTGTGGGCCGCGGTCGTCGAGGTCGCCGGCGGCGACCGGGTCATGGCCGGCACCTCGACCTACTCCACCGCCGAGTCGGTCGAGCTCACCGGGCTGGCCGAGAAGGCCGGGGCCGGGTCGCTGCTGCTGGTCACGCCCTACTACAACAAGCCGCCCCAGTCGGGCCTGGTCGCCCACTTCTCGGCCATCGCCGCCTCCACCGGCCTGCCGTGCATGCTCTACAACATCCCCGGCCGCACCGCCTGCACCATCGAGGTGCCGACGATGGTCCGGCTGTTCGAGCGGCTCGACAACGTGGTCGCGGTCAAGGACGCGGTCGGCGACATGGCCGCGGCCAGCCGCCTCCACCGCGAGACCGGCGGCCAGATGGAGCAGTACTCGGGCGACGACAAGAACCTCCTGCCGCTGCTCGCCGTCGGCGGGGTCGGCGTGGTCAGCGTGGCCGCCCACCTGGTCGGGCCGGCGCTCCAGGAGCTCATCGGGGCCTTCGAGGGCGGCGACACCGCCGCCGCCCTCGAGCTGCACCTACGCCACCTGGGCCTGTTCGAGGGCCTGTTCGCCACCGCCAGCCCGATCCTGCTCAAGGCGTGCATGAACCTGCTCGGCCTGCCCGCCGGGCCGCTGCGCCCGCCGCTGGTCGACGCCACCCGCGACCAGGTCGAGTTCGCCCGCGGCCTGCTGGCGGGGGTGGGACTGGACCCCCGTGACTGAGGTCGGCCAGGGCCTCGCGCCGGCGCCGCCGGGGGTCACCCGGGTCGCCTTCCTGGGCGGGCTGGGGGAGATCGGGCGCAACTGCGCGGTGGTCGAGGTGGACGGGGCCCGGCTGCTGATCGACTGCGGCCTGGCCTTCCCCGACGCCGACCAGCCGGGCGTGGACATCATCCTGCCCGACTTCGCCTGGCTGGCCGAGGAGCCGGAGCGGGTCGTCGGGGTGGTCCTGACCCACGCCCACGAGGACCACATGGGCGCCCTGCCCTACTTCCTGCGCGACTTCGACGTGCCCGTCTACGGCACCCGCCTGTCGCTGGGCATGCTCTCGGCCAAGCTGGAGGAGCACCAGCTCAACCCGTCGCTGGTCGAGGTCGCGGCCGGCCAGCGGACCTCCCTGGGCCCGTTCGACCTCGAGTTCTACGCCATGTCGCACTCCATCCCCGACGGGGTGGCGGTGGCCCTGCGCACCCCGGCGGGCACGGTCGTGCACACCGGCGACTTCAAGATGGACCTGACCCCGATCGACGGCCGCCCGACCGACCTGGGCGGCCTGGCCCGGCTGGCCGCCGAGGGGATCGACCTCCTCCTGTCGGACTCCACCAACGCCGACCAGCCCGGCTTCATCGTCTCCGAGGTCGAGGTCGGCCGGGCCCTGGAGGACATCTTCGAGGCGGCCCCGCGGCGCATCGTGGTCGCCTGCTTCGCCAGCCACGTCCACCGCGTCCAGCAGATCCTCGACACCGCGGCCCGCCTGGACCGCAAGGTCGCCCTGGTCGGGCGGAGCATGATCCGCAACATGCGGGTCGCCGCCGACCTCGGCTACCTCCGCATCCCGGCCGGGCTGCTGATCCCCATGGAGGACCTCCAGTCCTTCGACCCGGCCCGGAGCGTGGTGCTGTGCACCGGCTCCCAGGGCGAGCCGTTCTCGGCCCTGACCCTGATGGCCGGCCGCGACCACAAGTGGGTCCGGATCGAGCCGGGCGACACCGTGGTGCTGTCGTCCTCGCTGATCCCGGGCAACGAGGCCGCCGTCTACCGCACCATCAACGACCTGGCCCGGCTCGGAGCCGACGTCTACCACAAGGGCAACGCCCGCGTGCACGTCTCCGGCCACGCCGCCCAGGGGGAGCTGACCCTGCTGCTGGCCACCCTGCGGCCGCGCAACTTCCTGCCCGTCCACGGCGAGTACCGGCACCTGGCCCAGCACGCCCGCCTGGCCGCCACCACCGGGGTGCCGCGCGAGCACATCCTCGTCTGCGAGGACGGCGACGTGGTCGAGCTGGCCGACGGCAGGGCCAGCCGGGCCGGCCAGGTCCGGGCCGGCATGGTGTTCGTGGACGGGCTCGGCATCGGCGACGTCGGCGACGCCGTCCTGCGCGACCGGCGCAAGCTCGGCGGCGAGGGATTCGTGCACGTGCTGGTCACCATCGAGTCCCAGACCGGCAAGGTCCTGGCCGGCCCGGACATCGTGACCCGCGGCTTCGTCTACGAGCCGGAGTCCGGCGACCTGATCGAGGAGGCCAAGGCACGCGTGCTCGAGGCCTTGGAGCGCACCGCCGGCGACGGCGTCAACGACCCCATGATCCTCAAGCAGCACATGCGCTCGGCCGCCTCGGCCCTGTTCAAGGAGCGCACCCAGCGCCGCCCGGTGATCATCCCCACGGTCATGGAGGTGTAGGGATGGCCAAGGCGCGGACCCGGCGACCCGCGACCCGCAGGGCGGCGCCCGCCCGCAAGCGGCGGCCGGCGGCCAGCACCGCCCGGACCACCCGGGTCGGGCAGCGCTCGCGCAAGGCGCTGTCGCCGCACAAGGGGGACATCCAGGGGGTCTTCCTGGTCCTGTTCGCCATGGTGCTGGCCCTCGGGATCTGGTTCGAGGACGGGGGCCGGCTGGGGGCGTTCATGGCCCTGCTGTTCCGGGGCCTGTTCGGCTACGGCGCCTACGCGGTGCCGTTGCTGGTCGCGCTGGCGGCCCTGGCGCTGTTCTGGCGGCCGGCGGCCAAGGACGACACGGTCGCCGGCCGGGTCACCATCGGGCTGGTGGCCGTGCTGGTCGGCGGGCTCGGCCTGCTCCACCTGGCCAGGGGAGCGCCGCCGGCCGACTCGGCCCCGGCGGTCCTCCAGGACTCCGGCGGGCTGGTCGGGGCGGTCATCGCCGCCCCCCTGGCCCGGCTGCTGTCCAGCTGGGGGGCGGGCATGCTGTTCGCCGCCGTCCTGTTCCTCGGCACCCTGATCAGCACCCGGACCTCGGTGGCGGCCGTCGGCCGGGGCATCGCCTCGATGGGCCGGATGGCCGGCTCGGCCCTGACCGCGCCGCCCAAGCCGCCTCCGCCGCCGGTCCCGCCCGAGGTGGTCGAGCCGGTCGACTCCGGCGAGGCCCCGCCCCGGCGCCGCGGCCGCCGCCGGACCGAGCCGGCCCCCGACGCCGACGACACCGTCGAGGTCATGCCGGTGCGCCCGGGCGACGGCGCCGGCAAGGGGGCGGCCGACGCCCAGCCCGAGGAGCGCGACGAGGCGGCCGCCCTCAAGGCCCCGCCGCCGCCGCCCGCCCCGGCCGACCAGCCCGGGGCCGGGGACGCGGTCCAGCTGGCCATGACCCTCCAGGCCAAGGCGGGCGGCGCCTACACCACCCCACCGGAGTCGCTGCTGCGCCGGGGCCACGCCCGCCCGGTCGACCCCCGGCGGCTGGACGAGACCCAGCGGATCCTGGAGAAGACCCTCAAGCAGTTCGAGGTCGACGCCAAGGTGCCCCGCTACACCCGCGGCCCGACCGTGACCCGCTACGAGGTCGAGCTCGGCCCGGCGACCAAGGTGGCCAGGGTGATCGGGCTGTCGCACGACATCGCCTACGCCCTGGCCTCGCCCGACGTGCGCATCATCGCCCCCATCCCTGGCAAGTCGGCGATCGGCATCGAGGTCCCCAACCGCGACCGCGAGCTGGTCACCCTCGGGGACATCATCGGGACGGTCGGCAAGGACGACGAGCGCCACCCCCTGACAGTCGCCCTCGGCAAGGACATCGGCGGCGAGCCGGTGAACGTCAACCTGGCCGACATGCCGCACGTCCTGATCGGGGGCTCGACTGGGGCGGGGAAAGCACTTGCCCTCGACACCCCCGTTCCGACGCCCACGGGCTGGACGACGATGAGCCAGCTGCGGGACGGCGACACGGTGTTCGGCGCCGACGGCCAGCCGTGCAAGGTGGTCAAGGCGCATGATGTGTTGGTCGGCGAGCCATGCTACGAGGTCGAGTTCGACGACGGGACCGTGATCGTGGCGTCCGCCGATCATCTGTGGCTGACCGCCGACCGGGCAGCGCGGGTCTCGATGGCGAGAGGGACCCGTCGTGACGCCGCGCCGTCGCGCGCCCGCGAACGACTTGCGTTGCTGGACGATCTGATTGCCAGCAGGGACCCGGATGAGCTGGTCACGGCCGCGGAGTTGGCTGCCGAGATGGACTGCGTGTCGACAGAGTTCGTCTGCAACGTCGCCAGGTGGCGGCGGGTCGTCGCAGTGGGTTCCAAGCCGGTGGCGATGCGGCAGTACTACCGGTCAACCGGCACGACGGTCGTCAAGACGCGGCCCGCTCGCGCCTACCGACGCGGCGACCTGCTCGCTGCGTTACGAGCCCGGGCCTACCAGCAGGCCCTCGGCCAGCGGGGCAAGCGCACTGGCCCGCGGGTCGTCACCACCCAGGAGATCCGCAACTCCCTCCAAGTGGGCGGCCATGTCAACCACTCGATCGGCGTATGCGGCGCTCTCGACTATCCCGAGCAGGAAGTGCCAGTCGACCCGTACGTCCTGGGTTGCTGGCTTGGAGACGGTCACAGCGCTACTGGCCAGTTCTCCTGCGCCGACAGCGAGATCATCGCCAACATCGAGTCTGCCGGGTTCGAGGTCCGAAAGCAGGCTTGGAACCCGTACGCCTGGGGCATCATCGGCCTACGGAAGCACTTGCACGAACTTGGCTTGCTCCGGAACAAGCATGTGCCTCATGCCTACCTGCGTGCAGCACCGAAGCAGCGCTTGGCGCTACTGCAGGGCCTGATGGACACCGACGGGAGCAACGGGCGAAATGGATCGGTGCAGTTCACCAACACCAACCGGCGTCTGACCGAGGCGGTCGTCGAGCTGGCGCTCAGTCTTGGCCACAAGGCGGTCCTCCGCGAAGGACGTGCCACACTGAACGGGCGCGACTGCGGTCCGAAATACGTTGTGACATGGACTCCGCCAGATCCCGTGTTCCGGCTCTCCCGCAAGCTTGCTCGACAGAGGCTTGTGGGGCACCGCGGGGTGCAGAGCGTCCGGTACGTAATTGACGTCCGGCCGGTGCCGACTCGACCGGTCCGCTGCATCACCGTGGATGCGCCCGATCACCTCTACCTGGCGTCTCGCGCATGCGTCCCGACGCACAACAGCGTGTCCCTGAACGTGCTCGTCACCAGCCTGCTCATGCGCAACCCGCCCGACCAGGTGCGGCTGATCCTGATCGACCCCAAGCGGGTCGAGCTGACCCACTACGAGAACGTGCCCCACCTGATCACCCCGGTGGTCACCCATCCCAAGCGGGCCTCCGAGGCCCTGGCCTGGGCGGTGCGGGAGATGGAGCTGCGCCTGGAGACCCTGGCCATCGCCGGGGTGCGCAACATCGCCGCCTACAACAAGGCGGCCACCGAGGGCACCCTGCCGCCGCTGCCCTCGGCCGGCCTCGACGACGGGGGCCGGCCCGACGGCGAGCGGCAGCGCCCGACCCTGCCCTACATCGTGGTCGTGATCGATGAGCTGTCCGACCTCATGATGGTCGCCCCCCGCGACGTCGAGGACGCCATCTGCCGGATCGCCCAGATGGCCCGGGCGGTCGGCATCCACCTGGTGGTGGCCACTCAGCGGCCGTCGGTGGACGTGGTCACCGGGCTCATCAAGGCCAACATCCCCAGCCGGATCGCCTTCATGGTGGCCAGCGCCCAGGACTCGCGGGTCATCCTGGACGCCGGCGGGGCCGACAAGCTGGTCGGCCACGGCGACATGCTGTACCTGCCCGGCGGCACCTCCAAGCCGCGCCGGGTCCAGGGCGCC
>Ga0307277_10000323_pt1 | contig 17148 bp, 16 predicted proteins | sample ER_DNA_116_FD_194473 | JGI IMG/M metagenome (GOLD analysis project Ga0307277, IMG submission 194473) | Bulk soil microbial communities from the East River watershed near Crested Butte, Colorado, United States - ER_DNA_116 | ecosystem: Environmental > Terrestrial > Soil > Floodplain | place...
CCAGCCCAACTCGGCCCTTGGCGGGCGCGTCCGGGTTGGTGAACGGCTCGGTGTCCAGCCAGGCCGCGAAGGCCGTCCGGTGCTCGGGGCTGCCCGGGGTCGGGTGGGGCGTTAGGCTCCCCGTCGGGCGGCCGGTTCGTCCAGGCCGACGCGGGAGGAGGGCCGGAGACGGAGACGCAGCGAGAGCACGCCGTCGCGCCAGCGGGTTCGGACCACCCTGCGCGGTCGGTCGCGGGCGCGTGGGGCCAGGGCATCCGCGTGTTCTCGTCGGCCAGCGACGCCCCTCGTTCCCGGCGCCCGACCGACGTGGTGCTGCTCGCCCTGGCTGTGCTCACGGTGGTGGTGCTGACCTTCCCGGCACCCGGGCCCACCTCGGTCGACTCGCTGGTGACCGGCCTGGTCCAGGCCCTTCCCGGACTCTTCGGCTGGTTCTGGGAGATCTCATATGACCTGCTGATCGCGTGGATGCTGGTGCTGGTCGCCCTGGCGCTCTTCGCCCGCGGGCGCAGACGCCTGCTGTTGGATGAGATGCTGGCAGGTGGGCTTGCGGTCGGGTTGGCGTTGCTCGCCGGATGGCTCGCCGGGACCGACTGGTCGGAGAGCTTCAAGGCGGTCGCCGCGTCCGGCGCGCCGCCCGTCTACCTGGCGGTGCGGCTGGCGCTGGCCACCGCGGTGGTCGTCATGGCCTCCCCGTACATGGCGCAGCCGCTGCGGTACGTGGGGCGGGCGGTGGTCGGCATCGGGGCGGTGGCCGGGATTGCGCTGGGGACCGCCCTGCCGATCGGGATGGTGGCGGCCTTCGCCGTCGGGATCGGGTCGGCCGCCATCGTCCACCTGCTGTTCGGCTCTCCGGCCGGCCGTCTCACCCTTGACCAGGTCGCCGACGCCCTGGCCGAGCTGGGTGTCGACGCGACCGGGCTGCGCCAGGCGCCGCTGGAGCCCCGCGGGGTGGCGATCGCCACCGCCGAGGGGCCAGGTGGGCGCTCACTGCTGGTGAAGGTCTACGGCCGGGACGCCTGGGATGGCCAGCTGCTCGCCTCGGCCTGGTCCTCGCTGTGGTACCGGGGCGACACGCCCCACCTCGCGCTGGGCCGCCGCCAGCAGGTCGAGCATGAGGCCTTCGTCACGCTGCTGGCCGAGCGGGCCGGGGTCTCGGTGCTCCCGGTCGTGGCGGCCGGGATGGCCTCGGAGCGCGACGCACTGCTGGTGACCGAGGCGACCGGCCGCCCACTGCCCACCGTGGGTCCCGGCGAAATCGACGACCGGCTCTTGGAAGGCATCTGGCGAAACGCCGCCCGGCTCCATGCCCTGGGGGTCGCGCACCGACGGTTGGATGCCTCCCGGATCGTGGTGCGGCCCGACGGGGCACCCGCCTTCGGGGACTTCGGGGGCGCGGCGGTGGCCGCCGACGACACCGATATCGCGGCCGACCGGGCACAGCTCCTGGTGGCGACCGCGCTGGCCACCGGGCCGCAACGCGCCGCCTCGGCCGCGCTGGCCGCGCTGGGGACCGACGCCCTCTCCCGGGTGCTGCCGCTGCTGCAACCGGCGGCGGTCGAGCGGCAGGCCCGGCACGCGATCGGCGACCAGGATTGGGACCTGGAGGACCTGAGGAAGGCCTGCGCCGATGCGGCCGGCGTCGAGCTTCCGAAGCTCGCGCAGCTCCGGCGGGTGTCGCTCCGGTCGCTCGGCCTGGTGCTCCTGATCGGGCTGGTCGCCTACGCGCTCATCTCCGCGTTGGCCGACGTCGGACTGGCCAACCTGATCGAGGAGTTCAAGGGGGCGGACTTCACGTGGCTGGCCGTCGCGTTGGCGCTGTCACCCGTGATCCCGATGGCGAAGGCCTTTGCCACCCTCGGGGCCTCGTTCCGGCCCCTCCGGTTTGGGCCCGTCCTCATGCTGGAGTACGCCATCCAGTTCATCGCGCTGGCCGTGCCGAGCTCGGCCGCCCGGCTGGCCCTGGATATCCGGTTCTTCGGGCGCAACGGCGTCGAGGGCGGCGGCGCGGTCTCCATCAGCGTGATCACCAGCGTCTGCGGGTTCGTCGTCCAGGTCCTGCTCATTGTGGTGATCAGCCTGTCGGGGCTGGCGTCTCTTGAGCTGGGGGGGAGCGACACGACCGCCACGTCCTCGACCGGCGGCTCGTCCTCGTCCGACGGGTATCCCCTGCTGGTCCTGACCGCGGTCCTGGTGGTGGCCGGCGTGATCGTCATGGTGGCGGTGCCGAAGTACCGGACGGCGGTCAGGCTTGCCGTCCCGAGGTATCGGGCCATGCTCGGCTCGCAGGCTTCCTCGGCCGCTACTGCGCTGCGCGTCCTGCGCTCGCCCTCGAAGGTCGGGATGATCTTCGCGGGCAAGCTAGGAGCGCAGCTGCTCCAGGCGATCATCCTTGGACTTTGCCTGCGGGCGTTCGGGTACCACGCCACCATGGCCGAGCTGATCCTGGTGAACAGCATCGCAGACCTGTTGGCGGGGTTCATGCCCGTGCCCGGCGGCATGGGCGTCGCCGAGGCCGCCTACACGGCCGGGCTGGTCGCCCTGGGCGTCCCCAGCGCCCCCGCGATGTCCACCGCGATCGCCTTCCGGATCGTCACCTACTACCTCCCACCGATCTGGGGCGCGATCGCCATGCGCTGGCTGCGACAGCGCTCGTATCTCTAGATGGAACGCTCGCCGGTTCCTTCAGAGCCGGTGCCCGGTCTACAGGATCGCGATCGGGTTGACCGGGGAACCCGTCCCCCCGACGATCCGCAACGGCGCCGACACGAACAGGAACTCCCAGCGTCCGCGGGCCTCACAGGCCAGGCCAAGGTGCTCCAGCTGCAGGTAGTCCAGGAGATGGACGCCCATCGCGTTGATCGCCAGGACGTGGATCGGAAAGGCTATCCCTTCGGTCGAGCTCGGCGCGGTGTCGCTGTTGCCGTCGGACCCGAGCGCGGCGATACGGCGCTCGGCCAGGAATGGCACGGCCGTCGGGTGCAGCCCCGCCTTGGCGCCGGCGGTCTCCCACGGGCCGAGCTCGGCGAGGCGCCGGGCGTGACCGGTGCGGACCAGGAGGATGTCGCCCTGGCCGACGGTGACACCCTGCGCCCGCTCGGCGGCCTCGAGGTCATCGGCGAAGACGTGCTCGCCGGGCTCCAGCCAGGGCACCCCGCGGAGCCGGGGAACATCCAGCAGCACGCCACGCCCGACCAGCCCGTCACCGAGGGTCTCGATGGAACCGACCGCAGCTCCCCGGGAGGTGACCCGCTCGCACGGCTGGCCGTTGTAGAGCAACCCACCGAAGGCGACGTGGCACAGCGCGTCGAGGTGGGTGTGGGTGTCGCTGTGGTACTCGAGACCCACATAGTCCATAGCGAAGCCCAGTGACCCGGGGTCGGCGTCGGGGTCGGGGAGCCTGGTGATCCTGTAGGTGGCGGGGTGCGGGTTGTGGGCGGCGGCAGCTGTGTCCACCGGAAAGCTCATGCTCACGGTGATGCCGTCCCGGACCAGTCCCGCGGCCCCGACGACGCGGGCGGGAGTCAGGTGGTGCAGCGCGCCCAGCTCGTCGGCTTCGCCCCAGCGTCCCCAGGTGGAAACGGCCGCGAAGAGCGCAGCGAAGTCCTCGGCGCCGACATCCATCTGCCCAGTGTCCTCTCGGCTGCGGGTGGGCACATCATCCGATCGGCGTGATGTCCGGCAAGGGCCGCAGTGGCGCCATCGCTGGGCCGGTGCTCGGCGGGAGCCGTGCCTTGGCGCGGGCGACGGCCTTGACCTGGTTGAACCTGGGTAACGACGGTTAGCCAGACTCGGCGACGAACACCGCCGGCGCCCGCCGGTCACCGCAAGCGGGCCGACTTCGGGTAGGCTGCCGAGCAACTCGGGGTAGCAGGCGCCAACGTGGGCAGGCAGGCCTGGGTGGAGCCTCGCCCCGCTTCGACGACAGTTGGGTTGAGGATGACCAGCAGCAGCGGTGAAGCACACTTCAGCAGCCAGGCCGATGGCGTGCCCACGGGGCCGGGTCGCTTCGTCAGGGTGGAGGACATCGACCCGGTCGAGTTCGTCCCTGGCCTGGTGTTCCGGCCGGTGCTCGGCGAGAACGCGATGGCCAACTTCGTGTCGTTCGCGCCCCACACGGTCGCTCCCACCCACGTCCACGAGGAGGAGCAGATCGTCGTCGTGCTCGAGGGCGAGTTCGAGTTCCACATCGACGGGGAGTCGCGCACCATGCGCCCCGGGGACGTGGCGGTGATCCCGCCATGGGTCCCGCACGGCGCCCACACCCTGGAGTCCTCGTGTGTCGAGGTGGACATGTTCACCCCGCCACGCAGGACCCTGCTGGAGCACGCCGACACCAAGGGGGCCGAGCCGCCCAAGGGCGAGGCCTGATGCACGGCATCCGGGTGTCGCAGTTCGGTGGGCCGGAGGTCCTGGAGCACCGACAGCTGCCGGTGCCGGAACCCGGGGCCGGTCAGGTCCGGGTGCGCCTGCACGCGATCGGCGTCAACCCCGCCGACACCTACATTCGGACCGGTACCTACGCGTTCTTCACCCCGGAGCTGCCCTACACGCCCGGGTTCGACGGGGCCGGCGTGGTCGACGCGGTCGGTGCCGGGGTGGACGAGGTGGCGCCGGGGGACCGGGTCTTCGTGGCGGCGCTGGGAACGCCCGGCTGCTCCGGCCTGTACGCGGACCTGGCCGTGGTGGACGCGGCGGTGGTCCATCCGCTGCCTTCCACGCTGTCGTACGGCCAGGGCGCAGCCGTGGGGGTGCCCTGTGTGACCGCCTGGCGTGCGCTGTTCCAGAAGGCCCGCCTCCAACCGGGCGAGACCGTGCTCATCCACGGCGCGAGCGGCGGCGTCGGGGTCCCGGCCACCCAGCTGGCCGCCGACGCTGGGGCAGTGGTCGTCGGCACGGCCGGGTCCGCGGCGGGGAAGGAGCTGGTCCGCCGGGCCGGCGCCGGCCATGTCCTCGACCATTCGAGGCCCGGGTACCTGGACGAGCTGTCCGGCATCACCGGTGGCCGCGGGGTCTCGGTGGTGGTGGAGATGCTGGCGGACGTGAACCTGGAACATGACCTGGGCGTGCTGGCCGTCGGCGGGCGGGTGGTGGTTGTCGGCAGCCGGGGACGCCTGGAGTTCACCCCGCGGCTCACCATGATCAAGGAGGCGACCGTCATGGGGACCGCCCTGTGGAACGCCTCGGAGGCGGAGACGGCGGGCGCGCTCGCGGCGGTGGCGGCCAAGCTGCGCGGCGGCGCGCTCGTGCCGGTGGTGGGCGAGGAGCTGCCCTTGCGCGAGGCGGCGGTCGCGCACCGCCGGATCCTGGAGCCAGGGGCTCGCGGGAAGCTGATCCTGGTCCCGGACCAAGCCTGAGGGTCGGCCCTGGGCCCGCTGGACTCAGAGACCGTTCGACCCGCCCGCTTCGCTACGACCGAACCAGCCCACCTTCTTCACATGGATCAGGCTTCCAGCCATTCCACGAGCGCCTTGGTGACCTGCTCGGGCTGGTCCAGGGGGGACAGATGCCCGGAGCCGGCGACCACCGCCAGCCGCGCCTCGGGGATGCCGTCGGCGATCTCGGCCGACAGCTCGGGTGGGGTCAGCTGGTCGCCGTCGCCGACCAGGACCAGCGTCGGGCAGCCGATGGCGCCGAGCCCCGGCCGCGAGTCGGGGCGGCCGATGATCGCCCGCTGCTGGCGGACGAACGCCTCAGGACCGGTCTCGTCGGCCATCAGCCGCACCAGCGCCCGAACGGCCGGGTCGCCTTGGCGGGCGAGGTGGATCAGCAGGGGGAACTGCTGGTCGGCGACCTCGGCCAAGCGGCCGCCGCGGGCCAGGGCGATCTGGGCCTGGCGCCGCCGGGTCAGCTCGGGGGTGTCGGGGCGGGCGCTGGTGTCCAGCAACGCCAGCCGGTCGACCCGGTCGGGGGCCTGACGCAGGATCTCGAAGCAGATGTAGCCGCCCATCGACAGCCCGACCAGGGCGAAGCGGGGTGGGGCGTCGGCCAGGATGCGGGCGGCGATGGCGGCCATGGTGTCGTCGCGGGTGGGGTGGGCGATGGTCACCGGGCCGTGCTGCCACAGGGCCGGGAGCTGCTCGGCGTACACCCGCGGTGAGGTCAGCAGGCCGGGGACCAGCACGATCGGGAGTGCTTCCGCCATCTGGGCGCTCCTTGCCGTGGGGCTCGGCGGCTTGCGTCGAGCAGGCCAGGGTGCGGCCGAGCTCGTCTTCACAATAGACGACGGCGCTCACTGTGGACCCTGGGCGCTGCCGCGGCTCTCTACTGGGCGGGGAGGTGGTCGAGTGGCGCGCCCATTCGGTCACCAATGATCGTGTTGCTGTGCGGGCGGCGTCGATCGCCGCGGTCAGGTGCCGCATCGGCTACCAGGTCAGAGGCTCATTGAGCGTCTCGACCGCCGCCCGGTGCGTCCGGGCTGGCGCTGTCCGGGGGTCGCTGCACGGCTTGGATGGCGGCCTGGACCGTCGGGTAGACGCCGTTGGGGGCCTTGTCGGTTGCCACGTGGCGGACCACGTCACGGACCTGGCCGACCTGGCGGCTGATCAGCAGCCGGACGCCCTCGCGCTCCAGGCTCTCGGCGAGCTCGGCCAGCATGTGGGCGGCGGTGACGTCGATGGCCGGGACGGTCTCGGCGTTCAGCACGACGACCCTGGTGCCCTTGGCGGCGGCGTGGGCGCGGACGCTCCGCCTGACCGCGTCGGCGTTGGCGAAGAACAGGCTGCTCTCCACCCGCAGGATCACGATGCCGGGAAGCTGCTGGTTCTCGGGGTGGCGCTCCAGGTCGCCGTACTGGCCGGTGGTGCCGGGGACCTTGCCGAGCACGGCGATGTGCGGGTGGGAGGCGCGGTAGACCAACAGCAGGATCGACATGGCGATGCCGATGAACAGCCCGGGCAGGGTGTCGAAGACCAGCACCCCGACCAGGGCGGCAACCGCGGCGATGAAGTCGGGACGGGCGGCCACGCCGTAGTAGCGGCCGAGCCGGCGGGTGTAGACCCGGTACAGCGCGGCCAGGGCCGGGAAGTCGACCAGCTCGATCACCGCGGCGATCACCACCGCCGCCAACGTCGCCTGGGGCAGCCCCTGGAACAGCGGGGTCAGCGTCAACAAGGTGATGATGGTCAGGGCGGCCACGACCAGCCCCGACAGCTGGGTCCTGGCGCCGGCGGCGCCGTTGACCGCGGTCTTGGACAGGCTCCCGCTGACGACCATGCCGCTGGACAGGCCGGCGCCGAGGTTGGCCGCCCCCACGCCGAGCAGCTCGCGGCTGGCGTCGACCTCATAGTGCTCGCGGGTCGCATAGGTCTTGGCCGCGCCAAGGCCCTCGGCGAAGGCGACCAGCAGGAGCCCGACCGCGGCGGGAGCGAACTTGAGGTAGTCGACGGCGGCCACGTCGGGCAACCCGAGGGCGGGCAGGCCAGGTTGGATCTTGCCGACGATGGCCGCGCCGTGCCGGTCCAGGTCGAACAGCTGGACGAGGACGATCCCGAACACGACCGCGACCAGCGACCCGGGAACCATCGGAGCGACCCGCCTGAGCCCCAGGATCAGCGCCAGCGACACCAGCCCGACCAGCAGCGTCAGCCCGCTGGTCTGGTCGAGGTTGCCGAGCAGGTGCCACAGCTGCTGGAAGAAGTTGCCCTCGCCTCTGGGGATCCCGAACAGCTTGGGCAGCTGGCCGATCACGATCATGAGGGCCAAGCCGATGATGAAGCCCTTGAGCACCGGCTCGGAGATGAAGTTGGCCACAAAGCCCAGCCGGGCCAGCCCCGCGATGACCCCGATGATGCCGGTGGTGATCGCCAGCGTGACGGTCAGGGCGGCGAACCGGCCGCTGCCCTGGGTCGCCAGCTCGGCCACGGCGGCCGCCGACAGGGCCGCGGTAGCCGACATCGGCCCCACCACCAGGTGCCGGGAGCTGCCGAAGGCGGCGTACAGCAGCAGCGCCGCCGGCGTCGCGTACAGCCCGACCACCGGCGACACGCCCGCGATCGTGGCGTAGGCCAGCGCCTGGGGCACCAGCATCGCCCACACCGTCAGGCCGGCCACGGCGTCGCCCCGCAGCCAGCCTCGCTGATAGCCGGCCAGCGACGAGAACAATCGCAGCTTCACGATCCCCTCCCCCTCTCCGTGGCACCGGCCTGTCCGCCTGTGCCCACGATGCGGGAGAACCACGCGAGTCGTCCTCATGCTGGCCGGGTGATTACCGGGACTGGCTATGGCGCCACCGTTGTCGGGTGTCCCTGGTCAGCGGCCCGGTTCGTAGAGGCCGAAGACGAGCTCCGGGTCACCGGGGTGCCAGCCGGCCTCGAACTGGGACTTGTTGCCGTTGCGTCGGGTGCGCTCGAGGACGGCCCGTCCGATGGCGAGCTGGTGGCGTTCCCATCGCGGCAATGCCGTGTGGAGGTCGCCGTGGGTGGTCGCCAGGGCCTCGGCGAGGGCCCAGGCGTCGGCTGCCGCCTTGGCCGTTCCGGCGGCGGCGTGGGGCCGCAGGGCGAAGGCGGCGTCGCCGATCAGGCAGACGCGTCCGAAGGCCATCTGGTCGACCTCGATGTCGAAGATCACCTGGACGAACGGGAGCCTGGTGCGCTGCACGACCTCCGCGAGCTGGGGAGCGAGCTGCGCCTCGGCGACGGCCCGTAGCGCATCCAGATGCGCCTGGCGGGCCGCGCCCGGTGGCAGGGTGATGCCACGGTGGACCCCGTCCCGGTCGGTCATGAGGTCGTCGAGCTCGCCCCCGGCGGCGTAGTTGCGATACCACACGAAGTTGGCCAGACGACGACCCGGCGCCACCGACCCGTCGAGCGCCGGGATCGGGTACAGCAGGATGTGGCTGTTGGGGATGACCTGGTAGCAGATCGAGTCGGCCAGCAGGTCGCGCACGGCGCGGCTGAGCTGGCGCTCCTCGACGGTGCCCCGCCAGGCCACGTAGCCGGCATAGGCCGGCCGGGCCTGGGGCTGCAGCACGGCGCGGGCGCTGGAGGCGATGCCGTCGGCGCAGACCAGGAGGTCGTAGGCGGCGGTGGAGCCGTCGGCGAACCGCACCTGGACCTGCTCGCCCTGCTGCTGGAAGCCGGCCATCTCCCTGCCGAGGTGGTAGCGGCGTCGCCCGAAGCAGCCGAGCAGGGCCCGGTAGATGCTGTGCCAGGCCGAGTACCGGTACCGGCGCGGCTCCTCGTACTCGACGCCGCCGTCCCGGCCGAGGTAGCGCAGGAAGCCGGTGACGGTGGTGAGCCGGTCCAGCTCCAGCTCGGTCCGCTCCCGGAAGTAGCGGACGGTCTCGTCGAGCACCACGATGCCCGCGCCGCGGCTCTCCAGCTCCGCGATCGACCGCTCGAGCACCTCGACCTCGCAGCCGAGATCGCGGAGGACCAGCGCGGCGGTCAGCCCGCCGAGCGAGCCCCCGACCACCCCGACCCGTGGCCAGCCGCTCACCACGGCGCGGAACCGGGGCTAGGGTTGGCCGAAGACGGCGACGCTGTCCACGCGGCACTCGAACAGCACCCGGCGCTCGTCCATGGCCGGGTCACGGAGGCCGTAGGGCGGCTCGGCGCCGGTGTACTTGGTCCATGCCTGGTCGATGGTCTCGGTGGCCCGGCGCCCCTCGGCCGGGTCGTCCTCGTGGACCTCCCGGTCGACGGTGGCCTTGATGCTGAGCCAGTGGTAGGGGTTCTTGGGGTTCATCAGCAGCATGGTCACCTGCGGGTTGCGTCGCACCCACTCGGTCTTGCGGCGGTGCTCGGCCAGGTTGAGCAGGACCTTGTCGCCGGCGTAGTTGAACCAGACCGGCGTCAGCCAGGGCCGGCCGTCCCCACCCATCACCGCGATCACGGCCGTGACCGGCTCGTCGAGCAGTTGCCGGTACACCGGGTCGAGGTCGTCGAGCGACTCCTTGCCCTCCCGCGACACGACCGTGAACTGGTCTTCCTGGACTCCCTGGGCGACGTCGAGGACCTTGGCCACCTTGAAGGACACGGCACCCTCCCCTTCCCGTCAGTCGAGCAGCTCCACGGTGACGAACCGCAGCCTGGTCTCGCCGATGTTCTCCAGGTCGTGGACCATCGGGTCCGCCGCCGAGTGCTCCGAGTACTGGGTGTCACCGACCTGGTAGCGCCGGACCTTCATCGTGCCGTCGGGCGATCGCTGCCGGCCGGTCCCAGGCTCCACCACGGTCCAGAAGTACCGATGGGTGTGGGCGTGGAACGGCCCCCGCTCGCCCGGGGCGAGGTTGATCTCCCAGACCTTGATCCGGTCGTTCTGGAACCACAGCCGCGTGCCCACCTCGAGGTTGCCCGGCGCGACCGCCAGCTCGGCCTCGAACTCCGCCGGATCGAAGGCTCCCTCCTCGGTGACCTCAGCCATGAGCGAACTCTAGACCAAGCCAAGGGCGCCCGCCGAGCCCTGGCCGACCAGGACCATGGCGAACGGCCCGGTGAGGCCGAGCGTGAGGCGGCTCATCCCTCCTTCACGGTGGCGTACCAGACACGGTCGGCCGCCTCGATCAGGATCTCGCTGATCCGGGAGAAGCGCCGGTACAGCTCCCGCCGGCCCATGACCTCGCGCAGGTCGTCGATGGCCAGCAACGCCGACGCCGCCTCCCGGTAGACCCGCTCGAGCCGACGCTGGCTCTTCACCGCCGCGTCGGCGGCCTCGGTCGGGGCCGCGCCGGCCTTGTCGTGCCGGTCCGGGTCCAGCCGCTCGAAGGCGGTGGCGAGTTGGCCGGCGCCGTCGGCCAGCAGCGCCGCCATCGCCGCGACCGCCTGGTCGGGTGGGATGCCCATCACCTCCGACTCCCGCACGGTGTCCTTGGCGCCGTTGAGGACGGCGTCCAGGCGTTCGGACATCACATAGAGGTCCTCGGCGTCGATCGGGGTGATGAAGGCGTTGGTCAGGGCCAGGCGCAGCTCCCGCTTGGCGTGGTCGGCCTGGTGCTCGAGGTCCCGGACCCGCTGGGCCGCGTCCGGCTCGGCGTTGGCCCAGGCGACCAGCGCGACCATGCCCTCGCAGGTGACCGCGGCCTGGTGGCGCAGCATGCCGAGCACGTCGGGGCGCTCGGGCAGGAACCAGCTCCGCCTCACGGCAGCCACCTCCACACAGGGACCAGGAGCGCCGCCAGCACCGCCGCGGCCGGAAAGGTGGTGACCCAGGCAAGCAGGATACTGCGGACGACGCCCCACCCGACATGACGGTACCGACGGCGGCCGACCCCGACCCCGACCACCGAGGAGGAGACCACCTGGGTGGTGCTGGCCGGCGCCCCGACCAGCGAGGCGGCCAGGATCACCGCCGCCGAGCTCGCCTGGCTGACCAGGCCGTCCACCGGCCGGATGCGGAAGATGCGGCGCCCGATCGTCTTGACGATCCGCCAGCCGCCGAGCGCCGTCCCCAGGGTGAGCGCGGCGGCACAGGTCATGGTCGCCCAGACCGGTGCCGAGAGCGACGGCGTCGTCCCGTTGGCCAGCAGCAGCACCGCCAGCACCCCCACCGCCTTCTGGGCGTCGTTGGCGCCGTGGCTGAGCGCCAGCCACCCCGAGGTCACCCACTGCCCCCGCAGCACCGGCCGGTTGACGCGGGTGGTGGCCCTTCGCAGTCCGCGCCGCACCGCACGCTCCATCGCCCAGGCCGCCCCGAACCCGAGCACCGGCGAGACCGCCAACGCCACCAGCGTCCCGATCACCCCCGTGGGGTGCCCTCCGCCGAGCCCGCCCCAGTTGACCGCCCCGGCCCCCGCCTCCACGATCGCGGCGCCCACCAGCCCGCCGACCAGCGCGTGGCTGGAGCTGGAGGGCAGCCCCTGCCACCAGGTCACCAGGTTCCAGGTCACGGCGGCGGTCAGGGCGGCGCCGACCACCACCACCGTCTGGGCCGGCGTCACGTCCACGATGCCCGCGATCGTGTCCGCCACGGCCGCCCCCAGCAGCAGCGGGCCGACCAGGTTGCAGACCGCGGCCAGGATGATCGCCGGGCCGGGCCGGGCGCCTCTGGTGGCGACCAGGGTGGCGATGGCGTTGGCCGCGTCGTGGAAGCCGTTGGTGAACGCGACGCCAGGATGGCCACAACGGCCAGCACGAACGCCGCGTTCACCCTCGGCCGACCCCCTCCTCCCCACCCGGCGCGGATCATAGCCCGGGGCCGAGTCATGTACGGTGGCTCCTGCCGTGGGCGGCAGCCCATCGATCGGTTTCGTCCCAGGAGGCCCTTGCCATGCAGGTCCGGAACCTCATGAGGAGCCCGGTGGTCACGGTCGACCCCGACCAGTCGCTGCAGCAGGCCGCTCAGGTCATGGCCGAGCACGGCATCGGCTCGGTGGTCGTGGAGCAGGGCGGCCAGGTCGCCGGCATCCTCACCGAGCGCGACGTGATGCACGCCGCCGCGCAGCTCGGCGACGTCGGCCAGGCGCGGGTCGCCGAGCACATGACCGCCCCGGTCGTGACCGCCTCGCCCAACTGGGACGTGAGCGTCGCAGCGGCCGAGATGCACGAGCGGCGCATCCGTCACCTGGTGGTGCTGGAGCAGGGCGCCGCGGCCGGCGTGCTCTCGGTGCGTGACGTCATGTCGGTCTTCCTGCCCGAGAGGGTGCACCGGCAGGAGGTGTAGCGCCGGTCAGATCTCTCTGGTGCGGAGCCGGAGGACGGCGATCGCCAGCGCCGCCGCGCTCACGGCGACGGCCACCGCGAAGGTCGGCAGGTAGTGCGACAGCCGGTGGGTCCCGTCGAGCAGGTCGACCGGAGCGGTGGCCAGCGTGGTCGGCAGCCAGCGGTCGATGGCGCGCAGCGTGCCGGCGATCGGGAGCAGCAGCAGGACGGCGAGCGTGATGCCCACGGTGGCGAGCGTGCTGCGGACCATCGACGCCGCCAGGGCGGTGACGGCGACGGCGAACGCCAGGTAGGTGGCGCCGCACAGGATCCCGGCGAGCATCCCGCCGACTGGCGGTGAGCCGATCAGCAACTGCGTCTCGTACCACGCGGCCAGCGTGCCGAGCAGGTAGGCGGTCGCGGCGGCGGCGGCGTTGACGGCGAAGCGCGGCATGACCAGCTGCCAGATGCTCCCGACCCTGGTGCGCAGGAACATCGCGAGGCCGCGGTGGGCGTCGAAGCTGAACGCGCCGGCCGCGATGACGACGACCACGATCAGCCCGATGCCGCCGAGCTCGCCGACGTAGCTGCTGACGCCCGCCGCCGGGGTGACCGGCGGGAACGAGATGCGGACGCCGTTGCCGACGTGGCCGAAGATCTGGCTCTGGTACCTGGTGGCGACGGGCTCGAGCAGCCCGAGGACGATGAAGACCGCGCCGAGGGCGAGGGCCCTCGGCGTCCGGACCAGGCGCAGCCACTCGAGCCGCCAGAGGCTCATCCGGCCGCCGCGAGCTGTCTGTCGGGCTGCGCTGCTCATCTCGATCTCGCTGGGCCGGTGACGGTCAGGGCGAGGAAGGCCGATTCGAGGTCGGCGGCGGCTGGCTCGCAGGAGACCTGGCGGGCGCCGCAGGCGGCGATGACCGCGGGGATGCCGCGCTCGCCGGCCTCGATGCTGGCGGCGTCGACCCTGATGGTGTCGGCGCCGATCGGCTCGACCCTGGTCGCCCACTGCCGGCCGGCCATCGCGGCGGCGACGGGTGCGGCGTCGCCGGCGATGCGGACCAGCCAGCTCGGCTGCAGGTAGGTGTCGATGAGCTCCCTGGTGCTGCCCTGGTAGAGCAGGCGGCCATCGCGCAGGATGCCCACCTGGTCGGCGATCCGCTGCACGTCGGCCAGGATGTGACTGGAGAAGATGACGGTCCGGCGGCCGCGCATCGCGGCGACCATGTCGAGCATCTCGGCTCGTCCAGCGGGGTCGAGGGCCGAGGTCGGCTCGTCGAGGATCAGCAGCTCGGGTTCGCCGACGAGCGCGCAGGCCAGCCCGAGCCGCTGGACCATGCCGCGGGAGAACCCGCCGACCCGCCGGCCCGCCGAGTCCCCCAGACCGGCCGTGGTCAACGCCGTGCCGACCGCCTGGCCGTCGGCGGCCGGCGCGACCAGCGACCCGGCCAGGTCGACGGCCTCGTACGCGGTCAGCCAGTCGTCGAACTCGGAGACGTCGGGGCAGACCGCGATCCGGCTGCGGCCGATGCGCATGCCGACCGTGCCGCGGTCGGCCCGCCTGGTCCCCGCCAGCAGGGACAGCAGCGTCGTCTTGCCGGCGCCGTTCGGGCCGACCAGGCCGTAGACCGAGCCGTCCGGCACCACGAGGTCGACATCGAACAGGCCGGTGCCGCCGTAGTCCCTGGTCAGTCCGGTGGTGGTCACCGTCGGCCGACGGTCTCCGGGCGCCTGGCGGGCGCCTGCGTGACGGGCGTCGCCGTCCGCGCCAACGTCGGGCCGGCCGGGCCACGCCGCCGGGGCAGCCGGGCGGCCCCGCCCGCGGTCCCGGCCGAGGAACAGGTAGAGCAGCGCGCCGAGGGGGGCGCTGACGAACACGATCACGACCGCCCAGGCGAGCTTGGCCGCGCCGCCCATCGACCTGGCCCGGGCCAGGTCGACCAGGCAGTAGACGTCGAGCGCGACGAGCAGCACGAGCAGCGGCACCAGGGCGGCCAGCAGGTGCGGCGGCAGGTTGAACGTCACCCGGCTCACCTCCGCCATTGCCATGCCTCCGCGCACCTACGACCTGGTTCCCGTGATGAGCCGCTCGCGGTCGAGCATGGGGGACACGACCCGCCAGCCCAGGCTGTCGACGAGCAGCAGTGCCGCCCCCAGGCCGATGGCGAGGCCGAGCGTCACGTGGAACCCGCCGGTCGAGATGACGGTGGTCACGGCGATCAAGGGGGCGCTGGCGAGCACGCTCAGCTGGGTGGCGACCCGGGGGTCGCTCGACCGGGTCGAGATGGCGACGCCCACCCAGATCGCCAGGGCGGCCACGAGTGGCGTGAAGAGCACCAGGGCCAGCAGCTCCGGACCGGTGAGGAGCGCGGACGCCACCGGCGGCTGCGCGAAGCGCTCGATGGCGACGACGAAGACGCCGAGGACCCCGTACGAGACGGCGAGAGACGGCACGAGCGCCGCCAGCGCCTTGCCGAGCAGGAGCTCCCCGGCCCGGATCGGGGTCGTGAGCACCGGCTCCAGCGTGCCCTGCTGTCGCTCCCCGGCCACCGAGTAGGCGGCGACGACGGCCGGGACGATCGCCGGGATGGCCAGCATGTAGACCAGCGGCTGCTTGTGCAGCAGCACGCCCGAGGACGACGCGGGCAGCGCGAAGAGCTCGATGCTCGGGTAGACGCTGAAGACCAGGGGCAGGACCGCCATCGAGACCACGATCTGGCGGTTGCGGCGGTAGTCCCGGAGCTCCTTCCGGAAGATCGCCCGGACGCGCCCCGCACGCATCGTCATCGCTGACCCGCCTCCACGTCCTCGTCGATCAGCTCGAGGTAGACGTCCTCGAGCGAGTGGCGCGACTCGCCGACGGACAGCACGTCGGCGCCCGCCTCGACCAGCGCGCGGGTGACCGCCGGCGCGGCGACGGCCGGGTCGGACACGGCGACGACGTAGCCGCCGGAGCCGTACCGGCGCCAGCCGTCGACGGCCGGGAGGCCGCCGAAGACGCGGTCCGGGTCGGGGAGCGGGGCGAGCGTCCTGACCGCGAGCGACCTGGCGAAGAGCCGCTCGCGAAGCTCGTCGGGACGACCGATCGTGCGTAGGGTCGTGCTCAGGATGGCGACGCGGTCGCAGAGGCGTTCGGCCTCGTCGAGCCGGTGGGTGGTGAGGAAGATCGTGACGCCGCGCTGGCGGAGCTCGTCGATCAGCTCGTGGACGTCGCGGGCGGCGACCGGGTCCAGGCCGGACGTCGGCTCGTCCAGGAACAGCACCTGCGGGTCGCTGAGCAGGGCCCTGGCCAGGGCGACCCGCTGGCGCAGCCCTTTGGACAGCGCACCGCAGAGGTCGCCGGCCCGGCCGGCGAGCTTGACGGCTTCCAGCGCCAGGTCGATGCGCCTGCGCGGGACGGGCGACTCGTAAAGGCCGGCGAAGCATTCGAGGTTCTCGCTCACGCTCAGGCGGAGGTAGAGGCCCGGCGACTCGGGCATGACCGCGATCCGCCGGCGGATCTCCACCCCGTTCTCCGGCGTGAGCGGCAGGCCCGCGACGGTCGCCGAGCCGGAGGTCGGAGCGATGAGGGTCCCGAGCGTCCGCACGGTCGTCGTCTTCCCGGCCCCGTTCGGCCCCAGGAACCCGAACACCTCACCGTGGCCGACCTCGAAGGAGACGTCCCGGAAGGCGACGCGGTCACCGAAGCGCTTGGTCAGGCGGTCGACGGCGAGCGCCGGGGATGTCCTCACGTTGTCGAGCATCGTGCCGGGGCGCTCCGCTGTCGTCACGGCCAGCATCCGTTGTCGCTTCCAGCCTGCTACCAACTCGGCCTATCCGCCAGCAGCAATGGGCGAACGGCATCCGCTAGATGCTTGAATATTGCCCCGGGAGGCAGGATGGGTGACCGAGGGGCGAAGGTCGCCCTCTTCGATGGGTTCGCCCGTGTCGGGAGGGCCCTGGCCAGTGGGCGGCGGATCGAGTTGCAGGTCCTGCGCCGGGCCGGCCTGGTCGCCGCCCGGGCCGGGCTTCGCCCCGAGCCGTTCTACCTCGGCCTGGCCGACGCCGGCCGTGTCCGCCTGCAGCCAGCCCGGGCTGGTCAACAACCTCAACGACGCCCTGGCCTGGGGGCTGCTGCCCCTGCTGTTCGTCCGGGGGGGCCTGCCGGTGGGCCAGGTCGGCCCGCTGTCGGACCGGCCGGGCCGCAAGCCCCTCATCACCGGTCGTGGCGCGATACCGGCTTCGCCGTGGGCGCCCCGCTCGCCGGCCTGGTCGTGGCCGTCCGCATGTACGAGACCCATCCGTCGGCGGCGAGGGCATGACGCCTGGCCAGGGCCGCGGCCCGCTGCGGTTCGCGACCTTCCTGGCGCCCAACATGCTGCCGGTCTACCGGTTCCTGGCCGAGCGGATCGCCGAGCGGCTGGGTCGCCCGGTCGAGCTGGTGGTCGGCACCTCCTTCGACCAGTTCGAGCAGGGTCGGGCCGACCTGGGCGTGATCTGCGGGCTGCCGTACGTGTGGCTGGCCGCCCGCCGCCCGGTCCCGGTCCAGCCGCTGGCCGCTCCGGTGCTGGCCGGCGGCCGCTACGGCGGCCGG
>Ga0307277_10000324_pt1 | contig 17112 bp, 13 predicted proteins | sample ER_DNA_116_FD_194473 | JGI IMG/M metagenome (GOLD analysis project Ga0307277, IMG submission 194473) | Bulk soil microbial communities from the East River watershed near Crested Butte, Colorado, United States - ER_DNA_116 | ecosystem: Environmental > Terrestrial > Soil > Floodplain | place...
GCAGGGCGGCGCGGGCGCTCTCGCTGGCGATCGCGGCAGGCTCGTGCCTCGTGGCTGCTGGATCGACGGCCTCGGCCCACGTGCAGTCGTGGATCCCGATCGCGCTCGGCGCGGCGGGCGGCGCCCTGACGATCCTGCTGCTCCTCGGCCTGCGGCGCCGCCGCTGAGATGTTCGACCACGTCACGATTCGCGCCTCGGACCGCGAGGCTTCCGAGCGGTTCTACGACACGGTTCTGCTCCCCGTCGGGATCGAGAAGACCCACAGCGACGAGCATTACGCGGAATGGCGCGACTTCTCCCTCGGGGCGGCCACGGCCGACAAGCCGGTGACGCGAAGGCTTCACGTCGCCTTCGTTGCGTCCTCGCGTGAGGACGTGGACGAGTTCTGGCGGGTCGGAACCGAGGCCGGCTACCGCGACGACGGAGCGCCGGGGCCGCGACCCCAGTACACGCCCGAGTACTACGGTGCGTTCCTACTCGACCCCGACGGCAACAGCGCCGAGGCGGTCCACCACGAGGAGCGTCGTCGCGGGCCGGTGGACCATCTCTGGATCCGTGTTGCCGACGTGGATGTGTCGCGACGGTTCTACGAGACGGTGGCGCCGTTCACGGGATTCTCGCTTCAAAGCGAGGGCCCCGAGCGCCGCACCTTCGCCGGAGAGAGCGGTTCCTTCTCGGTCGTGACCGGCACGCCGACCGAGCACGTCCACATGGCCTTTCCGGCGGCGGAGAACGCCGCTGTGGAGGAGTTCCACCGCACCGCCCTTGCCGCGGGCTATCGCGACAACGGCTCGCCCGGCGAGCGGTCCGTGTACCACCCGGGTTACTACGGCGCCTTTGTGCTCGACCCCGACGGCAACAACGTCGAGGTCGTCAACCACAACCGCTGACGCCGCGGGAGCCGCGGTCGGAGCCGAAGCGCTGCCGGTCGAACTGAGCTGCCGGAACGAGCTGGTTGGCCGAGCAATTAGGAGCGCTTCTTGCCTAGCGCCTTGATGACGCGGCGCTCGGCGACGAGGGCAACCAGGGTCATCATCGTGCCGAGGATGAAGCGCTCGAGCCGGCGCGGGATTCGCATCGGGCGAGCCTAGTCGACGAGGGCGTTCGAGGGGCCTGGGGGAACCTCCCGGATCCCCCAGACCCTCCACCGATCCGCTCTCGCGGAAAAGCTGCTTCATGGCTCACTCGTACTGCAGCGCCTCGAGCACGTTCAGCCGGGACGCCCGGCGCGCCGGGGCGATTGCGGCCAGGATGCCGGCGATCATCGCCGCGACCATGAAGATCAGGAGCGACGCGACCGGAAGCGAAAACGTGACGCCGTACTTTCCGACCGCTTGGGTGACGGCGGCGGCCAGCATGATCCCGAGCGGTAGGCCGAGCGCGGCCCCGATCAGCGACGTGATCACGCTCTCGTGCCGGATCATCCGCCGGGCCTGCCGGCGCGTCATCCCGACCGCCCTCAGCATCCCGAGCTCGCGCGTTCGCTCGAAGACCGAGAGGACGAGCGTGTTGACCATCCCGAACAGGCTCACGATCACGCTCAGCGCGAGCAGGACGTAGAGCAGGTTCAGCATCGTGTCGATGAAGGATGACTGCGCCTTCACGTACTCGGCCTTGGTCTGCGCTTTCGCGCCAGGGAACGCCGCCAGCGCCTTGTCGAGCCCCGCCTGCGTGGGCGATCCCTCGATCAGCGTCAGCGAGTTCGACGGCCGCGGAAACGTGCGGTCGAAGGCCTGGCGCGAGATGACGACCCCGCCGAGGACTTCCATCACCCGCGGCGGCTGGAAGATGCCTGCGACGGTCAACCGGAGCGGCCTGCCGGCCGGCGAGCGGAGGGTGAAGCCGTCGCCGAGGGCAAGCTGATGCTTCTTGGCAAAGGACTGCTTGACGAGCGCACCGTCGCCGTCGAGCTGGCCCAGCGTCGGGCTCGACCCTTGTCGCCAGTCGAAGTGGTAGACCCGAGCGATCGTTTCCGGTTCGACTCCGTTGACGTTGACGTCCACGTCGCCGATTCGGCCGCGGTCCGCCCGGATGCTCGAGGCGAGCGTGACGCCCGACGCCTTCGCGGCCGCGGTGCCCGCCCCGGCCGGGAACGCCGACCAGCCGTTCTGTGACGTGACGACCCAGTCGGCGGTCACCTGGTTGCCAACCGCGCGGTCGATCGACCCATGCACGCCCTTGCCGAGAACCGCGACGAAGGAGACGAGTGCGAGCCCGATCATCAGCGCCGCGGCAGTCGCCGCGGTGCGGGCGGGATTGCGGCTCGCGTTGTCGGTCGCCAACCGGCCGGCCGCCCCTCCGAGCCGCTTCGCCGGCACGCCGACGATCGCGACAAGGGCGTTCACGAGGACCGGCGCAAAGCCGGCAACTCCGAGCAGGCCGAGCAGCGTCCCGCCCGCGAGCGCGAGCAGCGACTTCCCTGAGCCGAGGTGGCCGCCGAGCGTCGCGTACGCGATCAGCGCCGAAGCGACCCCGAACAGGAGGACTCCCGTGAGCGGCCCCAGCCGCCTCGTGCGCTGGATGACCGCCCCCTCGCGAACGGCGGCGATCGGCGGCACCCGCGTTGCTCGCAGCGCAGGCACGAAGCCGGCAAGCACCGTCACGAGCACGCCGAGGACGAGAGAGATCACGAACGTGCGGGTGGCGTAGACCGACGACGCCTCCGGAAGAGACAACCCGAGGGATCCGAACAGCGAGCTCAGGCCCCTCGCGAGCGCGAAGCCCGAGACGAGTCCGATCAGGGAGGCGCCGAGGCCGATCACGAACGACTCGAGCACGACCGAGCGGAGCACCTGGCGCCGCGAGGCGCCGAGAGTCCGGAGCGTCGCGAGCTCCCGCGTCCGCTGGGCGACCGTGATCGAGAGAGTGTTGAAGATCACGAAGGCGCCGACAAACAGTGCGATCCCGCCGAAGCCGACGAGGAAGCCGCGAATCAAGCTGACGAAGCTCGCAACGGCCTTCTTGTCCTCGCTTGCCTGCTCCTTCGCCGTGCGCACCTGGGCAGTCGCCGGCACTTCCCGCCTCAGCACCGAGACGAGCTGGGCGGCCGAGACGCCCGGCTTCGCGGCGACGGAGATCACGGAGTAACCGGGCAGCTCGAGCAACCGCTGCGCCGTCGGGATCGAGAAGACCGCGATCGTCGCGCCGCCGAGCGATTTGACGTCGCCGTAGGTCGCCGTGCCGACGATCCGAAATCGCTCCGTCGGCCCGCTGGCGGCCACGCCGATCCTGTCACCGAGGCCGAAGTGGTGCTTCTTCGCAGTCTCGGAATCGATCACGACCTGGTGGGGGCCGCTCGCCCAGTGGCCTTCCTTCAGCTTCAACGGATTGAATCGGGGCTGCGAGGGGTCGATGCCGAAGCCGAACGTGGGATTGCCGTTCGACTCGATGGCGTTGCCTTCCGGGTCGACCAGGTTCGCGTGAGTCGAGTCTCCGTTCAGGTCGATCAACGCCCCGGAAGCCGCCTCCACGTCGCGCATGCGCTTGATCCGCTCGAGCACCGCTTGCGAGACGGTCGCGTTGCCGGCATTCGAGTAGTCGACGAGCTTCTTGCCGCTGACGACGGCGTCCGTGTGGCTGTACGAGCTGGAGAAGATCGTGTCGAACGCCTTCGAGATCGTGTCGGTGAGGACGAAGCTCCCGCTCACCATGGCCACGCCGAGAACGATCGCAAGCGCCGTCAACACGGCGCGGAGGCGACGGGCGAGGAGTCCCTTGAGAGCGATACCGGTCATCGTCCCGCCACCTCCTGGATCGCGTCGATCACCTGAGCCTGCGAGGGGCGTGCGAGCGACTTGGCGATCTCGCCGTCGGCGAGAAAGAGCACACGGTCGGCGATCGTTGCCGCCATCGCGTCGTGCGTGACCATGACCGTCGTCTGCCCGAGCTCGTCGACCGAGCGGCGGACGAGCTCGAGGATCTCGCCGCTCGTCGCCGAGTCGAGATTCCCGGTCGGCTCGTCGGCGAAGAGGACCGTCGGCCGCGAGACCAGTGCCCTTGCGATCGCGACGCGCTGCTGCTGGCCGCCGGAGAGCTCGGCCGGGCGGTGCTTCCGCCGGCCCCCGAGATCCACGCTCTCGAACAGAGCCTCGAGCCACTCGCGCTCGGGCTTGCGGCCGGCGATCGTCAGCGGCAGGACGATGTTCTCCTCCGCCGTCAGCATCGGGAGCAGGTTGAAGAACTGGAACACGAACCCGATGTGCTTGCGCCGCAGCTTCGTCAGCTCGGCGTCCTTCAGCGTCGTGATCTCGATTCCGTCGATCTGGACGGAGCCGCTCGTCGGCTGGTCGAGCCCCGCGAGGATGTGCATGAGCGTCGACTTGCCCGAGCCCGAAGGGCCCATGACGGCGGTCAGCTGACCGCGGGGCACCTCGAGGGAAACGCCCCGGAGGGCGTCGACGGCAGTGTCGCCCTCGCCGTAGCGGCGCGCGATCTCGTGACCGGCGACGGCCGGCGGGCTGTGGTCGAGCAGCACGCGCTCGTCGCTGAGCGCGGCCGTTGCTGCTGCTGCGTTCATCGTGACTCCTCCGTTCGTGGGTTTCATCGCGCTCCCCACGCTAGGAGCCGGCGCCTGGCGAATCGTCGGCCTCGGGCCTGATCTCAGCTCGTCCCGGCGGACGATCTTGAAGTCGTCCTCCCGGACGACGACACTCTGGCAGCGGTGGTCTACCTTCGAGATATGACGACGCGCATCACGACGCTGGCGCTTCGGGTCTGGCCGCTGATCCGGCGTTACGGCTTCGACGTTCTCGTGCTGCTGGGCGCCCTCGAATCCTCGCTCGAGCTCGTATACGGCCGAGAGCACAACAAGGACGCCCCCACCGGATCGCTCTGGGTGCTCATCCCACTAACGCTTCTGTTCTTCCTCCCGCTGCTTGCGCGAAGGCGCTACCCCTTCGGAGCGCCGGCGGCGGTCTTCATCTACGGCGCCGCGGTCTCCTTTTTGAACGGACGCGTCGTGACCTTCCCGTTCGGCATCTTCTTGGCGGTCCTCACGTGCTCGTTCCTGTTCGGGATGCTCCCCGAACGGCGACAGGCAGTGTCAGGACTCGGGATCGCGCTCGGAGCCGCCGCGATCGTCACCCACAACCATCCGACCCAGGGCGCCGGCGATTTCCTGTTCATCGCGATCCTTTTCACGATCGTCTGGCTGGCCGGGAATGCGCTCGGCGCGAAGCTGACGCAGTACAGGCAGGCAGAAGAACGCGCCGAGCGGCTCGAACGCGAGCGCGAGGAGCGTGCGCGGGCCGCGGTTGCCGAGGAGCGGGCGCGAATCGCGCGGGAACTGCACGACGTCGTCGGCCACAGCGTCAGCGTCATGACCGTGCAGGCTTCGGGCGTCAGGCGGCTGCTCCGGCCGGAACAGGAGCGCGAGCGCGAAGCTCTGCTCATCGTCGAACAGACGGGCCGCGAGGCCCTCGCCGAGATGCGACGGCTTGTCGGTGTCCTGCGGAGGCCCGAGGAGGCGCCGGCGCTGGCTCCACAGCCGAGTCTTCAACACCTGGATAAGCTCGTCGACCAGGTGCGAGAGTCCGGCCTCACCGTCGACCTGACGGTGGAAGGGGAGGCCGCAAGCCTTCCGGCCAGCGTCGATCTCGCCGCTTACAGGCTCGTTCAGGAAGGACTGACGAACACGCTCAAGCACGCGAAGGCGCAGCGCGCGGAGGTGCTCGTTCGCTACGGCAACGGCGAGGTCGAGGTCGTCGTGGCCGACGACGGGAACGGCATGGGCGGGGGAGACGGCGGTGGCCACGGCCTGGTCGGGCTTCGCGAGCGCATCGCCGTCGCCGGGGGCAAGCTCGACGCCGGGCCCCGGTCGGGCGGCGGCTACGAGGTACGCGCGCGGATTCCGATGAACGGCGAGTGATGCCACAGCTTCCGACCGGCACCGTCACCTTTCTCTTCTCGGACATCGAGGGCTCCACCGAGCTACTCCGGAAGCTCCGGGACGGTTACGCCGACGTGATCGCAGATCACGAGCGGTTGCTGCGCTCCTCGTTCCAGGAAGCCGGTGGGCACGAGATCAATACGCAGGGTGACTCGTTCTTCGTCGCCTTCCGGAAACCGAAGGACGCGGTGGGTGCTGCAGTCGGCGCTCAGCGTTCGCTCGCCCGCCATCCATGGCCGGAGGACACGCAGCTCCGCGTCCGGATCGGGATCCACACGGGCGAGGCGACCGTTGCAGGCGACCAGTACGTCGGCCTGGCAGTCCACAGGGCAGCGCGCATCTGTGCGGCGGCGCACGGAGGACAGGTGCTCCTATCTCAGACGACCCAGGCGCTCCTCGAGGACGAGGAGGAGCTCGGCGAGCTCGAATTCAGTGATCTCGGGCCGCGGAGCCTGAAGGACTTCGACCGCCCGGTCCGGATCTACCAGCTGCTTGCTCCCGATCTCCCGGCCGAGTTCCCCGAGCTCCGCTCGGCGGAGGGACGCGCCCGGGGCTCCGCGCAGCTCGCGGATCGCCACGAGGTAGCCGACGCCGCGGACGTAGCAGCCGCCGGAGAGGGAATCCGCGTCTTGATCGTCGACGACCAGGAGCTCGTTCGGACGGGCTTCCGCATGATCCTCGACGCCGAAGGAGACATGGTCGTCGTCGGAGAGGCGGCGAACGGAAAGGAGGCGCTGACAGAGGCCGCGCGGCTCACGCCGGACGTTGTGCTGATGGACGTCCGGATGCCCGAGCTCGACGGAATCGAAGCGACGAGGCGCTTGCTCGCGAGCGACGGCATCGAGTCGAAGGTCGTGATGCTGACGACCTTCGATATGGACGAGTACGTCTATGAAGCGTTGCGCGCCGGTGCGAGTGGCTTTCTGCTCAAGGACGCACCGCCGGAGCAGCTCGTCGCCGGCATTCGCGCCGTGTGCTCGGGTGACGCGTTGCTCGCTCCGTCGGTGACGCGGCGCGTCATCGAAGAGTTCGTCCGCCGTCCTCCGGAGGCGGTGCGGACGGCTCCGCCCGAGATCGAGGAGCTGACGCCGAGAGAATGCGAGGTGCTGAAGCTGATCGCCCGCGGGCTCTCGAACGCCGAGATCGCCCAGACTCTCGTCGTCAGCGAGACGACGGTGAAGACACACGTCGCGCACGTCCTGATGAAGATGCAGCTGCGCGATCGCGTCCAGGCAGTCGTGATGGCGTACGAGAGCGGCCTCGTGCAGCCCGGCGACGATGGCTCGGCAGCAGTGGCCTCATAGTCACCCCGAACGACGGCCGCCGCGCGCTGAACACCTGGTCTAAAATCGCTTCCTCGGCAAGTTCGTTGAAGAACGGGGTCAAAACCTGAGCAAAACTACGCAGCTCCCGAGCGGCACCGTCACCTTCCTGTTCACGGACATCGAAGGTTCGACGAGGCTGCTCAAGGCCGTCGGCCGCGACAGATACGCGGAGCTGCTGGCAACCCACAACCGCCTGGTGGCGGAGGCGTTCGCCGCGGCCGGCGGAATCGAAGTCGACCGCAAAGGCGATTCGTTCTTCGGCGTTTTCGGGAGCGCCGCCGCCGCAGTCACCGCGGCCGCCGCGGCGCAGACCGCACTCGCGGCCGAGCCGTGGCCGGCCGGCAACGAGGTGAAGGTGAGGATGGGCCTGCACACCGGAGAGGCAGTCGTCGGCAACGAGGGGTACGTCGGCTTCGCGGTCCACCAGGCGGCACGTGTCGGAGACATCGGACAGGGCGGGCAGGTGCTCCTCTCGAGCACGACCGCACGGCTGATCGAGCACGACCTACCCGAGGGTCTCGAGCTGCGCGACCTCGGTGAGACGAAGGTGCCGGACTTCGAGCGGCCCGAGCGGCTCTATCAGTTGGTCATGCCGGGGCTGCCGGACACGTTCGCGCCGCTCGGGGCGCGTCTCGGCAAGGGGAGGCCCTCTGTCGCAGCGAGCGCGGTCGGCTCACCGCTCTTCGAGCGCGAGTCGGAGTTGGCCGCGATCGAGCAGGTGGTGGGTCTCTCGGCCGGCGGCGGCGGGCGGCTGGTCGCGATCGAAGGACGGGCCGGCATGGGGAAGACCAGGCTCGTGAACGAGGCTCGCGTCGCCGCCGAGGAGGCCGGTTTCCAGATTCTCCACGCCCGTAGCTCCGAGCTCGAGCAGGACTTCGCCTACTGCGTCCTGCGGCAGCTCTTCGAGCCGCTCGTGGCGGCGGTGGGGCCGGAGGAACGCGACGAGTTGTTCTCGGGCGCGGCCGCCTTTGCCGAACGGCTCTTCAGCGACAGCGAGCTCGTCGCGGAGGGGGGTGACGTCTCGTTCGGGATGCTGCACGGCCTCTACTGGCTGACCGCGAACGTCGCGCAGCGTGGCCCGACCTTGATCGCGATCGACGATCTGCACTGGTCGGACGGCCCGTCCCTGCGGTGGCTCTCATACCTCTCTCGCCGGCTCGAGGGCCTGACGCTGGCGGTCGTGGTCGGCCTACGGCCTCCCGAACAGAGTCAGCAGACCGAGCTTCTGACGGAGCTTGTCGCCGATCCGACGGCGGTGCTGATCCGGCCGGGATCGCTCGGAATCGAGTCCGTGATCCAGCTCGCCTCCGAGCAGTTCGGGCGCGGCCCGGAGCGCGCGTTTGCCGAGGCGTGTCTGGCGGCCACCGGTGGGAACCCGCTGTTCCTGCAGGCATTGCTCGACACGATCGCGGCCGAGGCACTGGATCCCGTAGCCGCGAACGCCGACCGGGTGCTCGAGATCGGGCCTGAGTCGGTGACGCGGGCGGTGTCGCTGCGTCTCGCCCGCCTGCCTGCCGAGGCGACGAGGCTCGCGAGCGCGGCCGCGGTCCTCGGCGACGGCTCGAAGCTCGGCCAGGTCGCGGAGCTCGCGGAGCTCGACCTCGAGGTCGCGAGCCATGCCGCGACCGTCCTGGCGCGCGCCGACCTGCTGCGCGTGCGCGCGCCGGATGTCGAGTTCACGCATCCCGTCGTTCGCGCGGCTGTGTACGAGGCGATCGACCCTGCCGAGCGCGTGCTCGCCCACCGACGGGCGGCGGAGCGGATCGTCGAAGCCGGCGGAGCGCCGGAGCGGGCCGCCGGGCATCTCGAGCTCGTGCCGCCTCGCGGCGACCGCTTCGTCGTCGCGACGCTGCGGGAGGCGGCCGCGCGTTCCCTCTCGCGTGGCGCGCCAGACACCGCCGTCACCTACCTGCGGCGGGCGCTCGAGGAGCCGCCGGAGCCGGGAGACCGCGTCGAGACCCTGTCAGAGCTGGGGCTCGCCGAGCGCCGCGTCGACGTCGTCGCCGGAGCGACCCACCTGGAGGAGGCTCTGCGTGAGGTCGAGGACCCGGTGTGGGGCGCGCGCATCGGTCTCGAGCTCGGACGGTCGCTCTTCCGCCTCAACCGCGGCCCTGACGCCGTCCGAGTCTTCGACGACGCGATCCGCAATCTCGACCGCGACGCGGGCGACCTCCGGAACATGCTCGAGGCCGAGCTGATCAACGCCGCCGGTTTCGATTCGGAGGTGATCGGGATCGCGGAGGAGCGGATCGCAGGGGTGCGTGAGCACGAGCTCGCGGGAGGCGTCGGCCGGGCCGTCATGATCGCGACGCTTCGCTACTTCGACTCGCGGCGGGGCTCGAACCGCGAGGCCGTTACCGAGCTCGGTCGCCCGGAGTTCGTGGAGTCGCTGATCGCGAGCATGCCGTCGGTCGCGATCTCCTGCGCCGCGACCGCCCTGATGTTCGCCGAGCTGGACGAGCACACGGACCGGTTCTTCGAGCTGATGCTGGCGGCCACCAAGGAACGCGGAGAGCTCGTGACGCTGTCGAACATGCTCTGTTTCCGAGGCCTGACGCTGGCGCAGCGCGGCGATCTCGAGGCGGCGATCCAGGATCTGCGGGAGTCGGACGAGATGGTGCCGTACCTGCCGACGCAACAGGGCTCGATCTACTACCACTCGTACCTCGCCGACGTGCTCACGAACCGCGGTGAGGTGGACGAGGCAGATGCAACGCTCGCCGAGCTCGGCGTCCCGGAAGACGTACCGAGGAGCGGCCACATGATCTTCTTCCTCGGCGCCCGCGGCTGGACTCGACTCGCCCGCGACAACTACGAGGGCGCGCGCGCCGACTTCGATCGGCTCGGCGACCTGATGGAGTCGTTCGGGATGCGAAACCCGGCGATGCTCGCCTGGCGCTCGCACCTCGCGCTCGCGCTGCTGGCGCTCGAGCGCCGGGACGAGGCGCTCGAGCTTGCAAAGGAGGAAGTTCAGCTTGCACGTGGCTGGGGTGCCCCCCGCGCGATCGGGGTTGCGCTGCGGGCGCAAGGGCTCGCGGAAGGTGGCGAGGCCGGCACCGAGATGCTGCGTCAGTCGCTGGCGGTGCTCGAAGGGTCCTCCGCACGGCTCGAGCGGGCGCGAACGCTCGTCGACCTCGGTTCGGCGCTCCTGCGCCACGAGCGTGCGGAGGGATGCGAGCTGTTGCGGCGGGGCCTCGAGATCGCACACCGAGCCGGGGCGCAGCCGCTGGTGATGCGTGCCCAGACGGAGTTGGCGGAGAGCGGCATCTCGCCGCGGCCGCCGACACTGACCGGCGCCGAGTCTCTGACTCCAGGTGAGCGCAGGGTCGCCGAGCTGGCCGCTGAGAACATGACCGAAAAGGACATCGCGCAGGCGCTGCTCGTGACGCCGAACACCGTCGAGCTGCACCTGGGCAACGTCTATCGGAAGCTCGGGATCGCGTCTCGCGCGCAGCTGGAGGACGCGTTGGCGGCGCCGGTCTAGCCTTCTGCTCGGCGCCGCGGTCCAGCGTCCGTGGCACAGTGTGAGCGCATGCTCCGCCTCGAGCGCCACCCGTTCGGGCCGCGCGTCTACGTTCTTCGCCGCAGGATCCACGAGTACCACCTCGGGCTTGCCATCCTCGCGACGCTGGCGGCCGGCTCGCTCTTCGACGACGTCGAATTCGGGCTGACGACGTCGCTCGCGGCGCTGGCGGGGCTCTGGTTCGTCGCCAAGGACTGGCGCGACATGATGCCGTCGCAGCGCGACACCAGGTCCTGGCAGGTGGGCCTGCATCGGCCTGCAGTGCCGCTGCGGGGGCTGAGGCGGACCGACTCGCTGCCGGCGCTCGCCGCTCTCGCAGCGCTCTTGGCCGGCGTCGTCAACCTCGTCTCCGCGGCGACGCCGAACTCCGGCTGGCGTCACCGATTTCTGCTGAGGAACGTCGAGTCGCTCGACGAGATCCGCCTTTTCCACACGCTCGCGCTGCCCGCCGCGGCCGCCCTGATCGTGACCGCGTTCTATCTCTATCGCCGGCGCCGGGGCGCGCTGAACGTCGCGGTCGGGCTGCTGCTTGCGCTCGGCGTCCTCAACCTCGTGAAGGGTCTCGACTTCGAGGAGTCGTTGTGGAGCTTCGCCGGCGCGGGCCTGCTCTGGTCGGGCCGAGCGGCTTTTCACGTCCGCCATGACCCGGTCGGCCTGCGCTCCGCGCTCCTGCGCGTTCCCGCAGTCGTCGCCGGCACCACCCTCCTGATCGTGATCTCGGTTGCGCTCGCGGCGCCGAGCGATGCCTCGCTCGGCGAGATCCTGCGTGCAGCCGGCGACGCCGTGATTTGGCAGCCGGGGCCTGTCGCGTTCGGTGACGAAGTCGCGGGGCTACCGCTGGCCGTTTCCCTGCTCGCGCTCGGTGCTTTGCTCACGATCGCCTACCTGGTGTTCAGGCCACTCGCGGCACCGCGGAGCCTTCCCGACGCCGAGGCCCGGCGTGCGGCGAGGCAGCTCGTTCGCCGGTACGGCACCGACACGCTCGCCTTTTTCAAGCTCCGCCGGGACAAGCAGTACCTGTTCGATCCGGCCGGAAGCGCGTTCCTCGCCTACAGGATCGAGAACGGTGTGCTGCTGTGCTCCGGCGATCCGATCGGGCCGCCGGCGGTTCTGCCGCAGCTCGTCTCCGAGGCGGTCGCCTACGCCGAACGACGAGGACTGAAGCTGGCGGCGAGCGGCGTCAGCGAGGCGCTGGTTCCCCTCTGGCGGGAGGCGGGCCTGCGGGCCCTGTACATCGGCGACGAGGCGATCGTCGAGACGGGCAGCTTCTCCCTCGAGGGCCGCGCGATCCGCAAGGTGCGCCAGGCCGTGGGCCGACTGGAGAAGTGCGGTTACTCGACGGAACTGGCCGACCTGTCGCAGCTCGACGAGCGCACGCTCTGCGAGCTCGAGGCGGTGACCGAAAGGTGGCTCGCCGGAGCTGCCGAGCGCGGGTTCTCCATGTCGATGGATTCGCTTCGCACCGAGCGGGACGCCGGCGGAGTCGTGTTGGCGGGCCGGGATGCACAGGGGCGAATCCGCGGTTTCCTGCACCTCGTCCCCTCATACGGCCGCCCGGCGATGTCGCTGTCGTCGATGCGGCGCGACCGGGAGACGCCCAACGGCTTGATGGAGTTCCTCGTCGTCCGCGCGATCGAGGCGTTGCAGGAACGTGGCGTTGACGAGCTCTCGCTCAACTTCGCTGCCTTCGCGCGTGTCATGCATGGTCCTCGCGGCCGCGTTGAGCGGCTTGCGGGCCGCACCGTCGGGCTCGCGAACCCCTTCTTCCAGATCGAGAGCCTCTATCGCTTCAACGCGAAGTTCTTCCCGCGCTGGGAGCCCCGCTACCTGCTCTACGAGGGAGCGCTGGGGCTGCCCCGGGCGGCACTCGCCGTCATGTGGGCGGAGGGCCAACTGCCAAAGCCCCGCAGGTGCCTACCGGTCGAGACGGAGACTTGAGCTCACAGCTGGGGACCCAGCCGAGCCTTCTGCGGCTTCGGCACTGGGCGTTCGTGATCCTGGGAGGTGTCGCGATCGCGCTGCTGCCCTGGACGGCGTACCTCAGCATCACGCTGCCCTCGGAACACCAATCGGCTCATTGGGACGTGGTCTGGCCAGGGCTGGACGTCGGCATCGCGCTCGCAGTCGCAGCAACGGTCATCGGTCTCGTCCGCCTGTCGGTCCACCTGCCGGTCTTCGCGTCGATTGCCGGGACGCTGCTCGTCTGCGATGCCTGGTTCGACACGCTCACCTCTCGCCCGGGGTCGGAGCTTGCCTGGGCTGCGCTCGAGGCGCTCGTGGCCGAGCTCCCGCTCGCCGCGTTCTGTTTCTGGATCGCGGTCGACGCGGAGGCAGTGGCGGTGGCGCGCAGGTTCGTCAAGGCATCCCGTCCGCCGGGCCGACGTGAGGCGACGGGCTAGAATCCAGCCGATGGCCGAGCTCGGAACGATGCGCGTCAAGGGCGGCCTCGCCGAGATGCTCAAGGGCGGGGTGATCATGGACGTCACGACCGCGGAGCAGGCACAGATCGCCGAGGAAGCGGGTGCCGTCGCGGTGATGGCCCTCGAGCGCGTTCCTGCCGACATCCGGGCCGAGGGCGGCGTCGCCCGCATGGCCGATCCCGACAAGATCCGGGAGATCCAGGACACCGTCACGATTCCGGTGATGGCGAAGGCCCGAATCGGCCATTTCGTCGAGGCCCAGATCCTCGAGTCGCTCGAGGTCGACTACATCGACGAGAGCGAGGTGCTGACACCCGCCGATACGGCCAACCACATCGACAAGTGGAAGTTCACCGTCCCGTTCGTCTGCGGCTGCACGAACCTGGGCGAGGCGTTGCGTCGCATCTCCGAGGGTGCTGCGATGATCCGGACGAAGGGCGAGGCGGGGACCGGCGACATCGTCAACGCGGTGACGCACATGCGGTCCGTGTTCGGCGGCATCCGGCGGCTTGGGTCCCTCCACGAGGACGAGTTCTACTCGGAAGCAAAGAACCTGCAGGCGCCGGCCGAGCTGGTGCAGTGGGTGGCCGAGCACGGACGGCTTCCCGTCGTCACCTTCACGGCCGGCGGTATCGCGACTCCGGCCGACGCAGCCCTGTGCATGCAGCTCGGAGCGGACGGTGTCTTCGTCGGCTCGGGGATCTTCAAGTCTGCCGACCCGGCCACGCGCGCCAAGGCGATCGTCGAGGCGACGACCCACTACCGCGACGCCGACGTTCTCGCGCGGGTCTCGCAGGGCCTCGGCGACGCGATGAGCGGCCTCTCTGCCGCCGCGCTCGCGCCCGAAGACCTGCTCGAAACGCGCGGCTGGTAGTCGCCTCAGCCCAGGAGGGGCTGCAGGCGCGACGCGAGCTCCGCCTCCTGCTCCGCGTTGTCGAACGCGTGTAGCGGGTGTGGGGCAAGCGGGTGTTCGTCCACGTGGCCGTCACGTCGCACATAAAGCACCGGCACGATCTTTCCGTCGGCGTCGACTTCGACGGCGGCAGCCGCCGCGTTCGGCCCGGCAGCGTCGACAAAGTGCGCGAGCGGCACGATTCCGTCGTCGTGGATTCCGTCCGAGTCGAAGCGAACGGCACGGGCCAGGTAGCCCTTTTGGATCCAGAGCTCGGGCGCTCGGGCAAGCTCGCCGAGAAGGAACCGAACGACGTCGTCACGCCGGAGCGTGGGGCGAGGCGGGTCGATGCCGAAGTGCTTCGCCGAGATGTGCTGGACGAGAGCGCGGGCGTTGTAGCGGAAGCCGTTCACGGAGGTCGAGTTCGCCGCCGCGCCGTGCTTCTTCATTCCAGAGGAACCCTGCGTCGCGTTGCCGGCGAAGTACACGCCGGGAGCGGAGATGCTTTCCCAGAACGGTGTCTGCGCCGGTATACGTCCGTCCGCGACGGTCGCGATCTCGAGCTCCGCAAGCGGCTCGAGCGGCGTCCGAAAACCCGTCGCGACGATCACCTCGTCTCCGTCCAGCTCCAGCTTCCCGGTCCACGTGGTTCCCTCCACGTGAACGCGGAAGCCCCCTTCCAGCCGCTCGATGCGCTCGATCGCGGCGTCGAGCACGTACGTGCCGGAACCGCCGCGGACGTACTCGTCGTACGGCTGGAGATAACGGACGCGCAACGCGGAGAGCGCCAGCACGGCGGTCTGGACCGGTCGGGGCGAGATGAGCGTGAGCTGCTTCGCCCACGGGAGCAGGCCTTGAGCCAGCTCGAACCCAGAGTTCCGTTTGCCGATGATGATCACGCGTTTGCCGTCGTAGTCGGAGGGGCGGCCCGTGTCGACGTAGTGGCGCGCGTGGTCGATCCCGGGTAGCGGAGGCAGCCAGGCCTCGGTCACCCCCAGTGCGAACACTGCCACCCGGCAGCGGTATTCACCGTCGGAGGTCTCGAGCACCAGCTCGTGTTCGTCGCGCCTCGCCCGTGCGAGCGTGCAGTCGTAGCGGATCTGAAGCGCGGTTCGCTCGACGAACGCGCGGAGCGCTGCCTCCATCTCCTCGCGCGCGGGGACGTCGAAGCTGCGATCCATGAAAGAAGGCATCAGCGAGCGGTGGTCTGGCTCCTCGCCGAGCAGCGAGTTGTGGTCGTACCACTCGTATTCGCGCGAACCGCGCTCGACGGGCGCCTGGGGCTTCGTCCAGCTGATCAGTCGCTGAAAGACGGGAAAGCGGCGGAACATCCCACCCGGCTCATCGTCTCGGGAAAGAACGGCGAAGCGGCGGATTCCGGATCGCGCCAGGTAATACGCCGTCTGCAGCCCGCCCGGCCCGCTGCCGACCACGACGACGTCGTAGGAGCCCGGTGGGTACGGGCGTTCGCGCGCCTTCACGCGTTTGCTGAACGCACGCGACGGGCTTCGGCCTTCAGCATCCGGAGCATGACCGGCGGATGGTCGAGTAGGAACTGCTCGAGCTCCGGGCCGGAAACCGTCAGGCAGCGAAGGAGCGTCATCGCGACCACGTCGGCAGTGGGCGCGTCGCCGGTGAGGGCGGCGATCTCTCCGAAGAATTCGCCGCGGCCCAGCCGCGCACGCTTGTCACCGTCGATCACGACCTCCGCCTCGCCGTCGAGGATGAGGAAAAGGCCGCCGCCCTGCATGCCCTGTCGCAGCACGCGTTGGCCCTCGGCGAACAGCTCTTCGCCGACCGTGTGCGCGACCTCCTCGAGCTGCGGCCGGGTCAGGTCCGCGAACAGCGTCAGCTGGGCGAGCGTCTCGACCACGGTGCGAGTTTCGGTAGCCACGGCCGCTAGCGTAGTGCGATCCGAGGCTGGTGAGCAGTTCAGCGTCCGGGCCGCCCGTCACAGTTGCGGGCGATGAATGCGGTACGTGTGCCGTGGTCGCACGCTTCCTTCCTGGTGTATCTGGGCGGGATCACGATCCTGGCGGCCGTGCTGTCTTTCCTCTCCATCGAGTCGTCTGAGCATGGAGCGGGCAGGCTCGTCGGCTGGTCGGCGCTCGCGTTCGCGATCCTCGCCTTACTCGCGTTCCTGTCCAAGCGGAACGGCCGCCTGGTCACGGCGGGCCTCTATGCCCTGAGCGCCGTCGCAGCGTTCGTTGTGTTCTTCGGGGCGTTGCTGAGCTGGTTCGGCTGGCTGGGCGACCTCAACAGGGGCTCGGCCTTTGGAGGCTTTCGCTTTTGGCTGCTCGTGCTCGAGCTCTCGGTTGTCGTCGCGGCGGCAGTTGCCCTGCGCATCTTCCGCTTCCCCCTGCTCGTCTTCGTCGTGGCCGCTTCCGCCTGGTTCTTCGTGACTGATCTCATTTCCGGCGGCGGGGATTGGTCGGCGATCGTGACGATCGCCTACGGCTTGGCGTTGCTCGGCGTCGCCCTGGCCTCTGACAGCGAGGGGCCGAGGATCTACGGATTCTGGCTCCACGTGGTGGCGGGCCTCACCATCGGTGGCGGCCTCCTCTGGTTCTTCCATGAAGGCGATTGGGACTGGGTCGTGATTGGAGTCGCGGCGCTCGCCTACATCCTGCTCGGGGACCGCCTACTCCGCTCGAGTTGGGTCGTCCTCGCAGCTTGGGGGCTCCTGCAAGTGACCACGCACTTCGCCGCGAAGTGGGCGGCCGTCGGCGTCTTCGGATTCTTTCCCCTCGGCTTCCTCCTGTTTCCGTTCCTCGCGTTCAACGGATTCGCGCAGACGCGGGACCACGAATGGGCCGCTCCGCTCGCGTATGCCGTCCTGGGGCTCGTCTTCATCGTGGTCGCGCAACTGCTTGTGCGCCGCCGCCGCGAGGCGGTCCCGGCCGCCGAGCTCCTCTAGTCCGAATCTACAATCAGCGTCGTGACGATCGGCGTCCTGGCAGTCCAGGGAAACTTCCGCGAGCACGTTGCGATGCTTCGTCGGCTCGGCGCCGATGCGGTCGAGGTCCGCAAGCCGGAGCAGTTGCAGGGGCTCGACGGGCTGGTC
>Ga0307277_10000325_pt1 | contig 17081 bp, 18 predicted proteins | sample ER_DNA_116_FD_194473 | JGI IMG/M metagenome (GOLD analysis project Ga0307277, IMG submission 194473) | Bulk soil microbial communities from the East River watershed near Crested Butte, Colorado, United States - ER_DNA_116 | ecosystem: Environmental > Terrestrial > Soil > Floodplain | place...
CGCCGCAATCCACGAGAGCTGACGCGCCACATCCCAGCGGATGTTGCGGCCCGCGACCATGTAGAACGCGAGCAGGATCACGCCGAGGACGAGCACCGTCCACTTCGTCAGGTCGGGCGTGAGTGCAACGAGCAGTCCTTCGGCTACGGCGACCCAGAGGGCGAGACGTAGTCGCCGTTCGCGGAGCCATCGGCCGATGCGCGTGCTGCCGCCCTCGATCATCGGCTGGCTGTACGCCATGCGATCAACCGTACCACGCTGGTGCCGTGAGCCAGGTACGCCCTTCGGGTGAGATTCGCTTCTGCGCTGCACGCGCCTGGTGACCGTGCAAGAAGAGCCCGTAGACCGTCGGTCCCGCACCGGTGACGTCGGCTCGGAAGGCACCGAGCGCCGCGAGCTCCGCCGCGAGCGGGGACGTTGCGAGGTCATTCGTCGGGAGCGCGGCGAGGTCACGCGGACGCTTGGCGCGCGCAAGCGCGGCGAGCAAAGCCGCGCGACGTCCCTCGTAGCCGCGCTCCCCGCCACGTGCGTCGAAATCCGCGTAGACGCTCTCGGTCGAGCTCTTCGCCACGCGGCGCGGCAGCACAAGGAGGATCCAGTAGTCCTGCGGAAGCTCGAGGGGCTCGAGCTCGGTTCCGTCGCCCGTCCCGAGCTGCGGTCCATCCTCCAAGAAGTACGGAACGTCTGCACCCAGCTCGCGTGCGAACGCATGGAGCCGATCAACCGGATAGGGCTCTGCTCGCAACGCGTTTGCCAAGCGCAACGCGGTCGCCGCGTCGGAGCTGCCGCCACCTAACCCCGCGGCGACAGGAATGCGTTTGTGGATCCGCGCCGCAAAGCTCCCGCCGTTGCCGTCAGACATGCGTTCGAGGGCGCGGCGAACGAGCGTGTCTTCGGCGAAGCCGGCGACACGCACATCGGGTGAGCGTTCGACCGCGATCCGATCGGAGAGCGCGACGCGCTGGTAGACGCTCACGACCTCGTGTTTGCCGTCCGCGCGGACCGGGCCGACCACGAGCGACAGGTTGATCTTGGCGGCCGCAGGTGCGCGCGTCATTTCAGGGCCTCGGTGAGCGCGAGGAACTCGTGCGGCGCGAGCTCTTCGGCGCGAACGTTCGGCGCTCTGCCGATCAGCGCGATCGCCTCCTCCGCGGGACCGCGCGCGGCAACGCCCGCGAGCTCGAGCGAGTTCGCGAGCCGCTTGCGCCTATGGGCGAACGAGCCCTCGACCACGCGTTTGACGCGACGGAAGTCGTGCGGCAGACCGGTGCGGTGGAAGGCGACGAGCGCGGAGTCGACGTTCGGCCGCGGGCGAAATACCGCTGGAGACACGGGATGGAATCCCGTCCGTTCCGCCACCAGCTGCACGAGGACTGAGACCGCACCGTATGCCTTGGTCGAAGGCTTCGCGAAGAAGCGGTCGGCGACCTCGCGCTGCACCATCACGGTCCAGAGCTCGATCCCGGGCAGGCGGTCGAGGCTCTCGGCGACCACCGGTGTTGCAACGTTATACGGCAGGTTGGCCACGAGCTTGGTCGCGCCGGGCGCTACCTCGGCGAGATCGAGCTTCACGGCATCGCCGAAACGCAACTCCACGTTTGACCGGCCCGCCAAACGCTCAGTCAGCTTCGGTCCGAGGGACGCATCGAGCTCGACCGTGTAGACCCGGGACACACGATCCGCGAGATACGCCGTCAGGATGCCGAGGCCGGGGCCGATCTCCAGCACGACATCCTCAGCATCGAGCTCCGCGAGCCGGCCGATCACGCCGAGGATGTTCTCGTCGACCAGAAAGTGCTGCCCCAGCTTCCTCTTGGCACGGACGCTCACGGCAGTCCGAAAGCGGCGCAAGCGTTCGCGTCGATCTGCGCAGCGAGAGCGCCCGCGTCCTCCCCGCGAGCGTCGGCGAGTGCGGCGAGCGTGTGAATCACGTACGCGGGCTCGTTCGTCTTGCCTCGCACAGGCTGCGGCGCGAGATACGGACAGTCGGTCTCGGCGAGAATCAGCTCCGGAGGGACGGCGCGTGCGGCGCTGCGCAGGTCGTCCGCGTTTGCATAGGTGACGTTGCCTGCGAACGAGACGTACCAGCCGCGCTCCACGGCCTCGGGGAGCAGCGTCGACGACGAGAAACAGTGCAGCACCACCGTGCCCTCGAACCACTGGCCCAGGATCGAGACCGTGTCGTCGTCAGCGGCTCGGTTATGGATCACGACGGGGAGCTTTGCCCGCTTTGCGAGCCCGAGCTGGTAGATGAACATCTTGCTCTGAGCATCGCGCGGCGCGTAGTCGCGGTAATAGTCGAGCCCGATCTCCCCCACGGCGACGATCTTGGGATGCTCGAGCAAACGCTCGAGCGTGGCGCCGTCGAAGTCCGACGCAGCTTCGTGGGGATGGACGCCTGCGACCCCGTAGACGCCGCCGTGCTCTTCGACGATCGGCAGCGTCTTGGCCCATGAGGTCGGGTCGGTTCCGATCGTGATGATCCGCGTCACCCCGACTTCGCGGGCTCGGGCCACTGCTGCTGCTGGATCGTCGAGCGCGTCGAGGTGCGCGTGCGTGTCGATCACGCCGGGTTGAGACGGCCGAGCTCTTCGTCGACGATCCCGGGGTCGAGCTTTCGGAAGAGCGGCTTGGGCTCGCGAAGCTTTTGTCCGGCGGGTAGCTCGCTCGGCTCCCAGCGTCCCACCCAGCTCGAGTAGTCACCCGCCAGGATCGTGTGCTTCTGTCCGTCGTCCTCCTCGATCTCGCGGAACTCGAGCGGCCCTGCGAGCCAACCCTCGTACCCGAGCAATTCGTGCAGCTTCTGGCTCGAGAACGGCAGGACCGGCGTGAAGAGGACCTTGAGCGAATCCACGACACGAAGCGCCACGTAGAGGATCGTCCCGGCCCGTTCACGGTCTTCCTTGATCGCGGCCCACGGCGCCTGGTGGTCGACGTACTGGTTTCCGAGACTCGAGAGGCGCATCACCTCAGCGAGCGCCTGCTTGAACTTCGACTCCGCGATCAGCGCGCCGACGGTGTCGAAGCCGGACTCGATCGCCGCGAGGGCCTGTTGGTCCTCGTCGGTCAGCTCGCCGGGCGTAGGTACCTCACCGAAGTTGCGGTGTGCGTTGGTGAGCGTGCGGTTGACGAGATTGCCCCAGTTGGCGAGCAGCTCGTCGTTGTTTCGTCTCAGGAACTCCGCCCAGGAGAAATCGCTGTCCTGCGTCTCCGGGCCGGCAGCCGTGAGGAAGTAACGCACCGGGTCCGGGTCGTAGCGCTCGAGCACGTCCCGCACGTAGATCGCAACAGCCCGACTCGTCGACAGTTGCTTGCCCTCCATCGTCAGAAACTCGCTCGCAACGACCTCGTCGGGGAGATGCAGTTCCTTCCCCGCGCCGAGCTCGCCGCCCTCGCCGTAGCCCAACAGCATGCTCGGCCAGATCACGGTGTGAAAGACGATGTTGTCCTTCCCCATGAAGTAGGCGTGCGTCGACTCCGGGTTCTGCCACCACGCGCGCCAGGCCTCGGCGTCGCCACTGTTGTGGGCCCACTCGACCGCCGCGGACAGATAGCCGATCACGGCATCGAACCAGACGTAGATGCGCTTCGTCTCCGGCGGATACCCCTCCACCGGCACCGGGACTCCCCAGTCGATGTCACGCGTCATCGCGCGGGGCTTCAGATCGTTGACGAGGGAAAGGGAGAAATTGCGGACGTTCGTGCGCCAGCTCGTTTTCGACTCGATCCAGGGCCTTAGCCGGTCGGCGAACTTCGGCAGATCGAGAAAGAGGTGCTTCGTCTCCCGAAACTCCGGTGTTGTGCCGTCGATGATCGAGCGAGGGTTGATGAGGTCGGTCGGATCGAGCTGGTTGCCGCAGTTGTCACACTGGTCGCCGCGGGCCTCGGTGTAGCCGCAAATCGGACATGTGCCTTCGATGTACCGGTCGGGCAACGTGTTTCCCGTTGATGCGGAAAAGGCGCCAAGAGTCGTCTTCTCGATCAAGCACCCGTGCTGGTAAAGCGTCAGGAAGACGTCAGTGGTGACGCGCGCATGATTCTGAGTGGTGGTGCGCGTGAAACAGTCGTAAGAGATTCCGAGGTCCCGCAGGTCCTCGCGAATGAGCCGGTTGTAGCGCTCGGCGATCTCATGCGGCGAGACGCCTTCGCGGTCCGCCGTGACCATCACCGGCGTGCCGTGCTCGTCGGTCCCACTCACCATCAGAACGTCGTTGCCCCTCAGCCGGTGGTACCGCGCGAAGATGTCCGCGGGCACCGCAAAGCCGACCACGTGGCCCAGATGCCTCTTCCCGGCTGCGTACGGCCAGGCCGGCGCTACCAGGATCTTCTGCTTGTTTTGCTGCTGCTGCTCTGCCAAGGACCTGCTCCGGTCGGGGAACGACCATGATACGAGCCGCCTTTCCCCTCGACCGCCGGCGGAACGCGAGCATGATCCCTGCGACGGCCGTCAGTGCGGTAAGGCTGAACGCAAGAAGCGACCAATCGTGCGCACCGTCGCGTGCGATCGTCCCGCCGGCCGAAACCGGTCGTGGTTCGCGGTGCAGACGCAGTGACGATTCATTCTCTTGCCGCATTGGCGACCCCTCGTTCGCCGCGACCGCTCGCGCGGCATGCGCTGAGCCGACCAGTGCATGTCGCCCGATCTCCGGAGTCACGGATTCCGGCCCTTCGGGCCTGACCTCCGCGACGTCGACCGTGTTGTGAGACGACGTCATCGACAGAGCCGTCGGCTCAACAGCACCCCGCTGCACATGCGGCGCCTCGACCGAGGCCGCCACGGGAGCTTCGGTCACCACGGGTGCGTCGGCAGGCGTGGCGTGTTCGGTTGCCACCGGAGCCGGCCGAGCGGAAGGTGCAGTCGCAACCGCAGGAGTCGCTTCGCTCACAGGCGGGGCGCTTTCCGCCCGCGCCGAATCAGCTATCGCCGGCGAAGCAACGTCTGCGACGGGGGCAGAGCCGCCCGCAGCCGCCGCGACCCGCGGAGGCAACAGGGTCAAGGGATCGACGTAGCCCTGTGGATCGCTCGTCACGCGCGCGCCGAAGTACACGTACGGATCGGGCAGGTCGACGACGCCGGTCGGACCGACCGTCCCCACCACCGACGCTTCTCCCACGAGCGCGCCGCGCGCCACTCCGATCGACCCGAGGTGGACGAGCGTGGCCGTGTATCCAAACGACGTCTGGATCGACACCGTCTTCCCGCCCGTCGGAACCGTTCCGGCGAAGGACACCACACCCTCTATGGGCGCGAGCACAGGGCTGCCGCTGGGCGCGCCGAGGTCGACACCTCGATGCTGGCCGCCCGCGTAAGGATGAGAGTGGTCGAACCGGAAGGGCCGCAGCACCGGGCCGTCGACGGGCCAGGTCCAGGCCTGCGCATCCGAGACGGGGAGCGCACACGCGCAAACGATCAGGACAGCAAGTCGCCGCACTATTCCTCCTTGTTGCCAATTTTGAGAACATCGAGACCGTAGCAAGCTCGGCCTTCTGTTGTCAATACTGGCTACAAAGTACGGCGGTAAAGCTCGTTACGGGACGTGCCGGTGAGTCGCGACACGACATCGGCAGCCTGCCGGCGCGGAACTCCGGCGCCGACGAGCTCGGCGACGGCCTCGACCGCGCCGGTCGCATCGTGTTCCTCGCCGCCCGGCCCGAGGACGAGCGTGATCTCGCCCTTCGGCGGCTCCGCGAAGCGCGCCGCCACCTCGGCCGCCGGCCCTCGCACGACCTCCTCGAACTTCTTCGTCAGCTCCCGGCAGACCGCGACCTCCCGCCCGGGCAGCTGGTCGGCGAGCGATCGGAGCGTCGCCGGCAGCCGCTTGGGCGACTCGAACGCGACGACGGGATGGGCCCAACCTCCAAGCTCACGCCACAGAGACGTAAGGGCGGCCGCCCTGCGCGGCAGGAAGCCGACGAACTGGTAGCGATCGGCTGCGAACCCGCTGGCAACGAGTGCTGTCTCCACTGCTGTCGGGCCCGGGAGCACGGTCACGGGCACACCCCGCTCGAGCGCCGCCTCGACCAGCCGGGCTCCGGGGTCGCTGATGCCGGGCATGCCGGCGTCGCTGACGAGGGCCAGGCGCTCTCCCGCTTCCAGCCGCGGCACAAGCTCCGCGATTCGCTTGGCCTCGTTGTGTTCGTGGTAGGAGAGGAGGTTCGCGCCGGCGATCCCGTGGCGGTCCAGCAACACGCGGGTGTGTCGCGTGTCCTCACAGAGGACAACGTCCGCGGACCGGAGCTCCTCGAGGAGGCGCAGCGTGACGTCGTCCAGGTTCCCGATCGGCGTCGCGCAGACGGCGAGCGGCACTGCGCTAACCGACTGCGTCGAACGCCACGAGACCGGCGCCGATCAACCCCGCCGCCGTCCCGAGCTCTGCACGCACGATCGGTATCCGATAGCCCGCTTGCGCGAGCGCCTCGCGGTGCAAGATCTCGCGCGCAGGATCGAGCACGAAGTCGCCGGCAGCCGCGAACCCGCCACCGATCACGACCAGCTCCGGGTTGAAGATGTTCACGAGGCTCCCGATGCCAGCGCCGAGCCGCCTGCCGATGCCGGCGAGAATCTCGACCGCTCGCGGCTCTCCTTCGTCCGCGAGCCGGACGAGCCGGTGCGCATCGACTGCAGGCCCGAACTCCGCCTGCGCGAGCTTCGTCGCGGCGGTCCCGGTCACGTAGGGCTCCAGATGCCCACGGCCGGTGCACGTCCCCTGGCAGGGCAGGCCGTCGTACTCGATCACGATGTGCCCGAACTCCGCCCAGCCGCGAAAGAGCTTCCCGTCGATGACGGCGCCGCCCCCGCAGCCCGTGCCGAGCGTCAGCATGATCATGGAGTCGACGTCGCGCGCGGCACCGAACCGGAACTCCGCATAGGTGGCCGCGTTCGCGTCGTTCTCGATCCCGACCGGAAGGCCGAATCGCTCCTTCATCCTGGCGCGGAAGTCGATGTCCTTCAGCGGGATGTTGACGGCCTGGAGTGCCCGACCGGATCGCTGGTCGACCGGAGACGGGAGACCGAACCCGAGCGCCGCAATCTCGTCGGTCAGCAGCTCTTCGACGGCCACATCCAGCCCTGCCAGCAGCTCGTCCTGGGAGGCTGTCGGGGTTGGATGCTCGCGTCGCTGCTCCACGTGCCCGGCCCGGTCGACGACCCCCGCAAGGATCTTGGTGCCGCCGAGGTCGAGGCCGATGACGCGTTTTTCGTTCAAACCGCGCGGCTACCCTACTGGCTCGATGCCGACGGAAGAGAAGCCCTACCGCGTCTACCGGGGCGGACGCACCAAGGGCAAGGTCCCGCTGGAGCGCCCCGAGCGGGCACGCCCCGACCGGAATGGACGTAAACCGCGTGAACCGAAGATCCGCAGGCCGCGTCGGCGCTGGGGCTGGAAGCGGCGGCTCGGTGTCGGCCTCCTCGTGCTGCTGGTGCTCGCGACCGCGTGGGGGATTGCGGGCTATCTGTCGTTCCGCAGCGGAGTCGACAAGGCGAACGCACGGCTCGACAAGTCGGTGCCGCCTGTCCTGGCGAATCAGAACGGATTGCTCCTCTCGAACCCGACGACGATGCTCCTGCTCGGCCGCGACCACGAGAACACCGATCAGCGCGTCGGCCTGAACAACTCCGACTCGATCATGATTCTGCGCACCGACCCGAGCCGCCACCGGCTGGTGTACCTGTCGATCCCCCGCGACCTGCGGGTTCCGATCCCGGGCCACGGCGAGGACAGGATCAACTCGGCGTTCCCGCTGGGCGGCGCGGCGCTGACGATCCGCACGATCCAGAACCTCACGGGGCTCGAGATCAACCACGTCATGATCGTCGACTTCCGTAGCTTCAAGAGCCTGATCGACAACGTTGGCGGCATCGACGTGAACGTGCCCGCGCCGATCCTGTCCAACAAGTTCGATTGCCCTTACAGCGCGTCACGGTGTGCGCGCTGGCCGGGCTATAGGTTCAACAAGGGGACGCAACACATGAGCGGACAGCGCGCGCTCATCTACTCGCGCATCCGTGAAAACCAGCTCAATCCGGCCGACAGCGACATCACCCGCGGTCTGCGGCAGCAGGCGGTGATACGTGCCGTCATGGCCAAGCTGCTCGGCTTCGGGACGGTCCTGAAACTCCCGTTCAACGGCGACTCTCTCCTGAACCCTCTGACCACGGACCTCAGTGCGTGGCAGTTCACGCAGCTCGGCTGGGTGCTGAAGCGCGCAGGCCAGAAGAACGCCCTGCACTGTCGGCTCGGCGGGACGGCGACGTCGATCGGCGGCGCGTCCGTGATCGTCGGAAACGAAGACAACCTCTCCGTGGTGCAGATGGTCACCGGCCGCGCGGCCGCCCAGCCGCCCCGCCCGGGCTCGGGTCAATACGGGCCGGGCTGCGTCGTCGGCAACCGGCAGTTCCGCTGACCTAGGCCTCGGCGGCTTTCTTCTTGTCTGTGGACGTGTCGGTCTTGTCCTTCTTGTCGCCCGAGCTCGAGTCGGATCCGGACTCCGACGACGACTCCTTCGCCCGGTCCCGCTTGCGCCCGCCACGGCCGTAGTCGGTCGAGTAGAAACCGGAGCCGCGGAAATGAACCGGGACGGGATAGAGAACGGTCTCGACGGGCGACGCCCCGCAAACCGGGCACGCTTCCGGCGGCGGATCGGCGATGCGCTTGAAGACTTCGAAGACGTGCCCGTTCGGACACTTGTATTCGTATGTGGGCACGAGATTGAGGACGCTAGCAGCGCTATCGGCCTGGACTCCGTAAATGGAAAGCCGAGGCGTCGCCGAGAGGTGGACGCTTTCTGGCCCGCGACGACTGCGGTGGCTGCCGTGCTGGCCGGGGTCCTCGGCTGGTTTCTCCGCACCTGGCCACCCCATGAGGACGAAGCGCTTGCGCTCTTCGTGGGCCGAGGCTCGCTCGGCCACGTCCTGCACACGGTCGTCGCGGAACGCGGGGGAGCACCACTCCACTTCGGGTTCGCGTGGCTGGTCGTTCACCTAGGGGGCGGACTGACCGGGCTCCGCATCGTCTCGCTCGTGTTCGCCGTGGCGAGCGTTCCGCTGATCGCACTTCTTGGTGCGCGGCTCGCGGACCGGATGACGGGCGTCGTCGCGGCCGCCCTCGCCTCGGGAAGCTGGGTGATGATGTTCCACGGGATCTACGGGCGGATGTACAGCCTGTTCCTCTTCACGAGCCTGCTCTCGTTCCTCGCGCTGCTGGCGGCGCTCGACCGAGGTGGGCGGCGTCGGTTCGCCCTCTGGGGAGCCGCGCTGCTCCTGATGCTCGCGAGCCATCCGTACGCGGTGCTCGTCGTCGCCGCGCAAGGGTTATTCATTCTGCTCCGCCGCCGGCGTGTGCGCGAAGCAATCGTGACGCTGGCTGCTGTGGGCGTCGTCGGAATCCCGTTCTGGTGGGCCGACCTCGTGCTGCGCGATCGGTTCGACGTCGGCGTCGGCGGCGGCGGGCCGCGGCTCGGTTCACCGACGTCCGTTCTGCATTACTTCTGGTGGGTCGCCGGCGACTTCAGCGCAGGCCATCACGCATGGTCGACGCCGGTGCTCCTGCTTGCACTGGTCGGCGCGGTCTTGCTCTGGCAGCATCGGCGCGACAGTCTGGCCCTGTTCGCGTGCGTCATCGCCGTGCCCGCGGTCGCGTTCATGCTCGCGACGTTGAACTCGACGGCGTCACCGGAGGCACGCCACTTGATCTTCGCGCTGCCGTTCTTCAGCGTCCTGGTCGCCGCACCGATCGTCGAGCTCGGCCGCCGCGGTGGACGGCTTGCTCCTGCTGCCGCGCTCATCGCCCTCGCCGTGCTGTTGACCGGAGAGGTGCGGTGGACGCACCAGAAGACGCCGCCGCTCTTCGACGGCGACCCGCCCGGTGAGGCGCAGGCGCGCGATGCGGCCGGGGGCTGGCTCGCGGCCACGTATCGCCCTAGCGACGTCCTGCTCGGCTATGAGCCCGTGTATCTCCAGGCGTGGGAGCGCAACCGTTCTTTCTCAGGTCACACGCTCCCCCGAGCGGATCCGGCCCTGCTCGCGTCGTCCCTGAAGGATATTCCGGAGCCGCTCGGCCGCGGAGTCTGGGTCTTCGATGCAAGCGACACGACGAACTTGAAGGAGCGACAGACGATTCCGCTCGTGACCCCGAGCCCACATTCGGCATTTGAGGCACGCGCCTACGGCCCATTCCTCGTGATCCGGTCACGCCGCCCGCTGGTTACCCGTGCGCATTACCTCTCGGTGTCGGAGGAAGTGATGCGGCTCGGCCGCAGGCTCCAGATCGGCGACGCGGACATCAACCTGCGGACGCTGCTGCGCGCCGAGTCACTCTTGTAGCTCGTCGCGCTCCTTCTCGACGATCTCCCGGTAGCAGGGCGCGCCTTCGAACGCCTCGAGCCCCTGGAAAACCGGTCGGTCGGACTGTGACAGCCGGCGTCTGCGACGAGCTGCCGCCAGGGCCGCGGAGGCGCCGAGCACCCCGCCGACGACGAACGAGCCGAGCTTGCCGCCCCTATGCTCGCCGTCCATGGGACGATCATAAGTCGTGCTGGTCGTAACCCTTGGCGATGCGCTGCTCGACGTGATTGTGCGACTCGGCGAGCCGCTCTCCTCTGGAGCGGACGCGCTGGCGACCACGGAGACAGCCCCCGGTGGGCAGGCGGCGAACGTCGCTGCGTGGTCGGTGGCGCTCGGCTCGCGGGCACGGACGGTCTCGAAGCGCGGCGACGACATTGCAGGTCGGCTCGTCACGGCGGAGCTCCAGGGACGCGGCGTCGAGGTCGCCGGGCCGCCGGTTGGCGGGCGGAACGGCATCGTCGTCTCCCTCGTTAGCGCGGACGGCGAGCGCACGATGGCGTCTGATCGCGGTGTCGCGCCGAGCCTCTCGGCAGACGACCTCGACCCTGCGTGGTTCGCGTGCGACTGTCTCCACATCTCCGGCTACTCACTGCTGGCAACGCCGATCGACGGCGCAGCGTTTCGCGCAGCGACGTTGGCGCGTGGGAACGGGGCTCGTGTGAGCGTCGATCTCTCGGCCTGGACGAGAATTCGCGAATACGGGCCGGTGCGGTTCCGCGAGCAGGTCGAGCAGCTCGCGCCCGACGTGATCTTCGCCAACGAGGCGGAGTGGGAGATCGTCGGCGCTGCCTACGGGCTCGCACCGACGGCGGTGGTGAAGCGCGGCGCCCGCGGCCTGCTCGTGCTCGGCGAGGAGCGCGTCGAGTTGCCGGCACACGATGGCCCGGTCGTCGACGCGACCGGTGCCGGTGACGCACTCGCAGCGGGTTTACTCGTCGGCGGGCCCGAGCTCGCGCTCGAGGCCGCGGCGCGCTGCCTCGCCAAGCCGGGGGCGATGCCGTGATCGTCGTCTCGGACGAAGTGCGGGAGGCGGCGGCAGTTGTCGCGCTCGAGACGACGCTCGTCGCGCACGGCTTTCCTGCGGGCGAGGGTCTAGCCGTCGGGCTCGAAGCCGAGCGCCGCGTTCGCGCTGCGGGGGCGGTGCCTGCGACTATCGGCGTGCTCGACGGGAAGATCCGCGTTGGGCTCTCCGAGGAAGAGCTCGCACGTTTCGACGGAAGCGCACGCAAGGCAGGCCCGCGCGACCTCGCTGCGTGCGTGGTGCAGGGCGCCGTCGGTGCGACGACCGTCGGCGGAACCCTTGCGATCTGTCGCGCTGCAGGCATTCGCTTCATGGGAACGGGCGGGCTCGGCGGCGTTCACCGCGGCTTTCCTGGTCCACCACCCGATGTGTCTGCCGACCTCGGCGAGCTGGCGCGCACAAAGATGCTGGTCGTGTCCGCCGGAATCAAGTCGTTGCTCGACGTCGCCGCGACACTCGAGGTGCTGGAGACACTGGGCGTGCCGGTGCTCGGCTTTCGCACCGACACGTTGCCCTTTTTCTACTCGGCACACGGCGGGCCGGCCGTGCCCGCTCGAGTGGAGTCCGCTCCAGAGGCCGCGCGAATCGCGCAGGCGCACTGGGAACTGGAAGGCGGCGGGCTTCTGCTCGCGCGCCCACCCGACAACAGCCTCGACGACGTCGAGCCGCTGATCGAGGAAGCCCTGGAGGCAGCAGCGCGGAACGGGGCGACGGGCCAAGCGGTTACGCCGTTTGTCCTCACGTACTTGCACGAGCACAGCGGCGGCAGGACGCTCGCAGCGAACCGCGATCTCGTCGTCGCGAACGCCTCCCTCGCCGCAGAAGTCGCCGTGTCTCAGTAGCCCACGTCTCGGTAGGCCACGCCGGGGACTGTCCCCAACACGCCTGCAGCGAACACGTCCCGCTGTGGTCCGATTTGGACGGGATGCGTGTGACGAGTGTGTGACTTTTCTTCTACAGCCGGCTCGCCCGGACACGGCTTTCGGCCGAACCTCGCATACGTTCGACGGCGGCACGCCGCGGTCCGAATCCGGTTTCAGACAGGTGCGCTACAGATCTCGCCGGGCGAAGCCTGCAGCAGCGAGTGCACCGACGAGCACGATGTACGCGACCGCCCAGAGTCGCAGCCCGATCCCGCCTTGCTCCGCCCCACCGAACGGCCCGAGTCGCAGCAGGAAGCCGGTCAGGCCAGATGTCTTTTCCGTGATCGAGCGCAGCGCGTCCTGGTAGAGGGCCTCGAACGGAATCGCCCAGGCAGCGATCTTGGCGGCGTGGATCAGGCCGGGCGAGTTGAGGACGTGGCCGATGTTGCCGAGCAGCCCGGCGACGAGTCCCGCGCCGAAGATCATGAAGATCGCGATCCCGTTCGCGATCGAGCTCAGAAACACCGAGCCGAGCAGCGACAGAGCGGCAACGATCACCACGCCGCCGGCAAGCTCTAGCCCGGGTGTCGCAATCCGGTCCGGCCACCACGAGCCTTCGAGCCCCGTGAGCAGCATCCCCGCGAAGTAGAGGATCAGGACGTACGGCACGCACACGGCCGCCGCTCCCAGAAAACGCGCGACGAGCAAGGTCGTGCGGCCGATCGGGCGCACGACCAGCGGCTGAAGCAGTGCGCGCTCCGCGTCTCCGCGGACGGTGCCGAGCGTCAGGAAGATCGCCAGGACGACGCCGAGGAAAAGCGTCCCGAACATCGCCATGCCGAAGAGGAACGCGCCCGCGAACGTCCGCGAATCGACGCCGTCGGGCGGCTCCACGTTCGCGACGTGGTGAAACGCGTAACGCACGCCGAGCCAGTACAGACCGAGGAACGCGACGCTCAGGAAGCAGACCACGACGAAGACCTTGCGCCGCAGCGCCTCGCGCAATCCGTAACCGGCGATCGTCAAGATCGCGGTCACGATGTCTCACCGCCGACCGCCTCGACATACACCTCTTCGAGCGTCGAAGTCAGAAGACGCGCGCCGTAGACGCTCTGACCACCGTGCACGAGTTCGGCAATCAGACGCGGGATGTCGTCGCGTCCTGCGTCCGGATAGGTGCGCCGGCCTCCGTCCGTTTCGATCTCGACACCGCGCGGCTTCGCCAGCTCGGCCGGCGTGCCTGCGCTCACGACTCGTCCGCCCAGGAGGATGACCACGCGGTCGCAGACGAGCTCGATCTCGCTGAGCAGGTGTGAGTTGAGCAGGACGGAGACACCGCGCCGTTGCAGCTCCTCGAGCAGCGTGCGCACTGTCCGCCTGCCGACCGGGTCGAGCGCGCTCGTGGGCTCGTCGAGCAGCAGCAGTCGCGGCGAACCGACGAGCGCCTGCGCGATCCCGAGCCGCTGCTGCATTCCCTTCGACATCGCTTCGACGGGTCGCCGCCGCGCCTCCTGCAAACCGACGAGCTCGAGGAGGTCACCGCGCTCCTTCTCACCGCCGCGCGAGCCCGCCAGACGCTGATGCAGCTCGAGCAGCTCGTCGGCGGTCATCCAGCCGGGGAAGCGGAACAGCTCGGCGAGATACCCGAGTGCGGCGCGAGCCTCGCGCGAGCCGGAGCGCGCACCGCAAACCTCCGCGCGCCCCGTCGTCGGGCGGACGAGACCGCACGCGATCTTGACGAGCGTGGACTTCCCGGCACCGTTCGGGCCGAGCAAACCGACCAGCTCGCTCTCGCGGACCTCGAGATCGACTCCGCCGAGCGCTTCGATCGCGCCGTAACGCTTGACGAGGCCGCTGACGGCAAGCGCTGCGGGCACGGCGCCGAGCGTACACTCAGTCTCGTGCCACGCGGTTACGAGGAAGGGCCGGTCGCCGAAGAAGCGGAGGCGCGCCGCGACGCAATCGCACGCGGCGAGAGCCTCGAGCCTCTACCCCACACGCCGGGCCGGCGCGCGGTCTACGGCTCGACCGACGACGAGCCGGAGAAGCACTTCCTGGGCTGGGCGGACGAAGTCGATCCGGACCAGCTCTTCGAGTCCGGGCGCGCCTGGGGCATCAGCGTTCTGCGCGAGCGCGCGCAGTAACTCAGCCGAGCGCCGTCAGGAACTCGTCGATTGTCAGCGCCGTGAGCGTGCGGATCTTCGTGCTGCCACGCGCACCGAGCGAGACGGAAACGCGTGCGATCGTCGCTGCGTCCGGCGCCTCGACGATGTTCACGAAGTCGTAGTCGCCGAGCGTCGCCCACTGATGGAGGACCTTGGCGCCGAGCTCCTCGACGTCCTTGTTGACCTCGCGTAGACGGTCAGGGTTTGCCTTCAGTGTCTGAACGCCCTGCGCCGTCAGACTCGAAAGCAGAATGTATGTCGGCATCGCGCTTCCTCCTCGGTCGGGGGCTCGACTCTACTCTCGCTTCCTGGTCGACGTACAGGATCGCGGCGCCGAGCATGAAGACCGGAGTGAGGACGACAAGCGCAAGGAGCGCGGCCACGCGCAACGCCTGGTCGCTCAGCGCACGCAACGAGAAGAACAACACGAGACCTGTCAGGAAGATCGTGATGAGAAGCGTCGCGAGTGAGCCGAGCACGTGGATGTAGTCCGCGCGGGCGAGTTGCACGCCCCGCCGCAGCGCGTCGAGGAAGCCGCGCCGCTCGACGAGCGCCGCAGGAACTGCGAGACAGAAGAACGCGAGCCACGCGACCGCCATCAGGTTGATCCCAGGGAAGTCGCTGAAAAGCCTCGCGAGGCAGATCGGGAGGAACGCGAGGAAGCCGGTAGCCAGCGCGACGACCACGTAACGACCGCGCCCGATGGGCTTCACCAGCGCAACCGCGCCGCCGTATGACGCGGCAAAGGCGAGCGGGCCGACCAGGACATCGAAGATCGCTCGTGCTGCTCCGTGCAACTCAGTGTCCGCCACGCCGAAGATCGCCGGCCCGACCCCGAGAGCAAGTGAGGGCCAGAAGCGAGCGCCGTAGAGCTTCAATGCCTCCGCGACGAGCTGCCCGACGGTGCGGGTCTCGGGTGGAAGCGGAGGCGGCAGCGGCGTACGAGGCGGCACGCGATCGAATCTACTCGCGACCCGGGAATACTGCTTTGCCCCCGACCCAGTCGACCTCCAGCTGCACTCGCGAATTGTGGAGTGCCTCCAGATTGGCCACGATCTCGTGCGTGCGCGTATCGATCACGTCACCCGCGTCGCCGACATAGACGAAGCGCCCGTCCGCACTGTGCAGGAGCGAGCCGATCCGGCCGCACGCACGCTTGCACGGATTCTCGTCACCAGAGATCGGCTTCGAGAGGCGGATGTCCTCCAGCCGTTGCGGCGACCTGCCAGGGAGCTCGCTGACGTCGAAGAGGTGCACGACGCTGTTCGGGGCGTCGAGCACCCAGAGCTCGGGACGATCGGGTGCGAGCGAGAGCCCGTGACTCGGCGGGTCCGGCCCGAAGCGTGGGTTCCAGGTGAAACCCTTGAAGCGCGTCAGGTAGAGAGGGCGCCTCGTACGGAGGTCGAGGACGCGAACCCCGAGTAGACCGCGACGAGTCATGAACACGACTCCGTGCTCGGAATCGGAGACGCGGAGCGTGTCGGACTCCGCGGGCACAGCGGCCGCGAGCCATTGCCCCTGCGAGAGAGACAACGCACCGACCAACCGCTGCTGCTGATCCATGTCGAAGAGACACGCGGAGCGATCGAGGATCACGACCTCGTAGCGGTGCGTCCGACCATCTGTCGGCGGTCGCCACGTGCTCACTCCCGAGACGAGGCAGCGCGGAATGTTCTCGGTGCTGAAGTACACGGTCAACCCGGCGACGGCACCGACGACGGCGAGCGCGAGCGCCGCCGCTCGCAACCAGACGCGCTTCATCTCTGGAGCTCAGAGAGCAGCCGCGGCAAAGCAGCGTCGAGCGCGGCGAGCGCATCGTCGAAGCGCCAGCGCTTTCGATCCGGCTCGTCGATCTCGTTGGAAACGGCGCGCACCTCGACCGCAGGGATACCGGCCAGCCTCGCGGCCCGTAACACGGCGAAGCCCTCCATCGCCTCGACCTCGCAACTGGCGGTCCCGCCCACTCGCGCGCTCGTGCCGATCGGCAGGACGCGCGCATCCGGAAGCGCGCGCCGCACCGCATCGACCAAACGCGGGGCCGGGCGCTCACGCTCCGCGACGAGCCCGCCTGCCACCGCGTCCTCGTACACCGCTTCGGAGCCGATCACGAGCTGCGGCACGGGAATCCCGCGCGCGCCGGCGATCCCGACGTGGAGCAACACCTCCGGCCGCGGCCCTCTTGCGAGTGCGCCCGCGGTTGCGGCGGCGGCTTCGACCGGGCCGATCCCGCAGACGAGCGTCGCCGCGCCTGCGGCACCCGCGAGCTCGCGCTCGGTTGCAGCGACGACGAGGATCATGCGGGCAACCGTAGCCGTGTCACCCCAAAGGGGGAACCAGCGCAAGGATTGCCGGGGACAGGCATCTCAACTGGTAGCCGCAGCACATTCGCCGCTGCCAGGCCCCAAATCGGCGGCGATGACAACAAGAGAGCCGCCCACCGCAGGGGCGGCTCTTGCCTTCACACCCGGGTAACCCTGAAGGGGGATTTCTCGGTACTCCTGCAAGATCCGCCCGCCTCCGGCGTCTCAGAGTAAAAGCACCAGTAGCAGCAAGCCGCCCCTGACGCCCGCCGCAGGCCGAGGGGGCAAATCATTCCCACAGAGGGCCGCGGCAGCGGCCCTTTGCGTATTCGGAGGTATGAGATGTACGCCATGCAGATCCAAACGGGGGAGCTGCGGGAGACCGATCTA